>ERZ888423.2706-NODE-2706-length-12765-cov-4.899135_pt1 | contig 12765 bp, 11 predicted proteins | sample MGYA00520523_ERZ888423 | MGnify/ENA primary metagenome ERZ888423 (study PRJEB32303, sample SAMEA104408611) | aquatic metagenome | biome: Brackish water; feature: Pelagic; material: water | place: Baltic Sea | collected 2014-06-08T10:24:00 | depth 30,27 m ...
CGAGACGGCCAGTCCCAACAACCCCATTGGGGCCAAGGGCATCGGTGAGTCGGGGACCATTGGTTCCACCCCGGCCATTCACAACGCCGTCGTCGACGCAGTGTCTCATCTCGGCGTGAAGCACATCGACATGCCCCTCACCTCCATGGCGGTGTGGAAGGCCATCCAGGCCGCGAGCTGAGGCCTTCCCAGGAAGACTCGACAACGACCCGACGGAGCCTGCTCCGTCGGGTCGTTTCTCGTTCCTCTGCCCGTTCGTGGTGCGGTGCTCGTTCGTCGGGACAGAGGTCAGGAGCTGCACGAGAGCATCGAACACCCGACTCGACTGCGTGCCCAGTCGGGGCGACGCTCGGCCCACGGTTCGTGCTCCGGCTGGTCGTCGTAGGGTCGCCGCAGAACTTCGAGGAGCTCGTTCACCATCGAGGCGTCGCCGGATTCGGCCCGGTCGATCGCCAATTGGGCCAGGTAGTTCCGCAGTACGTACTTGGGGTTGACCGCATTCATGGCGGCCCGCCGTTCCTCGTCGCTCGTCCCCTCGGCGCGAACACGGTCCTGGTAGCGCCGCAGCCACCCGTCGATCTGTCCACGTTCGTTCTCGGTCAGCTGCTCGGGGAGGTAGAACGCGTCGTGCACGGCGGCGATGGGGTCGGATCGTTCGGCCGTCAGATCGGCCAGGCGTCGGAAGAATATGGTCATGTCGGTCTCGACCAACGTGAGCACACCCAACAGGTCGGCGATCATCTGCTGATCGTCCGGGCCGACCGTACGGAGCCCAAGTTTGTCGGCCATCATCCGGGTAGAGCCGGCCTCGTACAGCCCGACGAAGTCGTCGAGGGCTTCCTGCAGCGGAGCGAGATCGTCGACCAACGTCGCGACCGCGCTCCCGAGTTGGGCCAGATTCCAGTGGGCGATCTGCGGCTGTTGACCGTAGCGGTAGCGGCGATGGGCGGCATCGGTGGTGTTGGGCGTCCAACCGGGATCGAAGTCATCGAGCCACCCGTAGGGCCCATAGTCGATGGTCAGGCCCAGGATGGACATGTTGTCGGTGTTCATCACACCGTGCACGAAGCCGACTCGCATCCATTCCACGACCATCCGCGCCGTCCGGGCCACGACGTCGGCGAACCATCGGGTGATGTGGGCGTCGGTGATGGCCGTGTCGATTCCTGCGGTGTCGATGCCTGCGGTGTCGGCATCAGCGCCGGCAACCAGGTGGCTGAAATCGTTGCGAATGGTGAACTCGACCAGTTGGCGGAGCATCTGGGTCTCGCCGCGGGAGGCGAAGATCTGGAAGTTGCCGAATCGGGTGAACGAGGGTGCCACCCGACAGACGATTGCGCCCAGCTCCGGTGCAGGGTTGCCGTCGTAGAGCACGTCGCGAACAACCTTGTCGCCGGTGGCCACCAGGCTCAGGGCGCGTGTGGTCGGTACTCCGAGATGATGCATGGCTTCGCTGCACAGGAACTCTCGGACCGAGGACCGCAGAACGGCGAGCCCGTCGGCGCCCCGAGAGTACGGCGTCAGCCCGGCCCCTTTCAGCTGCAGCGTCTGGTACTCGCCGGACGGGGTGCGGATCTCTCCGAGGGCGGTTGCTCGACCGTCTCCCAATTGGCCTGCCCAGTTGCCGAACTGATGACCCCCGTAGCACATGGCGAAGGGATCGGAACCTGCCGGTAGCCGATTGCCGCTGAACACCTCGACGAAATCCCTCGAGGCCACGGTCTCGGCATCCAGGCCGAGAAGTTCGGCCACCTCTCTACTGTGGGCCACCAACTCGGGAGCCGAGACCGAAGCCGGTCGGACACGGGAGAAGCATGCACCGTGGACCTGACGAGGGACGACCCGTTCATCGGGGTCGGCTGGTAGATGCCGGGTGAAGCGGTTGCTGAAATCGAGCTGGTCCAGGGCGAGATCGGTCACAGGAGGTGCAACCTCGCCCATCGCATCGCTATTTCCTCGCCCAATCGTGGCGAGGGTTTGGCGACCATGCCGGAGGTCGGGGAAACTTGCTGGATGACCGATGTCGCGACCGATCCTCAAACTGCCGCCGTCGAGGCCGCCCTCGAAGAACTGTTGGCCACCCACGACCCGAAGGCGCTGAGTTACGAGGAGTTCCGAGGGGCTCAGTTCGATGCCGGCCTGGCTTGGGTCCACTTCGACAACGGTCACGGCGGCCTCGGACTGCGACCCGAGTTGCAGCGAACGGTCGAGGCTCGATTGCGCGACGCCGGTGCCAGGCCGATGCATCCCGCCATGTTCTTCATGCACCTGGCCGGTCCGACCATTCACACCCATGGTGACGAATCGGTGAAGCAGCGGTTCCTGCGGCCGATGTTCACCGGTGAACAACGATGGTGTCAGCTCTTCAGCGAACCCGGTGCCGGCAGCGACTTCGCCGGACTCGCCACCAAGGCCGAACTCGATGGCGAGGAGTGGATCGTGAACGGGCAGAAGGTGTGGAACACCATGGCCCACATGGCCGATTGGGGCATGCTCGTCACCCGCTCCGATCCCAACCAGCCGAAGCACAAGGGCATGACGTATTTCGCCCTGGACATGAAGTCCGACGGGGTCGAGGTGCGACCGTTGCGTCAGATCACCGGTGAGGCCGAGTTCAACGAGGTCTACATGACCGACGTGCGGGTGCCCGATGCCAACCGGATCGGTGCCGTCGGCGAGGGATGGCGGGCCTCGCTCACCACGTTGATGAACGAACGCAACGCCATCGGTGGCGGGTCGGGGAGTCCTCCCCGGCGCGGTTCGGGCGCGATCTCGGTGCCGGTCGGGATCTGGAACGGCCTGGACGACGAAGCCAAGACGGCGGTCAAGCGATCCGAGTTGATGAAGCTGTGGACTCGGGCCGAGGTGTTCCGACTGACGAACCTGCGGGCGGCCGAGAACCGCAAGGGAGGGAACCCAGGGCCGGAGATGTCGGTGTCCAAGCTGGCGTTCGCCGGGCTGAACCAGGACATCATGGACTTCGCCGTCACCCTGCAAGGGCCGGCTGGGCTGACCGGTTTCGACTACACGTTCCGTCGACCCGAAGACCTGTCGGTTGACGGCTCCGATGGCGGGGTGGGCCACGGCTTTCTGCGAGTCCGTGCCAATTCGATCGAGGGTGGCACCAGCGAGATCATGAAGAACATCGTGGGCGAGCAGGTGTTGGGGCTCCCGGGTGAACCACGGGTCGACAAGGACGTCAACTGGATCGACGTGCCCCGGGGTTGATGGTGGCTCGCCTCAGAGCAGGGCGGCACGAATCTGGCGGACGGCGTCGGCGGCGCCCAACCCGTCCAGATAGTTCTCGATCGAGGTGAACTGCGCTCGGAGGTCGGCCAGCATCTGATGCATGGTCGTCGGTTCCGATGCCATCAGCCGTTGCATGGCGCTGGCCGGCATCCCCATCTCGGTCATCTTCTGCGGTGGGGTCGGGTGGCCATGCCGTTCGTACCAGGCCACCAGGTGAGGGACGGCATCGGATGATCGGCCGTAATCGGCTGCGATGGTGTCGTCGTCGACCCCGAGCGCGTGCAGGATCAGGGCCGCCAGAATCCCGGTCCGATCCTTGCCGGCAGTGCAGTGGAACACCACGGGGCGGCCCACCGACAACGACGCTCCGATCAGTCCGAGTGCTTCGGCAAAACGGGTACCGCCCGTCGAGGTCATGATTCGGTAGTGGTCCAGCATCAGGTTGTCCTCGACGGTGGACGCCTGCATCAGATCCGAGAGGTCCTCGACGATCGGGACGTGGTGGAAGGCCACCTCGGGGTGATCGAATCGTCCCTCGCGGGTCAATTCCGCGTCGGTCCGAAGGTCGATGACGGTACGAATCCCGTTCGCCACCAGCCGATCGCGGCCGAGCTGATCGGTCCGATGCAGGCCATCGGCGCGGTAGAGAAGATCGGGCCGGGACGGCGCGGCCACCACCCCCAGGTCGCGGAAGTTGAAGATCCCCTCCAGTTCGGCGTCGCTCGGCATGGCGTCAGGAGAAGGCGCGTCAGGAGAAGGCGCGTCAGGAGAAGGCAGGGGGGTGGACATCGAGGCGAGCGTAGGGGATCGAGATGGACAACAGATGAGCGCTCGGTGTCGCCCGGGTGATGGCTGCGCTAGTTTTCCCGGCGTGTCGACCACAGGTGCAGAAGCAGGACAAGCGGGTCAGATCCCGGGCTACGATCCCGAGGCGGTGGACGCCTGGATTCGGGTCAACGTGGAAGGTCTGACGCCTCCTTTCACCTGGGTTCGTCTCGAGGGCGGTCATTCGAATCTCACCTACCTCCTGACCGACACCGAGGGACGAGAGGCCGTCATCCGTCGTCCGCCGGAGGGTGAGCTGCTCCCCAAGGCCCATGACATGGGTCGCGAATTCCGGATCATCTCCGGGCTCGGTGCCACCGACGTTCCGGTGGCGACGGCCTACGGGTACTGCGAGGACCCGTCGGTGATCGGAGCCCATTTCTATGTCATGAGCAAGGTCGGTGGCCGGGCCATGTACGACGATACCGATGTCGAGGAATGGCTGTCGATGGAGGCACGGGTCCGAATGGCCGACTCCTTCATCGAGACCCTGGCCCGGTTGCATTCGGTGGTGCCGGCTGACGTCGGGTTGGATGACCTGGGGCGTCACGATGGCTACGTCGCTCGCCAACTGCGCACCTGGTACGGGTCGTGGACGGCATCGGCCGAGGGAGCCAAGTACGACGACGACCGGATCCACGCGCTGCACGAGATGTTCCAGAACAACCTTCCCGAGCAGGGTCCGGCCCGGGTCGTCCACGGCGACTACGGAGCCCACAACTGCATGGTGGATGCCGGCGGGAACGTCGTCGCCGTGCTCGACTGGGAGATCTCGACCCTGGGCGACCCCATGGCCGACTTCGCCTACGCCATCAACGGTTGGGGTGATCCTGATGTCGAGGGTGACAGTGGGGTGTCCGGGAGCGCGACCACGGCACCCGGCTTCCCCCCGCGGGAGCGACTCATCACCCGCTACGCCGAGATGACGGGCGCAGATCTGAGCAACCTCGACTACTACCGGTCGTTCAACTACTTCAAGACGGCCTGCATCCTGCACGGGGTCTACGCCCGGTACATGGTGGGCCAGAAGAGCACCGAGGGTGTCGACATCGACGGGCTGTTCGATCGCATGAAGAACGCCATCCACTTCGCCGAGACCACCGCCGCCGCTCTGTGATCAGCACGACCGGCGGACCTCTACCGGCAGACCATGATCGCCTGGCGACGGCCGGCGTGTTCTAACCTGGGGAGGGTGCCTGTTGCCACTCCCGAGGGCGAGACCCCTTCGCCCCCCGACCTGCCGAAAGGCCCGGCGTCCCTGCTCGGTGAGCTGCGTGCGCTGCCCGAGCTGCTGGCCAGTCCGGCCGCAGGAGCTGTCATCGCCTACCTGGCCCCGGTGGGTGCCCCTCATCCGGTACTGGTGATTCCGGGCTTCATCAGCGGCGATTCGGCCACGTTCACCCTCAGGATGTTCCTGCGCTCACTGGGGCATCGGCCCCATGGCTGGGGGCTCGGCCTCAACGTCGGTGCTGCCCACCATGTCGCCGAGGGCATCGATCGGGCTCTCACCGAACTCTACGAGGAGTACCGGACGCCGATCGACATCGTCGGCTGGAGCGCGGGTGGCATCATCGGCCGGGTCCTTGCCTCGCACCGCACCGAGATGGTGCGACAGGTCATCAGCATGGGAACGCCGATCCGCATGACCACCAACCAGACCAATCTGGCGGCGGTGAACGAGGCCTTCGGTCGGTTCTTCGTCAAGACGCCGTCCAAGATCGATGTCGATGCCGTTCCGGTGCCATCGACCGCCATCTGGACTCGCAGTGACGGGGTGGTGCCGGGCGAGCTGTGCCGTCAGACACCGGGACCGCGTGCAGAGTCGATCGAGGTACGGGGCAGCCATGTCGGGCTGGTGTCGAATCCGGCCGTGTTCTATGTGATTGCCGATCGCCTGGCCCAACACGACGACGAGTGGGCCCCTTTCGTTGCCCCTCGCCGCCTGCGCCGACTCTTCCCCGGAGCCTGAGATGCACCAGCTCACCGCCCGTGAGGCCGAACTGTTGGCCGCCGAGAGCCCGACCAACCTCGGGCACAGCTCGCTCCTGGTCGAGATCGACAATCTCCATGCCCCCCGGGGCCGGCGGCTGACCTTTGCTCGCCTCAAGGAACGGATGCACGATCGGCTGCATCTGGTTCCCGCCTTCCGGCGCCGCGTCCACACGGTGCCGCTGGGGCTCGACCGACCTTGGTGGCTGGAAGACCCCCACTTCGATCTCGACTATCACCTCCGCCACGCAGGAGTGCCCGGTGAGGACACCGACGGGGACGGATTCGTCAGCCTCATCGCTCGCCTCCACGAGCGACCCCTCGACCGCAGCCGTCCCTTGTGGGAGATGTATCTGATCGAACGGCCCAGCCAGAATCCGGTGCTGTTCGTCAAGATGCACCATGTGCTCGTCGACGGCGTCACCGGCCTCGATGTGCTGGCGTCGCTGATCGATGGTGCCGACGACCCGGGGTCGGCTGCGCCATCCGACTACCGCACCGACCGGATGCCAGACGACAGTGATCTGCTGATCAAGGCCGGCTGGGCGATGGCCCGGAGTCCCTGGCGGATCGCCGGTCTGGCCCTGAAGGGGGTCAGCACGCTGCCGGTTGTGGGTCGGATCAACGTGTTGGGGCTCCTGGCACCGTGGGCCACGCCCAGCGGGGCCGTCGAGTTGCCGTCGACCGAGCAGGTGGCGCCTCGTGTCTCGTTCAATCGGACCATCAGCTCCCATCGACGCGTCGCGTTCGTCTCGGTTCCCGTTCACGAGATCAAGGCGCTCCACCAGAAGCTGGGTGTTCGCTTCAACGACATCGTATTGGCCCTGGTCAGCGGCACCCTCCGCCACTGGTTGGTGCTCCACGACGAACTACCGGCCGAGTCGCTGGTTGCGCTCACGCCCTTGCTCGTCGATTCGGTCGACGAGCCCCTCGGCACGGCGTTGGTTCCTCTCGCCACCCAGCGCCACGACCCGTTCGAGCGGCTGGAGGCCATCTCGGGCGCCATGGCCCATCTGACAGCCGACATCGAGGCCCGACCGGTGGAAGCCATCCGTTCGATGTACGAGGCGGCACCTGCGGTGGCCTCGCTGGCATCTCGTCTGATGGTCCGAACCGGTGCCTTCACCCGCCTCCTGCCTCCGTTCAACGTCTACGTCGTCAACGTGCCCGGAGGAGGCGACACCGCGACCGTGAACGGGGTGGAACTCATCCACCAGTTCCCGTTGGCGACGCTGGTCGACGGCATCGGCTTGGCCATCAGCGCCATGTCCCATGCCGACACCGTCGACATCAGTTTCGTGGCCGATCGTGACCTGGTGCCGGACCTGGCTCTGATGGCCGATCGGATCCCCATCGAGCTCGAGATCCTGGCCGGGCGACGAAAGCCCTAGGCCGGCCGCCGCCGTCAGCGGGCGAAGAAGTCGGCGTTTTCGCTGCGCAGTTGTGCCTTCTGGACTTTCCCCATGGCATTGCGGGGTAGTTCGGTAACGAAGAAGTAGTGCTTCGGTTGTTTGAACCGGGCCAGGTCGTGCTGGCAGGCCTCGGCGAGGCGGTCGGGCGTGACCGCAGGGTCGGCGACCACGAACGCCACCACGCCTTCGCCGAAATCGGTGTGGGGCAGACCGACGACGGCGGTTTCGACGACGCCTTCGACCTCGTCCAACACCAGCTCGATCTCCTTCGGGTACACGTTGTAGCCGCCGGAGATGATCATGTCACCGGCTCGACCGGCCAGCGTCAGGCGACCGGATTCGTCGACGGATCCCACGTCGCCGGTCCGGAAGAAGCCGTCCTCGGTCATCTCCTCGGCCGTCTTGCCCGGCAGTCGCCAGTAGCCGGGGGACAGGTGGGGCCCGCGGGTCTGGACGATGCCGGTCTGACCGGGAGCAGCCACGGTGCCGTCCTCGGTCACGACGCGCATCTCGACACCCGGGAGGGCATAGCCCACGGTTCCTGCGATGCGCTCGCCGTCGTAGGGGTTGGAGGTGATGATGCCGCACTCGGTCATGCCGTAGCGCTCGCAGATCGTGTGGCCGGTGCGTTCGGTGAAGGCCCCGAAGACCGGCTCGGTCATCGGCGCCGAACCCGAGGTGAACAGTCGAATGGTGCGACAGTCGTCGGGTCCGAACGCCGGGTCGGCCAGCAGGCGGCTGTAGTGCGTCGGCACGCCCATCATGACCGTGGCTCGGGGTAACTGGGCCCGAACCGCCGTGGTGTCAAAGGTTGTCAGATAGATCACTTCGGAGGCGTTCAGCAGGGCGCAGTGGAGAGCCACGAAGAGGCCGTGGACGTGGAAGATCGGCAGGATGTGCAACAGCACGTCGCCCGGTTGCCAGGCCCAGACCTGGTGCAGGGCCTCGGCGTTCGACGCCAGGTTGCGATGGGTCAGCATTGCCCCCTTCGACCGTCCGGTGGTTCCCGAGGTGTAGAGCATGCAGGCCAGATCGTCGTCGGCACGGTCGACGACGCCGACGTAGGGTTCGACCAGGCTGACCTTGGCCGGCAGCGAGCCCCGGCCCTCGGCGTCGAGGGTCAGGACGGCGTTGACGTCCTTGGCCACGAAGGCCAGGGTCGCGTGATCCTGGGGTCGGCACACGAAGACGGCGGCCTCGGTGTCGGCCAGGAAGAAGGCGACCTCGGAGGGCGTGTAGGCGACGTTGAGTGGGATGTAGACCATCCCGGTCTGCAGGCAGGCGAGATACAACGCGAACGCGTCGGTCGATTTGTCGACCTGGGCCACGACCCTGTCCCCGATCACCGCTCCGGTGGCGACGAGGGCGCCGGCGAACTCGGCAGCCCGGGCGAACACGTCGTCGAAGGACAACGAGGTTCCGTCGGGCACGGTCAGGAAGGGCTCGTTGCCCACATCGCCGGTGCGGTCGAGAAAGACCTGAAGGAGGTTCATCGAGGTCAGATGCGCTCGAGGGCCGCGCCGTCGAACAGAGGGGTGATGCCCTGGGCCACCTGGTCGGCCGCCATCCGCTCGTCGCTGGCCGCGGTCAGGTCACCCGACGCCGCAACCTCGAGCACATGAGCCAGCAATCGGAAGTCGCTCGTCGTGTTGAGGAACAGCTGGGGACGAGACAGCACGTAACGGATGGCGTTGACGCGGGCATCGGCGTCGGTGATCGGTTCGTACCAACTGAACCGCTCGGCTGGTTGCTCGGGCCAACGACCATGGGCGATCGCCTTGATCGTCTGGGTCGCCACGTCGCGTTGCTCGCACCGTGCCAGCAACTCCTCGACGTCGGCGCGGTAGGCCGGGTTGGCCAGCATGGAGAAGTTGTAGGGAAACAGCACGGTGTCGAAGTCGAACTCGGCCAGACTTCGCAGGTGCATGCCGGGGATGCGAGTGCCATGGCCCGTGATCCCGATGAAACGGACCAGGCCTTCGTCCCGGGCCTGGGCCAGGGCCTCGACCGCACCACCGGAGCCGTGGGCCTGGACGAACTCGTCGTCCTCCACCAGGTTGTGCAACTGGATCAGGTCGATCTGGTCGACCCCCATGCGTTCGAGCGAAGCCTCGAGTTGGGCTCGAGCCCCCGGTCCATCGCGCAGGCCGGTCTTGGTGGCGAGGAAGACCTCGTCGCGATGATCGGCCAACCAGGGTGCCAAACGAAGCTCTGACTCGCCGTAGGAGGCTGCGGTGTCGATGTGGTTGATACCGGCGGCCGCCACCTGTTCGATGACTTCGTCGGCCCGGTCCTGGCTCAGCCGGCTCAGGGCGGCAGCCCCGAAGAGGACCCGGGTGCTGAGGTGGCCGGTCCGACCGAACTCGGCCTTGGGAATCGCAGTGTCGATACGTACAGACGTCATGGTCGGCTCTCTTGCTGGCGGGGTGATGGATCAGACGGCGTGATGGATCAGACGGGGTGATGGATCAGGACGCCCCGGGTAGGGCGCAGGCCTGGTCGGTCTCGATGCGTTGATGGACGACGGGATTGTTGTGGGCCCCAGCGGCCCAGCTCGGGAAGACCGCAGAGTAGAGCCCGGAGGCCCCGCCGACGTAGACGACGATGTTGTCGGGGCCCCGAACCGCCGAGATCGGATCGTCGGGGTTGCCATCTCGGACGAAGGACGGTGCCAACGAGCGGAGGTGACCCCGTGTATTGGTGGCCAGTCGAGCCAGTTCGGCCTGGACGTCGCCTCGTTTCATGCCGGCGGCGTTCAACACCTCGACGTGCTCGGGGTTGAGGGCAACGGCCACGGTGCCGCCGTGGAAACTGGCATTGTTGGAGCCGGTGTTGGCGATCACGGCCGCCAGCGAGCGCAACAACCGGTTGGGGGAGTCGGGGTCGTCGGCATCGTTGACGAACACCACCGAATGCGGTGGTTCGACGCCGACGATGGTCACCGTCGACTCAGACGGGGAGTACCCGAACGATGCCGACAGCGGCTCCCACGGCGAGGAGGCCTCGTCCTCGGCCATGCAGAAACTGAACTTTCCGGGGTGCCCGAGCAGCGCCATGTCGGACTGGCCGGGGCGAGCGCCACCGATGTTCATCAGACACAAGCGGACGGCTCGTCCGATCGACGCATTCCCCCGGAAGCCGGGTCCGAGGGCACCGAAACTGCCCGTGATCCCACAGGCCGGCGCCATCGGCCCGTTGACGATCATCAGGGGAGCGATGCAGTGGGTGGTGCTCTGCACCTCCGACAGGTCGAACTCGGGTTGGAGCAGCGCCTGGATCGCCGCCACCACGACGGGCATGTAGTCGGGGAGACAGCCGGCCATGACCGCGTTGATGGCGATCTTCTCGACAGTCGTGGCCCCACCCCCGGGACCCATGTCCCCGAAGTCGAGGTCGGCATCGAGCCCACTTGCCAGCACCATCCGGTCGACCCGCTCGCGGGTCGGGATGACCACCGGGAGCCCGTCGGTACAGCCATTGGTGTGGAGGAATTCCAGGGCATCGGCTTCGTCGGCCGCGTACAGGAGTGTCATGTCAGCCTGCCTCGACGACATTGTCGGCCTGCTGTTCGCCTCGCAGGATGGCAACCAGGCGGCCGGCGATACGTTCCGCCAGCGCCCCCATGGCGTCGTGGCCGCTACCGGCCACTGGATGCGGCAGACGAAGGCGAGGCACGTCGGGCATGCCGTTCGACGAGGCGACGAAATCGCCTTGGGGCCAGAACTGTTCGGTGACCAGCGCCACCACGGCTCGATCTCGGCGAGCCATCTCGATTCCGTCACGCACGGTGCCGGAGGTGCAGCTGCCTCAATGGCCGTAGGCCGCGACGACGGCGTCGCACGTCTCGGCCAGGGCGTCGAGTTCGGCCGCGGGGACCAGAGCGCTGGCGTTGCCCTTGTCGTGGTGCACGAAGCTCACGCCGGGCAGCTCGTGGGACAGCGCCTTCTCGACATGTTCGAGAAAGGCCACCGAATCGGGGAAGCCGTTGGCCATGAGGCCGACGGTCTGCCCGGCCTCGAGGGTCGCGGATCGGGTGTAGGCATCGATGGGGCGGCTGGGTTCGCCTCGGGGGTCCAGGAATTCCATCCCCCCATCGTTCTACGCTTTCGGCGATCAGGCGAGCCCCACGGTTCCGAGTGCCTATCATCCCAGCCCATGGGATATCCGGTCGTCGCGGTCGCACAACTCGGTCGAGCCCCCATCTACCTGTCGATCCGTGGTCCGCTCGACCTCGGCCGAGAGTGCGAGGGGTTGTTGTTGGAGGACCCGCAGGTGTCGCGTCGACACCTACGACTCGATCACGTCGAAGGCCGAGTCGTCGTCACCGACCTGGGGAGCTCCAACGGCACACTGCTCGATGATCAGCCCCTGACCACTCCTGTGCCGTTGTCGGTGACGACCGTCGTGACCCTCGGTTCCACCACGATCACGCTGGTCGACGACGAAGCGGACGCGGGTGTCGATGGCGACGACGTATCGGTCGCGACAACGCCGGCGCCGCCGGTCGATCCTCGCCGCTCGGCGAGCCGTGCGCACTGAGGCGAGTTAGGGTCAGACCATGTCTCGCCAGGTCATGCTCATCACCGGTGCCAGCCGCGGCATCGGGGCCGCCACCGCACTTCTCGCGGCCCGCAACGGCTACGACATCTGCGTCAACTACGCCCGTGACGCCGCCTCGGCCGACGAGGTCGTCGCCGCTTGCCGGGCCGAGGGCGCGTCGGCGCTGGCGGTGCAGGCCGACGTGGCCGACGAGGGCGCCGTCATCGATCTGTTCGACCGGGCCGAAGCCGAGCTGGGTCCCCTCGATTCCCTCGTCAACAATGCGGGGATCGTCTCCCCGATCGCACGCTTCGACGAGTACGAGGTGGAACGAATTCGTCACACCTTCGAGATCAACGTGGTCGGTGCCTTCATCGTTGCCCGAGAAGCCGTCCGGCGGATGTCGACCCTGCATGGTGGCGTCGGAGGAACCATCGTCAACATCTCGTCCGCTGCCGCCTACATGGGGGGACCCAACGAGTTCATCGACTACGCGGCCACCAAGGGAGCCATCGACTCGATGACCATCGGGCTGGCCAAGGAGGTGGCAGCCGAAGGCATCCGGGTCAACGCGGTGCGACCGGGGTTGATCGAAACCGAGATCCACGCCTCGGCCGGTGCACCCGACCGGGTGGAACGGCTGGCTCCCAACATCCCGATGCAGCGGGGTGGATCCAGCGAGGAAGTGGCCGAGGCCATCGTCTGGCTGGCCGGTGAGGCTTCCAGCTATGTGACCGGAACGTTCCTGAAC
>ERZ888423.2707-NODE-2707-length-12761-cov-8.066268_pt1 | contig 12761 bp, 10 predicted proteins | sample MGYA00520523_ERZ888423 | MGnify/ENA primary metagenome ERZ888423 (study PRJEB32303, sample SAMEA104408611) | aquatic metagenome | biome: Brackish water; feature: Pelagic; material: water | place: Baltic Sea | collected 2014-06-08T10:24:00 | depth 30,27 m ...
ACAGCGACACCATGGACTTTACCTTATCTGAAGAACACCTAATGATTCGGGATGCTGCCCGAGAATTTGCCCAAACTGAACTGCTTCCAGGAGTTATTGAACGGGATAATTTGCAACAATTTCCCGCAGAACAAGTAAAAAAAATGGGGGAAATGGGATTTCTCGGTATGATGGTAGACCCGGCGTATGGGGGTGGCGGCATGGACACGCTATCCTATGTTCTGGTTATGGAAGAGCTCAGCAAAATTGACGCTTCTTCCTCGGTAATTGTCTCTGTAAATAACTCTTTAGTCTGTTATGGCATCCAAGCCTATGGTTCTGAGGCCCAAAAAGACAAATATCTCAGACCACTCGCCACAGGAGAAGCCTTAGGTGCGTTCTGCTTGAGCGAACCCGAAGCGGGCAGTGACGCCACTTCTCAAAAGACAACAGCTCTAGATCAGGGTGATCATTACCTACTCAATGGCACAAAAAACTGGATTACAAACGGCAGTTCTGCCGACTATTACATTGTTATTGCCCAAACAGATAAAGAAAAAGGCCACCGCGGAATTAATGCCTTTATTGTTGAAAAAGGTATGGATGGTTTTTCTATAGGGCCAAAAGAAGATAAATTGGGCATTCGCGGGAGCGACACCCATAGCTTAATGTTTCACAATGTAAAGGTGCCCAAAGAAAATCGCATTGGTGAAGACGGCTTTGGATTTAAATTTGCCATGAAAACTTTAAGTGGTGGTCGTATCGGTATTGCAGCACAAGCTCTGGGTATCGCCTCTGGAGCCTACGAACGCGCAAGAGACTATTCCAAAATCCGCACCGCTTTCGGTAAAGAAATCTACAAACATCAAGCGATCTCTTTTAAATTGGCGGACATGTATACCCAAATCGAGGCGGCAAGACATTTGGTCTTCAAAGCTGCTTGGGAAAAAGACAATGGAATTAATTATGACCGCAGCAGTGCGGTAGCCAAACTCTACGCCAGTCAGGTCGCGATGGACACGACCATAGAAGCCGTCCAAGTACACGGAGGCAATGGTTTTGTTAAGGAGTATCATGTTGAGCGCCTTATGCGCGATGCCAAAATCACGCAGATTTATGAAGGAACGAGTGAGATTCAAAAAGTAGTCATTTCTCGGGCCTTACTTGACGACTAAAATATCGTCCATCAGCACTTTATTTGAAGAAATTCCAGACCAAACCGAAACGCAATGAAGCGTCTCGATAGGGTATTCCTGGAGCACTGAAATGATTGTTTTCCCCTTGAAACAATTGGTTCATGTGCTCATATATCAAAAATAGTCGAGTTTGTCTGATTTTGGTTTGAAAGAAGAAATCCACAAGGGGAAACGCCCCCAGTGATTCTTCAGATTGAACATAAAATTCTGCCAAAACCGGATCATAAGCCGGCAAATTAAATTCCGTGAAATATTTCAAACGGACACCGGTTTGAATTTTTGCTGCTTTTTTGAACCACTCATCTTCAAAAAATACAGTTTGTCGCGTGAGGAGATCAGGAACCCGAATAACCTCCGCCCCATTTAAAACATTTTGGTAAATGATTTCTGATTGATAACCCCATGATCCCAATCGCCAAGTCTTATCATGATGAATTTTTAAGTGCTGCACCTTTTGATTGTATTGAATCGGCAGGGGATGCGCACCGTTTTCATCTAAACCAAAATAGGCGTAATTCTCCAATTCAGTGAAGCTTCCCTTGAGCAATCCTACATAAGGAAAGTGCAATCGTAAATCCAAACTTTGTGTTGTAACTGGACCAAAATCTTTAAACCAATTATACGCTTTATAATCACTTTGATTCAAGCGCATATTGACGGCAACAGGGCGCGTATTGCGCGCGTATTTGGCCCCAAAACTATAGCCGTTGCCAAAGGATTTCTTGGCGCCAAAATCAATATGACCAAATTCTTGTCCGCTGGCAAATCCCTGGGAAAAACTGCCGTCTAACTGCCAAATTTTCCATTGGCCTTTTAGCTCGAGACCGGTAACAAAAAAGCGATTGGAAATTTCCGATGGGATTATCCCATCATTTAAATCCAAAAGGCGATCATAGCCGTAACGCAATGAAATGTGCGATAAATAAGGCATGATCTTAATCCCATGAGATAAATTCAAATTACCAAAGGCCTTGATTCTTGTATTAAAACCGGTCGCTTTCGTGTACAGATTCTCTTCTTTATACGCTGGACCAAAGCCTTCAAAAGCGGTCTTTTGCGTATAAAGAAATGATTTTGCCTGATGCCCCGTTTCAAGTCCAATGGAGTGAAGCAATGAACCTGGTTTTTCGGGATTAAAAAAGTATTCTTGCTGTGCAAAATAACCCGCGCTATGAATCACATTTTGGGCATTTTCAAAATTTACATCCAAGCGTCCACGGTCGTCGAATTCGGGATCAGCCGTCGTATATAAGAGCAAAGCCGATTCGGTCAGCCCGCCATTTTCTTGATTGAGCAATTCTTGATTTACCAAGTGGGCCTTGAGCTGATAATGCTTGTCCGGGGATTCATAAAATACAGTTCCTCGAAAATCACCGGTACTGGTCAAGATATGTTGATATTGCCCCAAGGAGCGCACGCCTTTGTAGGCCAAAGAAATATTCAACCCCTCAGAGACATTTGTTGTGAAAGCTGCATCGAGTTGCTGTCCTTGAACAAAGGCCGTCTTAAAATATAACTCAGTCAGTGGTGTGGGCACTCGATAATAATTAAGGTCTGCTGCGTTTAACTGAGTTTCCCGTCTCGCCCCCCCAGCAAAACTCGGGACAAATGAAAAAGCCGGCAGCTGCAAGCTCAATTTATTGTGCGATTGGCCAACATTGGCAAATGGTAAAAGCTCTAGATCATCTCTGCGCAGATAATTGAACTTATTGAGTTTATGCAAACCCAAGGTCGTGTCTAAAGCGGTCGTATCTCCGCGCAAGCCAATGCGCTGATAAAGTCTTATTTCAGGCTTTTCATCACTCTGACCTCGGAATTTACTCGGCACACCAGAGGGGATTTGCGCGAGGAGATTTCCCGATAAACTAAGCAGAATCAGCAGATATAAATATCGACTCATGGGTTTATTTTGCGGGGTAAAGTTACGGTATTTTAAAAGGAATTGAGTACTTTCCTTGCATGCTCAAACTCAAGATCAATCCCAATCTTTTGGAATGTGGCACCGATGAGGCTGGAAGGGGGTGCTTGGCCGGTCCAGTTACTGCAGCGGCTTGTATTTTGCCCGACGATTTTTCGCATCCCTTACTGAATGACTCTAAAAAACTCACCGAATCACAGCGCACCGAATTGCGTACAATTATCGAATCTTCAGCCATCGCATGGGCGGTGGCCCACGTCACTGAATTAGAGATCGATTCGATGAATATTCTAAATGCCTCCATTGAGGCCATGCACCGCGCCATTTTAAAACTCAATCCCACCCCTGAATTTATCGCTGTAGATGGCAACCGATTTAAACCTCTGGGGCAGATCCCCTTTCAATGCGTGATAAAAGGAGATGGAAAATACCAAAACATCGCGGCGGCATCCGTTTTGGCAAAAACAGAGCGCGATCGATACATGAAGCAGCTTCATTTAGAATACCCGAAATACGATTGGCGCCAAAATAAAGGTTATCCCACTGCAAAGCATCGCGCGGCAATCGCTGAATTCGGGGATACACCGCATCATAGAAAAACCTTTAAGTTACTCCCCAATCAGTTAAGACTGAATCTATAATACAGGAGGTTTGAACTCATTTGATCCCAAATACGAAACTGAATCTCAATTAAGGCATTGACAATTAATCGATCCTTTCTATTTTTGTATATGCAAAAAGCCCTTGTTTACCTCTACCTTTTGTTTTTTTTCAGCCTGATTGGATGCAATGACAATCAGCAAAGCAGCTTTGTCCCATGGCAATTGATCGACTCTGAAACCACCCATATCCTGTCGTTCAACAACACGCCCATCGTCCTCCAAAACCTGGGAGAATCCCAAAATACTATGGCTATTTTTTCACGACCCAAATTACCCCCGATTTTGGACAGTTTGGTGCGTCGATTTAAGTCTGAGCAAGGCAATCTTCTCTTTATTAATGATCCGGGACAAAATGCCGCACTGGGCCACAGTGCCCCATTAGATTATGTTTTAGTTTTGACCTTAACGGATTCTATTCGCTCGAGCCTGGCCAAAGAAATTGTTATTGGCGTGGACACGGCATTTGTATTTTCAAAAAATCAATATTCATTATTTACCAACAAAAAATCAATCGATCATAAAGATCAAAATCCACGGAAAGCCCCCCCAAATTCTCTTTCCAAAATGTTCGCGTTAAAAAAAGACAAACCGTTATTGATTGGGCAGAGATTTGATACCACATTGAGCAAAATCTCTCTTCAACAGGATGCTTGGATCATTTTTGAGCCCCAGTCCGGTTCTGAAGACCAATCTGCCCATGGTGTGCTTCTTCCCTCAAAAAGCAATGGTTTATCGGGAGAAAAACCGACTCTTTCCACTTACGACTTAGGTCAAAAACCGAGTATTCTGAGGAGCCCGGAAATAGTGCCCCTTAACGCTACTTCAAGCTTAAGCTTAGCGTTAAATAATCCGCAATCTCTTTTATTGAGAATGCAAGCCGTGGATTCCCTGCTTGTCCTTAGTCCCTTTATCGAGACCATAGATGAGGTCAGCTTAATAAAATTCGCTAACGCTCAAGCACTAGCGCTTAAAAGTCTAGACTTGAATATGAGTCTGAGTGCGCTGACACAAAATTGGGGTGGCGATGATAATTTTAGAGGGGTTTCTGTAAAATCCTTTGAGCCCCAATCGACTATGTTAAATCCCATTCCGCTCATCTTTGAAGACGTTCCTCAAATGAATCACGTATTTGTTTGGGAAGACTTTTTAATCCTGACCCCCAGTCTTGATTTGGCTCAAGAATACATCAGCCAATTGCAAAATAAGAATCTATTAGCGCAAAGCAGTGCTTGGCAGGCGAGCGAAGCAGATATGGCTCGTGAAAGCAATTTATTTTCATGGACTATCAACCCTCAAAACAAGCAATTTGAGCGTTTTCAGCTCATAGAAGATCGCGGGTTCGCCCATGTGAATTATTCAATGCAAGCCGGAGACCAAAAAGTCAAAAATCAAAGGCAAGGTCCCCTCTTGAGAAGCATCACTCTGGACGCCCCTGTGGCCACGGCACCACAATTTTTCAGCAACCACAAATCAGGAGGGAAAAACATAGTCGTTCAAGATACTAATCATCGTCTCTATTTTATTGCCCCTAGCGGTAAGACGATTTGGTTTCGAGACTTAAACGAGCCCATACTGGGTGAGATTCAAGAAGTCGATATTTTGCGTAATGGCAAAAAACAACTCGCTTTTACAACGACTTCAAAATGGTATGTCATTGATCGCAATGGTCGTGATGTTGGTTTATTCCCCAAAAGCTTTAAAGACCCCATTACGCAACCACTGGCGATTTTTGACTACGATAATAATCGGAAATATCGTTTTTTGATTATTCAGAAACGCTCAGTATTAATGTATGACGCTCAGGGCAAGCGGGTCAAAGGATTTTCCTACAGCAAAGCACCCGCTGCAGTAAGCCACCCTCCAAAACACATTAGAATAGGGACCAAAGATTATCTTTTGTTTTTACTCGAAAACGGACAGCTTCAAATCTTAAATCGCACAGGAAAAGTACGGATCCCCGTAACGGAACAATTTGACTTTGGTTCCGAATTACCGGTTAAGCACGAGGGAAAGATTGTTTTTTGGACCCGAGAAGGCAGTCAGATACAAATTAGTCCGGATGGCTCCGTTGTAAAACTTACCGCTAAATCACCGGCGCAATACCGCCTGGTCTATTACGGCCCGCATACGATTGAGTTTGACGACCCATTATTGCGTATCGACCAACACTTTATCGAACTACCCTTGGGCAATTACTTGGGGCCTCAAGTCTTTAAATTCGGCAATAAATTGCGAACGGTCATGATCGACCAAGACACGCAAAACATCTTTGTGTACCACAGTGAGGGTAGACTTGTAAAAAACGCACCATTCTTTGGTCGGTCAACGGTCGACATTGCAGATATAAATGGCAATGACAAGCTCGAACTCGTGGTCCAGGGTCAAGATAATGAAGTGTTGATTTACAACTTAAATTAAGTCTAGGCCAGCGGATTGCATTAGATTGAGGACCGGTTATTAGACGCTAAGTTCCGCCTCAAAAAGGGTTTGAAAATGGTAAAGCAATCTTTGGCTAACGGCCTGCTCATCGACTTCCGTCACTTTGAGTTCAACCCGCATCGAAGTCACTGATTTACCGCGTATTCCACAAGGGATCATATGATCAAAATAGCCGAGATCAGTATTGACATTAAGGGCAAACCCATGCATGGTGACCCAACGACTCGCTCTAACGCCCATGGCACAAATTTTACGCGCAAACGGAGTCCCAACATCCAACCAAACCCCTGTTTCTCCTGGGGAGCGATCTGCGGTGATTCCATAATCAGCCAAAGTAAGAATAATCATCTCTTCCAAAAGCCGCAAGTACTTGTGAATGTCTGTGAAAAAATTTTCCAGGTCCAAAATGGGATAGCCCACTATTTGACCCGGACCGTGGTAAGTAATATCCCCGCCTCGATTAATTTTAAAAAATTGTGCGCCAATTGAGGCTAATTTTTGCTCATCAATAAGAAGATTGTCCATATCTCCACTTTTACCAAGGGTATAGACATGGGGGTGGCGCACCAGAAGAAAGTGATTTTGCGTAGTGGTTTGTGTACTATTTCTTCGATTGTCAATTTTTGTTTGGACAATTGCCTGAAAGAGGTCCTCCTGATAAGCCCATGCCTTGGCATAATCCATCAGGCCTAGATCTTCAACCAAAACCGATTTATTATGGTGCATACTATCGATTAGGATTATTGAGAATAATGAGGGCTGCAATCACTCCCGGGACCCATCCACAAAGCGTCAAAATACAGACAATAATAAAGGAGCCACAGCCCTTGTCCACGACCGCCAAAGGAGGAAATAATAACGAGAGTAAGACACGCCAAAAACTCATACCACAAAAATACGGGATATTTTCAATACCACTCCACCACCCAAACCGCGAATAATTAATTATTTTTGCAGCATATTTTGACATCATGCAACGCACAGAACTCGAACTTATTCGTCTTGAAAAACTCAACCAATTACGCGCTTTGGGTATTGATCCTTATCCTGCAGCGCAATTTCCTGTAGACCATACGGCACAGGAAATTAAAGAGCATTATCAAGAGGGTAAACGCGTAGTGGTCGCCGGACGATTGATGTCACGAAGAATCCAAGGGAAAGCCTCTTTTGCCGAGCTCCAAGACTCAAGTGGAAGAATACAGGTCTATTTTAACCGAGACGAAATTTGTCCTAATGAAGATAAGACGCTTTACAATGAGGTTTACAAAAAACTCCTTGATATTGGGGATTTCATCGGCATCAAAGGAAGTTTATTTACCACACAAGTCGGGGAAAAGACAATTCAAGTAGAGGAGTTTACTGTGCTTTCCAAAGCCATTAAGCCATTACCCCTTCCAAAAACAGACAGTGAAGGAAATATCCACGACGAATTTAACGATCCTGAGCTTCGATATCGTCAGCGCTATGCAGATTTAGTCGTTAATCCTCATGTTAAGGAAGTCTTTATTAAAAGAACACGTTTATTTAATGCCATGCGTGATTTTTTTAATGAACGCGGATACTTTGAAGTAGAAACTCCAGTCCTACAATCTATTCCGGGAGGTGCAGCGGCACGTCCTTTTATAACCCATCACAACAGTCTAGACATCCCCCTTTATTTGCGCATTGCAAATGAGTTATACCTCAAGAGACTTATCGTCGGCGGTTTTGACGGGGTTTATGAATTTTCAAAAAACTTCCGCAATGAGGGTATGGATCGCACCCACAATCCAGAATTTACCGCCATGGAGATTTATGTCGCCTACAAGGACTATAATTGGATGATGGAATTCTGTGAGGAACTATTAGAATACTGTGCGCTACAAGTCAATGGCAGCACCTCGGCTAAGTTTGGCGATTATGATATCGATTTTAAAGCCCCTTACCCAAGGGTTACCATGACCGATGCCATAAAAAAATACGCTGGCATTGACATTACCGGTGCCTCTGAAGAGACCCTGAGAACGGCCGCTCAAGCACTCGGAATTGAAGTCGATGAAACCATGGGCAAGGGTAAACTCATTGATGAAATCTTCGGGGCGAAATGTGAAGGTCAGTTCATACAGCCAACCTTTATCACGGACTACCCAAAAGAAATGAGTCCATTGACCAAAAGTCACCGTGATCAACCAGAACTCACGGAACGATTTGAACTCATGGTTTGTGGTAAAGAAATAGCAAATGCGTATAGTGAGTTAAACGACCCAATTGATCAAAGAGAGCGCTTTGAGGCTCAAGTAAAATTAGCGGACCGCGGTGATGATGAAGCGATGTACATCGATAATGATTTTCTCCGTGCCTTAGAATATGGTATGCCTCCAACCTCTGGGATGGGGATTGGTATGGATCGGCTCATTATGTTTTTGACCAACAATCCTTCGATCCAGGAAGTTTTATTTTTCCCACAAATGAAGCCTGAGCGCAGTCAAATAAAGGTGGTGTTGAATGAGGACGAGCAATCCCTGCTTAATACACTAAAAAGTCAAGGCCCTATGGCCCTTTCCGCACTTAAAGAACTAAGTGGATTGAGCAATAAAAAATGGGATAAATCCATCAAACAATTGACCAAAAACAAATTGGCCAAAGTTGAAAAAGACGACCAAGGACTTTGGGTGCTTCCGGCCGACCAGGATTAGCGCCCAGATTCTTTTTGCATAGGATGGTAAGAAAATATTGTGTAGATTAGCTTTATTAATTGAGTGATTCTATGAAAACCTATCTAAAAGCCTTAAGTACAATTTGTCTGTTTTTTGGACTAATGACCCAACCCGTATTTGGACAAAAACTACAACAAGACAATAGTCGTCACGATGAAGCCGCCAAGATTCAAGTGGATCAAATGTCCCAAATGCTTAATTTAGACGGATCTCAGCAGCGCGCTTTATTTCGTGCTTTAGTTTCTGAATCAACGCGTTCTGGGCAAAGCCCACAAATTCTGCTGGGAAAAGCCGCGCAAGATCAAAACGAAGCTTTTGTTCAAACACTCAAGTCAATTTTGACCCCAGATCAATTCCGTAAATGGAAAAATCCAAATAGGAAATAGTTTATTTCGGAAGGCGCAATTCTTGTCCAATGGACAAATCGATTGATTCAAGTTTATTGTGTTCCATAATTTGATCTACAGTAAGGCCAAAACGCTTTGACAGACTGTAAAGCGTATCTCCTGGAACCACCACATATATCCTATTTTTAGCATTAATCGCGCGCGTATTTATTGATTCGCTTGCGTTTTGAGGCTCCAAGCCACTCGATGCTTGTGCCAATGCCCCCCCCTGGTCGTATTGCCATAAGTCGAAGCGTTCGATGAGACTGATCAGTTTATCTGGATATTTGGGATCTGTGGCATAACCTGCCTTTTTTAATCCTTTGGCCCATCCTTGATAATCTGAGATCTTGAGTTTAAATAAATCCGCATAGCGCGAACGTTGCGTCAAGAAAAGTGAGTGATCTCTATAAGAATATTTAACATCGCTATACTTTCTAAAACACTCCCCAAGTTCGTCATCATCGTGATATACGCGCTCTCCTGTCCAAGTCGTATGACATTTTATTCCAAAATGATTGTTTGCCTTTAGCGCCAAGGTTCCATTACCTGATCCGCTTTCTAAAATACCCTGAGCCAACGTAATACTTGCCGGAATCCCATAGAGACGCATTTCATCGATGGCAATTGGCGCAAAAGTTTCAACATACAGGCTCATGCGCTGTTCCGCAGTCATTGGGACTTCAGGCTCAGTATTTGACCTTTGACTTATTTGCTGTGAAGAAGACGAAACGTGTTCTTTGACAGCTGGTTTTACGCGATCCTTTCGTGCTATGGTTTTTTTTGTGCCACATGATGAAAGAATGAGCAGACCGACAAATCCAATTACCCCAATTGATGATTTAATATTCATAAGCTCTTTATTTTTGACCTTTATTGAATTTTTAATAACGCTTTATTCGATTGATTGAATCCTGCAACGCCCTGCAAACCCCCTGTGTGAATTGCCAAAATTTCTTGAGCCTTGATCGAGGGATTTTTCCTAAGAACATCAATTAAACCAAACATCATTTTGCCTGTATAAACGGGATCTAGTGCAATTCCTGTTTGGGCTTTAAAATTATTAATAAAATCAATCAATTCATTATTTGCTTTGGCATAACCTCCAAAATGATATTCATCAAAAAATTCACGAGGAATATCATTGCCGTATCGACTCATTTGTGCCCTAAAGTCAATTCCCTTTAAGACCGAAAATCCCCAGACTTTCCGCCCCAAATGCGCTCCATTAAGCACCCCTGCCATGGTCCCTCCAGTGCCTATTGGCGTACAAAGTATGCGAAACTTTTTTGGCAGCGCACGGGTCATAAGGGCAACCCCCTCTATGGCCAAATCATTACTGCCGCCCTCTGGAATGATCAAGCAGGGAGCAAAACGCGCTCTTAACTCATCTAAATAAACTGGGTCAGATCTCCGTTTGTACTCAGAACGGTTAAGAAAATAAAGCTTCATACCGATTCTATGAGCCTGACTTAAAGTGGGATTTTCATTAATTTTTTGCGCTAATTCCTCCCCCCGAATCAAACCTATAGTTTCAAAGCCAAACATTTGACCCGCTGCCGCAGTTGCCGCAATGTGATTTGAATAGGCCCCGCCGAAGGTTACAATTCGATTAATCCCTGCTGACAAGGCTGCTTTTAAATTAGGCAGTAATTTTCTGAGTTTGTTCCCTGAGGCCTCATCCATAATTCGATCTTCTCGTAATAGATACAAAGGACCTCGATCAATTTTGAAGGGCGATAAATCTATCGAGTCAATCTTAGCTTTTTGACCAAGCCAATGATCCAATTCGATGATCGTATTATGTGAGCGACTCATGAGGTTCAAAATTAAATGGGAAATCTAAGAAGCCCTAAACTAATTGCGATAAAAATTATAATGAATTTGAAAAAGCCGAAAACACCAAAGCTCAAATTAGGTCAAATGTTAAAGTATTTTGCATTTCATCGAAATAATTTGCATTTCATCGTCATTATGAGCAATTTTGACCTGTCAATAAGTAAAACCTTCTGATTTGGCTCCAATAAAATACATATTACCGATGGCTTTTCTCCTCAATGTGTCGACTATGACGGCCCAAGTGGGGATCAATACGGCTAACCCAAAAGCTGCTCTTGATATAGAAAGCAGCAATTATGGCGTCGTCATGCCGCGCTTGGCTCTGACCTCAACTCAAAACGAGAGTCCAGCCTCAAATCCACAAGGAGGTAATATTCCAGCTGGAACAGTTATCTATAATACGGCTACGACTAATAACGGCAGTAACGACGTTTCACCAGGACTTTATGTTTGGACCGGAACCCAATGGGACCCTCAATTTGACAGAAAAGAACAAGTGATGTTCGAAAGTGTTCTAGGAATTCGTACCGAACCCCTTATTGGTCTTCTTCCGACTAATATCGGCGGACTTAATAATCAGACCTTCACCCCTAAGTACACCGGAACCTATAAAGTTATACTCTCTGTAAACTATGGCGGGGGTGTTGCCAAACAACCAAATGAAGCTGGATCTCCAGCCAGTGAAGGTGATTTAAATATTGCCCGTCAAACAGGCACCTTTGACTTTGAACTGGACGGAGTCCATCGATATATCCCCGTGGGTGCTTACTCGACCAATTACGCCAATAGTGTCACTATTCCAACGGGAGGAGATCGTAAATTCTTTGCCATTTGGCAAGAGTTCACCTGGACTGGCTTTGTTTCGTTACAAGCTGGCATCGGGCATATGTTTAATTTATCATTCACACAAAATCTTTCTCCAGAATTTGAAAATGATGGTTCTGGGACGGGACGTGGGTATATCGCTTATGACTTGCCTTGTCGTGTGGAATTTATCTATATGGGAGAATAAGTCATGAAATTCAAGAATTCCCTATTTGCTGTTTTGATGATCCTAAGCCAAATTCCTGCTTTAGGTCAGATTGGCATTGGCACAAGTAATCCAGAAGGACTTCTTGATATCTCCATGACTCAGGGTTTTGTTTATCCAAGAGTTCCACTGGTCAATACCTCGACAGCTACAATAACCACCCCTGACGGAAATCCACCTGTTACCGGGACTATGGTTTACAATACAAAAATCAGCGGCACCGATGCCACAGCTGTTTATCCTGGTTTATACCAATGGGATGGCACTCATTGGGTGGCTCAATTCGATAAAAAAGACAATAAAATCTATATTCAAAATAGAACTCTAAGCACTGGACACAGTGTTGGACCGCAAGGGGTAAGCTTTGACAGAAAAACTTTTGTCCCTCAGTACTATGGGACCTATAAAATAAAAGTGAGCCTTCATTTTGGTTCTGGAAAAATGGATCTCAACACATCGAGTGAGCCCGATGATCAACATGCTAATTTTGGTGCTCAAGGCGGAGATTTTGTCTTTAACTTTAACGGTCAAAATCACACGGTATCCATGAAAAGTCTCTCAGGAAATAACAATGACACTACATTAAACGGTGGGACTTTAAAAGAATACAGCAACG
>ERZ888423.2709-NODE-2709-length-12759-cov-12.841467_pt1 | contig 12759 bp, 12 predicted proteins | sample MGYA00520523_ERZ888423 | MGnify/ENA primary metagenome ERZ888423 (study PRJEB32303, sample SAMEA104408611) | aquatic metagenome | biome: Brackish water; feature: Pelagic; material: water | place: Baltic Sea | collected 2014-06-08T10:24:00 | depth 30,27 m ...
CGGATTGCTGTTTTGCATGACCCGCCGACATCCGGCGGATCACGGCGAGCACTTAGGCCTTGAGCAATAGGGATTGCCAATAACGCCTGCGTGAAATCACGCGCCCGTCATTGGCCGTCAACGGAATTGTGAGCTTAGATCGCCTTATTCGATCAGCAGGGAATGGTCCGCGCGTCCGCGCGAACGCGCCTTGCTCTGGATCAGGATTGGCGACGAAGGATTGTGCGCGAATGGCGGTACGCACTGGCTGGATCGAGCGCATGACCTGGGCGGACGCTGGCGCTGGCATGCGCGCCGGCATCCCCGTCGTGCTGCCGGTCGGCGCCGCGGCGAAGGCCCATGGCCCGCACCTGCCGCTTGGGACCGACAGGATCGTCGTCGAGGCGCTGGCGGAGCGGCTGGCGGCGCGCCTGCCGCTCCTGATCGCGCCGACGGTGGGCTTCGGCTATTACCCGGCCTTCGTTGAGTTTCCGGCGAGCCAGCATATTCCGGCGCCGCTGTTCCAGGCGCTCCTGGACGCCCTGATGCGGCGCTTTGTCGAGGCTGGCGCGCGCCGGCTCTTGATCCTGAACAATGGCGTATCGACCGAAGGCCCGATCGCGATCGCGGCGCACACGCTCTATGCCGAAACCGGCGTCCGGCCGGCGATCGCCCATTTAAGGCTGTTTGGCGCCGCGGCCGATGCGGTCCTGACCGACCCGACCGGCGGCCATGCGGACGAGCGCGAGACGTCCGTCATGCTGGCGCTCCGCCCGGACCTGGTTGACCTGTCAGCATTGGACCCGGCGGCGCCCGCGAAACCGCCGCCGCCCGCCGCCGCCGTGGGCGGGCGGTTCGTGCGGCCCGTCCGGCTGGCGAATGCCCGCCCGCCTGAGCCCGGCGAAGCCTCCGCGTCGGGGGCGACCGGCGATCCGCGTCAGGCGACGGCCGCAAAAGGCGAGATCGTTCTGGCGGCGATCATGGACGAGCTCCTGGCGGAGGCGCGCCGTGTCTTTCCGCCAGGGGATGCGGCGGGCGAGGCCGACTGATGCGCCGCTGGCCCGCCCGCATGGTCCTACTCGGGGCGCTGGCGGTCGCCGATCCCGCCATCGCCGCCAGTTGCCGCTATGACGTCGTCCCGGACGCGGGGCAGGGCTTTCGGGACCTGACGCTCGATGTGGCGATCCGCTGCGACCGGGCCGTCGCCGCGGACGCTTTCGCGGTCGGGTATGGGGCCGAGGCCTTCGTGACGTGGCGGACGGACGGCGTCCTCGGCTATCGTATCGCGCTCGGCGCGCTCGCTGCTGGCCGTTCGGGCGCGGACTTCGCCCAGACCGCGCGGGCGGTGATGGCGCCGGTCAACGCCTGGCTCGCGGCGCCCGTCGATCCGGGCCTGGCCGAAGAGCTCCGGGTTACGGTCGCCGCGCGGCCGGAGCTGCTGTTTCTGGCGAATTTCGCGGCGGCCACAGGCGAATACGTGTTGAACCGGCAGGATTGGGGCTATGGCGGCTACACGGTGTTCACCGATCGGCCGCCGCTTGCCGCCACGGCGCCGGGTCCTGCGGCATTCGCCAAGCCGGGCAGGGATGGGCCGCGGGCGGCCGCCATCCGGATCGTCGTGCTGGACGATGGCTTCGCGCTCGCCGACGTCGACATCGTCGCCTGGATCGAGCGCTTCGCCGGGGATGTCGCGCGCTTCTGGGCTGGCTTCCCAAGCGACCGCCTGCTGATCGCCCTGGCGCCGGGCGGCCGTCCGGGCAATCCGTTCGGGCGGGTGCGCGGCGGCGGCGGCGCGACCATGACGCTCCGCCTCGCCAAATCCGAAAGCCTGCCGTTCCTGCTGCGGCGCGATTGGGTGCTGACCCATGAACTGATCCATCTCGGCGCGCCTTTCGCCCGGTCGCGGCAGCCCTGGTTCATGGAGGGCATGGCCACATACCTGGAGCCGTTGATCCGCGTTCTTGGCGGCGCGCAGCCCGAACGGGCGCTTTGGGCGGAATGGCTCCGGGCCATGCCGACCGGGGCTGACGCGATCGCGGCGCAAGGCCTGGAGGGCCGCGGCCATCCCTACTGGACCGGCGCGGCATTTTTCCTGGAGGCCCACATGGCCTATCTGGACGCCGGCCGTCCCGACGGGCTCGCCGTCTGTTTCAGGGGCATGCGCCGCGCGCTTGGCGACGCAGCGGCGCGGGCGACCGTCGCGCAGCTCATCGGGGCTTGCGACAACGCGGTCGGGCTCCCGACGCTTGCCGGATTGCAGCGACGTTATAGCACGCCGCGCCGGATCGACCTTCAGGCGCATTGGCGGGAGTTGGGCATCGCCGCGCGCGACGGCCAGGTGACTTTCGCGCCGGAAGGATCGGCCAGACGCGCGCTGACGTTCGATAATTCGCTCTTTTCAAACTCATTGCCCTAGGGAAGGCTTTCCAATGCCTTTATTTCAGCTTAAAAGGGGGTCAAGGGTTCTGCGTTGACTGCGGTATGGTCGATGGCAGGCGCAGAGCAGGCGGGTGGCGACGTGCCGGCGGCGATGTCGCGGGCACAACGGCGTAGCGCTTGGCGGGAGCCAGTTCGACTAACTTTTAGAAGGGAACAACTATGTTCATGCGAATGGGAAAACTGGCGTTGGTTGCGGGCTTGGGCTTCGGGCTCAGCGCGTGCGCTTCGCTTTACGACAATGGCCAGAAAGCTGCGACGTCTGGCGGCGCTTTCGAAACGGCGCTGCTGGGGCACTATCAGAGCCTGGCTAAAATGGAAGCGGCCGAAGCGGATTGGCTGGACGCCGATTTCTTCAGCCAGCGCGCCCTCCTGACCGCCGCCGGCACCCCGCCGGGTCCGCAGGCTCTTGCCGAACGCGACCTGGTTGAGCCGCATCTCGGCGAACTGACGGCCGCCCGCAACATGCTGACGACCCAGCTTGAAGACGGCGCCGCTCAGAGCAAGCCCGACGCCGCCGCCATGGCTCAAGCCGGCTTCGATTGCTGGATGCAGGAAGCTGAAGAAAACATTCAGCCGGACGACATCAAGGCCTGTAAGGACATGTACTGGGCTGGCATGAATGTGCTGCAGGCGGAAGCCCCGGTTGCGGCGCCCGCGCCGACCCCGACCGGCCCCTGGGTCGTGCTGTTCAACTACGACAAGTCGGACATCACCTATGACGGCCAGTTGGAAATCAACAAGGCCGTGGCCGCCGCGACGAAGCTGGCCGGCTCCAACGTTCTGTTGAGCGCGCACACGGATACGGCTGGTTCCGAGCAATATAACCTCGGTCTCTCCGCCCGCCGGGCCAAGGCGGTCATCGAAGCGATGGGCCTGATCGGCGTCTCCAGCGATCGCGTGACGGCCAGCGCCGTCGGCGAAAGCGACCCCGCGGTCGCAACGGGCGACGGCGTGCGCAACCAAGCCAACCGCCGTGTGGAAATCCGCATCGCGAACTAATACCCCTTCGGCGGGATTGCGGCCTCGGTCGCGGTCCTGCCGATCGGTCGCTAAAGAAAACCCCCGCTGGAGCGATCCAGCGGGGGTTTTTGCGTTTGCTCCGATTGCGCGGGCGACGGGTCAGAGATTGAGTTGATAGCTTGCGGCCGTATAGCGGAAGCCGCCGCCGCTCATCGCTTCCACATAGCCGACCGCCGGGAAGGGCATGTGGTAGCCCGCGATCGGGATGCGGTCGGCGGCCGCCATGCCCAGCAGCTTCTGCCGCGTCGCGGCGGCGCCGGCCTTGTCCATGTCGAAGCGCACATGCCAGTCCGGCTTCTGCATCGACAGGACATAGTGATTGCAGGCGTCGGCGATGAAGAGCAGCCGCTTGCCCTCGCTTTCCAGGTGATAGGCGGTATGGCCGGGCGTATGCCCCGCCGCCGCGACCGCATCGATGCCGGAGACGACGCTGTCGCCGGCTTTCAGCATGGTCATCTTCGGCGCGACCGGCACGATGTTGGACTGGGTCAGCTTCGCCACCCGTTCCGTGCCGCCGGAAAGCTTGTCCGCCGGCGACCAGAAATCGTACTCGACGGCGTTCGCGGCATAGCGGGCGTTCGGGCACAGCGGCTTGCCGTCTTCCATCAGCCCGCCGATATGGTCCGGATGGAAATGGCTGATGACCACCAGGTCGACCTGCTCCGGCGTATAGCCGGCGGCCGCGATCACGGTTTTCAGCAAGCCAGCGTTCGGCCGCCGCCCGTCGCCATTGCCGGTGTCGAACAGCACCAGTTCGGCGCCGGTGTTGACGATAAACGGCGTAAAGCTGATTTCCATGCGCTTGGGCGGCAGATTGTTGGCGGCGGCATACGCTTCGACTGCCTCTGCCGGCTGGTCCATGCCGAAGATCGGGTGCGGCCCGTCCAGTTGGATCGCGCCGTCGCGGACGGCCGTGACCTCGAAGGCGCCCAGCTTGAAGCGATGGAACGCCGCCGGCGCCGCGCCCAGCATCGGCGCTTTCGCGGCGGCCGGCGCAATCCGTCCAATAATCGCCGGCGCCGCCAGCGCCGCCGCGCCCACGGCCAGCGCGCCGCGACGGGTGAATGAGCGTGTCGTCATGGAATTCCCCTCCTGTTGTGCGTTTATTCGGCAGACATGCCGATAACGCCCAACTGGGGCGATTTCTTCCCAAGGGCGAGGGGTATCCCGATCACGCTTCCGTGGTTTTCACAGGGCGAAAGGGCGTTAGCGGACGATGGAAGCATCGGCTGACGCTTCGATCTCGCGTCGCCTCTGCAGCCAGATGGCGAGCATCCAACAGAATACGGCCCATGTCGTGCCGGCCGCCCATCCGGCCAGCACGTCGGTCGGCCAATGAACGCCCAGATAAACGCGGCTGGCTCCGATCGCTGTCGTCGCCAAGACCGCCAGCAGAAGCATATAGACCTTCACGCGTTTCCTTGGTTGCATCCGAGCGAGCAGCGCCGCAAGCGTCAGATAGACCAGCGCGGACATCATCGAATGCCCGCTCGGGAAGCTGGACGTATAGACATTGGCGCCATGGGGAACGAGGTCAGGCCTTGGCCGATCGAAGCCCGCCTTCAGCGCGAAGCTGAGCGCTATGCCGCTTGCGATCGCGACCAGGACGAACAGCGCGGTGCGATAGCGCCTGCATAAGAACAAAAAGATGGCCGAAGCGAGCGTGATGAACGTGAGAATAGCGACGCTCCCAAGCGCCGTGACGTCGCGGCCGAGTTCTTCGACCCAGAGCGGGCCGATAGGGTCGCTGGGATCGCCCTGTGCGCGTAAGGCGAGCAGAATGGCCTCGTCGAGCGCGCGCGTCTCGCCTTCGAGGACCTCATGCGCGATCCCGACAAAAGCCCACAAACTCCCCGCCAGAAGCGCCGCTAATGCCAGCGGCGCAAACTTGCCCTGAGCTACGGCAAGCACGCGTCTGGCGAAACCGCTTATCCGCGTCATCGATTGGCCTCCAACGCCGTCATGGTAGCTGAGGGGCATTCCCGAGACCAATGCGAGCGAACCATAGCGCCTGACGACCGCCGTTGCGGATGAACGAGCATGCGAACATCCGCCGCTCATGCTTGGTGGGCGCTTCATCGGCCGGTGCGAAAAAATCAGGCTGCCCATATGCGCTTTGACGCGCTGCAGTGCGGTGATCAGCATCTTGATATCACCCACCGAAGGCCTTTGGTGCGGGCGGGGAGACTCGAACTCCCACTTCCGAAGAAAACAGATTTTGAGTCTGCCGCGTCTACCGATTCCGCCACGCCCGCATCAGGCCGATGTTGATAGCGCCGGATCGGGGCGACGGCAAGCGGTCGGGGGCCTGTCAGGATCGGCGGCGGCGAAATAACTCCTGGAGCGGCGGCATCGCGGCCAGCGCCTCCGGGTCGATCCGGGACCAGTCGATGCCCTGGGGCGCATCGGCCGGGTCGGCGCCGGTCGCCCAGGCCCGCGTCGGGGTCGCGATCGCGGCCATGCGCTGGTCGATGGCCTCGGTCGGCATGCTCTCGATCACCTGGAGATCGTGCACGGTGGTCGCGACCGGGACGGGCGGATGGCCAAGCTCCCGCAGGATCGCGAACTCCAGGTCGCTGTAGCCGGCGCCCTTGCCGGCGCGGGCGCCTTCGGGCGTCACCGCGACGGACCCGGCCACGATGGCGTCCAGATGCGGCATGTCGTCAAGCGCGACCGGGACGGCATACCGGTCCCAGTTGGCGCGGGCGCTGGCCTTGTGGAATGCGTCGGGCGGAATGCGCAGCGGATCGAGCAGCATGAAGCCGCCCGCGAGCTTCGGCGTCGGCACATAGACCTCGACGCCGCGCTCCAGCGCGATGCGGCGGACGGCGCGCTGCGGGCTGTCGGGATTGACCTTGATGCGCCGGGCGGACGCCCATGGCTCCAGCGTGAAGAGACGCTCGGCCGCTGCGGCGGCTCCCTTGAAGTTCGGGATGCGGCCGCGCGGCGGGAAGGGATATGCGGCCTGCTTTTCCCGGTCGAGCGCCGCCCAAGCATGCTCCCTGGCGGCTTGCTTGTCGGGAAAGCGCAAGCTCACCCGGCGGCCATGGCGTCCAGCAGGCCCGCGGCGGGGCCGGCTCCGGCATCGACCGCGGCTTCGAGCCGGCGGCCGGCGCCCGCCTGCTGCAGGTCGGCGAAGAGCGCGTGGGTCTTCTGACGGAGCGCCGCTTCCCGATTGGGGTTGGCGATCGAACCGGCCGGATCCTTGATGAAGGCCCGGACCCCGTCGACTTCCGCCCAGCCGCTGTAGTGGGTCGGGTAGAGCGCGTCCAACGCGGCGTCGGGGAGCAGTTCGATGCGGCCGGCGAGGTCGGTCACGGCCGGATCGGCGATGCGGTCGTCCCGGAACTGGGCGGGCAGCGCTTCGCCGTCCAGCAAGGCGACGGCGAGGCAATAGCGCAAGCTCATCTGGCTGTTGAGCGTCGCGCCCGGCTTGTAGTCATAGCCGCATTGCACATCGACGACGCGGGCGACGCCGGCGCGGATGCGCTGGCCCGGCTTCGGGGCGCCGCCGATCTCCTGGCGGATCTGTTTCGCCGCGTCGACATAGGCGTGGACGCTGCCGCAACAGGCATAAGGCTTGAAGTTCGTGCCAAGCAGGCGCCAGTCGCGGCCGAGGCCTTCGACGATGGGCTCGATCGTCCAGTGGTCGGAAAAAGCGCGGAGATAGCCGCCGTCCTCCACTTCCAGCACGGTCGCAGGGCCGGTGAAGCCCTTGGCCGCGAGCATGGCCGCCATCACGCCCGATTGCGCCGCCCGGCCCGGATGCAGCCGCTTCGACATGGCCCCGTCGGCGTTGAAGGCGAACAGGCCGCCGCCCTGGGTCGCGGAGAGGCCGAGGGTCGAGGCCATCGCGGTCTGGTCCAGGCCTAGCAGCTTGCCGACGGCGACGCCGGCGCCCAGGGGGCCGACGACGCCGGTCAGATGCCAGCCCCGGAGCCGCGCCATGTTGGGGTCGAGCGCCAGGCTGATGCGGATCATCATCTCATAGCCGAGCGCTGTCGCGACCTCGAGGTCGTCGAGGCTGGCGCCGGTCGCCTCCGCGACCGCGAGCGCCGCTGGCAGCACGACGGCGCCGGGGTGGAGCTTGGCCGCAAAGTCATCCAGCTCGAAGGCGTGGGCGGCGACGCCGTTCAGCAGGGCCGCGTCCATCGGCCGGAAGGTCGCGGCCGCATCGCCCCAACCGCGCGCAAGGCCCTTGGCAGAGGCGGCGGGCGGCTCTGCTTCGACCAGTTCGCGGACCATGCCTGTCCAGGGCTCGGGCATGCCGTAGCGGCCGGCGGCGAGCGTATCCAGGATCGCCAGCCGAATGGCTTTGCGCAAGTCGGCGGGCAGGTCTTCCGGCCGGAATTCGGCGGCCCAGCGGGCGAGCGCGGCGGTCGGATGGGCGAGATCGGATTGGGCGTGGCTTTCAGGCATGGCGCGGGTCCTATTCGGCGGCGGCGGCGGCGGAACTTGCGGAGGCATCGAGGCCCGGCGTCGTGCTGGCGGGCGCGTAGACATAGCCATCCATCAGGCGGCGTTGGGTGCGGACGACGCTGGCGCTTTCGGCGAACGGCTTGCCGTCCCGCTCCATCATCGCCGCCTCGACGACCGTCAGGCCGGACGCCTGGGCGATCCGGACCTGCGTCCGGTCCGGGCGGCAGAGCGTGGCGGGGATCGAGTCTTTGATTCCGCAGGCGACGGCGAGGCAGAGCGCGCCGGTGAGCGGCACGGCCCGGTGCGGCTGGCCGACGGAGATCATGCGGACCAGGATGTCCATGTCGCCGGTTGCCAGGGTTTCGCCGGTCAGCAGCATCTGGTCCCTGGGCGCGGCGACGGCCGCGACCTTCGGCACGCTCGGAATGCGGCCGGCCGCATCCAGGTCCGGGGCGATGCCCATGGCGACGCTGGCGGCGCGGCGGATCGCCTCCATGCGCGCCAGGAAAGCCGCGTCGGCCTCAAGCGCGTCGGGCGCTTCGGTCGCGGTTATGCCGACCGCCGCGGCATCGACGAAAACGCAGGGATTGGCGGCGTCGATCATCGAAGCTTCGATCCGGCCGACGCCCGCGACATCGAGCGAGTCGCGGGCGGCGCCGGTCGGCAGCAGCTTGCCGGTCTTGGCGCCGCCGGGCGCCAGGAAGTCGAGCGTCACCGGCGCGCCGGCGCCCGCGACGCCGGGCAGCGCGAAGTCGCCGTCGACCGCCGCCAGGCCGTCATCGAGCGCGAAGCGGGCGCGAATGATCTTGGCGGTGTTGGTGTTGTGGATGCGCACTTCGGCCGCGCCGCCCGTGGCCGCCACGAGGCCTTCGTCGACGGCGAAGGGTCCCATGGCGCTCGACATGTTGCCGCAATTCCCCGACGTGTCGACGACGGCGGACTTCGGCGAGAGCTGGAAGAAGCTGTAGTCGATATCGGCGTCCGGGCGGCTCGGCGGTCCGACGACGCAGACCTTCGCCAGCGAGGAGACGCCGCCGCCAAGGCCGTTCAACTGGCGTCCGTTCGGGTCGTTCGCGCCAAGCGCCGCCACGAACAGCGCGGGCCACAGGCTTTCATCGGCCGGAAGGTCGCGCTTGTGGAACACCACCGCCTTGGAGGTGCCGCCGCGCATGAACGTCGCCGGAATCCGACGTTGCCGCATTTCCAGTCTCCCTTATGATCGCGGCTTCATTCTACGCGCTCCGGCGCATTGCGGAAGGACCGACCCATGACCTGGCTTGAAGCGGACGGCAACGACCCGACCCCGATGGGCGAGCGGTTTCAGGCCTTGCTCGACCGGCCGGGGATCGTGAAGGCGCCGGGCGCCCACAATGCGATGGCGGCCTTGCTCGCGAAGGAAGCCGGCTTCGATTGCCTGTATGTTTCCGGCGCGGCCGTGACAGCGGCGATGGCCCTGCCGGACCTCGGCGTCATTCAGTTGCATGAGCTTTGCGATATCGTCCGCCAGATCCGCCGCGCCGCCGACCTGCCGCTGATCGTCGACGGCGACACGGGCTACGGCGAAATCCTGAACGTCATGCGGACCATCCGGGAGCTGGAAGACGCCGGCGCCGCCGCGATCCAGATGGAGGATCAGGTGCTGCCGAAGAAATGCGGCCACCTGAACGACAAGCTGCTGACGAGCCCCGACGACATGGCGCGCAAGATCGCCGCCGCCCGGAAGGCAAGGCGGCATCTCCGCATCATCGCGCGCACCGACGCCGTGCAGCAGGAAGGCCTGGACGCCGGCATCGCCCGCGCGCGCCTTTATGCCGAATCCGGGGCCGATCTGGTGTTCGCCGACGGCATCCGCACGCCCGAGGAGTTCCGCCGCTTCTCCACCGAATGCGGCGTCCCCTTCATGGCGAACATGACGGAGTTCGGGCGCACGCCCTATTACACCGCCCAGGAGTTCGAGGATTTCGGCTGCAAGGTCGTGATCTGGCCGGTCTCCAGCCTTCGGGTCGCGGCCAAGGCGATGCAGGACATGTATGGCGAGCTGGCGGCGAAAGGCACGCTGATCGACAAGCTCGACGCCATGCAGACCCGCGCCGACCTCTACAAGACTATCGGCTATCACGATTTCGAGGCGCTGGACGATGCAGTCGCGAAAACGATTGTCCCGGACGATCTCCGCGTGACCGGCGACGCCAGCAATTCGGCGAAGGCCGGGCGGTAATGCCGGGCTACAGCGTCCGCGCGCTGCCGTCGAAGGCGACCCCGCCCTGGGGCGAGCAATTGGCCGGCCGAATCGCGGCCTATGCCGCAAGCCGGCCGTCGGTTGACCTGGATGTCGCGGAGATGGTCGGTCTGCGGGTCGTCGACAGCCTCGCGGTCGCGCTCGCCGCGATCAACCGGCGCCCGGTCGCATCCGCCCGCGCGATGGCGCTGGCGCATCCGCGCGCCGGCGGCGCGGCGCTCTTCGGCTTGCCGGCGACCGTCACGGTCGATTGCGAATGGGCCGCCTTCGCCAACGGCGTCGCGGTGCGCGAGCTGGACTATAACGACACATATCTCGCCGCCGACTTCGCGCACCCGAGCGATTGTATCGCGCCGTTGCTCGCGGTCGCCCAGCAGACCGGCAAGCTCGGGCCCGACCTGACGCGCGCCATCGCCGTCGCCTATGAAATCCACGTGGCGCTGGTTGATGCGATCGACCTCCACAGCTTCAAGAAGGATCACGTCGCCCATCTGGCCCCGGCGGTCGCGGCCGGGCTTGGCGCGCTGCTCGGGCTGGCTGCGCCCGTGATCTATCAGGCGGTCAATCAGTCCGTGCACTTAAGCTTCGCGACGCGCCAGTCCCGGAAAGGCGAGATTTCGTCCTGGAAGGCCTATGCGCCCGCCCAGGCCGGCAAGATCGCGATCGAGGCGATCGACCGTTCGATGCGCGGCGAAGGCGCCCCCAACCCGATCTATGAGGGCGAGGATTCGATCATTCCCTGGATGCTCGCCGGGCGGGACGCCGTCTATAGCGTCAGGCTGCCGGCCCCGGGCGAGCGTCCGCGCGGCATTCTGAAGACCTTCCCGAAAGCCCATTCCGCCGAATATCAGGCTCAGGCGATCATCGATCTGGCGTTCGAAGCGCGCGCCGCGGTCGATCCTGCCCGGATCAGGCAAGCCATCCTGCATTGCTCGGACCATACCCACTTCGTCATCGGCTCCGGCGCGAACGACCCGCAGAAATACGATCCCGCCGCCAGCCGGGAGACGCTGGACCATTCGATCCCCTATATCCTCGCCGTGGCGCTGGAGGACGGGGCCTGGGACCATCACCGGAGCTACACGCCGGAGCGGGCCGCGCGCCCGGAGACCGTCAAGCTCTGGCGCGCGATCGAAACCCGCCTGGACGATAGCTGGACCGCGCGCTACCACGCCGCCGATCCGGCGGAGCGCGCCTATGGCGGCCGGCTCGATCTCATCCTGGACGACGGCGCGACGCTCAGTTTCGAGAAGGCGGCGGCCGACGCCCATCCGAACGGCGCCCGCCCCTGGGATGCGGCCGATTACGCGAAGAAATTTCAGCGGCTCTCGGATCGCCTGCTGGGCGAGCAGGAAGCCGCCCGCGTGCTGGCGGCGGCGATCGCGTTTCCGGGGCTGGACGGCGGCGGCCTCGCCGCCCTAAATCCGGCGGCCCCCATGGGCGCGGTCCTGCCGAACCGCCCGACGGGCCAAGGCATTTTCGACTACACAAAAGAAAGCATCTGAAGCCATGACGACATCTCCGAAGACGATTGCGATCCTGGGCGGCACCGGCGACCTCGGCACTGGCCTTGCCCGGCGCTGGGCGAAGGCGGGCCATAAGGTCGTCATCGGCTCCCGCACAGCGGAGAAGGCGATCGCCGCCGCCGCCGACCTTGCCGAGTTCGGCGTCGAAGGCCTGGAAAACGCCGCCGCCGCCCAGAAGGCGGACATCGTCGCGATCACCGTGCCCTATGCCAACCAGATCGCCACGCTGGAAGCGTGCAAGGCGGCGCTGCAAGGCAAGATCCTGATCGACGCGACGGTGCCGCTGATGCCGCCGAAGGTCGGCACCGTACAATTGCCGGAAGGCGGCTCGGCAGCCGTCGCGGCGCAGGCGATGCTGGGCGATGGGGTCACGGTCGTCTCGGCCTTCCAGAACGTCGCCGCCGCCAAGCTCCAGTCGGATGTCGACCTGGAATGCGACGTGCTGGTCGCCGGCGACAAGGTCGCGGCGCGGCAGACGGTCATCGACCTGGTCGAGGATGCGGGCATGCGGGGCTGGCATGTCGGCCCGCTCGCCAATTCGGCGGCGGCGGAGGCGCTGACCTCCCTCATCATCCAGATCAACCGCCGCTATGGCATCGACGGCGCCGGCATCCGCATCACCGGCACGCCGACGAAAGACGGGCGTCATACGGGATGAAGAAGCGCATCGGCGACGCCTGGATGCCCGCGCCGAAATATGGGCGCGGGCTGAAGGGGTTCGGGGTCAACCTGCTGGTCAAGGATGTCGGCGTCGCCGTCGCGTTCGCGGCCGAGGTGCTGGAGGCGAGCGTCGTCTACGCCGATCCCGATTTCGCGGTCCTGCAAAGGGACGGCGCGGAGTGGATGCTCCATGCCGACCACACCTACGACAAGCATCCGCTGTCCGGCAGCCTTGGCGGCGCTCGCGGTTTGGGCGTCGAGTTGCGGCTGCATAACCACGACCCGGACGGCGCCGAGGCGCGCGCCCGGGTCCGGGGTGATACGGTGCTGGCCGGGTCGATCGACAAGCCCCACGGTCTGAGGGAGTGCTATATCGTCGATCCGGACGGCTACCTTTGGGTTCCCGACCGGCCAGTCGTCAGTTAGAGCGTCGGGCGTTAAGTGAGAATCGAATTGGTTGGTGGGGATTCCCATTTG
>ERZ888423.2710-NODE-2710-length-12756-cov-7.628297_pt1 | contig 12756 bp, 16 predicted proteins | sample MGYA00520523_ERZ888423 | MGnify/ENA primary metagenome ERZ888423 (study PRJEB32303, sample SAMEA104408611) | aquatic metagenome | biome: Brackish water; feature: Pelagic; material: water | place: Baltic Sea | collected 2014-06-08T10:24:00 | depth 30,27 m ...
GATAGCCAGGCCACCACCCGCGCGGTCATTGCAATCCACCTCCCAGTGTCAGTCCGAACCAGAGCGCGATCACGCCCGCCAGCAGGCCGATCGGGACAGTCAATGCTCCCAGGCGCAGGAACTCGGTCAGCGTGGGTGCGGCCTCGCGACTAGCCAAGACCCGGCGCCACAACAGGGTGGCCAGTGAACCGACGTAGGTGAGATTCGGGCCGACGTTGACCCCGATCAGCATGGCGAGCACAAGCCCCGGGTGGGGGTCGAGGCCAAGCACGCCGAGCATCACCAACGTGGCAGGCAGGTTGTTGACGACGTTGGCCAGCACCGCTGCTATCAACGCGACGCCGAGCAGACCCGCGAACGTCGGCTCGGTCGGCAGCATCGCGCCCAGCGCCCGGCCCATGCCGTGGCCGGTCACCCCGGCCACCACGATGCCCAATGCGAACACGAACAAGCAGAACAACGGCGATGCCTCACGGACCAATCCCGGGACGGTGATTTCCCCGCGGGTCAGGGACCGCACGGCCAGCGCACCGGCGCCGGCGACGGCCACCCACACCGGCTCGATCCCGACAAGCCCGGACGCGCCAAAGCCGAGCAGCGTGGCACCCAACACAACGAACACGAAGACGGGCGGAGCAGGTATCGGGGCCCTCTCCTCGTCCTGCTCCGCCTCTTGCTGTCTCCCGTCAGTGCGCGCGGCGACCGGCGCCGGTCGCAGGTCGTCTCGAAAGAACCACCGGAACACCACATATTCCACGGCGATCACGGCCAGCCACGGCAATCCCATAAAGGCCGCAAATTGCAGAAATGAGAGACCCGTGGCCGAAAAGGCCAGCAGATTCGTCAGATTCGACACCGGGAGCAGCGTTGATGCGGAATTCGCCAGGTGGGTGCACGCGTACACGTGCGGTTTGGCCCGCAATCCCAAGCCGACCGCAGTGCGAAAGACCACCGGTGTCAGCAGGACGACGGTCGCGTCGAGGCTGAGCACCGCGGTGATTACCGCCGCGGCGGCGAACACCAACCCGAGAAGGCGAACCGGTTGTCCGGCCGAGAGCTTCCCCAGGGATCCACCTAGCCAGGTGAACATTCCGGCGACGTCCGCGAGATACGCCAGCACCAGGATGGCGGCCAGAAAGCCCACGGTGGGCCCGAGGGTCTGGATTTGGCGCAGTGCCTCCGTCGGTGACACGACGCCGAACACCACGATGATCGCCGCCGCGGGCACAGCGACCGCTGCCTCTGGCAGCCCTCGCGGCTGCAACATCGCGAAGAGCAGTACTCCCGCAAGCAAAGCCAGGGCCAGCACCTCGGCGCCCACACCGCTCAACACCGGCGACTCACATCAGAGATACTCGCATGTCCCGAAGCCAGCTCTAACCTGGATGACCGACGCCGCGGCTAAGGCGGGAAGCGGCGGCGCGCAAGAACCCGCTGCTGCTATTCGGCGATCCATTCACGCGCCTGCGGAGCGTCGGCGATCGGAAACACCCGTAACTCGCCGGGCATCAAAAACCCGAACATTTTCACGGAATGCTTGATCCATTCGACGTCGGTGACGACTGCAAATCGCTCCCACCGCAGAAAGTGACTGAGGCCAACCTTGGTGTCCTCCCAGACAGCACCCGGATCGAGCCCGTCGAAATCGGGGGCGACCTCGTAGTAGATGCGCAGCTTCTCATGCCGACTGAATCGGTCTGCCACATCCGGCATAAGCACAGTGTCGTAGTCGGCCTTCGTTACGTGCCCATGGCACGCATAGGCCGCGACGTTCTCAGGGAACCCCTTCAACATCTCGATCATGACGTCCCCGTTCTTCGACTCGTAGATTCATTCTGCGGTTTCAGCGTTGACCGCGACGTACAACACCGAAGGCTGTCGAGCCTCATCTCCAGATCACTCGCTCGAGGAAGGTTGCGCAAGTGACCTCCGGCACCGATGGACGGGACTGAAGTCACTCACGAGCGCTTCACCACGATGCGGTACCCGAGATCGTGAATCGCAGGATCACGCTGTGCGGCACGGTGGCCAGGTCGGCTGGTTCGGGTTATCAGATGCCGCTCACGGTGTTGCCGCCTGCCAGCTTGGACTGATACCTGGCTGCGTCTACATGGCTGCGTCGGCCCTGGCGGTCACGTCGGCGACGGATTCGCCCGGAAGTGCGAGGGTGGCTCCGATGCTCAGCGTCGCGTGGAAGGTGCTGCCGGCGCGGTGGATGGGTGCAGCGGTGCGAGCCCGGATCTTCTCTGCAATCCGGGCCCGGATCTCTCTGCAATCTCAGTAGCCTCGTCCGTGCTGTGCAGGCGCGGCTCTGGATCTGCCGATCAAGCTCCTCAGACGCGTCTTCTTTGCCGATTTGGCGTTGCTATCCGTGGACGACTTGAGCGTCGAGGAGTGCATCGCGGAACTCAAGACTGCGGCGTGGCGCCTGTTGATCGACAACACAGCAGACAACTAGGAGCGAATCGTGAACAGTCCGTCTCTTTTGCAACCGATTTGGGACTGGATGCTGAGACAGCTCGGCGTGAATTTCTTCGACTTCCCTCTCTACTACCGGTTGTCGTTACCGTCGTCCTGCTAACCGGTGTCGGCTTCTCGACTCTGGATGTCACTCTGTACCAGAGGATTTCTGCCAGTGCGGCATCGATGCTGGGGCTTCGCATCATGTGCACCTACGTCGGCGCAGCGGCAGTGCTGTTATTACTCCATGCCAAGCTGAGGCCCTGGGTGGCTGAAGATTTTGGTGGCACCGTTTGGAACACGGCAGCCGCTTGGTGTTTCAAAAAGTCCACTACATGCACCACAGCGTCGAGTCGCCCCGTTGATCGTGGTTGGATACGCCGTGGCGAACACGACCGCGATGGTAGTCACGCACAGTGGGTTCGAGGCCAAGTTCTATCCCCGCCGGCTACTGCCCGCGGCCTCTGGCCACGAGCTGCACCACTCCGAACGCCGCCCCACCAACCTCTCCGTGGTAATGACTTACGGCGACAAGCTGTTCGGAACCTACAAGAAGCCGGTCGACTCAACCCGACCGAATCGCGGCGATCAAACGGCACCCAACTACGCTGCCGACCGCAGCAGCGTGACCACATAGGCGTCGCCCTTCCACACCACGAACCGCGGGATTCAAGTTTTCCGGGTGCTCGGCCCAGCGGTATTGAGCGCCCCGAAGTTCATTGCGGTCGATACGACTGCCCGAAAGCGACACCGTCGCCGCAACCTCTCGAGTCGAGAGTGTTGCGACGACCGCGTGAACCCGCGCCGAGCCGGAGCTTTCCATCAACGGCACGCAGGTGCTCCCATGTTCACAGAAGAACCAGAGCCGAAGCGGGCACTATTCGGCATCAGACATTCGTTCACCGATCCGAGTGTCTGGGCGATCGCGACGTCGTGACCTCCAATGGCCTGGTGTGCAGGGAGGTGTCGACCTGCGGAGCGTGCGCCCTGGTGAAGGGGTCATAGATCGTGAAGGGGCCAGAGGTTCGCGAATGGTGGTGGCTATGGTGGGGAAACACGCCAGTGGCCGCGGTGGCGGGACCGGCCAGTCCGAGGATGGCCGCGGCCAAGGTGCCAGCCATGACGGCGGTGACTCCGATGTTCTTCATTACTGTGCCTCTCTTCGTTGTTGTCTTCTTGGTTGCCGCGTTGACGACAGGTGTCGGTCTTCGCGGCATGCATCCATCACAGCAACAAGTTGCGATCTAGTCCAACGATTAGTTTCTATGGAATTCCATCTATATAGTTGATAGCTTGTGGAGATGGAGTTGCGCCAACTTGAGTACTTCATCGCCGTCGCCAGTGAGATGAACTTCTCCCGGGCCGCACACCGGGTCCGTGTCGTCCAATCCGCGCTATCCACATCAGTGGGCAAGCTGGAAAAAGAACTCGGCGTCGAGTTGTTCGACCGATCTAGACAACAGATCACCATCACTCCCGCCGGGGAGCTGTTCCGCGAACACGCACGCCGCGTGATCCATGCTGCGCGGCTGGCGAAGGACGCCATGGGTGACTATCGCGGTCAGCTCTCGGGAATCGTTGAGTTCGGATCGCTCATCTCATTCAGCACACTGGATGTGCCCGAAATCCTCGGGCAGTTTCACCGTGATTACCCGCTCGTCCAGATCAGACTGCGGAACAGCCTGGCTGGACGGGCGGCGCACCTAACCGCGATCGCCGACGGTTCACTCGACCTGGCACTGGTGTCAGCGCCGGATCGCTTCCCCGCCAGCATGGAGATGCGGTTGCTGGCCAAAGAGCCGATGCTCCTCGTCTGTCGGCAAGACCATCACCTCGCCCAGCGGGACCAAATCGACATCGCTGAGCTTGCTTCGGAAGACCTGCTCGGATTCCCCTCCGACGTCGGACTGCGGCGCGTGGTCGAGAACGCCTTCAGTGCCGCAGGTATCACGCCGCGCACACCCTATGAAGTGCCCGTCGACCTCTCCCTCGCGGCTCGCCTGGTACGCCATGGGCTGGGCAGCATCTTCATGCCCGCCAGCGAAACTGGCAGTTTTCCCGATCTCAAGGCGGTGCCTGTAGTGCCCCTGGTGCACTGGACGATCCACCTTGCCTGGGCCAAGCAGGAACGCATGAGACCCGCCGCCGCCAAGTTCGCCGAGCTACTACTTGCAGCAGCCGGAAGCGACACGGCGAAGCTAGCTACCGGTTAAGGCATTTACCAGCCAAAACACCGTGCCCCCAGTGGGACTCGAACCCACACTGTGCGGATTTTAAGTCCGCTGCCTCTGCCAATTGGGCTATGGGGGCGTTGCAGCTCAGAGGGTACTTCAGTCGCAATCAGCGTCGTCCAGCCGCTGTGCGACGTGGCCACCGTCGTTGCTTCCATCGACGCACCGACTCTGCGCAACGGCACCATCTTTGCCTCCTAACAGTGTGAAGGTGCTGAGCCCCAGTAGTCTCTCGAGCAGCCGCCGCGAAAGAGCGTCCTGGGCTGCGAATCGCGCCGAAATGCAACCGCGGCTTCTCACTCGCGAGCAACCCGGGGCATCGCGGGCCCGCCCCGGTGTAATCCGCCTATGTGGTCGCTGTCTCTTCCGCAAGGGATATCAGTTTGGCGCGCACCAGCTCTGGCTGCTCATCGGCGATGAAGTGTCCACCCTCGACCACTTCCACCGTGTAGTCGTCGGCGCGGGCAGTCTCGGCCGCCGCCAATGCTGGGGCGACTGCGCTGTCATCCTTGCCGAATAGCACGCGAGTGGGTACGGTCGACCGCCGCTGCTCGCCGGTGCGCACCCCAGCCGCGACCTCATGAAAGAGGAAAGTCCGGTAGGTGTCTCGCGCGGTGCGGGCCACTACCGGATCCCGAAACCGCTCGGTGTACACCCGGGCAGTTTGCGGGTCGATCTCCGAAGCCGACCGGTAGACCCGGTCCAGGAATCCGGTGCGCCGCTGAACCGGCACCCCGGCGATCGCGATCAGCGGCTGGTATAGCAGGAACCGCCAGGCGTGTCGGGCCAACACCTTGGGCGGGACCCAGGGGTGAGCCATGTTCAGCACGAGGTAGCCCTCGATACGCTCGGGCACCCGCAACGTCAGCAGGTGACCGATGTAGCCACCCCAGTCATGGCCGACAAGCAGAACCCGGTCCAGGCCGAGGGCATCCATCAGCGCCACCAAGTCGCTGACAACGTCCTCCTTCGCCCACCGGTGCGGCGGCGGACCGGACCAGCCATAGCCGGGCAGGTCGGGCGCGATGATGCGCATTCCAGGCGGCGGGTCAGCCAGTAAGTCCCGATAAACCCAGTGGTGTTGCGGCCAACCGTGCAAGGCCAGGACCGGCCGACCGTCCAGCGGACCGGCTTCGGTCACGTGGAATCGAACCCCTCGGACGGTCACAAAGCTCCTGCGGACATCTCCGATCGGCGGCGGTTGGTTCGTCATGCCTCTGAGACTAATCGGAAGGGTTTACCGTTCTCGTATGCCCAGGTACCGCGATATCTTCGACGCCAGCATCAGCGATCCCGCCACGTTCTGGGCCGATGCGGCCACGGAACTGACCTGGACACGGACCCCGCAACGCATCCTCGACGACAGCCGGCCGCCCTTCTACCGCTGGTTCCCCGACGCCGAACTCAACACTTGCGCCAACGCGCTGGACCGTCACGTCTTCGGCGGCTCCGGCGGGCAGGAGCGAAGCGACCCGGGAATCGGCTCCGGCGGGCGTGCCGAGCAGCCTGCGCTCATCTACGACTCCGCGGTGACCGGCACCAAGCGCACCTACACCTACGCCGAACTTCTCGACCAGACCGCGAAGTTCGCCGGCGCGCTGCGCGGCCTCGGCGTCGGCAAGGGCGACCGCGTGGTCATCTACATGCCGATGATCCCCGAGGCCGTGATCGCGATGCTGGCGTGCGCCCGTTTGGGCGCAGTGCATTCGGTGGTGTTCGGCGGTTTCGCGCCGCACGAACTCGCGGTCCGCATCGACGACGTCCGCCCCGCCGTGATCGTGTCGGCGTCCTGCGGGATCGAGGCAACGCGGGTCATCGAATACAAACCGATGCTCGATGCCGCGATCGCGATGGCATCCCACCCGCCCCAGTATTGCGTTGTGGTGCAACGTGATCGGTTCCGCTGCGATCTGATAGAAAGGCGGGACCTGGAATGGGCCGAGGTGATGGCGAGCGCCACACCCGCCGAGTCGGTGCCCGTCGCCGCTACCGACCCGCTCTACGTGCTCTACACCTCGGGGACCACCGGCAAGCCCAAAGGGATCGTTCGCGACAACGGCGGGCACGCCGTCGCGTTGATGTGGAGCATGCGCCACATTTACGACATAGCGCCCGGCGATGTGTTCTGGGCCGCCTCCGACGTCGGGTGGGTGGTCGGCCACTCCTATATCGTCTACGCGCCTCTGCTGGTAGGTGCGACGACGGTGCTCTACGAAGGAAAGCCGGTCGGAACACCCGACCCTGGCGCGTTCTGGCGGGTGGCCGCCGAACACGGCGTCAAGGCACTGTTCACCGCACCGACTGCGATCCGGGCGATTCGTAAGGAGGACCCGGACGGCAGGTACCTGGCCGGCCACGACTTGTCGGCGCTGAAGTATCTATTCCTGGCCGGCGAGCGACTCGATCCCGACACCTACTACTGGGCATCCGAAAAGCTCGGCATACCCGTGATCGACCACTGGTGGCAGACCGAGACGGGGTGGCCTGTTGCGGCCAACCCTATGGGAGCCGAACAACTTCCGACCAAGCCCGGCTCCCCCACGGTTCCCATGCCCGGCTATGACGTGCGGATCCTGCACGACGACGGGAATGGCTGTAAGACCGGCGAAGAGGGCGCCATTTGCATCAGCCTGCCGTTGCCGCCCGGCACGCTGCCCACCCTGTGGAATGCCGAGGACCGTTTCGAGGCGTCGTACCTGTCCGAACACCCCGGCTACTACCTGACCGGTGACGGTGGCCACTTCGACGAGGACGGCTACCTGTTCGTGATGGGCCGCATCGACGACGTCATCAACGTTGCCGGGCACCGGCTGTCGACGGGCGCGATCGAGGAAGTGCTCGCCAGCCACCCGTCGGTCGCGGAGTGCGCGGTGATCGGGGTCGCCGACGAGATCAAGGGGCAGGCCCCGCGGGGTCTCGTCGTCCTCAAGGCGGGCGCATCGACCGACGGGCTCGCCGCTGAACTCGTGCAGCTGGTGCGCGACCAGATCGGCGCGGTGGCCGCGTTCAAGCTTGTCGACGTAGTCCCTGCATTACCGAAGACGCGGTCCGGCAAAATCCTGCGCAAGACGATGCGGGGGATCGCCGCCGGCCGCGACGAACCGGTGCCGTCGACCATCGAGGACCCGGCAGTGCTCGAGGAGCTCACGCCGATTCTTCGGTCCTGAGAGAGGTTCACTTCCCACCACGCTTGGGTCACCGGTGCCTCGAGGCTGCAACCATGCAGGAAAAGTGCGAGCAGTCCCCTGCTTAAGTGCGATTTCGGCGTGCAACACCCTCAGGCTATCGACAGCCCGATGCCATCGAGGATGTCGTGCTCACTGACCACCAATTCATTGATTCCTGAACGTTCACCCAGCGCAGCGGCCAATTCCTGCACTACGATCACTCCCCCACCGATGACATCGACCCGGCCCTCATGCATCGGCCCGAGCACAGCGCGCTGCTGCCGCGTCATCGCGAGGAGATCGGCACAAACGGACAGGAGATCGTCGAACCCGACCCGGGAAAGATGGATGGCCTCGGAATCGTAGGTGGTCAGCTTGTGCGCGAGAGCGGCCAGCGTCGTCATGGTGCCCGCAACACCAACCCAGGTTTGAGCCCGCTCTACTGGTACCAGCCGCAGCGCGTCTGCAAGAGCATCGCGCACCACCGCGCGTGCCGCGCCGACCTCGCCTTCGGTGGGCGGATCGGATTGCAGGTAACGCTCGGTGAGGCGCACGCAACCGACGTCGGCCGAGTACCCGGCCACCACATCGTCGGAACCCAACACCACCTCGGTGGAACCGCCACCTAGATCGACGACCACGAACGGTGCTGCAGCGGAGTCTAATTCGCCGATCGCCCCGCGGAACGACAACCCGGCTTCTTCGGCTCCGGTGATGACTTCGGCCACCGCGCCGGGCACGACGGCTCCGAGTAGCTCAGAAGCCATGGTGAAGAAGGCCTCCCGATTTGAAACATCGCGGGCCGCCGAGGTTGCCACCATCCGGACTCCTGCAACGTCATGACGGCGCATGAGCTCGGCGTAGTCGGACAGCGCCGCGCGCGTGCGTGCCAGAGCATCGGGAGCGAATTGTCCGGTCGCGTCGACACCCTGCCCCAGCCGCACAATGCGCATCTCGCGGTGCACATCGATCAACCGACCATCGTGGACATCAGCGATGAGCAGTCTGATCGAGTTGGTCCCGCAGTCGACAGCAGCGACCCTCATAGTGCGCTATCCCGCTTCGCTTCTCGCTGGCCCGTCATATCCATCGCTCCCGTTCCAGAATACCGGCCATTCCAGGCTCCACCGCCAACACCGCTAACGCCTCGTCCCCGAACGGGTTCACACCCGGTCCCTTCGCCAATGAATGGGCGATTACTACGTGTAGACATTTGACCCGGTCGGGCATTCCGCCGCCCGAGAACATAGTGCCCAGCGATTCGATCGCGTCGCGCTCCGCCAGGTAGGACTCGTGCGCGCGGCGATATGCCTCGGCCAACTCGGGGTCCTCTGTCAGGCGATCTGTCATGTCCCGCATCAACCCCGACGACTCGAGTCGGCTGGCTGCCGCCGTCAGCGCTGGGTGGGTGAGGTAGTAGAGCGTCGGAAACGGTGTTCCGTCAGGAAGTTTCGGCGCCGTCTTCACCACCGCGGGCTCATTGTTGGGGCAATAATAGGCGATCTCAAGCACCCCGCGAGGCTCCCGGCCCAACTGCCGCGCGACGGCGTCGAGATCGGACCTCTCAACCACCGGGTGGGGGCGCACCGGGTGCGACAGGTTCGGGTGCAGCGGGAGCACCGGGGACGGTTTGGGGTGCTGTCGGCGAAATACCATGTGGCGCATCGGCGATGGTGTGCCATAACGCTGTGTACCAGGGGTCGCCGGTTTTCACCGAAGCCGGCGCATCCGATGGAGCGCCGGGCACTGCGGCACCGGGCGGAAGCTGCACCTGATACGGGATCTCTCCTGGCATGACGAAGCCCAGCCGTTCCCGCGCCTGCGCCGCAATGAACACTGGGTCGGCCAGCTTGTCCTTCTGCTGTTCGAGCTCGGTGATCTGTTCGCGCAATTGGGCTTCAGACGCCTTGATCTGCATCATCTCGGTACGTTGTGCAAAGTACGTGCGTACCGGCCCGGCGATCGTCAAGGTCAGCACACAGACGACTGCGGCCAGAATCGCAGCCCGTCGCGCGGCCGAACCGAATCGCTGCTCGGCGGCCCGTTCCGCCGCCGCGGCAATGGAATCGCGGATCGAATCACCGACAGCAATACCGTCTGCGGGCCGGGGGACGTCTGCGACATCGGGGGCATTGGACACCTCACCGACTTTGGCGATGTCCCTGCCCGGCCGAGACTCGGCACTGCGAGCTTCGCGACGCGTAGAAGAGCTCGCCCGTGGCTTGCCCCGCCCAGCCTCGCCAGACTGACCAGACTGACCAGACTTACCCGGCCGGGATGATGGAGCCTTTTTGCTCTTGGCGTCCGCAGCAGACCGTCGCCGCGGATCGGGCCGTTTCGCTTCGGGCACGGGCTATTTGGCTCCGCCGTTTACTCCTCGAGCGAGCGACTCGTCGGCCAGATTAAATCGCGGGAAGGCCAGGTCACCGGCGTAGCGTGCGGCGTCACCGAGCTCCTCCTCAATGCGGAGTAGCTGGTTGTACTTGGCAACGCGCTCGCTGCGAGCCGGCGCGCCCGTCTTGATCTGACCGCTGCCCACAGCCACCGCGAGGTCGGCGATCGTGGTGTCCTCGGTCTCGCCACTGCGATGACTCATCATCGTGCGATACCCGCTGTTGTGAGCCAGGGCCACCGCGTCGAGCGTCTCGGTCAGGGTTCCGATCTGGTTCACCTTCACCAGCAGGGCGTTGGCGGCACCCTTCTCGATGCCGTCCTCGAGCCGTTCAGGGTTGGTGACGAACAGATCGTCACCCACGATCTGCACCCTGTCGCCGATGGCCGTGGTCATTGCCACCCAGCCATCCCAGTCATCCTCCGACAGCGGATCCTCGATGGACACCAGCGCATAGTCGCCGATCAGCCCCTCATAAAAGGACACCATCTGCTCGGCGGTGCGGGTCTCCTTTTCGAACGCATAGCCGGTGCCCTCGGTGTGGAACTCGGTCGCCGCGACATCGAGCGCCAGAGCCACGTCGCTGCCCACCTTGAACCCGGCTGCCTCGATCGCAATGCCGATAAGGTCCAGCGCCGCCCGGGTACCGGGCAGGTCGGGCGCGAAACCGCCCTCGTCGCCGAGGCCGGTGCCCAGACCCTGCTTCTTGAGCACCGACTTGAGCGCGTGGTAGACCTCAGCACCCCAGCGCAGCGCCTCCTTGAAGCTCGGCGCACCGATCGGGGCGATCATGAACTCCTGGACGTCGACGCCGGTGTCGGCGTGCGCGCCGCCGTTGATGATGTTCATCATCGGCACCGGAAGGATGTGAGCGTTGGGCCCGCCGATGTAGCGGAACAGCGGCAGCTCGGCCGACTGTGCCGCAGCCTTTGCCACCGCCAGCGAGACACCGAGGATCGCGTTAGCGCCCAACCGCGACTTGTCAGGCGTGCCGTCGAGGTCCAGCAGCGCCTGATCGACCAGACGCTGCTCGTCGGCGCCCAGCCCGATAACCGCAGGAGCGATCTCGTCGAGAACCGCCTCGACGGCTTTCTGCACCCCTTTGCCCTGGTAGCGGGATCCCCCGTCGCGAAGCTCGACAGCCTCGTGCTCACCGGTCGAGGCACCCGACGGGACCGCGGCACGGGCGACGGTGCCGTCCAGCAGACCCACCTCGACCTCGACTGTCGGGTTTCCCCGGGAATCGAGAATCTCGCGGGCTCCGACCTGCTCGATGATGGGCACTGTTGCCTCCCTGGTGTCTGGCCGAAACGGCTCTCAAGTGGCTCTACGAACGGGCTCTCAAGCGGGCGCCGAAACGCGCGCGTCTTTGAGCCTAAAGCCTGTGCCGTCGGTGGGGGCGCTCAGAGCGCATGTCCGCGGGAATAGGCCGTCGCCCAGTCCCTCACGTTCCGGGCGTACTGGTCGGAATGGTTGTAGGCGCGAAGCGCCTCCATCCAGCCTCTCGGCGTCGACAGGTCCTTTCCACGCCAGCACAGATACCCTGCCGCCGACAGCGCCGCATCATCGATGTTGTCCGCGCTGACGACGCCGTCGTTGTTCGCATCGACGCCGTACAGCGCCCAGGTCTCCGGAATGAATTGCATCGGCCCCATGGCGCGGACGTAGGGCTCCTCCCCGTCATGGCTGACCGAGTCGTGGTCCAGGATCTCGAGATTGCCGTCGGTGCCGTCGAGCAGGACCCCCCGGATCGGGGGCGACACGTCTCCGTTGGCTGCGATCGTCGAGCCGCGGTAGGTGCCGTGATGGCTTTCCACCTGACCGATGCCCGCCAGCGTCGTCCACGCAAGGTGACAGTCGGGGTTCTCCACCTCGGCCACCCGCGCCGCGAAGGCGTACGCTTCCAGCGCCGTCACCGGGATTCGGAGCGAAGGCGCCCGCGCGGCCGCCCACTCGTGTAACTGATCAGCGGGCCGACCGTCGGCGTACGTGTCGATCTGCGGCACCTGATCACCAGGCGGCGGAGGCACACCAGCAGGGATGGGACTCCCGAGCTTCCACGAGCAGCTAGAGGCCATGAGCAGCGCTGTTGCGCCGATCACGGCCATAGCTTGCAGCCAACGCACCCGCGTCACCGGACTCCTCGTAGCACTCTCGATGACTCCATGATTCCACGCGTCCAGAACTAGGGACCCATCCCAGGCCACCGAGCCGAGGCGTGACTCCGCCGAGCCCGCCTTATATTAAGGCAAGCCACACCTTACTTTGGTAGCCAAAGCCAGGTGCGGTGATTGCGGGAGCGAGGAGGCGCCGATGGTGGCTGGCGCCGAGCCGCCGGGCATTCCTGGCCTGCATTCCTGGCCTGCATTCCTGGCCCGCATTCTTCGCCTGCAATGGCGCGCTGACCGAGTATGCAGCGCCGACGAGTTCAGCTGTGTTCGCCTGCCCCCCAGGCATCCGAGAGGGAGACAATTCGTCATTCTGGGGCTCGTCATTCTGGGGCTCG
>ERZ888423.2712-NODE-2712-length-12747-cov-31.541680_pt1 | contig 12747 bp, 14 predicted proteins | sample MGYA00520523_ERZ888423 | MGnify/ENA primary metagenome ERZ888423 (study PRJEB32303, sample SAMEA104408611) | aquatic metagenome | biome: Brackish water; feature: Pelagic; material: water | place: Baltic Sea | collected 2014-06-08T10:24:00 | depth 30,27 m ...
CTAGCTATACCGCATCATGTCGAAGCCCATCGGGCTGCTCCTGCCGAAGGACGCTGTCGGCAATAGCCACGCGCAGATAAATGGCTTTACTCACCAACTCACCGAACGACCAGGCCGCGATCATCCACAGAAGGGGAGCGGCAACAAAGGCCGCCCGTGCAGAAAGCACAGCCCCCTGTGCAGGTGGTCTACAAGCAGGTCACCAGCGGGGGCTTCGAGACCCAGTTGCTCGACACTTGCACACGCTTTTACACGCGCAGGTCAGGCTTGACACTCCATAGCCTATTGACAGCAAGGAGTTTTGACGATTAGCCCCCTGCATGGCATGCAGGGGGTCAGCGGTTCGAATCCGCTTGGCTCCATTTCAAGAACCAGTCTCCAACTGGTGAATATTATCTCTCATCCTCAGGGATAGCTGAAATTCAGCATCTCTAAGGGTGTTTTTTGTGCACAGGGTTTGCTCCGTTTCGTGAACGGTCAGCAGGGGTTCGTCGGGATGAACAAAAGCGGCGAACCAGGGGCGAACGGAAGGAATGAACATAGGGGTGAACCGAAGAAAAGATGGCAGCTGGCGGCTGGACAGCACGCCCCGCAGCGGCGCTGAAAGCCGGCTGCCCCCCTGCGGGGACGTTCGGCAGGGTGCCATCCGCGGCTGCCGGCGCCCGCAGAAGGAGCCGAGCTGCTCGCTGGTCAGGTGTTGGCTGTTCTTACAGAATTGCAGGCGGGATAGGGAGAAATGGTTTGGGGTAGAGGCAATTGTGAGCTGGTGAATCTGCACGGTTGCAGTGAAAGCTGACACGCAGAACTCCCCATGAGGTCTACATCAAAGCCTGATCCAAGCTCCTTCGCTGGGGGTATCGAGTGAGATGGAGCTGCGACTTTCCAAGAGAATTCACCAGCTCCAGGTGAATCGTACGAGCAAGTGCATTCTGGCCCAACTGGTTCTGAATCCTTTCGAAGAACGCATGGTCATTCCAAAGTTCTAAGTCCCTTCAGAGAGCTCATGGTCTTGCCGAAGTTAGGGACGTGGGATTTGCTTCATCAGGCCATCCACCGAAGAGTGCCCCTGTTAGCACTATCGGTAGTGCTTGCTACGCGGTGAGATCGCCTGCTCAGTTAAATCATGGACGATCTAACTATTTCATGTTTTGGCTCAGATGCCTGCCCAGAGTGCAAAGCCACCACTGCCCCCGTTTAACAAAGAAACCGCTATCCAGAAAGCCAGAATGGCGGAGGATGCTTGGAATTCCAGAGACCCCCACAAAGTTTCACTGGCATACACAGAAGACAGCTATTGGCGAAATCGCTCAGAATTCATCCTTGGTCGCGATGAAATCAAAGCATTCCTGCAGCGCAAGTGGGCCAAGGAGAATGGCTATCGTCTAATCAAGGAAGTATGGGCTTGGCATGACAATCGTATTGCTGTCCGATTCCAATATGAGTGGCATGATGAAAGCGGTAACTGGTATCGGGCCTATGGCAATGAAAACTGGGAGTTTAGTGAACAGGGCCTGATGTGTCGGCGTGAGGCCAGCATCAACGATGTTGCAATTGCTGATCAGGATCGCAAGTTCCTCTGGCCGCAAGGACCGAGACCACAAGACCACCCGGGTCTTACGGAACTCGGCCTTTGATTGCTTGGGTTCTGGTTACCACTTCTTGTAGGGCAGAAACTTTCCGCACATCGTGACTTTGACCCTGTTACCGCCCGGATCTTCCACCTTGTCCACCTCCAGGGTGAAGTCGATGGCACTCATGATGCCATCACCGAATTTTTCCTGGATCACATCTTTGAGCGGAAGCCCATACACCTGCATGATTTCATAGAAGCGATAGATCAGTGGATCGGTCGGAACCTCCGGATCCAGGCAGCCTTTCACCGGAGGGGTTGTCAACTCAGTGGCCAGGCTTGGATCCAGATCGAGGGTTGCCAGCAGGATCTGCGCCTCCTCTGGAGAGGCCGTGGCCTGCCCGTAAAGCAGGCTGGCAATCCACACCTCATCGCGATGAAGAAGTGATTCAAGCTCGGCGAAGCTCACGCCTTTGCGGCGCTTGGCGCTGAGCAGAGTTTGGCTGAGAGGGGTCAGTGGGCTCATGGCAGAAAGGAGATGGGTGGAATGGGGAGACAGAGAGGTGGAAGCCAGAAGGTGGCCTCCGAAGGTTGCCAGAAGACTACGTTTCTTCGATGGCCCTGGTTTCTTTGAGCAAGTGCTCTTCTAGCCGCTGCTTCACGGCCAGGAAGTCGGGATGGGTTTCGATAATGCTCCTCTTCCTTGGGCGAATCCGGGGCAGATTGATCAAATCGCTGATCTTTGCATTCGGTCCCCTGGACATCAAGACAATCTGGTCGGAGAGGAGCAGCGCTTCGTCAATGCTGTGGGTCACCAGGACCACCGTGACGCGCTGCTTTTCCCACAACTGGAGAACTTCCTCTTGTAGATAGCTACGCGTCAGGGCGTCAAGGGCGCCGAAGGGCTCATCCATCAGCAGAATCTTGGGCTTGATCGACAGGGCTCTTGCGATGGCCACGCGTTGCTTCATGCCGCCGCTCATTTCCCTGGGATAGCGACCCATCGCCTTGTCGAGATCCACCATTGAAAGATACTCGCGGGCTTGTTCCTTGGCGCTTGCCTTGCTGGTGCTGGGTTGGGCCGACTGAATGGCATAGATGACGTTTTCCAGGGCCGTGAGCCATGGCATCAACACGTAGTTCTGAAAAACAACTCCGCGATCAGGACCGGGGCCCCGGATGCGAAGCCCGTCAAGCAGGATCTGGCCAGAGCTGGGTTCATCCAGTCCGGCCATCAGGTTGAGCAAGGTGGACTTGCCACAGCCCGATGGACCGATGATCGAAACAAAGGTGTTGTCTTCAATCCTCAGATTGACATCTTCAAGGGCAATGTAGCCAGCAGTTGAGCGGCGCCCACTCATCGACCTTAGTAGGCTGGGTTCGGGAGTGAAGACCTTGCTGACGTTCTCGATTCTGAGCTGGGCTTCGCGATAGTCTTTGATGGCTGTCATGACGTTCAACAGGGCTGGTTAGACAGGTCTCTGGACATCAGACCTGATAATCAAAGCGTTTCTGCAGTGCCCCGATCAGTTGATCCAAAACGATGCCAGTGAGGCCAATGACGATGATCGCAACGAAGATATTAGGAAGAGAGAGATTGTTCCACTCGTTCCATATGAAATAGCCAATTCCTGAGCCCAACAGCATTTCGGCAGCAACGATCACCAGCCATGCAATTCCCATTGAGATGCGCATTCCCGCAAGGATATTGGGCATCACCGCAGGGAGCACCACCTTGGTGATTGTGCGCAGCTGGCTGGCACCGAGTGAGCGGGAGACCCGAATGTAATCTGGATTGATGGTTTGCACGCCAAAGGCCGTGCTGATCAATGTTGGCCAGACACTGGAAATAAAGATCACAAAGATGCCTGTTAGTTCTGAATCTCTGAAAACGAAAAGACCGATCGGTAGCCAGGCCAATGGCGAAACCGGCTTGAGCAGTTGGATGAAGGGATTTGCGGAACTGCTGGCCAGACGGGAGACCCCGATCAGCAGCCCTAGGGGAACAGCGACAAGAATGGACAAGCCGTAGCCGATCATCACCCTGCGCAAACTGATCAGCAGATTGGTGCCGATCCCCAGATCATTGGGGCCGTTGTTGAAGAAGGGATCAGAAAGCCACCATTGCAGTTCCTTGAGGGTCTCGATGGAGCCCGGGAAGTTCTTCCCCAGCAGTCCCTGCTTGGCCAGGATCTGCCAGATGATCAAGGCGATGATGACGCTCACGATGGAGACAACCAAGCCCAAGGGTTTGCTCAGTGAAGACTTGTTCATGGACGCCAGGAAGTCGACAAAGGTTGGGTTGAATCAGAATCCATCGCGCTTCTTCTGTTCTTCAACGTATTCCAACGGTTCCTCGGGATTGAATGTGTCAAAGGCGAGTGTTTCAGTGCGGGATGTTTCCGTCGGCGGATTCAGACCCATGCTTTTCTCAAGTTCCTGTGCTTCGGTGGTGAGGAAGATCGAGGCACTATTACGATCGAAATCACCGGCCTTGATCATGGCGGCTGCCTTGCCAAGATCCCATCGCACAAGCTGGCTTTGAATCCAGTTGGAAAAGCTTTGCCAAGGGAAGGGTTTGAAATCGATACGGTCGGGCACATCCAAAGTTTGCCCTAATCCATTCTCGAACTTGCCTGTCAGTACGGCCTCAACAACTTCAGGTGGCTGATTGAGAAAGGCCCGGCCAGAAATCGCCGCTGCGATTTCCTTGCGATTCTCGGCCTTGCTGGCGTAATTGGTGGCCTCGATAATTGATTTGTTGAGTGCACGGAATGTCTGCGGATGATCCTGAATCCAGGATTCACCTGTTGCGAAGGCGCAGCAGGGATGTCCATCCCACAGATCTTTGGTGAGCAAATGGATGAAACCGGCATCTTCGTATACGGCCCTTTGGTTAAAGGGGTCAGGCATCAACATCGCATCAAGATCACCCGCCACCAGCTGGGCGATGCTGTCCGGCGGCGGTACCGGACGGATCTGAACGTCGGTATCGGGGTTGATGCCGCCATTGGCTAGGTAGTAGCGCAATAGCAGGTTGTGCATCGAGAAGGGGAAGGGCACGCCGATGACGAATCCTTTGAAATCCTTGGCTTCCTTGACCTTGCCGGCATGGCGTTTGGCGACGGTGATGGCCTGACCGTTGATGTTCTGGATGCTTGCCAACTTGACACTGAATGGTGAGGATCCCAAGCCCAGTGTCATGGCGATCGGCATTGGGGCGAGCATGTGATAAGCGTCAAGCTCGCCGGCAATGGCCGAATCGCGCACGGCTCCCCAGCTCGGCATCTTCACCACCTTTACATTCAGGCCTTGCTTGGTATAGAAGCCCAAAGGTTCCGACATGATGATCGGCGTGGCGCAGGTGATGGGGATGAAACCCACCTTCAGCTCTTTCTTCTCAATGCTGGAAGGATCAATCGGTGCTCCGCCTTCAACTTCCTTGTCATCTCGTACACCACAGTTGGCCAGCGTAACCAAAGCTGCTCCTGCAGCCAAGCCCTTCATGAAGTTGCGGCGACCAAATGGGCTGCTAGCACTCACACGAGAGAAGAAGCTTCCTGCCTGGGGGCCGAAAGCAGCAGCAAAGGCTTGATCAAGTCCGCCCGCTTCGCTGGCCAGGGCCCGCAGCAGCTGTTCCTTTTCTGGGTTGCCCTGTGAGGCGTGCCGATAGAAAAGAACTTCGCGAAGTTCAGCTTGGCTGATCACATCTGCGATTGGATAAGCCTCACGCCGGATTAATCCCATTCGATGGAAGTCTTCCATCAGGATCGCCGGATCCTCAGGATAATCATCCAGAAATGACTCATGGGAGACGAGCCCCTGTGTGCAGTCGCTGCAGTCACAAACGGCGGGGATCTGTGTTCCGAGGAGCCGGGCCATGGACGCCTGGCCAGATAGCGTTGCAGGGAAAGGTGACATGTCAGGGATGGTCGTGCGTTGAATGTGGTCTGCGTGAGTGTGGGGCGTGCTTATGACTAGTGCCAACAGAATAGTCCGTGTGGATTCAACTTCTCTTATCGTCTAATTCATCGGTTTGCTCAGTTAATCGCATTGTTCATGCCTCCCGAAAAACTATGTGTATCTGTTGTTACTCTTGTCGTCGTCTGAGTGCTTATCTGGACTGGAGATGGCCGTAGGTCCTGCCATTGCTTGGTGCGATCATGGATCGTCCGGTGATGGATAGGCCGCTTGGCGTCGGCCACCAGGTCCAGGCGCAGTTGCATGGCGATGATTGGGTAGGTGGTCGCCTGCTTGTTGATATCAGGCACAGCCCTTGCCTGGCGGGCTGAGCAGGCAGGATTCCGGCGCTGGCGGCTCAGACCATCACCGCCGCAAGTTAGCGACGGGCTGAAAAGGGCAGTGCCGCGCCGCGCCCGAAGCGCATGACGATGTCTGGGCGCCGCCCAGGCAGCCCAACCAAGCTCCCCAGATCGGCGCGCAACCCCGGCACCTCGACCGGCTGGTTGAGAAAGGAGCACTTCAGCCCCAGCGCGGTCGCCTGCAGGGCAAACCGCTGGCAGGCCCGCCCCACCTTCACCCAATGCTCTGGGTTCGCCTCGGCCCCCACGAATACGGCGATCCCGGCGGACGTGGCGATCTGCCGGGCATACCTGTCCGCTTCGGCCTTCACCGTGAAGACCCGATCAAACAGCCAGGGCCCCATCCACTCCGGCAGGGCCGGATTCCCGCTGGCGGCACTGAACAGTCCGTCGCCCGTGCGGAGGGCGACGTTCGGGCTGAACCGCAGCCAATGCGTCAACTCAGCCACGAAGGCCGGATCGCCGATCTGAGCGGTGTTGCCCGCCAGGATCAGATCGCGGAGCCTCTCCATCTGCGGCCGCTCGGTGACCAGCACCAGATCGACCCCCGGAACTGTTGTCGCCGATCTCAGCAGGCGCAGATCTGACCTGCTGAGCGTTGACCCGTCGTAATCGGCTCGCCTCGACTGCCAGTGCGGGATCGCCTCAAACAGCGCCTGATCGCCGCCGCTGCCAATCCCGAAGCGGAACAGCACCTAGCTGCCGCCGGCTGGATCGAAGTCGATGGCACCGGCCCGGCCAGCGGCGCCCGCCGCAAGGGCCAGGTTTTCGGCGGCACAGCCCAGCGACACAAACACATGGTGATCGTCGGGGTCGACCACTGGGGTGCGTCGCTTGAGGTCCGGAAGAATCGTGATCCCGGTGTTGTCGGGGCGAAACAGCCAGGCCTGGGTGTTATGTCCGTTCGGGGCCAGGGTCGCGTACCGGATCAGATCGTCGGTCTCCGGTGCTGTGGTGGATCGCTGGCGCATCGCGGCAACGGCGTCCTCGTAGTCGCCCATCGACCCCATCCCAGCCCTGTTCGCCCAGGCCGCTCCGCCCACAGCCGCGACGGCAGCTCCGGCCCCCAACAGAAGTTCCCTTCGCATCACCATCGCAGGTCCCGCTTGGTGAAGAACGGCGGCGCCTTGCGGTGCCACAGGCCTGGATCTTCAACGTACTGTCCGTTTCAGCGCTCGACGCACTGGCGTGGACCCCAGATCCAGCGCACCGTTACCGGCAGCCTTTAAAGCATCAATCAGCGCCGCCGAAAGCCTTGCAGATGCTGCGGCAGCTGGCGGCTGAACAGCACGCCCAGCGGCGGGGCGGCGAGGCCGGCGTCGCTGAGCCGTTGCAATGTCCACCAGTTGCAATTGCGGGTCCAGAGGTAGGTGCCGTGGGCGGGGAGGAAACGGGCGGCGCGACCTGCCGGCAGCGGCAGGGGATCCGGACGGCCGCCGGTGGGGCTGCGGGGCAGCGAACGCTCCAGGCTGGTGAGCAGGGCATGGAGGGTAGGCGCATCCACCTGGCGCTCGTGCACGTGGACGGCACCCGTGAGCAGCGGCGGAGCGGGGTGGCCGGCGAGGAACAGCGCGGAATCGGTGGGCAGGAACAGGGCGGCCGCCACGGCCTTGGGGTGGCGGTCGCCGGCGGCGTAGTAGCGCCGGTCGCCCCAGGCGATCTCCACAAACGGAGCCGTTTCGGCGCCGGGAGGGCCAAGGCGCCAGCCCGGCGGTTGCTCCACCACGATCGCGGAGTGCAACCCCCAGTCGGCCACCAGCACCGCGTAGCGGCCGGGCGGCGGCAGCGGCAGCGGCGCCACCAAGGGGGCACGGGGTTCGGGCAGCACGGCGGCATGCAGCAGCGGCCAGCCCACCAGCGCCAGCAGGATCAGGAGTTCGATTCCACCCACACCGAGAGCGAACCCGGCGGACAGCAGAACGTGGCCCAGCCGCGCGGGATGAGCCTGAAACCTGGAGGCATGCAGCGTTCATGCCGGGCAGCTGCGTCCAAGCCTAGGCATCGTTTCTGGCGGGATCAGCGGCCAGCCGCCACGGCAACAGATCAATAATCCTATGGCGCTGTGCTTTCCCTGAAGGCTGTCGCAGCCATGGCTTTTTCAGGGGTATTGGCTGGCTTGCACCAACGTCCAATAGCGGACCTTTATTGCCAGGTCTGCCAATAGTGAGTCATTCAGCCAAGGGCCAGCCGCGTCGCGCCTGTCAGCAGGTACTGAAGCGGATCTCCTCCCCGGCGTGGCAACACGTCGGCGGCGCCGGCACTCACCAGTTGCTGCAACGTCTGGGACACCGAGGGCTGCTTGATCCCCCACAGCGTCACAAGGTCGGCCTGGGTCATCACCGCCTGCACGTCCCGTTCGCCCCAGGCTTCCAACCGTTGCCAGAGGGTGGCGCCGAGGTGGTCCTGCAGCTCCAGTTTGTAGCGCCGGCTCAGTACGAGGGTGAGATCGGCGAGGCCGATCGGCTCGGGGCTCTCACCGTCGCCGGTCAGGCCCAACAGGGCGGTGATGCCGTCTTCCAGCGCCTTGAGCAGGCCGCGAAGATCGCCTCGGAACAACTCGTGCAGCACATCGATCACCGCCGCATGCACCGGCGCATGCACCGGCAGGTTCGGATCCAGTCGCAGCGATCGATAGCGCGCCCCCAGCAACTGATGCACCTCGTTCGGCTCCAGGGGTTCGAGCACCACCGGATCGCTGAACACCGAACGCACCTGGGTATGGCTCTGCACCACGAGGCGAACGGCATCGGTGGTACCGACCACAATCAAGTGCAGGCCATCGAGCAGCAGGACCTGGTCACGGATGCTGCGCAGCAGATCGGCAGCGCGGGCGGCATCGGCCTCACTGAGGTTTTCAAGATTATTGAGGTGCAGCACCAGACCGGATGCACCCTGCTCCAGCGCAAAGACCAGCAGATCGCGCAGCGCCCTGGGTCCATCCAGCAGCAGGGCGCCGGGGGGCGAGGAAACCGCCTGGGTGCTGGTGCCACCCGCCCCAAAGCCGGCGGCCGAAACCGTGAAGCCACCACCACGCAGACGGATGGTTCGCACCAACTGCTGAGCAGCCTCCACCGCGGGTCCGCTCGCATGGGCACAGGAGGCGAGCACGGCCTCAAAGGCGCCGGCGAGCAATTGGCCGATCAAGTTCTCACTGGTCAGATCGGCCGTGATCGGGATGATGTCGGCCGAGGTCCAATAGCCGGCGGCCAGGGCGTCAGCCTTGACGGCCTGCACCAGAGTGGTCTTGCCGATGCCGGGCCGCCCCGCCACTGCCTGGCGTGAACTGCGGGAGCCACCGATCGCGCTGAGCAGCCGTTGCCGTTCGGTTTGGCGCCCCACGAACAGGCTGAGCGGTGTGGCCTCCGAGCCCTGGCGCAGGGTGGCCTGGAAGTAGGGGGAGGAGCGGAGGTTGTAGAGCCTCCAGAGATTCGGAAGTGCCATACAGAGCGGTATCGGCAGCGCCCGGACGCGTACCAATACTGGCAATATATTGGCAATTCCGCCAATATTCTCCATTCTTGGAGCCCTTCTGCAGGCCCTTTCCGCACCACAAACGCGAATTGGGACGTGCCAAAGTCACAAGGATTCGCAGAAATGGCCCCTGGAGACTGTTTTCCAGCTGGGGTGGCCAGGTTCGTCAAGGCGGTCAGATTCAGTGCGCCTCAGTGATTGCCAGTCACTCAGATCAGCGCATGAAGCCATTGTTCGCTCCTGCCCCTGAAGACGTCAGAGCGAGCCGTACCAACTCATGTACCACTGCCTCATCTGCTCGATCTCCTGGCTCTGCGCCCTCACCATGCCCTGCTGGAGCGTGCGCAGCTCCTGATGCTGGCTATGTATGGACCTTGGCCATCGAGGCCATCCTCACGCCCATCTGGTGGTGGGGAATCATCTGCTCGATGAAGGCACGATCAAAGTCCGGGGCCGCTCTCAAGGCGTTGAGATCCGTTCCCCCACCCATGTGGCCCATCCCCATGGCGCCACCCATGCCCCCATGCCAGCCGAGGCCCGTGCCTTGGCCACGGTTGGGAACGGGTTGGCCGAACCACTGCTGGTAGAAGGCGCGCATTTCGGCATTTTCGCTGGTCTGACTGGCTTTGATGCGCTGGGCCAGTTCGTTGATTTCGGGACGGGTAGTGCGGGTGAGGGCAAGATCGGCCATGGCAATCGCGCCATCATGGTGAGGAATCATCATCACGATGAAGCGCCGATCCATCGACCGGGAGCCCATCATCCCCGGACCCATCATCCCGGCTCCCGGCCCGTACCCCGGTGCGATCGATGGTGTTGTGGACTGCGAAAGTGCTGGGGCCCCCAACAACAGAACAATCGCTCCCAGTCCTGCTGTGGCTATGCAGCGAAGCGGCGTCACAGGGGAATGGGAGAACGCGAATTTGTGCCTGTTCATAGCTCTGCTCCTTGGCTTCTGTCTGTGCTCAGCATGGAGACGCCGAGGAAAGTTGGCCACGGCTGCGGGTCATTGCCTGTCGGATCGGCGCCCATGCGTTCAGCACTGGCCAGGCCGCCTGAATCGCGCAGGGCTGCCACTGGCCAGCCACGGCCACCCGCTCCTTCACACCGCAGGGGCCGCCCGGAAGCGACGCAGCAAGGAGGAATTGACGATCACTGACAACGAACTCAGGGCCATGGCCGCCCCGGCAATCATCGGATTGAGCCAACCGAAGGCGGCGATCGGGATGCCGATGATGTTGTAGAAGAACGCCCAGAACAGGTTCTGACGAATCTTGCGCATCGTCGCCCGCGACAGTCCGATGGCGGTCATCACCAGCCGCACATCATTGCCGATCAAGATGATGTCGCCGGCTTCCTTGGCCACATCCGAACCCGAGCCAATGGCGATGCCGATGTCGGCGGTGGCCAGGGCCGGAGTGTCATTGACGCCATCCCCCACCATCGCCACCTTTTGCCCCGCCAACTGCAGCGTCTTGATCGTTCCCGCCTTATCGGCAGGCCGCACCTCGGCGATCACCTCGGTGATTCCCACCTGGGCGGCGATGGCCTCCGCAGTGGTGCGCGAATCGCCGCTGAGCATGATCACCCGCACGCCTCGGCGGCGGAGCAGGGTCACGGCCTGCTCCGCCTCGGGCCTGACCGTGTCAGCCACGGCAATCAGGCCGAGGAGGCGTGTCGCCCGGCCCAGCAGCATCGATGTGCGGCCGCCCAGCTCAAGGTCGCCCAGTTGTTGCTGCAGGGCTTCTGGCACCTCGCCGGCGAAGCGAGCGGCCAGGTGCCGGTTCCCCAGCCAGATCGGCTCTCCCCCCTCAGTGGCGGTGAGGCCTTCACCGACCCGGGCCTCGAAGTGGTCGATCGGCAGCAACGTGACGCCCTGTGTTTTCACAGCGGCGGCGATGGCAGCTGCGAGGGGATGCTCCGAGCCATGCTCCAGCGAGCCCGCCAGTTGCAGCACCTCCCGCTCTGAACTGCCCGGCAGGGCGATCAGATCGGTGAGCACCGGCTTGCCCTGGGTGAGCGTGCCCGTCTTGTCGAAGACCACGGTGGTGAGCGACTCGGCCCGCTCCAGCACTTCGCCGCTGCGGATCAAGATGCCCTGCTCGGCGGCCTTGCCCACCCCCACCATCAGGGCCGCGGGGGTGGCGATGCCGAGGGCACAGGGGCAGGAGATCACCAGCACGGCAATGAAGGCCAGCAGGCCACTGCTGAACTGGCCCGCCAGGGTCCAGATCCCGAACGCCACGACGGCGATCAGCACCACCGCAGGCACGAACCAGGCCGTGACCTGATCGGCCAGGCGCTGCACCGTGGCGGTGCTGGCCTGGGCCTCCTCCACGATCTGCACGATCTGGGCCAGGGCGGTGTCCGCCCCCACGCGGCTGGCCCGAAAACGGAGCAGCCCCGAGCCATTCACCGTGCCGCCGATCAGCTCGGCGCCAGCGGTTTTGGTCAACGGCAGGGATTCGCCGGTGAGCAGCGACTCATCCACGGTGGAGCTGCCGTCGAGCACCACGCCATCGGCGGGAATCTTCTCGCCCGGGCGCACCAGCACCAGTTCGTCAATGGCGATGGCGCCGGCCGGAACGGTCATCTCCTGCCCGTCTCGGATCACCGTGGCGGTGGCCGGCTGAAGATCGAGCAACTTGCGCACGGCGGCAGAGGAGCGTTGCTTGATGATCTCCTCCATGTATTTGCCCAGCAACACGAAGGCAATCACCACCGCCGACACTTCGAAATAGACGTCCCGTTCATTGACACTGACCGGTAGCCAGGTGGGCGCGAAGACCACCACGACGCTGTAGAAGTAGGCGACGGAGGTGCCGAGGGCGATCAGCACATCCATGTTGAGGGCACGGCGCTTCAATGCCGCCCAGGCGCCGGCATAAAACGACCAGCCCCCGATGATCTGCACGGGGGTGGCGAGCACGAACAGCCACTTCCCCCAGCTCATCCAGGGCAGTGCCTCCAGCGGCACCCACGACATCAAACTGACGCCCGCCGCCAGAGCGATGAACGCCCCAGCCCGCAACAGCGCCAGGGCCAACACGCCGCCGATCACAAAGCCAACGCGGCGGCGCATGACGCGCAGTTCGCGGTCGGGATTCCGGAATGTCTGCAGGCAGCTCTGGCTGCAGAAGTAGTAGCTGCGGCCACTCCTTTCTAGTGAAAGTGCTGTGGCCTTCGGAACAACCATCCCGCAGATTGGATCTTTGGCCATTCCACTGGGCTTGCCACCGATCGAGGGCAAGCTGTGGCTGTTGTGGTTGCCGTGGCTGTTGTGGTTGTCGTGCGACCCGTGCGGATCGCTGGATTTCTGGCTGAGCGCTGTCGGGTTCATCCTGGCCGCTTCAGATCAATGGGGCTTGCTATGGGTGGTCTAAG
>ERZ888423.2713-NODE-2713-length-12747-cov-5.014812_pt1 | contig 12747 bp, 11 predicted proteins | sample MGYA00520523_ERZ888423 | MGnify/ENA primary metagenome ERZ888423 (study PRJEB32303, sample SAMEA104408611) | aquatic metagenome | biome: Brackish water; feature: Pelagic; material: water | place: Baltic Sea | collected 2014-06-08T10:24:00 | depth 30,27 m ...
AGACCAACAGGCATAAGACCACGGCGTGCAGATCAGGGCGTGCAGATCAGGGCGTGGTGATTTTTTCAGGCTTTGCCATCCACTCTTTCCCGCGCAACATCGCTTTCCAGTAAATGGGCGGCAGCACCTTTTCTTTTAAAAACCACGCAGCGCGGGTTGGGGTTGTGCCATCAACCAGCCATTTGGGGAAACTGGGCAACATGACACCGCCATAGCCAAATTCCGCCAATACGATCTTGCCACGCTCTACCGTCAGTGGGCAGGAACCATAGCCGTTATACTGCGCAACGGCCCCACCACCCGCGATGTCAGCGGCAATATTTTCTGCCACAATTGGTGCCTGAATTCGGGCCGCTGCGGCGGTTTTGGCATTGGGTGCATTCATCGCATCGCCCAATGACCAGATATTGTCATAGTGTTTGTGGCGCAACGTCGCCTGGTCCACATCGACCCAACCCGCTGCATCAGCCAAAGGTGAGGCACGAATAAAGTCAGGTGCCGTTTGCGGGGGGCAGACATGCATCATGTCAAAACTCATCGACACCCGCTCTTTTGGCTGATCGGGGCGGGCCACTTCAAACCATGCAGTTTTTGACGCACCATCCACCGCAACCAAATTGTGAAAAAAGTTCAGCTGAGCGCCGTATTTCTGCACATATTTTTCAAGGGCAGGCACATAGTCTTTCACCCCAAACAACACACCACCTGCGTTGTTGAAATGAATATCAATATCCTTCAAAACGCCCCGCCGGTACCAATTATCGCCAGAAAGATACATGGCCTTTTGCGGCGCACCTGCACATTTGATCGGCATCGGTGGCTGGGTAAAGATTGCCCTGCCCGATTTCATGCCCTGAACCAATTCCCAAGTATAGGGCGCCAGATCATAGCGATAGTTCGACGTCACGCCATTGCGCCCCAGCGTTTCCACCAGACCTTCAATCCGGTTCCAGTCCAGCTTAATCCCCGGGCAAACGACCAGACGGGTGTATTTTACAACCCGACAGCCTTCCAAAATCACCACATTTTTGGCTGGCTCAAACGCCGCGACGGCTGCTTTAATCCATTTCACCCCACGCGGGATTAACGAGGCCATGGTGCGCGCAGTATCCTCAGCATCAAAGATACCACCCCCAACCATCGTCCAGCCCGGCTGATAGTAATGCACATCGGCTGGGTCGATGACGGCAATGCTTTGATGTGGCAAACGCGACCGCAGGCTGGATGCAGCCGCAATACCAGCGGCCCCCGCGCCGACAATCACGATATCGTAGCTGGCATCCGCCAAATCCGTGGGCGCTTTGCCACCATTGGCAATACGGCGCACAGCGCCCGACATGTCATATCCTGCAGCTTTGGCCGTTGACAAAATTTCAGCCAGCGGCAGCCGCCCACCCTCAGACAAAGACCAAAGCGTAGCAGACCTTGTGCCTGTGCGGCAAAACGCCAAAACGGGTTTTGGCAGGCTGTGCAATGCCGCATCAAACGCGGCCACGTCCTCGTCTGACACCGCGCCACTGACAACCGGTACATAAGCCGCCTGCATTCCCAAGGCTTCAGCCGCAGCTGAAATCTCGGCAAAGCTGGGCTGATCGCCCCCCTCACCATCGGGGCGGTTGCACATCACGGAACGAAATCCAGCAGCTTTAAGTGCTTCCATGTCAGACGGCGCAATTTGCGCCGTCACAGAAAGTGTCTTTGTGATTGATTTAATTTCCATTTTATTCCCCCGGTGATTGATTTAATTTCCATTTTATTCCCCCGCCCCCACATGCACCCGCTCAGAGTCCGTTTACCGGAACTTTCAGCATCGCACGCCCATCTTTATCTGTCGGTATTTCGCCCGCCCGCATGTTCACCTGTAACGAGGGAATGATCAGCCGAGGCATGCCCAACTGGGCGTCCCGCTCGGTGCGAAAGCGCACGAATTCTTCTTTGGTTTTGCCTGCACCCACGTGAATGTTATGGGCCTTTTCTTCGCCTACAGTGGTTTCCCACTGAATGTCGCGACCATTGGGGCCGTAATCGTGACACATGAACAGCCGCATCTCATCGGGCAAAGACAGCACTTTTTGAATGCTGTCATAAAGTGCACCGGCGTCACCACCGGGAAAATCGGCGCGGGCTGACCCGCCATCGGGCATAAAGAGCGTATCGCCCACAAAGGCTGCGTTGCCCATGACATGCACCATACACGCAGGCGTGTGGCCGGGGGTATAGATCGCAACAGCCGTCAGCCCACCAATCTGATAGCTATCGCCGTCTTTAAACAGCGCGTCAAACTGGCTGCCATCGCGCTGAAATTCAGTGCCTTCGTTAAAGACTTTGCCAAACACATCTTGCACGACGATGATCTTGTCACCGATCCCGATTTTTCCGCCCAACCGCGCCTGGATATAGGGCGCGGCCGACAGATGGTCGGCATGAACATGGGTTTCAATAATCCACTGCAACGCCAGACCTTGGGCTTTGACATGCGCAATCATCGCATCAGCATGGTCATAGGTGATCCGCCCTGCGGCGTAATCAATATCCATAACGCTATCAACGATGGCGCAAGCGTTAGAGCCGGGATCTTTCACAATATAGCTGATGGTGTTGGTCGCCTCATCAAAAAAGGCGGTGACCTCTGGTTTGACATCCATGGCTATGGGAAAGCTTGTCATCATGATCTCCTTTGATCCAATGGGATGCGCGCTCAGGCTGCGCGCGTCAATTTTACGTTCAGCCACTTGGCCGCGAATATGCCGCAGATCAAAGCTGCAACAAAAATGAAAACGCTGATCTGCCCAGTGCCCAGCGCGGGCAATGCACCGCCTGGGCAAAAACCCGCAATACCCCAGCCAATCCCAAAAATCCCAGATCCCAGCAGCAATCGCGGGTCAAGTTTGCGGTTGGTAGGCAACTGAAAGCTGGTTTCAAAAACGGGCGCAGGCCGCGCCAGCACCAAACGATAGCCGATAAAAGTCGTGATCACTGCCCCCCCCATTACAAACACCAAACTTGGGTCCCATGTGCCTGCAAAATCAAAGAAATTGATCACCTTGGCGGGGTTCGCCATGCCCGAAAGCGCAATACCCACACCAAAAATCAGCCCAATCAAATAGCCAAAGACAAGACGCATATCTCAGGCCCCCAACACGTGACGAATGATGTAAACGGTGACCGTTGTCGTGGCCATAAACGACAGGGTCGCCGCAATGGAGCGCGGCGACAACCGCGCCATGCCACAGACCCCGTGCCCCGAGGTGCAGCCCGACCCAAAGGTCACACCCACCCCCACGATAAACCCACCGATGATCAGCATCGGCAATGAGGCGGGCACCTGAACTGCAGGCATTGCACCGGTCACCCCCCACACCACGGCAGGTCCGGTCACCATGCCGGCCATCACCGCCGCACGCCAAACAAAATCACGCCGGGATACCGGGGCGATCAGACCGGCCAGAATGCCCGTGGCCCCCATGATTCGTCCCAAAAACAGCATCAGCAGTGTCGCGGCAAGGCCAATCAAAACCCCACCTGCCAGCGATTGAAAGGGCGTAAAATCTGTTTCCATTCCATTAAACCCTTTGTCTGCGGTGACCGGGGCCACCATGGCCAGTTCCGGGGCTTTTCATCGTGTCAGGCACGGCGTTGCCCCCACTCATTCCAAATATTATGTCATCTTTAATGCAAAACGTGGGCGGCTTCTGTGACCAAGTCACCAAAGCGGGCGAAAGCACGGGCCCAGGTCAAGATGGCCCCTAAGTCGCGGCTAAATGTATCAGATGGTTGCGGTCTAAAATCATCACAACGCCCCGTGCCTGCGCCACCCATCCGCGGCGCTGAAATTCCAACAGCTGGCGCGAAATAACCTCGCGGGCAGTGCCAAGTTCAACCGACAATTGTTGATGCGTGATACGCAGGCTGTCTTGGCCTTGCGACAAATCCAACAGCTTTTGCGCCAGCCGGATATCCATCCGCTGAAACGCAATTTCATCGATCAAAAAGAACAGGTCCGTCATTCGCTTGGAATAAGCAGAAAACACAAAATTGCGAAAGGCGGGCGCCCTCGCCACCAGATCGTCAAACACCTCCTGCGGGATGGCGACGGCCTCAATATCCGTCTCGGCAATGCCTTCGGCGGCATAGGCTTGGCCTGCCAACAAACAGGCCGCCGTCAAAACGCAGCTTTCCCCCGCCTGAATGCGAAACAGCACAATCTCACGCCCCGCATCCGAAACCTGTTGCACCCGGACCGAACCTTTCAGCATCAACAGCAGATTTTCCGCCCGCTTGCCGGGGCCAAACGCAACCGTGCCCTTGGGCATTGCCACCAAGCGGCCGCGCGCCAACAACAATGCACGGATGTCGTCATCTAATCCGCGCAGCCCCTCAAAGCGGTCAATCCACAGTGGCGCCATTATGCCAATTCCACGGTCTGGGCCGTTTCCTGCGGCAAAGCCCCTGCACGCTCGGCTATTCGGTCAAGCAACGCACCCCGATTGGCCGCGATATCGGCAATGCTTAAACTATCGAGCACAGCCAAAAATGCCTGTGTCGCCTCTTGCAACGCGCGCGATAAACGACAAATGCCGATCAACGGGCAGGTATTGTGCACAGGGTTAAAACATTCAACGATGTCCAGCGGCCCCTCAGTCAGCCGCACCACAGCACCAACATTGATCTGATCAGCAGGGCGCGCCAAACGAAACCCACCGCCCCGGCCACGTACGGTTTCCAAATACCCCGCCTGCCCCAACGCATGCACAATTTTGACAATATGCGGACGTGCCAAACCATGCACGCGCACCACATCATCCACCCGCACAAGATCGGGCGCATGCAGCGCTGCAAACTGTAATGAGCGCAGCGCATAATTGGTGTAACTGGTAAGTTTCATTCTTGCCTCTTAGCCGATGGGGGCCCTTTGCACGTAGGGTTGACGTATAAGTTATATTTTAAATATTTGTTTGACAATCCCGCCTGATCACCACCTCACCTGATCACCCTGTCAACTGCAGATGCGACATCCCATCGCATCAAAGTTACATTTTAAATATTTCTTTTATTGAAACCTATGCTATACAGTTCTTTAGAAATCAGTTGGAGCCAACCCATGCTGCAAGGTCTTAGCGCGGAGCTTCTGGCCCGCATCCAATTTGCCTTTACCGTATCATTTCACATCATCTTTCCAGCCTTTTCGATTGGCCTGGCCAGCTATCTTGCCGTCCTGAATGCCCTTTGGCTGCGGACCAAAGATCAGACGTATCGTGCATTGTTTGATTATTGGAAAAAGATCTTTGCGATCGCATTTGGTATGGGTGTCGTGTCGGGCATTGTGATGTCGTATCAATTCGGCACGAACTGGAGCGTGTTTTCAGACAAAACCGGCCCAGTGCTTGGACCTTTGATGGCCTATGAGGTGCTATCGGCATTCTTTCTGGAAGCAGGGTTCTTGGGCATTATGCTTTTTGGCCGTGAACGGGTTGGCAACAGCCTGCACATGTTCGCAACTGCCATGGTGGCCTTTGGCACGCTGATGTCGGCCACATGGATTTTGGCCGTGAATTCTTGGATGCAAACACCCGCGGGCTACGGCATGAACGACTTGGGACAGTTTGTGCCAGAGGATTGGTGGGCCATCATCTTTAACCCATCTTTCCCCTATCGTTTGGTGCATATGGTGCTGGCGGCCTATCTGACGACGGCCTTTGTGGTTGGCGGCGTTGGCGGATGGCATCTGTTGCGCAATCGCGCCGATACCGAGGCAAGGCGGATGTTTTCAATGGCAATGTGGATGGCCGTCATTGTGGCCCCGCTGCAGATTTTTGCGGGCGACATGCACGGGCTGAACACGTTAGAACACCAACCCGCCAAAGTCATGGCAATGGAAGGCCATTATGACAGTCACCCCGAAGGCGCGCCGTTGATTTTGTTTGGCATTCCAAACCCAACCGAAAAGCGAATTGACTATGCCATTGAAATTCCCAAAGCCTCAAGCCTGATCCTTAAACATGATCTAAACGCGCCCATGCTGGGTCTGGACACCATTCCAGATGAGGATGAGCCCCCGGTTTTCATCGTGTTTTGGAGCTTTCGCGTGATGGTGGCCTTGGGCTTTGCCATGATGGGGCTTGGCGCTTGGGCGCTGTGGCGGCGCATGCGCGGCCAGCTTTATGAGGACCGCTGGCTGCACCGCGCGGCCATTGCGATGGGTCCAATGGGATTTGTGGCGGTGCTGGCGGGCTGGATCACAACCGAGGTCGGCCGCCAGCCCTTTACCGTATACGGATTGCTGCGCACCAGCGACAGTCTGGCCCCCATTGCCGCACCGGCCGTAGCGACTTCGCTGGTGGCGTTTATCATCGTCTATTTCTTTGTTTTTGGCGCTGGCACATTTTACATTATGCGCATGATGGCCAAACCCGCATCAACCCCAAAATTGGGATTGCGCGCAGGCCCAATTCGCACCGCGGGCCTGACGCACGCACAACAACGCACGGCTCATACCGGGCAGAACGGCTGACAGGAGCACATCATGGTCTTTGATCTTGCATTTATCTGGGCGGGTCTGATCGCCTTTGCCGTGCTGACCTATGTCGTGCTGGACGGGTTTGATTTGGGCGTGGGCATCCTGTTTCCCTTTGGCCGCAGCGAAAGCGACCGCAATGTTATGATGAATTCGATAGCCCCCGTGTGGGATGGGAATGAAACATGGCTGGTTCTGGGCGGTGGTGGGCTTTTTGCCGTATTTCCGTTGGCCTATGCTGTCGTAATGCCGGCGCTCTATATGCCAATTATTCTGATGCTGCTGGCACTGATTTTCCGCGGCGTGGCATTTGAATATCGCTGGCGCACAGCGCGCTGGAAATGGGTATGGGATGTCGCGTTCTTTGGTGGATCACTGGTGGCAGCGTTTTCCCAAGGCATTGCGTTGGGTGCGTTGGTTCAAGGCATCAAGGTCGTCAACCGTGCCTATGCTGGCGGATGGTGGGATTGGCTGACGCCGTTCTCCGTGCTGACAGGTGTTGCAGTTGTTGCAGGATATGCGTTGCTGGGGTCAACATGGCTGGTGCTGAAAACAACCGATCATTTGCAACGGCAGATGCGCAGTTACGCGTGGTTTTTGGCTGCAGCTACCCTCGGATTCATCGCCATGGTCAGCTTGGCCACACCGTTTCAAGACCCAGTTTACTTTGATCGTTGGTTCAATCTTCCCGGCAGCGCATTTAGCTTTATGGTACCGATTTTGGTAGCTGTGGCCAGCTGGTTGCTTTTCACCGGGCTCAGCGACCAAAAGGACCTGCAACCATTTTTGTCCGCACTGGCACTGTTTGTGCTAAGCTTTGTTGGGATTGGTATCAGCTTTTACCCCAATATTGTGCCCCCCAGCCTGACCATTTGGCAGGCTGCAGCCCCCGATGAAAGCCTGCGGTTTGCCCTTGTTGGCACGGTTGTCTTGGTGCCGATCATTCTGATCTACACCGCCTATGCCTATTGGGTATTTCGCGGCAAGGTGCGCCCTGAAGATGGCTATCACTGATCGTTGCGCCACATCACAGCCGGGGGAGATATGAAAAAAATCATCTGGTTTGTGGCACTTTGGGTGGTGAGCGTTTTGGTGCTGGGGATCATTGCCATGGCAATTCGCACGGTGCTTTTGTAACGCAGCACAGAACGCGCCTGCCCATCTCGTCACATTCGGGGCTGGCCCGCGCGCGGGGAATGTGGCATTAGGGGTGCCCTGTCGGATTTTTTCGGCCCGTTTTACCTGATTGCCCCTGCCAATCCCCGCCCCTGAAAGGGATCACCATGCGCGCCACACGCTTTGCCTTTGCAATGGAAACCGCAGGGCTGGCCCTGCCCGAGTTGGGCGATATTGCCGTGTTCGCCCCAACCATGGGCGATGACCTGTCAGCGATGCCTGCCGCGCGCCTGCTGGTGATCACCGGGTTTAAACCAGATTATGATGCCTTTGCCGTACAGGGCCTGCGCGTGGCAATCACCGCACCCGAGCCTGCAGCCACACAGGCAGCACCGTCAACAGCTTTGGTCTGTTTGCCACGCGCCCGTGACCGGGCACGGCTGATGATTGCGCAGGCCAATGCCACAGTCGCCCCAGGGGGAATGGTGCTGGTTGATGGGCAAAAGACTGACGGCGTTGATGGGATGCTGCGCGACTTGCGGGGCCGTGTCACGCTGGATGGCCCAGTCAGCAAAGCTCATGGCAAACTTGCATGGTTCATGGCGCAGCCCGGTCTTTTTCAGGATTGGGCCGCATTGGCCACCCCCCGGGTTCTTGCAGACGGCTTTCGAACGGCACCCGGCGTCTTTTCTGCAGATGGGCCCGACCCTGGGTCGGTGGCACTGGCGGCCGCACTTCCTGCCAAACTTGGGGGGCGCGTGGCCGATTTGGGCGCGGGTTGGGGGTTTTTATCGGCCGCCATTTTGGCGCGTGAAGGTGTGCGCAGCTTGCATCTGGTTGAGGCCGATCATGCCGCATTGACCGCCGCCCAAGAAAACATCACCGATCCCCGCGCCGTCTTTCACTGGGCCGACGCAACCCGGTTTGTCCCACCACAAAAGCTGGACACCATCGTGATGAACCCGCCCTTTCATACCGGACGTGGCGCAGACCCTGAATTGGGTGTGGCCTTTATTCGTGCGGCAGCAGGCATGCTGACACCGGGGGGGGTGTTGTGGATGGTGGCCAATCGGCACTTGCCTTATGAGCGTGCGCTGGTGGGCCTGTTTCAAGAGGTATCAGACCAAGCCATGGGTGGGGCCTATAAAATCACCCGTGCGGCCCGCCCAATTGTGGCAGCAAAAACCACTGCCGCAAAGACTCGCGCCCGGCGCTGAACTGGCGTAATCTTATATCTGATTTGTCCTTGCCCCAAGCTGCTGCACAGGAATCCCGCATGTCATTTTCCGTTTCAGGCAAATCCGTCATCGTGACCGGGGCCGCGCATGGCGTGGGCCGGGCCATTGCGCGCCATTTTCTGGACCGTGGCGCAAATGTGATGTTTGCCGACATCGACGAAGACGCATTGGACGATGAGGTGGGCGTTGAGGCCCGCGCCGAGGGGGCTGTGCGCTATTTTGCTGGCGATTTGCGCCAGAAACTGGCCGTGGCAAATCTGCTGTCCGCCACGATCGACGCATTTGACCGCATTGATGTGCTGGTTAATGCCAGTCGGCAATTCGTCTGTTCTGAACCGCTGGACACTGATGCCGATGGCGTGGCGCAATTGTTGGATCAAAATTTGCTGACCAGCCTGCGGGTCAGCCAAATGGTTGCACGCCGGATGATCACTCAGGCAGAGCGTGCTGGCCAAAACGAAGGCATAACCGGATCGATCATCAACCTGTCGTCGATCGCCGCGCGGCTGACGCAGCCGCAGCTGTTGGCTTATTCCATAAGCTGCGCCGCTGTCGAACAGATGACCCGCAGCCTGGCCGTGGCACTGGCACCGCGTCGCATCCGTGTAAACGCGGTAGCCTTTGGCAGCCTGCTCAGCGCCAGCTTGGTTGATGCCATGCGCGAACATGAAGAATTCCGCGATACCATAATCGCCCACACTCCACTGGGGCGCATTGCCTCACCGGGTGAGTTGGCGGAAACTGTGCAATATCTGGCCAGTGACAGTTCGGCCTTTATCACAGGTCAGGTGCTGACGGTCGACGGCGGGCGATCACTGTTGGATCCGGTCGGTGTGCCTGCGCATTAAAAAATCACAGCTTGCAAGCCCGCCTCTGTGGCGCGAATGTATCGCCGTTAGATACCAAGGGGGCCACGATGACCGAACTATTCGCTTCTGAAAAATCAACTGCACATGCGTGGTTTCGCAATTTGCGCGATCAAATTGTTGCGACATTTGAAGGCTTAGAGACCAGCCACACCACCGGCCCCCATGCCGATATGCCAGCAGGCCACTTTGATGTCAGCGAAACCAAACGCCACTCTGACGACGGATCAGATGCTGGTGGCGGGTTAATGAGTGTGATGCGTGACGGGCGGGTGTTTGAGAAAATTGGGGTCAATGTCTCGCAGGTTCATGGATCGTTGGGCGCTCGCGCCCAAGCTGCGATGGCCGCCCGCGGTGTGCCCGGGATGGCTGAAGACCCAAGATTTTGGGCCGCAGGCATCAGCCTTGTCGCGCACATGCGCAACCCGCGCTGCCCTGCGGTGCATATGAACACCCGGATGTTCTGGACACCGCACGCTTGGTGGTTTGGCGGCGGATCTGACCTGAACCCTTGTATTGAATATGCTGAAGACACCGCATTTTTTCACGATATCCAAAAACAGCATTGTGACCCGCATGGCCCAACCCGCTATGCGGAATATAAGGCGTGGGCCGACGAATACTTCTTTGTGCCACACCGCAATCGCGCGCGTGGCGTGGGTGGGATTTTCTTTGACGATTTGAACACGGGCGATTGGGCCGCTGATTTCGCCTTTACCCAAGACGTGGGACGGGCCTTTTTGCGCGCATTTGTGCCCCTGATCGAAAAGCGTCGGGGCGAAGAATATACCGATGCCGACCGTGACGCGCAGCTGATCCATCGTGGGCTTTATGCCGAATATAATCTGGTCTATGATCGTGGAACGAAATTCGGGCTGGAAACAGGCCATGATGCCAATGCGGTGCTTATGAGCCTGCCACCCTTGGCAAAATGGGTCTAGGGCACAACAGGTCTGGCAGCGACCCGCGGGTTTACAGCAATATCTTGCGGTTTCTTTTATCAAGCTGTCTAATCGTGGGCGATGCACCGGCAAGCGCCCCCAAAATTAAGCGAGCACAGAGCATACATGGCCAATGATCTTTTGTCGGGCGACAGCGCCTCTAACGCCTATGACGCTTCGTCTATTGAAGTGCTTGAGGGGCTAGAGCCGGTGCGCAAGCGCCCGGGCATGTATGTTGGTGGCACCGACGAACGCGCGCTGCATCATCTGGTGGCCGAGGTGCTGGACAACTCAATGGATGAGGCCGTCGCTGGCCACGCCAGCCGGATTGAGGTGGAACTGCACCCCGATTATTCCTTGACGATCCGCGATAATGGCCGGGGCATCCCCACAGACCCGCATCCAAAATTCCCTGATAAATCCGCCCTAGAGGTGATTTTTTGCACGCTGCATGCGGGTGGAAAGTTTTCTGGCAAAGCTTACCAGACGTCAGGCGGGTTGCATGGGGTGGGTGCCTCCGTGGTCAACGCGTTGTCAGACCACATGCGGGTCGAGGTTGCGCGCAACCGCGAACTTTTTGCGCTGGAATTTTCGCGCGGCATCCCCCAAGGCGCGTTGCAAAAGGTGGGCCCTGCCCCCAACCGGCGTGGCACTTCGGTGACCTTTCACCCTGACGCCCAGATTTTCGGCAGCCACCGCTTTAAACCCGCGCGGATCATGAACATGGTCCGCTCAAAGGCTTATTTGTTTTCTGGCGTCGAAATCCGTTGGAAATCGGCCCTGCCAGATGGCGACATGCCCCAAGAGGCAGTGTTTCACTTTCCCGGCGGCCTGGCCGATTATTTGGCTGAGCAATTATCTGGTCTTTCGACCTATGCTGATCGTGCCTTTGCTGGGCGTGTCAGTTTTTCTGAAAAATTTGGCGTGCCGGGACAGGTTGAATGGGCGATCAATTGGACGCCAAGTCGCGATGGTTTTATCGGCAGCTATTGCAATACCGTCCCCACGCCCGAGGGCGGCACCCATGAGGCTGGGTTTTGGGCTGCAATTTTGAAAGGCATCCGTGCCTACGGCGACCTGGTGAAAAACCGCAAGGCAGATCAGATCACCCGGGAAGACTTGGTGACCGGTGGCTGCGCTTTGGTATCATGCTTTATCGCCGAGCCAGAATTTGTTGGCCAAACCAAGGACAGGCTGGCCACCACAGAAGCCGCGCGTTTGGTTGAGGGCGCTGTGCGCGACCACTTCGACAACTGGCTGGCGGCTGATACAAAATCAGCTGGGGCGATCTTAGATTTTCTGGTGCTGCGGGCAGAAGAGCGGCTGGCGCGGCGCGCAGAAAAAGAAACAGCCCGAAAAACGGCCACGAAAAAGCTTCGCCTGCCCGGAAAACTGGTCGATTGTTCGGCCACTGCGCGTGAAGGCACCGAGCTGTTTATCGTCGAAGGCGATTCCGCCGGTGGCAGTGCCAAAATGGCACGGGATCGGCGCTATCAGGCGCTTTTGCCGTTGCGCGGTAAAATTCTGAACGTTCTGGGGGCGGCCAGCTCCAAAATGGGGCAGAATTCAGAAATATCTGACCTGTGCCAAGCCTTGGGCGTAGGACTGGGCAGCAAGTTCAACATTGATGACCTGCGTTATGACAAAATCATCATCATGACCGATGCAGATGTTGATGGCGCGCACATTGCCAGCCTGTTGATGACATTTTTCTTTAGCCAAATGCGCCCGATGATTGACACCGGCCATCTTTATCTGGCCTGCCCACCACTTTACCGTCTGACCCAAGGCGCCAAACGGCTTTATGTTTCAGACGATGCCGAAAAAGACCGGATGATGGCCACAGGTCTGGGCGGCAAAGGCAAAATAGACGTGCAGCGCTTCAAAGGGCTTGGCGAAATGGATGCCAAGGATTTGAAAGATACCACGATGAATCCGCTCAGCCGTAAACTGATCCGTGTGACGATCACCGAAGAGACCCCCGGCGAGACCGGTGATTTGGTTGAGCGCCTGATGGGCAAACGCCCTGAAATGCGCTTTCAATACATCCAAGAAAATGCGCAATTTGTCGA
>ERZ888423.2714-NODE-2714-length-12746-cov-51.178158_pt1 | contig 12746 bp, 9 predicted proteins | sample MGYA00520523_ERZ888423 | MGnify/ENA primary metagenome ERZ888423 (study PRJEB32303, sample SAMEA104408611) | aquatic metagenome | biome: Brackish water; feature: Pelagic; material: water | place: Baltic Sea | collected 2014-06-08T10:24:00 | depth 30,27 m ...
ACACTCTTGATATCAAGACAGACTTCGCCCGATTTGAGCAACTTGGCGCCACCGAAATAAGTCAAGACAGCATCGCTTCCAAGTATACCAGAATCGAAACAAGGCCTCCTGAACCACCAGCGCATGTGCGATGCAGCACCAGTGAAGCCAAACTCGCAGTCAGCATAAGGCCTTGAATTCATTTTTGTTCCCAAATGTATTGCCGAAAAGGCTCCACGAGAGATCGGAAACAGATAGAGCCCCCGGCGGTCTTCGGCCCACTTCATCAAATGTGCATAGGCACCTTTGACTGCATCACTTTGCAGCCGCATCGTGAGCCTATCGATGTGGGCCTGCTCAGCCAGAGAATAGCTCACTGATCCAAGAAACTCCTGAGCTTCCGCGACCTGCTCGGGTGCTTGAGCTTCCTCAGCGCCTTGGCCTCGATCTGGCGGATGCGTTCGCGGGTCACGCTGAACTGTTGGCCCACTTCCTCGAGCGTGTGGTCGGTGTTCATCCCGATGCCAAAGCGCATGCGCAGCACGCGTTCCTCGCGCGGGGTGAGGGAGGCCAGAACGCGGGTCGTGGTTTCCTTGAGGTTTTCCTGAATGGCGCTGTCCAACGGCAGAACGGCGTTCTTGTCCTCGATGAAATCGCCAAGCTGGCTGTCTTCCTCGTCGCCGATGGGGGTTTCCAGCGAAATCGGTTCCTTGGCGATCTTCATCACCTTGCGGACCTTATCGAGCGGCATCTGCAGCTTTTCGGCCAATTCCTCGGGCGTGGGCTCGCGGCCGATCTCGTGCAGCATCTGGCGCCCCGTGCGCACCAGCTTGTTGATCGTTTCGATCATGTGAACGGGAATGCGGATCGTGCGCGCCTGATCGGCGATGGAGCGGGTGATCGCCTGCCGGATCCACCATGTCGCATAGGTGGAAAACTTGTAGCCCCGGCGGTATTCGAATTTATCGACCGCCTTCATCAGGCCGATATTGCCTTCCTGAATGAGATCAAGAAATTGCAGGCCCCGGTTGGTGTATTTCTTGGCGATCGAGATCACGAGGCGCAGATTTGCCTCGACCATTTCCTTTTTCGCCTGACGGGCTTCTTTCTCGCCCTTCTGCACCTGATTCACGATGCGGCGAAACTCGCTGATATCAAGGCCCACATACTGGCCCACCTGTGCCATGTCGGCGCGCAATTCCTCGACCTTGTCGCGGGACCGTTCCATCAGCGCCTGCCAGCCGCGGCCTGATTTCGCGGCCATGCGTTCGCACCATGCCGGGTCCAGCTCGCAGCCGCGATATTCGTCGATGAATTCCCGGCGGTTGATCCGCGCCTGATCGGCCAGCTTCACCATGGAGCTGTCGATGGCCATGATCCGGCGGTTGATGCCGTAAAGCTGGTCGATCAGCGCCTCGATACGGTTGTTGTGCAGGTGCAGCTCATTGACCAGTTCAACGATTTCCGCGCGCAGCGTCTGATAGATTTCTTCGTCTTTCCTCGAAAAGCTGCCATCTTCGTTGAGGGTGGCCGAGATCCGCTTGTCCTGCATTTCGGAGAGCATGACATAATCGCCCGCGATCCGGTCCAGCGTTTCCAGAACGCGCGGCTTGAGGGCGGCCTCCATCGCGGCCAGGCTCATGTTGGCCTGTTCGTCGTCCTCATCCTCATCATCGCCGTCGTGCGATAGCGGGTTGCCATCGGCATCCAGCTCGGGCTCATCGCCGCCCGTGCGGGTCGGGATGCCCGCACCATCGGCCAGATCGGCGACTACGGGTGCATCCTCGTCATCGCCGAGCGATCGGCCAAAGGTGGCATCAAGGTCGATCACATCGCGCAGCAAGATGTCTTCGTCGAGCAATTCATCGCGCCAGATGGTGATCGCCTGAAAGGTCAGCGGGCTTTCGCAAAGCCCTGCGATCATCGTGTTGCGGCCGGCCTCGATCCGCTTGGCGATGGCAATCTCGCCTTCGCGCGACAAAAGCTCGACCGAGCCCATTTCGCGCAGATACATCCGCACCGGATCATCGGTCCGGTCCAGCTTTTCGGTTTCACTGCTGGCCAGCGTGACCTCGCGCGAGCTGGAGGTTTCGACCAGATCGGTCGCCTCCTTTGCGCCATCGCCCTCTTCGTCGGCCTCATCATTCTCGATGACGTTGATGCCCATTTCGGACAGCATCGACATCACGTCTTCGATCTGTTCGGACGACACCTGTTCGGGGGGCAGGACCCGGTTGAGCTGGTCATAGGTGATGTAGCCACGCGTGCGCGCCTCGGCGATCATCTTCTTGACCGCAGTCTGGCTCATGTCGAGGCCGATTTCGGTTTCCTCGCCTTCCTGGTCCTTGCGGTCGTCGGTGTCTTTGGCCATGGGCGGGTGTCCTTCGGCGTCCTGTGGCGAGTGAACCACCTGTGGGGGCGATTCATTGCTACTGCAACTTATGTAGGGCGAATCAGTGATTCGCCTAGGGCGGTCAGCGGCCTTTCTTCTCCCAGACGCGAGCCTCTATCAAGGCATGCAAGCCTTTCGACAAGGCGGCTGTGTCTTCGCTGACGGCACCGGCTGCGTCCGGGGTTGCGGGGCGGCCCGCGCGGTGGCGGGTCTGCACCGCGTGATTGAGCCGCCGCACCAGGCGTTTGTCGCCTTCGGGGGCGTTTTCCAGATCCTCCAGCGCTTCGGTCATTTCGGCCGCAAGCGCCCGGGTTGCATGGTATTTTTGGAATTCCTCGGTCACACAGGCCTCTGCCTTGTCAGGGCTGACAGGGCCCGACAAGAAGGGCGCGATCATCAGATGGGGCATGGCCCGCAACCGGTCAAGGGCCAGACCCAGCCCTGCGGCCAGACACTCTGCAACGACCTCGGCCGCGTCGCTTGCACGGGTCGCCAACAAAACATCGGCCAAGGCAACATGTTCGGGGTCGCGCAACGCCAGTCGACCCAGATCGCTTTCGAAACGCGCAATCAGCGCGGGATAGCGGCACAAAGTGGCAAGGATCAGCGTCGCCCGCAGATCGTCGGCGCTCAGGCTGCCCGATCCCAGTGCAGAGTTGCGGGTTTCAACCAGCGCCGTTTGCGCCTCGGCAAAACCGCGGTCGCGCCAAGCGCCGCGCCCTTGCCGGCCGGATGGGGCCTGCTGCGGCGGACGGAACAGGGCCTGCTTGAGGGGCCAGAGCGCTTGATTGTAATGCTTGCGCAAATTGGGGTCGCGGATCGCGCGCAGGATTTGGTCGAGGCGCGCATCGAGCGCTGCGCGCCGATCGGGGCTGTCGAAAACCTGCCCTTCGGTCTCGCGCCGCCAGAGCATGCGCACCAGCGGCTCGGCGCTGTCGAGCAGCGCGCGCATCGCATCGGCCCCGCGCGTGCGCAGCAGATCGTCGGGATCTTGCCCTTCGGGCAGGATGCAAAACCGCAAGCTCTTGCCCGGCTCGAGCATCGGCAGCGCCAGATCGACCAGCCGCATGGCCGCCCTGATGCCCGCCGCATCGCCATCAAGCGCGATGATGGGCTCGCTTGCCACGCGCCACATCAGACGCAGCTGATCTTCGGTCACGGCCGTGCCAAGAGGTGCCACCGCCGCGTCGAACCCGGCCTTTACCAGCGCGATGACATCCATATAGCCTTCGGCCACGATCAAGGGCTTGCCCTTGCCCGCCGCCTCGCGCGCGGGTCCGTGATTGTAAAGCGCGCGCCCCTTGTCAAAGAGCGGCGTCTCGCGGGAGTTGAGGTATTTGGCGCGTGCATCCGCCGCCATCGCCCGCCCGCCGAACCCGATGCAGCGCCCGCGCGCATCGCGGATGGGAAACATGATCCGGTCGCGGAACGCGTCATAGGGCGCGCCGCCATCATCGGGGCGGGTGGCCACCCCCGCGTCGATCAGGTCTTGGGCTGCGATGCCCTTGGCGGTCAGCGCGGCGAAGGCGCTTTGCCGCGCGGACGGGGCAAAGCCGATCTCGAAGCGGTCGATGGTGGCGCTGTCCAACCCGCGGCGCTCCAGATAGGCGCGCGCCTCTGCCGCGGCACCGGTCTTGAGTTGCAGGCGAAAAAACCCCACCGCGGCTTCGGTCACGGCCACAAGGCGTTGGCTGAGGTCCGCTTTTTCGACCGCCTGCGGATCGCGCGCGGGCATCTGCAAGCCCGCCTCGCGCGCCAAAAGCTCGATCGCTTCCATGAAGCTCATGTTTTCGGTGTTTTGCACAAAGGAAATCGCGTCACCCTTGGCGTGACAGCCAAAGCAATAATAGTAGCCCTTGCGGTCATCGACGTGGAAAGAGGCGGATTTTTCCTGATGGAACGGGCAGGCCGCCCACATGTCGCCCTTGGCCTGGTTCGATTTGCGCATGTCCCAAATCACCTTGCGCCCGACCACCTGTGTGATCGAGACGCGATTGCGCAATTCGTCAAGGAAACCGGGGGGCAGACTCATCCCTTCAATATCGGGGGGGTGGGCTGGCCTGTCCAGTCTGGCATCGCAGAAAGGCTGGGGATGGAATCGCGATCCCTGATGTGCGGTCCGCCGGTTCCCGGGCGCAGCCGCCCGCCCGCCTGTCTTTTTGTCGGGCCTGTGCCAAGGGGGGATCAGGTTGCCCCCCGGTCAAAGATCAAAGCGCCCCGCGCGCGGCCAGTTTCCGCATCACATCCGACACCTCATGCACCGCCGTGGCGGCCATGGAGCGGAACACCACAAGCTCGAACCCGTCCCCGCCCCGGTGCAAGATCAGCGTGGGCATATGGCCAAGCAGCGTGCGCCGCGACGAGCCCGGCGGACAGGCGGCCGGGGCCAGATCGATGGGCACCAGTCGCGCCAACACCGCGCGCGCCGACGCCCCCTCAAGGATCAGCCGTGCCCAGCCGTCGGATTGATCGCAAAGGGCCGCATGCGCGGCAAGGCCCGGATCGGGCACCGCACCCATCAAAAAGGCCTGATCAAGCCCCGACCATGCGATGGTGGCCGTGCCGGTTTCGGACATGCCGCCCGGTGCGGGAAAGCGCAGGCCATGGGCCTGTTGCAGGGCCGCTGACAGTGCCTCGGTCTGTCCGCGATAGGGTGCGATGGACCAGATCGCGGTCATCGGCGCTTCGGTCAGATGCACGCCCGCCAGCATGACGGGGGTCAGGCCGTGGGCCGGGGATTTCGGGGTCAGATCAGCCACGCGCGCGCCCTCCCTCCGGGTCGAAGAATACCGGGCTCACGACCTCAACGAGGGTGCGGATGGCGCGCAGATGATCCACCAGCACGATCTGTTGGCCGATCCGTTCCGGGCCGTGCCGCAAAAAGCCCATCCCGATCATGTGGCCCAGCATGGGCGAATGCCCGACCGATGTGACATAGCCCTGATCATGCACCCGGTCGTGCGGATCATCGGGCAAAAACAGCCGCGCGCCTGCCGTCAGCACGCCAGCGGGCGCCACCGGTCTTAGGCCCACCAGGCGTTCGCGGCCGGGCTCCAGCAAACCGGGGCGCGCGGCGGCGGCCTTGCCGATGAACTCCTTTTTCTCGGACAGCATGCGGCCCATGCCGATGTCATGGGCGGTCACGCGGCCATGGATTTCAGCATGGGTGATGAACCCCTTTTCGATCCGCAGGACATTGAGCGCCTCAAGCCCATAGGCACCGCCCCCCAAGGTTTCGGCGCGCGCCACCAGATCGCGATAGAGCGCGTCGCCATAGCGCGCAGGCACCGCGATTTCATAGGCCTGTTCGCCCGAGAACGAGATGCGGAACAACCGCCCCGCAATGCCATGCACCCCCACGCTGCCACAGGCCATGAAGGGAAAGCCCGCATCATCGATGGGCCGGTCCAGCACGCCGTTCAGCAGATCGCGCGCGCGCGGCCCCGCAACGGAAAACTGCGCCCAGGCTTCCGTGGCCGAGATCAGGCGCAGGTCAAGATCCGGGCGCAGGCCTTGCGCCACCAGGTCCAGATGGGCCATCACCTGACCAGCGGCGGCGGTGGTCGTGGTCATCACATAGTGATGCGCGCCCAGCCGCGCGGTGGTGCCGTCATCCATCACATGCCCGTCTTCGCGCAGCATGAGGCCATAGCGCACGCGCCCCACGGGCAGGGTCGAAAAGCTGTTGGTATAGACGAAATCGAGAAACGCCCCCGCGTCAGGGCCTTGGATGTCGATCTTGCCCAGGGTCGAGACATCGATGACGCCGACCGCGCCGCGCACCATCCGCACCTCGCGGTCACAGGCGTCTTGCCATGTCGTTTCGCCCGGCGCCGGGAAATAGGAGGGGCGATACCACAGACCCGCCTCGATCATCGGTGCGCCGCGCGCAAGGCTGGCGGCGTGGCTGGTCATCAGCCGCTCGGGCGCGAAGCCATGCCCTTGGCCAAAAGCGCCCAAAGCCCCCATGGTCAGCGGTGCATAGGGCGGGCGATAGGTGGTTGTGCCGGTCTCGGGGATGGCGCGCCCGGTGGCATCGGCCAGCAGGGCAAGAGCCACGATGTTGGAATTCTTGCCCTGATCGGGGGCCATGCCCTGGGTCGTGTAGCGCTTCATGTGCTCGACCGACCGGAACCCTTCGGCCGCGGCCTGCGTCACGTCCTTGGTCGTGACGTCATTGGCGAAATCAAGCCATGCCCGCCCGCGCCCCGGCACCACCCACAGCGTCTGCCCCCGGGGATCGGCATCATCGGCCTGTGGCAAGGCGGGGCCGCGCGGGGTGCGCAGACCCAGCGCCTTGAGCGCGGCACGGCCCGCCTCGCGCCCTTCGCGCAGGCACGCGGCGGTGGACATCGCGCCATTGCAGGCCCCCGCCGCCGTCAACCCCGGCACGGCGCCCGGTGCGGGCAGGAACATCTGGCGCCCCTCGTCCCAGACCGGCCGCCCGCCCAGATGACAGGTCAGATGCACCGCCGGGTTCCAGCCGCCCGACACCGCAAGGCAATCGGTGATCAGCGTGCTGGTGCGGCTGCCTGCCCGATAGCTGATTTCGCGCAAGCCCTGCCGCCCTTTGGTGCCGATCACCTGCGCGCCCGCGATCAGCCGGTAATCGCCCTGTGGCTGCGCATCGGCGCGGCTGTCGATCACGGCGGCCACCTTGACGCCTGCGGCCAGCAGGTCGACCGCCGTGCGATGGGCGTCATCATGGGTGGCAAAGACAGTCACGTTACGCCCCGCCGCCACGCCATACCGGTTGAGATAGCTGCGCACCGCCCCCGCCAGCATGATGCCGGGCCGGTCGTTCATCGGAAAGGCGATGGGCCGTTCATGGGCGCCGGCCGCCAGCACGGCCTGGCGTGCGCGGATGCGCCAGAAACACTCGGGCGGCAGATCGGGGGCAGGCGGCAGATGGCGGGCCACGCGTTCCAGCGCGCCATAGCTGCCATCATCATAGGCGCCTGTCACCGTGGTGCGCGCCATCCGCCGGACGCGCCCCGTGGCGTCCAGCGCCTTGAGCATATCCTCGACCCAGAAGCTGGCATCCGCCCCGTCGATCTTTTGGCTGTCCGACAAAAGCCGCCCGCCAAAGGCTGCGGTTTCTTCTACAACAATCACGTCGGCGCCGCCTTGGGCGGCTGTCAGCGCCGCCATCAACCCCGCAGGCCCGCCCCCGATCACCAGCACGTCGCAAAAGGCAAAGGCTTTTTCATGGTGCTGCGGCTCGGGCGCGCGCGTCATCCGGCCCAGCCCTGCGGCGCGGCGGATGACCGGCTCGTAGAGCTTTTCCCAAAAGCTGCGTGGCCACATGAAGGTCTTGTAATAGAAACCCGTTGCCAGAAACGGCCAGAGCAGATCGTTGATCGCCATCAGGTCGCGATCAAGCGGGCCCAGATGGTTCTGGCTTTGGGCCACCAGCCCGTCGAAAATCTCCTGCACCGTGGCGCGGGTGTTGGGGATCATCGCATCGCCCCGGCCCACCTGCATCAGCGTGTTGGGGTCTTCGGCCCCGGCGGTCATCACGCCGCGCGGGCGGTGGTATTTGAATGACCGCCCCATCAGCCTGACGCCCTTGGCCAAAAGCGCCGACGCGATGGTGTCGCCCGCAAATCCCGCCACGTCCTGACCGTTGAAACGGAAGCGGACGGGCCTTGTCCGGTCGACCAGCCCGCGCCCCTCAACGCGCATGATGCGCCTCTGATGCCAGGGTGGCGCCGCTGACGGCATGGGTCACGGTGTTGCGCGCCACCACCAGCCACGCGCCGCACCCGCCGCCGTGATACCACAACTCGCGCGTGGGTCCGGCCGGGTTGTCGCGCAGGTGGATATAGGCGTGCCAGACTTCGGGCGCGGCGCCATCGGCGGGGCGATCCAGCGTCACCGCGTCACCCTTGCAGGTGAATTCGCGACTGTCGCGCAGGCCACACATGGGACAGGGGATTTGCATGTCGTCTTGAACCCTCAGTGCAGGTTGTGCTGGCTGCCGGTGCCTTCTTCATCCATCAGGCCGCGGCCCGTGGCAAAACGGTCCAGCCGATAGGCGGCCGCCGCCGCATGCGGGCGGTCTGTCGCGATCAGATGGGCAAAGCAATGGCCCGAACCCGGCACCGCCTTGAAGCCGCCATAACACCAGCCGCAATTGAGATAGAGCCCCTCGACAGCGGTGCGGTCGATGATGGGCGAGCCATCGGGCGACATGTCCATGATCCCCCCCCAGCTGCGCAGCATCCGCGCCTTGCCGATCATCGGCATCAGCGTCATGCCCGCCTCGGCCACATGTTCCACCATCGGCAGATTGCCGCGCGCCGCATAGCTGGCGTAGAAATCCAGATCGCCGCCAAAGACCAGCCCGCCCTTGTCGGACTGGCTGATGTAGAAATGTCCCATGCCATAGCTGATGACATGATCGATGACGGGCTTGAGCCCCTCGGTCACAAAAGCCTGAAGCACATGGCTTTCGATCGGAAGCCGCAGGCCCGCCATCGCGGCCACCTGGCTCGAGCGGCCCGCCACCACGATGGCCACCTTTCTGGCCCGGATCGCCCCGCGCGAGGTCTGCACGCCGGTGACGCGCCCGCCGGAGATGTCGATGCCCGTCACCTCGCAATTCTGGATCAGGTCCACGCCGCGCCGATCGGCGCCCCGCGCATAGCCCCAGGCCACCGCGTCATGGCGCGCCGTGCCGCCGCGCGGGTGGTAGAGCCCGCCATAGATCGGAAAACGCGTCTGGTCGTAATCAAGATAGGGCAACAGCTTGCGGCAGCCCTCGCGGTCCAGCAAGATCGCGTCGTCGCCCTGATTGATCATCATGTTGCCCCGCCGCACAAAGGCGTCGCGCTGGCCGTCGGAATGAAACAGGTTGATCAGCCCACGCTGCGAATGCATCACATTGTAGTTGAGATCGCCCTCGAGCCCTTCCCACAGCTTCATCGAATGGGAATAGAACTGCGAATTGCCCTCAAGAAAGTAGTTGGCCCGCACGATGGTGGTGTTGCGCCCCACGCTGCCGCCGCCCAGATAGCCCTTTTCCAGCACGGCAATGTTGGTCAGCCCGTGTTCCTTGGCCAGATAATAGGCGGTCGACAGACCATGCCCGCCGCCACCGATGATCACGATGTCATAGGCATCCTTGGGGGCAGGGTCACGCCAGGCCCGGGCCCAGCGTCGATTGCCCGTCAATCCCTGTGCAAGCACCTGCCAGCCTGAATAGCGCATCTTGTTCCCCGCCCCGTCCGCGGCACTATTGGCCGGGACGACAGGAAAGAAAAGCCCGCCTGCGACACGCGGCAGTGCGGGCGCGACCGCGTCTGCATCTGGCTGCGCGCACCCGGGCCGCAGGCTGGGTCAGGAAACTGTAACACTTACCTGCAAGGATCAACGCCACAAGGTCACAAGGGTTGAGTTGCGCTGCGCGCCGTGCGTTGCTTGGTCAGTGCTGCGCAAGGCACAGGCCCTCGGGGCCCGATCTTGGGGAGATGTGTGATGAGCCTGCAAACCGGCGAGCCGAGTTTTCGCCAATCCGTCGATCTGATGTTCACCCGCGCGGCGGCTCTGATGGATCTGCCCCCGGGGCTTGAGGAAAAGATCCGCGTCTGCAACGCGACCTATACCGTGCGCTTTGGCGTGCGGCTTCGGGGCGAGATCCGCACCTTTACCGGCTACCGCGCGGTACATTCCGAGCATATGGAACCCGTCAAGGGCGGCATCCGCTATGCGCTGGCCGTCAATCAGGACGAGGTCGAGGCGCTGGCGGCCCTGATGACCTACAAATGCGCGCTGGTCGAGGCGCCGTTCGGCGGGTCCAAGGGCGGGCTTTGCATCGATCCGGGCGCCTATAGCGAGGAAGAGCTGGAAAAGATCACCCGGCGCTTTGCCTATGAGCTGATCAAGCGCGACCTGATCCACCCCGCCCAGAATGTGCCCGCCCCCGACATGGGCACGGGCGAGCGTGAAATGGCCTGGATCGCCGATCAATATGCGCGCATGACCACAACCGACATCAACGCGCGCGCCTGTGTCACCGGCAAGCCGATCCATGCGGGCGGCATTCAGGGCCGGGTCGAAGCAACCGGGCGGGGCGTGCAATATGCGCTGCGCGAATTTTTCCGCCACCCCGAGGATGTGGCCAAGGCCGGGCTGTCGGGCACGCTCGATGGCAAGCGCGTGATCGTGCAGGGTCTGGGCAATGTGGGGTTTCACGCGGCGCTGTTTCTCTCGACCGAGGATGGCTGCCGCATCACCCATGTGATCGAACGCGATGGTGCGGTGGAAAACCCGGCGGGCCTCGATATCATGGGCTTGCGCGACTGGATCGCCACCCATGGCGGCGTCACGGGCTACCCGGGTGGCACATACCATCCCGATGGGGCCCGCCTCCTCGAGGCCGCGTGCGACATCTTGATCCCCGCCGCGATGGAGGGGGTGATCACCATCCACAATGCCGCCGCCATCAAGGCCCCGCTGATCTTGGAGGCCGCCAATGGCCCGGTCACGGCGGGCGCCGATGACATCCTGCGCGCCCGGGGCAGCGTCATCATCCCCGATCTTTACGCCAATGCGGGCGGGGTCACGGTCAGCTATTTCGAATGGGTCAAGAACCTCAGCCATATCCGCTTTGGCCGGATGCAGCGCCGGCAGGAGGAATCGCGCCACCAGCTTCTGGTCGACGAGCTGGAACGCCTTTCGGCCGACAGCGGTATCGGCTGGACGCTGAGCCCCGATTTCAAGCAGAAATACCTGCGCGGGGCGGGCGAGCTGGAGCTGGTGCGCTCGGGCCTCGATGACACGATGCGTGCGGCCTACCAATCCATGCGCGCGGTCTGGTGGGAACACCCTGGTGTCACCGATCTGCGCATGGCGGGATTTCTGGTGGCCATCGGGCGGGTCGCAGACAGCTATCAGGCCAAGGGCATCTGAGCCGTCCCTGTGCCAAGGGGGACGGGCCTTCGAAGGCCCGTCCGCCGCCCACCCGGAAGCCGCATCGGCACGCCCTTGCGCACACGGGTTTTCAGATCTGTCCGGCGTACCCCCCGCGCGGCGCCGGTACGGGCCTTCGAAGGCCCGTGACACGCGCGTTGCAACGCGCGTGCGCCCCGTCAGGCCCCGTGTTGCGGGGGTTTGGTGCCGTCGTCGTCAGGCACCGCCTCGAGCAGATCGCCGGGCTGGCAACCGAGCACGGCGCAGATGCGCGCCAATGTCTCGAAGCGGATGCCCCTGACCTGCCCCGTCTTGAGCAGGCTGAGGTTCTGCACGCTGATGCCGATGGCTTCGGCCAGATCCTTGGATTTCATCTTGCGACGCGCCAACATCACGTCAAGGCGGACGATGATCCGCATCAGATGAACCCTTCGTTCTCGTCCTTGAGGCGGATCGCCTCGGCCATGATCCAGCCGGTCAGGTAGAAGCCCCCGCCGCACAAGATCAGCCCGGCGGCTTCGGAGTTGAAATAGAAGCTGGGCCCGAAAGGCCCCGAGGGGTTGTGCCATGACAAGATCACGGGCGTGAACAGATTGGCCACCAGATCCAGCGCCCCCGATGCCGCGCAGGCGATCCCCGCGATGCGAAAGCGCCGCGCGACGCGGTGGTCGAACAGCACCCCTTTGCGCACCAGCGACAAGAGCTCGATGGCTGACAGCACCGCCAGCACCCCCGCCGCGACAGGCAAGAGCCAGACCACCGCGTAAACGAACCGCGTGGCGGTGGCGATCTCGGCCCCGGGCTCGACCCATGGGCTTTGCAGCCAGAGATCGGGTGACAGGAGCGCATAGTCGAGCGTGCCCATGGCCGTGAACAAGATATAGAGCACGAGGAACAGGCCCATCACCGGCAATAGCGCGGTGGCGGTGGTTCTGACACGGGTCATGAGGCCCTCAAAAATTCATGTTTTGCGTTGATTTATAAAAGCAGGATGGTATATCTATCGAAAGTTGTAAACAGTCACATTGGTGCGGTCATCCAGTGCTCATTCTCTCGCATCGCATCGCATCGCATCGCGACCCCGGCCTTGATCGTGGCGGCGGGGCGGCGTCATGACTGAAAGGGCTGAATTCGAGCGCAGGCTGGCCGGCGCGCGGGCCGAACTGGCGGCAACGGGCATGTGGCGCGCGAATTACGACCCTTGGCCTGATCGCTGGCTCAGGCGGTTCGGCCTGCGCTTGCGCCCGCCGCATTACCGCGACCCGTGGCGGTATGGCGTGGGGTTGGGGGTCTATTTTGCCGTGACCTGGGGCATCCTGATGTGGCTGGTCGTGTGGTCGGCGCAGGACATGCCGATCCTGTTGGCCATGGGCGCGGCAGTATTCGCGGGTGTGCTCTTTGGCGTCTTTATGGCCATTTCCCTTGCGTTCGGCCGCCGCCGACATCGCTTGACCCGGTGGGA
>ERZ888423.2715-NODE-2715-length-12744-cov-14.793995_pt1 | contig 12744 bp, 18 predicted proteins | sample MGYA00520523_ERZ888423 | MGnify/ENA primary metagenome ERZ888423 (study PRJEB32303, sample SAMEA104408611) | aquatic metagenome | biome: Brackish water; feature: Pelagic; material: water | place: Baltic Sea | collected 2014-06-08T10:24:00 | depth 30,27 m ...
GCTTAACTATTTGATTTTGGCTTTTGCTAATCGCTAAAAACTAAAGGCTAATAGCTATAATTTACACAACGTTAATGACTTCTTTGATTTGTGGTGCAAACTTTTTGATAGTAGCTTCAACACCATTTTTAAGCGTCATTTGGTTTACAGAGCACCCAATACAAGCACCTTCAAGTTGCACTTTTACTACAAAATCTTCAATGGAAAGCAACTTGATATTGCCTCCATCACTCATTAAAAAAGGACGGATTTCATCCAACGCTTTTTCAACATTTTCTAAGGTTTCTTGTGTTGTCATTTTTTGTTTTTTACAGCGCTACAACCACTCATCGTTGTTATTCTTACGATTTCTGTTGGAGGTAAATTTTCATTTCTTATCAATAACTGAGAAAGCGCTCCTTTGGTTATTTCATTGAATGCTTTTTCTAAAATTGTTCCATTTTGCAAAGCAACTGGATGCCCAACATCCCCAGATTCACGAATGCTTTGTGCCAAAGGAATTTCACCTAAAAACGTAGTATTGATATCTTCTGACAAATGTTTTGCACCATCTTTTCCAAAGATATAATATTTATTGTTTGGTAATTCTACTGGAGTAAAATAAGCCATATTTTCAATAATCCCTAAAACTGGCACATTGATACTTTCTTGCTGAAACATAGCAACCCCTTTTTTTGCATCTGCCAATGCAATTTTTTGAGGCGTGCTCACTACAACTGCACCACTTATTGGCAAAGCTTGCACAATTGATAAATGAATATCTCCTGTTCCCGGGGGCAAATCAATCAATAAAAAATCTAATTCGCCCCAATCTGCATCAAAAATAAGTTGGTTCAATGCTTTTGATGCCATGGGTCCTCTCCAAATTACTGCTTGATCAGGATTTGTAAAAAATCCTAATGACAATAATTTCACGCCATAACTTTCAATGGGTTTCATTTTTGAACGACCATCAACTTCAACAGACAAAGGTCTCGCTTTTTCGACATCAAACATTAAATGTTGAGAAGGCCCATAAACATCTGCATCTAAAATACCCACATTAAATCCCATTTTGGCTAGTGTAATTGCCATATTTGCAGTAATTGTTGATTTTCCAACGCCCCCTTTTCCAGATGCAATTGCAATAATATTTTTGATATTTGGGATTTGTTTTCCTTTTATTTGAGGAAGCTTTTCTGGTGTTTCTGGTTTTTCAACTTTTATATTGACTTTGACATCAATCTTTTGACCCACTTTTTGATGAATAGCTTTCATGATTTCAACCTCCACTTTCTTTTTAGCTTGCAAAGAAGGATTGCTAATAGTAACATCGACAATTACTTCTTCTCCAAAAGCTACAATATTTGTTATGCTATTGCTTTCCACCAGCGTTTTTCCTTCACCAGGTGCAGTAATAGTTTCTAATGCTTTTAATATATCTTGTTTTTTAAAACTCATTTTTGGGCTTTTAGCAATTGGCCTTTAGCCGTTGGCTTTATATTAAAAAAATAATTATACAAAGATACGTCTTAGTCATTAATAAATAAAGCAAGTAAATTGTGTTTATTGATAGATTGATAAGCGGATTTTATAAAAGCTCTTTGGAGGGATTCCAAAAGACATTTTCAAAATTTTGAATTTGATTATCGACCACTTGAATCCCTTCATTTTCCAGCAATTGTTGCATCAAATTTGTGCCGTCAAAATGATGTTTTCCTGTTAATATTCCTTTCCTATTCACCACCCTGTGCGCAGGAATTTCAGCTGTTTGATGATGAGAATTGTTCATTGCCCAACCAACCATTCTTGCAGAACGTTTCGCGCCTAAATATTCAGCAATCGCACCATAACTTGTGACTTTCCCAAAAGGAATTTGACGTGCAACTTGATACACTTTATCAAAAAAATTATCGTTTTTTGGGCTGGATGTCATGAGATAACGAACTATTTAGCTCATAAATATACGCAATTACTTGATGATTATTTTCTAAAAAAACGGTGGTCATTACTCTTAGATACATGTCACTTTCAAAATCATCAATCATTTTCCAGTTTTTTGATAATTCTTCCGAAGAAAATAAATATCCATCAATCGTATTTCCATATTCATCTAAAATTACTGCTGGAAAACCCTGGGTTTTATGCCAACCATTTTTATCAAAAAACCCTTTTATAGTTGCTTTTTGCCAAGTTCCAGAAAGTTTTTTTAGTACGAAATCATTTTTTTGTCCGGGAATTAATGTTCCATAAACAAATAAATGTTGCATTTTTCTGTGGGATAAAATCGTTAAAATTTAAGTCGAAATTGAATGAAGGTAATTGGTTTGTCAACCCTCAAATACTGATTTTCGTAAAAAGTTTGCGTTTCAATGACTTCTTTAGGTGAACCCTCATTATGGTAAATATTGTGATTTGCATACAGCACTTCATGTCCTTCACCATGAAGCAACCCAAGTGTATAACCATGCATAAATTCACTATCCGTTTTTAAGTTTACAATACCTTTTTCATTCAAAATATGAAAATATTTTCTCAAAAAAACAGGATTTGTCATTCTGTGTTTGGTGCGTTTGTATTTGATTTGTGGATCAGGAAATGTTATCCAAATTTCATCAATTTCTTTTTCAGCAAAAATCAAATCAACCAATTCGATTTGTGTTCTTACAAACGCAACATTTTTTAAATTTTCTTCGACAGCAGTTTTTGCACCTCTCCAAAAACGAGCGCCTTTAATATCAATGCCAATATAGTTTTTATCAGAATTTTTTTGAGCAAGCGCGATTGAATATTCGCCTTTTCCGCAACCCAATTCAACAATAATTGGATTGTTATTGTTAAAAAAAGAATGCCATTTGCCTTTCTGAGGAAAGTTATTTAAAACCTCTTCTCTTGTTGGCTGAATGACATTGTTGAAAGTTTCATTTTCACAAAACCGCTTTAATTTATTTTTACTACCCAAGATTTTTAATTAAGCCTTATCTTCAGTTCCTTCGTCCAAGAACTTCTTAGATTGTTTCATCCAATATCCAAAAAGAATCAAAAGTACTAACAAAAATCCCCAATTTACGATATTTGAAATCCACCAACCTAATTCTTGAGTGGCGATTTGAGTACGAATCCATTGAAAAGGAAGAAACAAAACTTCTGTAAAAAAAGTTCCAACCCATCTAAAAATATTGCTTGCTATCATAACTTATTTATCTTTACGGTGCAAAAATAACAAAAGAATCAATGCTAGCCAATTTTTTAAACAAATCTAACCCTATAAATTTTATAAGTTTGTCTGTTTTTTTTGCGATTTGTTTTTCAGCAACTAGTATTATTGATTTTTTAAAAGTTGAATTTTCATTTTCAATTTTATTTAATCGGATTTTAGTGTTGTTGATTTTCATCATTGTCTTCTTTATTTTCAATTTTATAGTCAGTAAAAATTCCTTGACATTCGACAATTCTTATGGGGTTTTTATTTTTTCACTACTTTGTATTTGTTTTGCGCCATCAATAATTTCTTATAAAGAACTTTTTTTAATCATCATTTATCTACTTTTTATCAGGAAGATTTATAGTTTACAAACTTCAAAATCAATGATCAAAAAATTATTTGATAGTGGTTTTTGGATTGGAATTTTGTGTTTGCTTGAACCTAGTTATTCACTTCTTTTTGTACTAATTTATTTTAGTGCTTATTGGTATCAAAAAATAACAATTCATACTTTCTTAACGCCAATTATTGGTTTTTTTACACCAATTTTTTGTTATTTTTCTTACCTGTTTTGGATTGGAAAAGAAGCTGTTTTCTATGAAATATTTACTCCAAAAACTACGTTTAAAATTTCATTTTTTTCGGATGAAAATGATCTTATTTTTATGGTTATTTTATTGATTTTAACTTTTTTTTCTTTGATTTCAAAATCATCAAAAGCATTGTTAATTAATAATACGTTTAAAAAAAGTTGGAGTTTATTATTGGTTCATTTAACAATCGTTTTTGTGCTTTTCATGATTCAAGACGAAACAAAAAATACTGAAACAATTTATTTATTGTTTCCAGTTTCGTTGGTTATCGCTAATGGAATTGAGTTGATTCGAAAAAGAATTTTTATCAATATTGCACTGTATTTTTTCTTAATTGGCTGTCTATTTTATCGCTTTTATCTATAATTTTTTGCCATAAGCCAAATCTCCAGCATCACCCAAACCTGGAATTATATAGCCTTTTTCATTCAGATGTGAATCAATAGTCGCAATCCATAAATGCGTATTCTCAGGAAAATATTTTTCAATAAAATGAATGCCTTCCTCAGCACCAATCACTGAAATCAAATGAATTTCTTTTGGGTTTCCAAGCTTTTTTAAAGATTCAAAAACAGCCACCAAAGATTGACCAGTTGCCAACATTGGGTCTGCAAGCAACAACGTTTTTCCGTCCAAATTGGGTGAAGCCAAATATTCAACGACAATTTCAAAACGTTCATCATTGTAGGGATGATGCCTAAAAGCCGAAATAAATGCATTTGCAGCGTTGTCAAAGTAGTTCAACAATCCCTGATGCAAAGGCAAACCAGCTCTTAAAATGGAACAAATCACCAAAGAATCCTCAACAACTTGTACTTGTTTAAATGCCAAAGGAGTTTCTACAGAAATCGATTTATAAGAAAAAGATTTGCTAAGTTCATACGCCAAAATTTCACCAATTCTTTCAATATTTCTTCGAAAACGCATGCTGTCTTTTTGGATGTTTTTATCTCTAATTTCTGACAAAAAGTTGTTTAAAACGGAGTTGTTTTGGGCTAAATGATGGATTTTCATTGGAAATTAATTTGACTGAATTCGTTTTCAAATGTACTTAAATTAACCAAATTAAAAATTTATGATAAAATAGCTTTTCCAAAAAAATCAAAAAACAATCCTCAAAATAAAAAGGTATATTTGCGTTTCAATTTAAAAACGATTGTATGATTCAATCCATGACTGGCTATGGAAAATCGGTGTTGCAACTTCCAACGAAAAAGGTTACCATAGAAATCAAATCTTTGAACAGTAAAAGCCTTGATTTGAATGTGAGAATTCCTTCCTATTATAAGGAAAAAGAATTAGATGTTCGCAAAAAATTGGCCAATGAATTGGTCAGAGGAAAAGTAGATTTTTCCATTTTTGTGGAAATGACTGCAGGTGAAACTTCGACGATTGTAAATCCTGGCGTGGTAAAAAATTACATACAGCAATTGAAAAATATGGTAGAAACAGACTCAAATAACGAGTTGGAATTGCTGAAAATGGCCATCCAAATGCCAGATGCTTTGAAAACAGAGCGTGAAGAATTGGATGAAAATGAATGGAATTTGATCAATCAAACTGTAGATGAAGCCGTTAAAGAAATCATTCAATACAGAATTGATGAAGCTACTGCTTTGGAAGATGATTTTAGAACGAGAATTGCCAACATCAAAAGTTATTTAGACGAAGTAAAAGCACTTGACAATCAGCGAATTGAATTTGTAAAAGAACGATTGAAAAAAGCAATTGATGACTTAAAAGTGACTGTTGATGAAAATCGATTTGAGCAAGAATTGATTTATTATTTGGAAAAATTAGACATTAATGAAGAAAAAGTGCGTTTGGAAAATCATTTGAATTATTTTTTACAAACCTTAGAAACTGAAGATTCTAATGGTAGAAAACTAGGATTTATCGTTCAAGAAATGGGAAGAGAAATCAATACCACTGGCTCTAAAGCGAACTTTGCACCTATGCAAAAAGCAGTAATTCAGATGAAAAATGAATTGGAACAAATCAAAGAACAAATTTTAAATATTCTCTAAGCTTTGCAGAGAATAAGCTGAACTCTTTTCAGCTTCTCATTATTAATAAAAAGATTCTGAAATAAATTCAGAATGACAAAAATTAAAAATTTATGTCAGATTTTAAAGGAAAATTATTCGTTTTTTCTGCTCCTTCAGGTTCTGGAAAAACAACCATTGTTCGTCATTTATTGAAACAAGAACAATTCAATTTAGAATTCTCAATTTCTGCAACTTCAAGAAAGCCAAGAAATCAAGAAAAAGATTACGTTGATTATTATTTTATTTCGTTGAAAGATTTTAAAACGAAAATAAAAAACGAGGAGTTTTTAGAATGGGAAGAAGTATACAGAGATAATTTTTATGGCACTTTAAAAGCGGAAGTTGACCGAATTTGGGCACTAAAAAAACATGTTATTTTTGATATTGATGTGGTTGGCGGATTGCGAATAAAAAAGAAATTTCCTGAGCAAACATTGGCAGTTTTTGTAAAACCACCAAGTGTTGATGAACTGAAAATTCGCTTAAAAAAAAGAAGTACAGAAAGTGAAGATAAAATAAATATGCGCATTGCAAAAGCCTCTATTGAACTGGCAACTGCTCCTCAATTTGATAAAATTATCAAAAATTACGATTTGGGAATTGCGCTGAAAGAAGCTGAAAATTTGGTTGCGGAGTTTTTGAAATTAAATGAGAAACAAGAATAGAGAATCAAGAAAATAGAGTCAGAAAATAGAATTACAAAATTCTCTTTTCTTTCCTCTTTTTTCTATCATCTTTTTTAAAATGAGTAAAATTGGTTTATATTTTGGAACGTTCAATCCCATTCATGTGGGGCATTTGATTATTGCCAATCATTTGATTGAATATGCTGATTTAGAGGAAATTTGGATGGTAGTTACGCCTCATAATCCTTTCAAAAAAAAGCGCTCTTTGCTCGAAAATTATCATCGATTTGAGCTAGTTTATAGAGCCACAGAAAACTATCCAAGGATAAAACCATCTAACATTGAGTTTAAATTACCTCAACCAAATTATACGGTTTTTACCTTAGCGCACATTTCAGAAATATATCCAAATCATGAATTTTCTTTGATAATGGGTGAAGACAATTTGAACAGTTTTCACAAATGGAAAAATTATGAAACCATTTTAGAAAATCATTTTATCTATGTGTATCCTAGAGTTTCAGCCGAAAAAACATCGGAAAAATTTAAAAATCATCCAAAAATTAAATTTGTTGACGCACCAATTACGGAAATTTCTTCAACCATGATTCGAAACGGAATTAAAAATAAAAAAAACGTAAAACCATTATTACCCAAAGAAGTTTGGGAATATATTGACGATATGAATTTTTATAAAAAATAAATTTTAACAAACCATTCCATTTTAACAAATTTTAGATTTCCTATAGTTTCGTTGTATATTTGTTCATCATTAAAGCATTTATTTTTTGGAAAATCAATTCAAACAAAAAAGAAAATTAAAGCAAAAACTCACTCACAAATACAGATTAGTGATTTTAAATGACGATACTTATGAAGAACGTATTTCATTAAAACTATCAGTATTAAATGTATTTGTTGTAGGAGGTGTTTTTTCGTTTTTACTGATTTTTGTGACCACTTTTTTTATAACTTTTACTCCAATAAGAGAATTTATTCCTGGTTATGGCTCTACAGAATTGAGAATAAAGGCAACCAAATTATCGTTACAAACAGATTCTTTGAAAAGAAAACTAGCTGTCATTGAAGACTATACAAGAGCTTTAAAACCCGTTTTATTAGGAACCATTAAAGCTGAAAATATTGATACAATGCAAAGAAGAATTGGAAAAACGCATTTGAACGAAAAATCATTATATGCCTCAAAAAAAGATTCTCTTTTTAGAGAAAAAATAGAAAGTGAAGATCGTTTTCCGATTATAAATAGTGAGAAATCAGTAGTGAAAATTGTGTTTTTTGCTCCTTTAAACGGAACTATTTCTCAAGATTTTGATCCAAAAATAAAGCATTTTGCGGTAGATATTGTCGCTAAAAAAAATACTCCTGTAAAAGCCACTGCTGATGGGACTGTAATTTTTTCAGGTTGGACAACCGAAACTGGAAACGTAATAATCATAAAACATGCAGATGATTATATTTCCGTTTATAAACACAATGGAAATTTACTGAGAGGAGAAGGAGACTTTGTGAAATCAGGAGAAGTGATCGCAAGTGTTGGTTCAACTGGCGAATTCACCACAGGTCCACATTTACATTTCGAACTTTGGAGTGGTGGTTATGCTGTAAATCCTAGAAATTTGATTGACTTTAGATAATGAGCATCAAGTCATTTTTAGCAATTCCGTTTGCGAAAATTATCAGAAAAAAAGTCTATAAATGGGCAAATAATCCTCTTGAAACTCAGGAAAAAGTACTCCAAAAGCTCGTAAAAACAGCAAAAAATACAGTTTTCGGAAAAGACCATGATTTTGAAAATATCAAAACCTATTCAGATTTTAAAAAGCGTGTTCAAGTTACTGATTATGAAGGATTAAAACCCTATATAGACAGCATTTTTGCAGGAAAATCGGATGTTTTATGGCCAGGAAAACCATTGTATTTTGCAAAAACATCAGGTACAACCTCTGGCGCAAAATACATTCCGCTGACCAAAGAATCTATGCCAACTCATATTGAAGCTGCACGAAATGCATTGTTATTTTATATCGCAGAAAAAAATGACGCCAGTTTTGTAGATGGAAAAATGATTTTTTTACAAGGAAGCCCTATTTTGCAAGAAAAAAATGGCCTAAAATTGGGAAGATTAAGTGGCATTGTGGCGCATTTTGTACCAAAATATTTACAAAAAAACAGATTGCCAAGTTGGGAAATAAATTGCATTGAAGATTGGGAAACCAAAGTAAATGCCATTGTAGAAGAAACAGTTCAAGAAGACATGAGAGTGATTAGCGGAATTCCTTCTTGGGTGCAAATGTATTTTGAAAAGTTGGTTGAAAAAACCAAAAAACCAATTGCTGAAATTTTCCCAAACTTTCATTTTTTCATTTATGGAGGTGTCAATTTTGAACCTTATAAAAATAAATTTGAATCTTTAATAGGAAAAAAAGTGGATTACATTGAGTTGTATCCAGCTTCTGAAGGGTTTATTGCATACCAAGATTCTCAAGCAGAAAAAGGAATGTTGCTGCAACTCAACTCAGGAATTTTTTATGAATTTATTCCTGCTACTGAATTTTTTGCTGAAAATCCAATAAGAATTTCTTTGAAAGATGTGAAAATGGGTGAAAATTATGTGCTTATTTTGAACACTTCAGCGGGACTTTGGGGCTATAATATTGGTGATACTGTTGAGTTTACTTCTTTAAACCCTTATAGAATCAAAGTTACAGGCCGTATCAAACATTTTATTTCTGCTTTTGGTGAACATGTGATTGGAAAAGAAGTTGAAAAAGCATTGAATGATGCCATTTCAGGTACAAAAATTACCATTAGTGAATTTACAGTAGCTCCTCAAGTAAATCCAAAAAGTGGATTGCCTTATCATGAGTGGTTTATTGAGTTTGAAAACGAACCAGAAGATTTAGAAGCGTTTGCTTTAAAAATTAATGCTTCTATGCAAGCACAAAACATTTATTATTTTGATCTGATTGAAGGAAAAGTCCTACGTTCATTAGTCATCAGAAAAGTTAAAAAAGGAGGATTTCATGAATATATGAAATCGATTGGTAAATTTGGTGGGCAAAATAAAATTCCACAATTGGCTGATCATCGAAAAATTGCAGAAGTATTAGAATACTTTTTGGTTGAGGAATAATTCTAAAAAAAAGACGTTTAATTTGTAGAGTAAGAATTAGTAAAAACCTACGTGAATGATTACTTTTACCACTTGAATTTGAACCAAAAACATTAAAATTTCTCAATAATTTTCTGATTTTTCATTCATTAAAAATTTATTATTTAGATTTATAAAATATTAAAAATGAGCACAATAAGAATCACAAAACTTTTTCATTTTGAAACAGGACACGCCTTATATGGTTATGACGGAAAATGTAAAAATGTTCATGGACATAGTTATAAATTGGCAGTAACTGTTTCTGGAAAACCAATTTCAGATACTAACAATGTAAAATTAGGAATGGTGATTGATTTCGGTGATTTAAAAAAAATTATCAATGAAGAAATTGTTGATGTATTTGATCATGCAACCGTTTTTAATAAAAACACACCTCATGTAGAATTGGCGAATGAATTAATAAAAAGAGGACATCATGTTTTATTAGTTGATTATCAACCAACTAGCGAAATGATGGTCATTGATTTTGCTGAAAAAATAAAAAATAGATTGCCTTCAACTATTCACTTATTTTCCATAAAACTACAAGAAACAGAAACTAGTTTTGCAGAATGGTTTGCGAGTGAGAATTAGAATTATTTCCCATTAAAAACATTCATGGTATTGCCTAAACCATCTGTAGCAAAACTTAGTACAGCATTTGCGGCAAGAGGAAGTCGTTCAATGAGTTGACTCATTTCTTCTTTACTCCATTCACCCAACACAAAATCGGCTTGTCTTCCTTTTGGGAAATTAGCGCCCACTCCAAATCGAAAACGCGCATATTGATCAGTATTTAATTTTTCTTGAATGTCTTTTAAGCCATTGTGACCTCCTGCAGATCCTTTTGCTTTAACTCTAATTGAGCCAAAATCGATGTTTACATCATCTGTGACTACCAAAATATTTTCTATTGGAATATTCTCTTGTTGCATCCAATATTTCACTGCTTTTCCGCTTAAATTCATGAAAGTATTAGGTTTTAAAAGCACAAAAGTTTTTCCTTTGAAATTAAAAGTGGCCACATCTCCCAATTTTTCAGCAACAAAAGAAACTTTTTGCGCTGATGCACCCTCATCTAAAATTTTGAAACCTATGTTATGCCGCGTATTTTCATATTTAGGACCAATATTTCCCAAACCAATTATCAAAAATTTTTTCATCAATTCTTCTTTACCTTTTTTTCTAGGAAATAAATAATTAAACCAACTATTTCGAAAATTCATTTTACAAAAATAGCAAAATAAAAAAAGCGTTGCATAAGAATGCAACGCTTTTAAAACATCTTTATTTGATGATTATTTTTTCCCTTCAGCAACTGCTTTAGAGGCATTACGCGACATTCTTACTTGCGCAACAACAGTGTTGTCTGGATGTAAAATCGTGTATTTCTCATTTTTTAAAGCTGTGATATACAATTTATTACCTATTTCTAGCTCAGTTATATCTGCTTCAATAAAATCAGGCAAATTGGCAGGGAGCGCTTTTACTTTCGCTTTGCGAACGTTGTGACGCAATGCACCACCAATAGCAACACCTTTTGATTTTCCAATCAAATTCACTGGTATATTCATTGTGATTTCTTTGTTTTCGAACAATTGATAAAAATCAACATGAGTTATACTGTCAGAAACTGGGTGAAACTGAATGTCTTGCAAAATTGCAGGAATTACATTTCCATCAATATCAATACTTGCAGTATAAACATTTGGAGTGTAAACCAAGCCTTTGAAGGCTTTTTCCTCTGCTGAAAAGTGTATTGGTTTTTCTCCTCCGTAGATAACGCAAGGAACCATTCCAGCATTACGTAGGGCTTTAGACGCTGTCTTGCCCACGCTTTCTCTTTTTGATCCTTTAATTGTAATTGATTTCATTACTTTTGTTTAAATTAATTTTTCCATTTTCTTCTATCTTTAAAAGATAATGGAGGTTACATTAAAAATTGTCCACTTATCGAAGTGTTATCCTGAACTTTGTGCATAACATCCGCGAATAAGGGCGCGCAAGATACAACTTTTATTTTAGAAGTTACTTTTTTCAGCGGAATTGTATCAGAAACAATTAATTCTGTCAAAGCAGAGTTTTCGATTTTTTCATAAGCATTTCCAGACAGTAATGCATGTGTACATACTGCTCTAACACTTTGTGCACCTCTCTCCATCATTAAATTCGCGGCATGCGCTAATGTTCCTCCTGTATCAATCATGTCGTCAACTAAAATCACATTTTTCCCTTCAACTTCACCAATCAATTCCATGTGTCCAATGATGTTTGCTTGTTTTCGTTGTTTATAACAAATAACCACATCACAAAGTAAATGATTAGAATATGCATACGCTCTTTTAGAGCCGCCCATATCTGGTGAGGCTATCGTTAAGTTTTCTAGGTTTAAGCTTTTTATGTATGGCAAAAATATGGTTGATGCAAATAAGTGGTCAACAGGTTTTTCAAAAAACCCTTGAATTTGATCTGCATGTAAATCCATGGTCATAATTCTAGTTGCGCCTGCAACTTGCAATAAATTTGCAACTAATTTCGCACCAATTGCAACCCTTGGTTTGTCTTTTCGATCTTGTCTTGCCCAACCAAAATAAGGTATAACAGCAGTAATGTGTCTTGCTGATGCTCTTTTTGCAGCGTCTAACATTAATAACATTTCCATCAAATTATCTGAATTTGGAAAAGTAGACCCGATGATAAATACTCTTCTTCCTCGAACAGATTCCTCAAATGCTGGTTGAAATTCGCCGTCACTAAAATAAGTAGTAATGACATTTCCTAGTGTTGTGTTGTATTCTTTGGCGATTTTTTCGGCCAAATCCATACTTTGCCTGCAAGCAAATAATTTTGGAGCAAGTTGATTTGTAGACATTTAGAGAGTATTTATAGTGTGTATCTGAAAGTTAACAAAAGTAACTATTATTATTATTCTATGAAATTTATTTTTTCATTTTAAATTCTAAAATATTTACTAGATTTGCAGACTCAATTAAATGCTCAAGTGGCGGAATTGGTAGACGCGCTGGATTCAAAATCCAGTATTTTCGAATGTGTGGGTTCGATTCCCACCTTGAGTACTAAATGGGAGACATTCGAAAGTTTGTCTCCTTTTTCTTTT
>ERZ888423.2716-NODE-2716-length-12727-cov-5.211490_pt1 | contig 12727 bp, 11 predicted proteins | sample MGYA00520523_ERZ888423 | MGnify/ENA primary metagenome ERZ888423 (study PRJEB32303, sample SAMEA104408611) | aquatic metagenome | biome: Brackish water; feature: Pelagic; material: water | place: Baltic Sea | collected 2014-06-08T10:24:00 | depth 30,27 m ...
CGGTATCGCCGCCAACAAGGCATACACCGTTGCCGGCTTCGGAGGTATGCCCACGGCGGGATGGTGGAACGCTATCAAGGACGAGCCCTCTCTCGTCCACGGCATCACCCACACCCCGCGCCTCATCGTCTTCGGCGGCGGTGTCGGCATCTTCGCAGAAGGCGCCCTCGTCGGAACCATCGGCGTGTCGGGTGGATCGGCCGACGAGGACGCGGAAGTGGCGGCGGCCGGAGCCGCCGCCATCAGCTGAACGTCGTCGATTCTCGAGGGTTGCGCTCAGCCTCGAGCAGCCAACCAGGCCTCGAACTCAGGCCGACGTTCCTTGGCGATCGGGAACGTACCGATGCTGCTGTCACCCTCGGCCACGCGCTCCAGCGCCCACTCTTCCTCGAGTTCCTGGGCATAGGAGTCGTTGGCGATCTCCTCGGCCCACCGGGCCGGGATCACGACCGCTCCCTCGCCGTCACCGACGATGATGTCACCGGGGAAGACCGTCACGCCGGCGCACGAGATCGGAATCTGATGGTCGAGTGGCGTGTGGAGGCGACCGAGCGTCGCAGCGTGCGACGACTGGTGATAGATGGGGATGCCGATCGCAGCGACGGCCGGGGTGTCCCGAAGGGCGCCATCGGTGATGAAGCCGGCTCCACCCTGCTGCTTGAGCCGCATGGTGAAGATGTCGCCGATGGTTCCGGCATCGGGCTGGAACCCGGCCTCCACGATGAGGACGTCATCGACCGCAATGGATTCCACGGCCCGCCGCTGCGCGTTGGGTCCCGTGCTGCGCTTCTCGAACTCCTCGTTCTTGGGCACGTACCGAAGGGTGTGGGCGTAACCGAGCATGCGTTGGTTCGGGTTGAGCGGCTTGAGCCGGCTCAGGAACGAGTTCCGAGACCCACGTTGCTGCATCTGGCCGGCCAGCGTCGCCGTCGAGACCGCGTTGAACTTCATGCGCATGTCGTCGGTGAGTTCCACCGGTCGATGCTCGTTTTCAGCCATGACTTCCCCTTGCTTGGTTGATGAATTGGCGGGCGGCGACCATCAGGCCGTGACCCCGAAACTGATCTGCCCGTACGGGCCGTAGTCGGCCACGAACGTGTCGCCGGCCTCGACAGGATGCGCTCGGATGAACGAACCCGACAGCACGGTGTGCCCGGCCTGCATCTCGACCCCGAACTCGTGCAGCTTGCGGGCCAGCCATGCCACGGAGTTGACCGGGTTGCCCATGACGGCAGCTGCCGTGCCCGATTCCTCGATCTCGCCGTTCTTGTAGAGTGCACCGGCGACGTGACGAACATCGATGTCGGTCAGCTTCGATGGGCTTCCGCCCACCATGATGAAGCCGCAGGAGGCAGCATCGGCGATGCTGTCGACCACACCGGGTTTGCCGCGCTTGTTGAAGCGGGAGTCGACGACTTCGATGGCAGGCATCACGTAGTCGGTGGCGTTGATGACATCGACGGCGTTGACGTCGGGGCCGCCGAGGTTGGTCTTGAGCACGAAGACCAACTCGATCTCGACCATGGGACGATTCATCGTCGACATCGACACCTTGGTGCCCTCGTCGACGAACCAGTTGTCGAAGATGGTGCCGTAGTCAGGTTCGGTTGCCCCGGTCGTGGAGCGCATCGCTTTGGAGGTGAGACCCACCTTGTGGCCCTTGACCACACGGCCGGCCTTCACCTTGGCATCGGTCACCAGCTGGCCGATGGCGTACGCATCGGCGATGTCGGCCTTGTCATAGGTGAGCGTGATCGGCTCCATCCACTCACGAGTCTCCTCCGCCTTCACCAACGCCGCAGCGGCGTCCTTGCGTTGCTTGGCCGTCATGCCCATGTCGTTGTCCAATCTCGATGAAGGGTTGCACCAAACTAATGCTTGGTACAGGCTGTCGCCAGAATCGTTCGCACACCGATCGTAGGGAACCAGGAGCCAGATGAAACTCGGAGCAACGCTCGGGAACACGAACATGGGCACGGACTTCGGCGCGATCCGCGACGCCGTTCAGGCCCTCGAAGGTGCCGGATTCGACACCATCGCCACCAACGACCACGTGGTCGGAGGGCACCCCGACCGCGCAGGCGGGGAGAAGGTGCACACCTCCGAGACCGCAGTTCACGAGCCGATCGTGCTCTTGAGCTTCATCGGGGCGGTGACCACTCGTATCGAGCTGGTCACCGCCATTCTGCTGCTCCCTCAACGCCAGACGACGCTGGTGGCCAAACAGGCAGCCGAGCTGGACCTGTTGTCGGGGGGCCGTCTCCGTCTCGGCATCGGCGTGGGCCGCAACTGGATGGAGTACGAGGCCCTCAACGAAGACTTCACCAACCGGGGCAGACGAATGGAGGAGCAGATCGACGTCCTTCGACGCTATTGGACCCAGGAGTTGGTCACGTTCAAGGGCCAGTGGCACGACCTGGACCGGGTCGGCCTGAACCCGATGCCGATCCAACAGCCGATTCCGATCTGGATGGGCTCGTTCGTGGGTTCGATCAACGAGAACGTGATCAAGCGCATCGGCCGGATGGCGGACGGCTGGTTGCCCCAGTACCCACCGGACATGTTGGCGCCGGCGCTCGAGCGAGTGCGAGGGTATGCCCGCGACGCTGGCCGGAATCCCGACGACCTCGGCATCGAATGCGTCGTTCGAGCGACCCCTGATGATGACCCCCAGAAATGGATCGATCTGGCTGTGGCCTATCGAGACCTGGGCGCCACCCACCTTCGGGTCGGCACCGCCGGCGTCACGAAACCTCAGGAGCATCTCGATCTGATGCTGCGCTGGTACGAGACGATTCGCCCCGCCGTCTCGTGACTGCGCCTGGCATGCTGCCGGCAACGTGGGACGAAGGTACGGTCAGGCGTCGAGCGCTCGCCAGATCTTCTCGGGCGTGAGCGGCAGATCGAGATGCTCGACCCCGAACGGAGCGAGGGCATCGAGTACGGCGCTGTGCAGGGCGGGCGTGCCGACCACCGTGCCCGACTCACCAACACCCTTGACCCCCAACGGATTGAGGGGCGACGGCGTCTCCATCTCGAGAGTCTCGTACGAGAGCAGTTCTGCGGCCGAGGGGATGCCATAGTCGAGGAAACTGGCGGTGAGTGGCGTTCCGGTGTCGCTGTACACCATCTCCTCGTAGAGAGCAGCCCCGACCGCGAGGCCCAGGCCACCGTGCACCTGTCCTTCGGCCAGCGTGTGCTGCAGGATGGTTCCGGCGTCGTCGACGGTGACCAGCTTGCGAACCCGAACCCGGTAGGTCCCGGGGTCGATCTCGACGACGGCGACGCAGGCCCCGAAGGCGAAGGTTCCCGCTCCCCCGACTGGCTTGAACTTGTGTTCGACCGACAGGTCATCGCTGCGCGCACGCAGATCATCCCAACCAAGGGAGCGGGCGGGGGTTCCCACCACGTGGAACGCACCGATGGTGCGGTCGAACACGACGTCGTCGACGTTGGCCTCGAGTTCCTCAGCCGACAGTTGACGAGCGGCCTCGACCAGATCATTGGCTGCGCCGTAGGCAGCCGAACCACCGAGTTGAGCCGAACGGCTGCCGATGGTCCCGCCCCCGAAGGGTGAGAGGTCGGTGTCGCCGTGGAGAATGTCGACCAGGCCGGCGTCCACCCCCAACTGCTCGGCTGCAATGGCGGCGAAGGTGGTCTCGTGGCCCTGTCCGTGGGGCGAGGTCCCGACCACCACGGTGAAGCGACCGTCGGGACCGAAGACCGCAGTTGCGGTCTCGCCTTCCCCGCCGCCCGTGATCTCCACCGTGCAACTCACACCGATACCCATCAGGGTTTCGTCCCCGGCCCGGCGACGCTCGGCCTGCTCGGCCCTGAGTTCGTCGTACCCGGCGGCTGCGGTGGCACGCCGCAACGACTCGGCATAGTCACCACTGTCGTAGGTGCTCCCGATAGCGGTCGTATAGGGGAAGGCATCGACCGGCACCAGGTTCTGCATGCGCACCTCCACCGGATCGGCACCGATCTCCCGAGCAAACCGGTCGACGGCCCGCTCGATGTCACAGGCCGCCTCGGGTCGACCGGCACCCCGGAAGGCCACCGTTGGAGTAGTGGTCGTCACGACGGACGTGCCTCGCATGGAGGCCACCGGAATGGCATAGACGCCTGTCCCGGAGTTCCGGAGGTTGCCGGTGACGTTGGTACCCATCGCCGGGTAGGCGCCACTGTCCTGCAGCGCATCGACGCTGTAGGCCTTGATGGTGCCGTCACGATCACCCCCGATGCGAACCCGATGCGTCGAGGCCCGACCATGGCCCATCGCCACCCCGGCCTCGCTCCGGGTCTCGCACCAGCGGATGGGACGACCGATCTCTCGAGCGGCCCATGCCGCGACAACGTCCTCGGGGTAGCAGCCCCAGCCACCCTTGGCACCGAAGCCACCACCGACATCGGGGGCGATGGCCCGGACCGTTCCCGGGTCGAGACCGAGCAGCGTCTCTATCACGTACTTGGCACCCGCTGGACGCTGCGAACACACCCACGCGGTACACCGACCATCGTTTCCCCATGCCACCGCACCGGCCAGGGGTTCGATGGGCGAAGGTGCCAGCCGTGGGTGCCGAAGATCGAACTCGACGACGACATCGCATCCTGCCCATACGTGATCGGGGACCGGCTCCTGCTCCCACTCGAAGGAGACGTTGGTGCCGGCATGCTCGTGGAGGATCACGTCACCTCGCCTGCTGGCCACGATGTCGATCAAGGGCTCCAACGGCTCGTAATCGACGACCACCAACTCGGCGGCATCCGCAGCCAGCGCCCGGCTCTCGGCCAACACGATGGCAATGGGTTCGCCCACGAACCGTACGACGTCCACCGCCAGGAGCGAACGCCACATGTCGCGGTTCATGCTCGGGAGCCGTGGCGGCAAGGGCCAGCCGTCGACCTCGGGACCGGTGAACACCGCAACCACCCCGGGGGCAGCAACGGCTTCGGAGACGTCGACCGAGCGCAACCGAGCGTGTGCCTCGATGGAACGCACGAAGTGGGCGTGGACGGCGTCCCCCAGTTCGGGGGTTCGGAGGCCATCGATGAAGGTGCCGTGCCCCAACAGCAGCGGCCGGTCTTCGCGGCGTCCGTGGAAGACGTGCCCACCGTCGCTCATCGTCGATCAGCCCTCGACATAGGCGGTGAAGACGCAGGAGATCTTGACCTTTCCGCCACCCGGGATCTGCAGGTTGTGGCGCGACGGTCGCGACGCCGGATCGGGGAAGCGCTCGACCCACGGCCCGTTGAGGGCAGCTCGAGATTCGGCCGCATCGACCACGAAGAAGGTGACCTTGGCCATGTCGTCCCAGGTTGCCCCGGCAACCTCGAGCATGTTGCCCATGTGGAGGAAGAGGTTGTCGATCTGCTCCTCGATGGTGTCGGGGACGTCGCGAACTCCGTCGTTGAAGGGGGCGATGATGCTGGACTCGATCAACGGTCCGATACGGGTCGCGGCCGGAATCGGATTCTCGTGAGCAAAGCTGTCGATCTCGATGGAAATACGGGTCATGGGCGTGCCTTTCGTGCAGTGAGTTCGGTGCAGTGGGTTCGGTGCAGTGGAGTTCAGGACGTGGCCGAGCGTGAGGCGGCAAGATCGGATCGGAGTGCAGCGGTGACGGGACCGAAGTCATAACCCACGGTCAGCATGCGGAAGCCCTGGTCATGACGCTTTCCTGCCAACTCGGGCGAGCAATGGATCCCCGGCTTCACGTCGTGGGCCGCGCAGCCCGCCACGATGGTCTCGAGCGCTTCGACGAACTTGGAGTCGGCATTGTCCATGCCGGGAGGAAGGCCAAGGGTCAGCGACAGATCGGCCGGACCGACATAGATGGTGTCGACCCCCGGCACCGAGAGGATGTCGTCGAGGTTCTCGACCGCGGTGGCAGTTTCGATCATGGGTATCACCTGGACCTCGGTGTGTGCCTGGCCGAAGTAGTCCCCACCGTGCAGCGTGCCGGCACCGACTGGTCCCATGCTCCTCGATCCCCCGGCCGGGGCATAGCGGCAGGCCTCGACGGCCCGCTCGGCCTCGGCCCGGGAGTTGATCATGGGGAAGATGATGCCGAGCGCCCCGGCGTCGAGCAATCGACCGACGATGCCGGGCTCGTTGGCCGGCGTGCGAGCGATCGGTGTGACGGTACTGCGAACGGTGGTGTGGAGCTGGGCCAGGACCTCACCGAAACCCTGGATGCCGTGTTGCATGTCGACGCAGAGATAGTCGTACCCGAGGTTCACTGCGGCAGCCGCGACAAGTGGCTCTCGCAGCATCATCCAGGCGCCCAGTGTTGTCTCGCCCGCTGCCAGCTTGGCTGCGAAATGGTTGGTCGTGGTCATGGGAAGCTCCGTTGCTGTTGGGACGACTGGTTACTGGTGGGACGACTGGACGGGATGGTCGTGAGAACTCGCAGGGCGATCGAGGATGGTGACGGTTCCCCGTGTGCCGTCGACGGCCACCACCATTCCCGAAACCAGGTCGGTGGTGCCGGTGCGGGTACCGACGACGGCCGGCAACTCGAACTCCCGGGCCACGATGGCGCAGTGGCTGAGCACGCCGCCGGTGTCGGCAACGACACCACCGACGATGGAGAACAACGGCACCCACGGTGGCAACGTCATCTCGCACACCATGATGTCGCCGTCCTCGAGCAGGCTGGCCTCGGCCAGGCTGCGAACGACCCTGACCGTCCCCGTCACCTGTCCGGCCGATCCGGCCACGCCCTTGATCACATCGGGGTCGGCCGGGGAGTCGTCGGGTGGTGTCACCCCGAGCAGGCGGACCGACAGCGCATCTCGGAACGGGTCCTCGGCCGGCGGCAGCGGGGTTCCCAGCGTGGCCGGCGGCGTGATGGTGGCCCAGGCCGCGTGTTCGGCGCGCCGCCGATCGGCCACCTCGGCGTGATTCGTCGCGTCGGCCAGTGCCTCGATCAACTCGGCCTCGGTGAGGAAGTTCACGTCGGAGGCGTCGTTCAGCGCGCCCATCGCCACCAGGCGGGCACCGAGATGGAGGACGAAGCGCCGGAACACCGCGATGCCCATCTGATCGATCCAGAACGCATGGTCCTCGGTCAGCGGGTTGCTGAACCGGGCGGCCTCGTAGCGTCGATCGAACCGGGCGAGGAGTTCCGGATCCTCGATCCGGGATCGAGCTGCGGCCAGCAGTCGCTCCCGGGTGGCCAACGCCCGTTCGAAGAGCAGACCCGGGTCGGCGTCATCCGCCATACGGACATAGCTGCCGAGCGCACCGAGTGGAATCGAAGGGTCCTCGCGCCAGGTCACGTCGCCGAGGTCGTAGACGGCGTCACTTCGCCAGCCGAATTCGTCGAGGTAGGCGTGGAGCTCCGAAAGGAACGAACGACCCGATGCGCTGGCCTCGAGAGCCTCGACGAGCTGCTCGGGCCGTGTGTTGTCGAAGAAGTCGACCAGGTCGGGCTGGGCCCGCACGATCCGGCTGAGGCGCCACAACCCCCGACTGGAGGCCAGAGAACGCGTCTCCCATCCCTGCAGGCACTGATAGGCCTCGGTGGGATCGTCGGGTTCGACGATCTCGTCGTAGAGATCGCAGAATGCAGCCGAGGAGACGAGGACGAAGTTGATGTGGCCGTGCACGTGCCACAGGAACCGCATGTGGTCCTTCATCTCTGCCAGCTTGTCGATCAGTTCTTCGTTGCCGAGTAGGTCGTAGTCGGTCTGACGTTCGGCGATGTTCTTGGCCTTGATGATCGGTTGCCACTCGGTCTCCCAACGGGGACCAACGGAAGGGACCCGCTCTTCGAGCGTTCGGAGATACCGAAGTTGGCGTTCGGCCAGCTCGTCCTCGTCGGTGAGCGGATGAAACGAGGAGTAGAGGTAGTAGTTGACGTGCTGATTCGAGACCGCCAACGGCGAGTCGTACATGGCCTGGGCGGAGGTGAAGCCCTCGGCCAGAGGTCGCGTGACCAGGTCGGCCGACAACGGGGTGATCGGCCGTGGCGCGTGCATCTTGTCGAAGGCCCAGAATCCCTCGATCTCGTCTGGAGCCGGGAACTTGTCCAGACTCACCTCACTCGCCACCACGACCTCCCAGTCGGTGTCTTCCGATCAGCTCCAGAGATGGCCCGAGGCGATCTTGGCTCCTTCGGCCAACGCCTCGAACTTGGGCCACACGACGGTCGGGTGGACCTCGGGGGCATACGACGCCCGGGACGAGAACCCGCAGTCGGCTCCGGCGATCACGTTCTCGCGCCCGACCAGGTTGGCGTAGCGCTCGATGTACTCGGCGATGAGCTGCGGATGTTCGACGTAGTTGTTGGCGTGACCGAGCAGACCCGGGATCAGGATCTTCCCTTCGGGCAGCTTGATGTCTTCCCAGATGCGCCACTCGTGCTGATGCCGCGGGTTGGCCACCTCGAACGAATGGGCTTGGGCATTGATCCGCAGGAAGAACGGGGCGACATAGCTGAGATCGACGTCGGTGAGGCGAGGACCGTGATTCAAGCCATAGCAGGTGTGGTGACGGATCTTGTCGACCGGGATGTCCCGCAGTGCGTGGTTGAGGGTGTCGATGGTCTCGTTCGCTTCGCGCTCACGATCCTCGACCGTTCGGGCCGGGTCGCCCGGGATGTCGATCAGACCGGGGTCGTCGATCTGGAGGATGAACCCGGCGTCGACGATGGCCAGGTACTCCTCGCGCATGGCGTTGGCCACGGCCTCGAGGTAGTCGTCGCGATCGCTGTAGAACTCGTTTCGGCCGTAGCCACCGGGCGTGGTCGCCGGCATGAACACGTCACTGATCACGGCACCCTTGGCCTCGGCGGCGGCGACTGCGGCCTTGAGGTTGTCGATGTCGGTCTGCAGAGCGGCCTGCCCGGCGTAGGTGATGGGTCCCGTGCACTTGATGCGCTTCAACGGAGCAACGGTGGCCGAGTACTTCTTCAGGTAGATGTCGTAGTACTCGGGGAACATGTCGTACTCGGCCTGCCACGTGGGGGCCATGCCGCCGACCTTCTCGTCGTCGATGTCGAAGCCGGCCAGGCGGTCCTTGACATAGTCGATGAAGCTGGTCTTGGACATCTCGCCGTCGGTGACGATGTCGATGCCGCAGTCGACCTGTTGCTGGACCCGCTCGACGACGGCGTCGGCGATCTGCTGGGCCAGCAACGCCGCATCGTACGGCCGCCCGTTCTCCTTCTCCTTGAGCGTGTCGAGAAGCTCGTGTGGTCGCCCGAGGCTTCCGACGTGCGTCGTGAGAATGCGGTCCGTGCTCTGCTTCATTGCGTGCCTCCAGGGCGATATCGACGTGCTCGTTGTCGAGCTCCGGTACGGAATTCCGACCGTGGGGGATCTCCGCAGCACGCAGATCCTCGTTCACAGCCTCCCATTGCGGAACTCGGCAGCTCCGGAACAAACGCTCGCTTTGTCCCCGGCGGGATCTTACACAGACCCGGGAGATCTGACGAACGACACCCACCTGGGAGAGCGCGTGCCGGCCGGCGTAGCGCTCAGGCCCTGTCGTCGGCCCTGTCGTCGGCCCTGTCGTCACGCAGGCGCGATCGAGCTCGATCCAACAGCTCGGCGTCGACGCCGACGGCGAGCAGGTACGCGTGAGCACCGCCCCATTCGGTGTCGAGTCGGTCGAGCATCGCTCGTGCTCCGGCCGCGGATGGCGGATGGAGGGCATAGGCCGGCGCCTCTGCGGGTACGCTGCGGCCGGAAGCTTCGAGGTTGCGCATCATCGTCTCGAAGATCGGCGTCGATCGGTCGTAGTCGGCGACGACGTCCTCGTTGCTGACCCCGACCAGCGACAACGTCAGCGCGATGACGAAACCGGTCCGATCCTTGCCGGTGTGGCAGTGCACCAGGGTGGCGCCGTCGGTCGTGACGAGTTGTTCGAGCACCAGACCCACCACAGGGCCCGCTCGATCGAGTAGCCCGGGAAGGAAGCCATCGCGACTCGACCCCTCCTCGTCGACGGGAGGGCCGGCCAGGGCGAAGAAGTCGATCCCCACACCTCGGCCGTCATCGCCGAGTGGGCCCGAGGCCCCCCACCGGGAACCTCGCAGATCGACGACTCGCCGCACGCCGAGTTCGCTCACCGCACGGTCCACGTCCCGGGAGGTCATCAACTGCGGCGTCTCCGATCGATACAGCACTCCACCGCGAACCACGGCTCCATCGACGGTGGCCACGCCACCGACGTCTCGAGCATTCACCAAACCGTCGAAACCAAGATCGATCATCGCAGGCAGTGTTACCGCTGCGAACGCCACCCGCACCCCACACCGGCCGTCGGGGCTTGCACCGGGGGGATTCGACGGCCCGCCGACCGGAGTGCAGGATGCAATCATGAGCATCGAGGTCCAAGCTGCCATCTTCCGCGCACCGAACGAACCGATGGCCATCGAGACCATCACGGTCGACGAGCCACTGCCCAACGAGGTCCGGATCCGGACGGTGGCGAGCGGTGTGTGCCACAGCGACCTCCACGTGTACGAGGGCATCGTCAACGCCGGCCGTCCACCCCTGGTATTGGGTCACGAGGGTGCCGGCATCGTCGAATCGGTGGGTTCCGACGTCGACTACGTAGCGGTCGGCGATCACGTCGTCACTTGCCTGTCGGGTTTCTGCGGACGCTGTGAGCAGTGCCTGGGAGGATTTCCGAACCTGTGCGTTGCCAATCCCACGGCCCGAGCGCGCTCGGCGCCGTCCCGACTGGCATTGGGCGAGGACAAGATCCGGGCCATGATCAACATCGGCGCCTTCGCCGAGATGATGCTGGTTCACGAGAACTCGGTGGTGAAGATCGATCCCGACATCCCTCTCGATGTCGCTTGCCTGGTCGGCTGCGGGGTCCTCACCGGCGTCGGAGCCGCCATTCGCACCGCAGCGGTCACTCCCGGACAGACCGTCGCCGTCTTCGGATGCGGCGGCGTCGGCCTGTCGGTCATCCAGGGGGCCGTGATTGCCGGCGCCAGTCGGGTCATTGCCGTCGATCGGATCGCATCCAAACTGGAACTGGCCCGTCGCCTGGGAGCGACCGACGTGGTCGACGCCGGCTCGATCGACGATCCGGCCGACGCGATCCGGGAGCTCACCGGCGGACGAGGCGTCGATCACGCGTTCGAGGCGGTCGGTGTTCCCGACCTGGTGACACAGGCCACTCGCTCGCTGGCCATCCGCGGCACCTGCACCATCGTGGGTGTGTTCCCCGATGGCGCCGTGCTCGAAATCCCCTTCTCGGCCATTCGTCCTGAGTGCAAGGTCCAGACCTGTCGGATGGGATCCAATCAGTACCGCACCGACATCCCCCGCTATCTCGACTTCAATCGCCAGGGCCGACTGCATCTCGACGACATGATCTCGGATCGCCCCGGGCTCGATGGCGTGAACGACGCCTTCGCCGCACTCCAGGTGGGCGAAGGGGCCAGGACCGTCCTGACCTTCCCGGTCTGAGGAGGCCGATCCGTCGCCATGACCACCGATCCGCCTCCCGTCGATCCTCTGCTCGCCCGTCCCTCCTTCGATCCCGCGGTGTTGGCGGACCACGGCTTTCCGACCATCTCCTACGACGCACTCGTCATCGGCGAGACCTTTCGATCCGACGACCGCCTCATCCGACCTCAGGACATCGAGGCCTACGCATTCGCTGTCGAGGACCACGACCCGTGGTTCTTCGGTCCGAGCCCCTTCGGCGGCCCGATCGCCCATCCGACGCTCCTGGCCAACCAGGCCCTGTTCCTACGTCACTCCCGCTATGTCGTACCGGCCGGCCTCCATGCTCGGATGCGGTTCGAGTTCCTGGCCCCCATCCCGCTTGGAACGCGCGCTCGGACAACCGGGGTGCTCATCGACACCTACATGCGCCGGGACAAGCCCTACATGGTCACCGGTTTCGAGACGGCCGACGAGGCAGGAACGGCCTTGGTTCGTGGTTCGTTCGTTCAGATGCTCTTCCGGGAGGAGACGGCACCGGCTGCAGGCAGCGCGGCGCCGGTCGAGCCCGAGGCGCCGGTGTTCGACCCCGCGACACGGTCCTGCCAGGGCCGCCACACCATCATCGCTGGTGGACGGGAACTCGCCTCGGTGAGCCGGCTCCTCGAGCAACGACAGATCGACGTCTACTCCGGCGTCCGACCCGGATCGATCCACACCGACCCCAGCTGGGCCCGGGCAAAGGGCTTTCCCACCACCATTGCGCAGGGAATGATGAGCACGGCCTACGTGTCGGCGATGATGACCGATGCGTTCGGGGCGGGGTTCATCGTGGGCGGAACGATGGATGTGCGATTCCTGCGCCCCGTGTTCGAGGGGCGGAGGCTCACCACCAGCGGTCACGTCATGGGTTTCGTCCAGAACGATGACGGGCTCCAGGCCCACGTCGAGGTGGCCGTCCACGACGACCAGGGTGCCCGCACACTGGCCGGAACCGCCACGGCTCGAGTCACCCCGACCGAAACCTGACTGCAATCAGCTTCGGTTGTGCCCACCACGGAGCCGGTCTATGTGACGTCCGTCACATAGGGGAGACCGGCGCGCACGCGCCGGCACAAGCTCGGACACCGTCCGAAGCAAAGGGGAACACCACGTGTTGAAGAAACTCATCGCGCTACTCATGGCGCTCGGGCTGTTCGGCGCGGCATGCGCCAACGGTTCGGACAGCGCCGGGGGCAGCGACGACGCCACCACCGACGACAGTGCGGAGACCGAGACGACGGAGGCGACCGACGACAGCGCCACCGAAGAC
>ERZ888423.2717-NODE-2717-length-12726-cov-7.850841_pt1 | contig 12726 bp, 11 predicted proteins | sample MGYA00520523_ERZ888423 | MGnify/ENA primary metagenome ERZ888423 (study PRJEB32303, sample SAMEA104408611) | aquatic metagenome | biome: Brackish water; feature: Pelagic; material: water | place: Baltic Sea | collected 2014-06-08T10:24:00 | depth 30,27 m ...
TCGCCATCGCCATAACAGAAATCAACCTCAGTAATTGCGCAGCACTGCCTTGGGCAGAGCAGGCGAAGGTCGCCTTTGATGAAGCAGAACAAGGTAAAGCCTGAAGAACACGAACGGGCTATTCCAGCTCGATCAAAGCCGTTCCACGCTGTATTTCTTTGTCTGCCTCTACTGCGTTATTTGTTTCTTCGGCATCGGCAGCTGGGCGGTATTTGGCAGCCAGCTCGAGCGTTTTGCTGGATCACCTGAACGGCTTGTGAAACTAAACAGAGTTCTTGGAGCTGTACTGGTGATCCTCGCGCTATTCTTGCTCTATCAACAGTTCTTTCGGTAACGGGTGCTCACGATTCTTCGAAAGGTCGTCGACCTATGCCTACAACATGCACGATACCGTGCGCCGCGAAATGAGATCGATGTATCAACGGTTCGGCGGGTCTTTGACGGCCTCCGGCCACGTGAATGGCAACTTCCCCTATCGCATGGCGATCGAGGAAATGCGCGGCGCATGTGCAATACAGATCATCGACCGCTGGTCAGATCGGTTATTCAGCACCTAGATTACACATTGGTCCGGGCGTCTTGAAGATATTCAGTTGGGGGCTGTCCTGCAACATCAGGCATTGCTCCATTTCACCTTTGTCGGGTGAGGGCGGTGCAGAGAACAAGATATCAAATTGGAAAACGTGGTCAGCAGCCACTCTGACCAAGGCTAGGAATCACCGCTGATCGGCGTCAGGTAAGTCGGAATTTCTAGTGGCCCGCCCACCGGTAGTTCACCAAAACGATCCAATGTCGTTGCGCGCGCGCGATCAAGGTGATGTCGCAAAGCCGCTGCAGCAAGTTCGTGCGCGCCAGATTTCAGTTGCGTAAAAACAAGGTGATGTTCGTCGATGAACGGGTCTTCCGCTGGCAGGCCAAGTGTTCGCTGGAACAGCTGGGTCGTCGAAATCGTAATGAGCCGTGTGGATTCAAGTGTACGCCGCAGGATCGAATTGTCGAATCCTTCAAAGGTGCGTACGTGCATATCTGTTTCAAGCTCTTCCAGTTCTTCGGGCGTCACGTCCGGATAGGATGCTGCGACCGATTCCAGCCTGTCCAAACAGGCAGCTATCCAGACCGGATCAAGGTTCGCGGCCACCCGTTCCAACGCAAAAGGCTCTATCAGCTTACGCGCTTCGTAAATCTCTTTTATCCGGTCCTCAGTCAGAGGGCCGCAAGTGCAGCCGCCCCGCGGATCGCGCCGCACCAACCCCCATTCTTCAAGCCGGGACAGTGCATTTCGAATGACCGTACGGCTGACGCCATAACTCTCGGCGAGTTGCAATTCCGACACCCGAAACGCACCGAAGGGGACGACGGCACCGATTTCCGCAGCGATCTTTGCAAAAATCTGGAGCCAGAGAGCGCCGCTTTGCTGAATGCGGTGTTTGATACCTGGCGGCACGAACTGTGGATTTTCAAGCTGAGGTGTCGCGCGTCGGTTGCCGTTCGTTCGGACAACCTCAAAGCTGCGACCGTTGGGTTTTATGCTCCCTTGCTCATGCAGTATTTCAAGCGCGGCCTGTACGGGCGCTCGGCTAAGTTGCAGTCGCCGTGCGATGGTATTGGACCGCAGGACCAGACCTTGTGGCAATGCGCCCGAGCGGATTTGTTGCCCTATACCTTCGACAAGAAGCGCATAAAGCGGTTCTTGTTCGACCTTGATCGCCTCTGGTTTGGCCATTCAGTCGCACCTTCCCAGGTTAGTCTGCGTTAAAGACAACGGTTTCTAACGCGTTACGCTTTATGTATTCCCAATCGTAGCTGACGCCTAGACCCGGGCCATCGGGTACTTCGACACATCCATCTTCGCCGACACATTCCAGATTGTCGCTATAGCCGCAGGAATAGACCGGCGGCAAGGGATTGTCAGCTTTAGGTCCAACCAACGCGACCTCATAGTAATTTGAATTCCGCATTGCACTCATACAATGGCGGTGTGCAGGGCCGCTAGCGTGAATTTCCACATCCATGCCGAGGCTTTCGGCAAGATGAGCTATTTTCATGCAGCCGGTGATGCCAAGATCGTATTCGGGATCGGCCCGCAGAAAGTCTGTGCCGCCACCGATAGCAAAATCGGCCTTCGGTTCAATTCCGCGCACATGTTCCGTGGCCAGAATTGGCGTGTTGATTGCGGCGCGCAGCATTTGGTGGGCGTGAAGGCTTACGCCAGTGTCGCGGAAGGGATCCTCGTACCACATGAAGCCCGCTTCATCACAGGCCTTGCCCAACCGGACAGCATCCGACAGCGTGCGGATGTGGCATGCAGGGTCAAGCATCAGCGTCAGTTTGGACCCGACTTCACGCCCCAGCGATAGCACAAGGTCGCCTTCTTCGGGCAAGTTTCCTTCGCACCAGCCATGCGCTTTGAAGGCGCGATAGCCCAACGCGTGACAGCGCTGTGCAAACTCGACGTAATCAGCAGGAGAGGAGAGACCACCGTTTCTGTCGCCGTGCATAGACGATGCATAGGCGGGCAGCCGTTTGCGATAGCCTCCCAAAAGATCCGAGATCGACATGCCGGTTTTTTGGCCCAAAAGATCCCAAAGAGCGATATCTATCGCGCCGTGCCCCATATGGTCGTATTGCCGCAATGCACGTTTGAAATCATCAAAGATCTGTTCGCGGTGATTCGCGTCCCGCCCCGGAAGCCGCGATGCAAGCAGGCGCGTTTGTGCATACGCCATTGGCGTGCCGCCCCATTGCATAACATAACTGCCCGTTGCGCCGTCAGAATCGGTGATCCGGATGGCATATTTTGACCAGTCAAGTTCCCTGCCGGGAACATAGACGGTGTCAAAGCCACCACTGTCCATATGAACATTCTGCGTTTTGTATGCAAAGCTGATTAACTCAACGCGTTCGATCTTAGCCATAAGGGCCTCTTAGGTTAAATTATACGAAATTACGGTGAGACGACATTCGTTTATAAATGATTATTGCATACAGAAAGAAAATGCAATACGAGTGAATCACGGAAATCAAATTCAATGGGAGGAACGACTATGAACCGGAGCTTGTTTGCAGGAGGTGCACTTGCCGCACTGGGTGCTTTCGGCGGCGGGAGTGCTGCGCTTGCCGATAGTATCGACATGATCATCTACGGAACTACCGGAAATCCGTTCTGGGCAAAGGTTGTGGCTGGCGCTGAAGAAGCCGGCGAGGACATTGGCGTCGAAGTGAACATCCAGTTCGCGGCGGATGATCCAGTGCAACAGAACACTCTTGTCGAGGCGGCGATGGCGCGAGGAACTGCTGGTATCGGCCTCGTGTTGAATGTTGATGACGCTTACGACGGGATCGTTTCAGATGCCCGTGACGCCGGCATTCCGGTTGTATCATTCAACGTTGATGATTCCGAAGGTGCTGATGGCAACGGTCGTATGGCGTTCGTCGGTCAGGATTTCGAAGTTGCGGGTTATGCAATCGGTCAGACCATGATTATGGAAGCGGGCATCGTCGAGGGGGACGGCCTTGTATGTCCAGTCGAACACCCCGATGCCACTTACGCGATTGACCGTGGCGCAGGTGTTATCCGCGCGCTCGAAGAAGTTGGGGCAACCTGCGAGGTGATCGGAACCGGCGCAATCGGGCTTGAAGATACGCTCACGAAACTGGCGCAATATCTGATAGCCAATCCAGACACTAAAGGCGTCATTGGCTTGGGCGGGCTTCCTACAGAAGTCGCACCCGATGCGATCGAAGAAGCGGGAATGGATATTCCGGCGGCCGGATTCGACCTTTCGAAAGCGATCATTCAGAACATTCTGGACGGACGAACTATTGCAACTGTCGACCAACAGCCATTCTATCAGGGCTACCTGACGGTCGTGCAACTTCACTTTGCAGACACCTACGGGCTGGTCCCGATGACGGTGAACACAGGTGCCGCAATTATCGACCAATCGAACGCGCAGGTTGTGCTCGATTTCGCCGATACTGTTCGTTGATATCTGCACCAGGAAAGTGACGCATAATGACCGACACACACATACCAGCCCAACAACCCGAAACTTCGGGTAACAAACTGGGGACGATTTGGTCTGCGTTCCGACGCGATCCGGCGGCCAATATCGTCATTATCCTCGTGCTTGTGCAGGCCGCTTGTATCATTGGTGGCCTGCTCTACCCTGACGATTTCCGGTATCTTTCCGGATTGAATATGAAAACGCTGCTGCGGGCGATCCCGCAGATCGGTTTTATTGCCGTGGGCGTGGCCATCCTTATGATTGCAGGTGAATTCGACCTGTCTGTCGGGGCCACATTCACACTGGCAGGCCTGACGATGGCGGCATTTTATGCCGCTGGCGTGCCCGTCGTCTTTTGCGTCATGGCCGCGCTGGCCATCGGGGTTGCCATTGGACTGGTGAACGGGTTCCTGACGCTAACTTTTGCGATACCGTCTTTCATTGTCACGCTCGGCACGATGATGATCCTGCGTGGCGTTATCCTTTACGCATCCGGCACGGCGACGATGCCGTTTCGACCCGAGCCGTGGTTCGATAGTTTGCTGACAGGACAGATCGGTTTCCTGCAGGCGCAGTTCCTGTGGTTTCTTGGCTTTGTTATTGCAGCATGGTTGCTGCTGTCGTGGCACCGGATCGGCAATCACGTGCTGTCGGTCGGGGGCAATCGCGGTGCCGCAAACGCCATCGGTGTCAACGTGTTCAAAACCAAGATGTTCGCCTTTGGCGCGGCTGGCTTCATGGCCGCCATGTCGGGCATCGTCAGCACCACGCGGGTTAATTCCGTATCGCCGATCCAGGGGCAGGGGCTTGAACTTCAGGCAATTGCGGCCTGCGTCATTGGCGGCATTGCCCTGACGGGTGGTCGCGGGTCGGCGCTTGGCGTGTTTGCGGGGGCAACGCTGATTTACACCGTGCAAAACGTGCTGCTTTTGATTGGCGCACCCGGCTATTACCTTGATGCGTTCATCGGTCTGGTCCTTGTTGCCGCGGTCATCGCCAACGGCGTCATGAACAGGAGGGGCTGATTATGCCACTTGATACAAATACCGCACCACTTTTGAACCTGCGCGGCATTGGCAAGACCTATGGCCGCACCGAAGCGCTGAGTGACGTAGACCTGCATGTGAACCAGAATGAGGTTCTGGGCCTGCTGGGGGACAACGGCGCCGGAAAATCCACCTTGATCAAGATCCTGTCGGGTGTTGTCGACCGCACGACGGGCGACATTGAGGCTGACGGCACCCCCACCGACATTCGCAACCGTCAGGATTCCGCCAAGTTGGGGATCGAAACGATCTATCAGGACATCGCGCTTGTCGGGCCGATGTCAATCTGGCGCAATATGTATCTGGCGCGCGAGCTGTGCAATCGGTTCGGGTTTTTGCGCCGCCGCGAAATGCGCGACACGACCGTTGATATCCTGCGCAAGGGCGTCGAGATCACCGGCGTTGACGACCCCGAGGCCGAGGTGGGCGGATTGTCCGGTGGTCAGATGCAGGCCGTCGCCATCGCGCGGGCCGTGCATTTTCGGTCCAAAATTCTTTTGCTGGATGAACCCACCAGTGCGCTTTCAGTACGCGAAACCGAGAATGTCCTGAAATACATGGTCGATCTGCGCGAAGAAGGGGTCAGTTCGGTGTTTGTGACACATAACCTGTATCATGCGTTTCAGGTCTGTGACCGATTTGTCGTCATGGCGCACGGGCGCAAGATCGCCGATGTGACCAAGGCGGATACGACCATTGAAGAACTGACCAAACTGATTGTCGCACACTAGGGGGCCGTTATGATCATCGATGCACATCACCACTTCTGGGCCCCCGAGCGGGGGGATTACCACTGGATGTCGGATGATGTTCCGGTGCTGGCACAACCCTATGGACCCAATGATCTGAAACCGCACCTGCGCAAGGCTGGCGTCGTCGGAACGGTTCTTGTGCAGGCGGCCCAAACCGTCGCGGAAACCGACTATCTGCTTGATATCGCAGTGCGAACAGATTTCGTGCTAGGGGTTGTTGGCTGGCTTGATATGGAAGCGGATGATTTTGCCGCGCTGCTGGATCGTTACCACGCCAACCCGTTCTTTATCGGCTTGCGCCCTATGCTACAGGATCTTGATGACGACGAATGGATATTGCGCCCCAAAGTATTAAACGCGCTGAAAGTCGTAGCAGACCGCGACGTCGCCTTTGAATTTCTGACATTCCCGCGCCATTTGCACCATGCCGCAAAGGCCTGCGCGCGGGTGCCCGGACTTCGCGCGCTTGTCGATCATGTTTCCAAACCGCCGATTGCGACGGGCGATCTGGACCCGTGGCGTGACGATATGCAGGCCATGGCCAACATCCCCGGCATGATGTGCAAATTGTCCGGCATGGTCACAGAGGCCGAACACGCCAAATGGCGGCCCGCCGATCTTGCGCCCTATGTTGATCATGTGTGGAACGTATTCGGGGCTGACCGCCTGATGTTCGGGAGCGATTGGCCGGTGTGCCGCCTTGCCGCCGAATATGGCGAGGTCGTGAACGCGCTGCGCACCTGCCTTGCCGGAAAGCTGGATGGAACAGCCACAGCGCGGATATTTGGCCAAAATGCCATTGATTTCTACCGCATTCCCCAAGATCAGCTGGATCGCGCAAAGGCGGTGTGGTCATGAGTTTGGGAATGGCATTCTGGGGCGCGGGCATTGTGGCCGGTCCACATGGCCACGCGGTCAACGCAACTCCATCGGTACATTTTGCCGGCGTCTATGACCCTGATGGCGACCGCTGCAAAACTGTTGCAAACGAACTGGGTGGGCAGGCGTTTGATAGCCCCGAGGCGTTGCTTGCTTCGCCCGATGTTGATGCCGTCGCCGTCCTGTCGCCTAATCATACCCATGTGGACGTGGCGTTGGCCTGCCTTGCGGCCGGTAAACACGTTCTGGTCGAAAAACCGATCGCTGAAACGCATGAACAGCTTGCCGCACTGGATGCGGCAGCACGCAAGGCGGGTTGCGTCTGTATGCCTGCCCACAACTATATCTATCACCCCGCCGTGACCCGCGCTCAACGCTTGGTTGAACAGGGTGCGTTCGGGCAGATCGCATCCATGTGGATCCTTTATAACATCTTTCATGGCGAAGACCTTGCACAACGCTACGGCGGTGTCCTGCGCGAAGTCTGCGTACATCACGCCTATTCACTGGTCTATCTTCTGGGCCGCCCCAAGACTGTGTCGACCGTTGCATCCAGCGTTCATTACGAAAAACTGACCTGTGAAGATATGGTCAGCATCACATGCCGGATGCCCGACGATGTGCTGGCGAACCTCTGGTGCAGCTTTGCAGCATCCGATCCTACTTCGGACCCATGGACGGTGGTTTACAAAATCCTTGGCAGTAAAGGCGGCGTTGTTCATTCGTGGAACGGGGCCGTATTCGATGACACACGCGGGCCGGGTTACGGGTTTCCCGACTACCTTGACGGATTTACCGAAGAGCTGCGGTTCTTTGCCGAAGACGCAATTGCGAAAGGCACCAAGCCGCTGTCAGGTCTGCAAGAGGCCGCCGACGCCATTGCAATCATCGAAGCCGCAGAAGCCTCAATCGCGGCAGGCGGACGCGAAACCGCTGTTATCTATAAAAACATCTAATGGAGATCAGAACCATGAGTTCACCATACTCCGGCATCATGCCGGTTGCCCCTGTGCCGTTTCATGAAGATGGATCAGTGGACTACGAAGGTAACAAGCGCGTGCTTGACTGCATGATCGACCAGGGTGTCGACGGTATCTGTATCCTTGCAAATTATTCAGAACAGTTTTTGCTGACCGATGAAGAACGCAGCACGCTGACCCGTCAAAGTCTTGAGCATGTGGCGGCCCGCGTTCCTGTGATCGTTACGACCTCGCACTTTTCGACTGACATCGCTGCGGCGCGCGGCAAAGAGGCGGCGCAGATGGGGGCAAGTATGCTGATGATGATGCCTCCCTATCATGGGCGATTTGGCGCTGGCCCCACCGAAATTATCGAACACTTTGATGCCGTGGCCAAAGCCGCTGACCTGCCCATCATGGTGCAGGATGCGCCACTGTCTGGCGTGGAACTGTCGGTGTCCTTGTTGGTTGAACTCTGCGCAAAAGTGCCACTGGTTCAGTATTTCAAGATCGAAGTCCCCTTCGCTGCTGCCAAACTGCGCACGCTGATCGCACAGGGCGGCGCCGCAATCAAAGGACCGTTCGACGGCGAGGAGGCGATTACGCTAATGGCGGATTTAGACGCCGGTGCTACCGGAACTATGACCAGCGCACTGATCCCCGATCTTATCCGTTCCATTGTGGTTGCCCACCGTGAAGGGCGGCGCGTTGATGCGCTTTCCCAATGGCAACACGTTCTGCCGACTATCAACTTTGAAAACCGTCAATGCGGTTTGCGGGCCTGCAAGGTGGCCATGAAAGAAGGCGGCGTGATCAAATCGGACCGCGTGCGCCATCCTCTAAAACAGCTGCATCCCGACACGAAGGCGGGCCTGCTGGAATTACTGACACTGCTTGACCCGATTGTTTTGCGCTGGGGAAAGTAACCTCGGCTGTCTCTCGCGTAGTCCGATGCGCTCAAATCAACAAAAGGACGATTTATATGATCACCGGCAAACACTTGATCGCAGGCGAATGGTTGAACGGCGAAACGACGTTTGCGTCCGAGCCTGTTTCGGAAAACGCGCACAACTTTGCAGTTGGCACCCCCGCGCTGGTGGATCGCGCATGTACCGCTGCGCAGGACGCGTTCGCAAAGTACGCCGTAACATCGCGTGACGAACGCGCAATTTTTCTGGAAACGATCGCTGACGAAATCGACAAGCGCGGCGACGAGATTACTATTATAGGCAGCGATGAAACAGGCCTGCCTGAAGCGCGCCTGACGGGGGAGCGTGGACGCACCACCGGCCAGTTGCGTTTATTCGCCGATCACATCCGCAAGGGCGATTACCTCGACCGGCGGCACGATAAAGCACTGCCGGATCGCAGCCCACTACCCCGACCGGACTTGCGTATGATGCAGCGCCCTATCGGACCTGTCGCCGTGTTTGGTGCCTCTAACTTTCCTCTCGCATTTTCGACGGCGGGTGGTGACACCACGTCGGCTCTGGCTGCGGGTTGTCCAGTTGTTGTCAAGGGCCACAGCGCGCATCCCGGGACTGCGGAACTTGTCGCGCAAGCAATTGATGCCGCCATTAAGGACTGCAAAATGCCCGCAGGAGTTTTTAGCCTTGTGCAGGGTGGTGACCGGTCCGTGGGGCAGGCTCTCGTGCGCCATCCCGCGATCCGTGCCGTTGGTTTCACTGGTTCGCTTGGCGGTGGTCGGGCGCTCTTCGATGAATGTGCGCAGCGTTCCGAACCGATCCCGTTTTTTGGTGAACTCGGGTCCGTAAACCCTATGTTTCTGTTGCCTGCCGCCATGTCCGCACGTGCGGCTGATATCGGTACGGATTGGGCCGGATCTTTGACGATGGGAGCAGGGCAGTTCTGCACCAATCCCGGAATTGCAGTTGTGATTGATGGCAAGGACGCCGACGCATTTATAGCGGCGACAAAGACTACGTTGACGGACTCTGCGCCGCAAACAATGCTGACGGAGGGCATTGCAAAAGCGTACCGCGACGGACAGGCGCGCGTCGCCAAGTCAGACACTGTTGATGAGGTTGTCGCCAGTTCTTGCGATGGCCGCAATGCGGCACCGTATCTTTACGAGACCAGCGGCGAAGCTTGGATGGCCGACGCTGGTTTGGCTGAAGAAGTCTTCGGTCCGCTTGGCCTTGTGGTCAGAGTTAAGGGCGAAGATGAAATGATAGCCTTGGCACAATCTCTGCACGGTCAACTGACCGTCACTTTGCATCTTGACGACGGTGATCGTGACCTTGGTCAGCGGCTCATGCCAATTGTGGAACAAAAAGCCGGACGCATTCTGGCAAACGGTTTTCCGACGGGCGTCGAAGTCAGCGATACGATGGTTCATGGCGGGCCGTATCCGGCGTCCACCAATTTTGGCGCGACCTCTGTTGGAACAATGGCGATCCGAAGGTTTCTGAGGCCAGTCTGCTATCAGAATATTCCTGACTCACTTCTGCCCGATGATTGTAAAATGATTTGAGCGTTAAACGTTGGCGTGGCGCCGCTAAGGCCCTGTGCCCTACCAAGTGTTACCAGATTGTATCTGGGATATCTAAATCAGAATTTAACATAATGAACCTTATGCGATATGTCGTTGTAGCCGCAAAGCGATAATGTCACCCCTGTGCAATTCAGGAATGTCACTCTCTTGTTCAAATGAACAAAGGGAGATTGGACATGGGATGGGTGATGATGAGTGAGCGCGAGTTAAATCGCATTGAGATGTTGGCGCAGGTTGATGATGGACGTTTGAGTGTTCAGAACGGCGCGAACTTGTTGGGCATCACGAAGCGGCAAATGTTTCGGTTGCTGAAGCGATACCGAACCGAAGGCGCGCCTGCGATCCGCCACAAAGCACGCGGCAAAACTCCAAACAATAAGATCCACAGGGCAAAGCGCGACTATGTCTTGGCTCTGGTCAAAGAGAACTACGCAGATTTTGGGCCCACGCTGGCGGCTGAGATGCTGGCGCAACATCACGGCTTCAAGGTCTCGCGCGAGACGCTGCGCAAGTGGATGGTCGATGACGGTCTATGGCTCTCGCGCAAACAACGGCGGACATTTCATCAGCCCAGATCACGACGAGAATGCTTTGGAGAGTTGGTTCAAATCGACGGGTCGGATCATCGCTGGTTCGAGGATCGCGGCCCACCCTGCACTCTTCTCGTCTTCATTGATGACGCGACCAGCATGTTAATGGAGCTGCGATTTGTTCAATCGGAAAGCACGTTCAGTTATTTCAGCGCGCTAGAGAGCTACCTACTTAAACACGGTCGCCCCGTTGCGTTTTACAGTGACAAACACACAGTGTTCCGTGTCGCAAAGCCCAGCCAACATATGACGGGTATGACGCAGTTTGGGCGCGCCTTGGCCGAGCTAAACATCGAGATTCTCTGCGCAAACAGCTCTCAAGCGAAGGGCCGCGTCGAGCGTGCGAACCGGACGTTGCAGGACCGGCTGGTGAAAGAACTGCGCCTTGCGGGCATCTCAAAAATGGATGAAGGCAACGCGTTCCTGCTGGCGTTCACGGAGCGCTTTAACAGCAAGTTTGCAAAGGCCCCTGCCAAGCCAAACGACCTGCATCGCGCGCTCAACATCGAACCGGATCGACTAAGCGAAGTCTTCTGTTTGCGCGACAAGCGTCATGTCACCAAAGATCTCATGCTGAAGTATGATCGCAAACGCATCAAGCTGGAGATCAACGATCTGACGCGCGGCCTCGTTGGCAAATACGTTGACGTCTATGAGTATGGCTGCGGGCGCATTCAGGTACGGGCCAAAGGCGTTGTTCTGCCCCATTCGATCCTCAACCCCGAGCGCAAGATCACCCACGCGGCAATTACAGAGAACAAACGGCTCAGCGCTGTTCTGGAACATATCAAAGCTGAACAGGACAAACCGGCACCAAAGCCGAAGGTAAAGCCAGTCAGTGCTAAGAATGGTTACGTGAAGACGGGGCGACGCCCACCTGGGGGTCCGTCTAAGATGGAGCCCTACTACGCCCGCAAGCGCGCAGAACGAGAGGCCCGCGCAGCCAGCCAGAGCTCCGATTGTTGAATGTCACTGAGAACTGACCCGGTATTGTCACCGAGATTTGACCCGCTCGTCGTTATGTATCGGTAGCTATGCTTTGGTCAATATGTTGGCCTCCTTTGTGGTTTTCTTTGCAGCTTCTGAACTGGCCTTGAAGCGGTAGCTGTCGTTGCCGGTTTCGAGGATGGCCTATCTCGCGCCGGAGGTGCTGAAGCGGCTGGTCTATAAACGCGAGGTCACAGCCGTGACGCTGATGGAGATTACGGAATGCGCCGCTTTGCCCTGGAGGGATCAGACGGAGGTGGTGTTTGGTGAAGCTGTACAAGTTGGCTGAAGCACACGAACGTCCCACTGCGGACCTTCGTACATCCTGCGGCGGATGGCGGGTCAGAGCCCACTCTCACCGATGCTGCGGCCAAGACAAACGTCGGCTTCGCAGGGAAATGCGCATGAAACGGGTCGCGGCGTTGTCGGCACACGCGATAGAAATGAAATCCACCACAACAGAGGAGATAGCCTGGTATGGGATTTCAAATCCACTCTCTTCCAGCGGAACAGTTCGCGGACCTTTTTACGCTGACAGATGCTGAACTGGAAGCGCGGCAAGCTTGTCGGCAGATTGTTACCTCAAAGCCGGGAACGCCGTGTCGCGTCAGCATGCAAGACGCCGAAGTCGGCGAAACCGTGATCCTGCTCAATTACGCGCATCAGCCCCACAACAGTCCTTATCGCGCAAGCCATGCAATCTTCGTGCGGCAGAATGCGACGAATGCCCGGATTCGGGCCAACGAGGTCCCGGACGTCATTCGATCAAGGATCATTTCTGTTCGGTGCTTCGATCAGTACCATATGATGATTGACGCCGATGTTGTGCGAGGTGCCGAAGTCGCGGACAAACTCAATGAGGTTTTTGAGCAGAAAAACGTTGCATATGTCCACTTGCACAACGCAAAGCCCGGCTGCTTTGCAGCATCAGTGCATAGGGCTGATTGAACAATGATATTCGGATGCGGACATTTGATCCGACCGCTTGAAC
>ERZ888423.2719-NODE-2719-length-12714-cov-11.205782_pt1 | contig 12714 bp, 11 predicted proteins | sample MGYA00520523_ERZ888423 | MGnify/ENA primary metagenome ERZ888423 (study PRJEB32303, sample SAMEA104408611) | aquatic metagenome | biome: Brackish water; feature: Pelagic; material: water | place: Baltic Sea | collected 2014-06-08T10:24:00 | depth 30,27 m ...
CTGCATAAACATATACTGCCCTCAACCTACAGAAAGACATGATTATGTTTTTTCACTGATAATCAAGTCCTTGTTAGGCATTGATTATCGATATGTGAATGATGTATCCAATGCACATATAAATTACTCCAGTAAAGCCTCTAGCTCGCTTAATTGCACACCACATGGTTTACTGGATGAAACCAAGATTAGAGAATCTATTATAGAGGAAATACAATTTGAATCCTGGGGTGACACTAGTTGTTTCTTTAACACCAGCCTACAAGAGTTTCCATTTGATCTTTTTTCAGCTACTTTCTTGTTGACCTCTAGATATGAAGAGTGGCTGCCTTATACTCCTGATTTGCATCATCGTTTCCCCGCGGAATCGAGTATACTTCATAAAAATAATGTACTTGAACAACCTTTGGTGAACCAATGGGCACTCTTACTTAAGGAAATATTGAGTAACCATTATCCTAATCTTGTATTTAATCCTCGTTCATTTTCATTTCTTTCTACTATAGATATAGATATGATATGGAAGTATCGCAATAAAGGTTTTTTTAGAAGTAGTTTAGGGGTGTTCAAAGATCTATTACATGCTGATTTTCCAGCGATCAAAGAACGTATAGCCGTTCTAACGGGAAGCAAACAAGATCCTTTTTTTAACTTTAAGTGGCAATTGGATTTTCATAACCTTAATCAAATCCAGACACAATACTTTGTTCTGCTCGGTAATCATGGAGAGTACGACAAGAACACCCATTATTCAAATAGAGAACTAAGAAAATTACTTCAAGAATTAGATACGGCACCCAATACAAATGTTGGGATACATCCATCCTATGCCAGTAATTATATAAACGGTCGTGTAAAAGAAGAAACAGAAAGATTAAATCTAATTCTTGGGAAGAAAACCACTGTTAGCCGTCAACACTTCCTTATGCACGCTATGCCTCAAACTTATCGTAACTTAGAAGAACTTGGGATAAAAGAAGATTATACAATGGGGTATTCGACGCATTTAGGATTTAGAGCAGGGATTGCAGCCCCATTTTACTGGTTTGATTTGGAAAAGAATAAAAGTACTTCGTTGTTATTGTTTCCATTTTGTTCAATGGATATAACTCCTCTTCACTATTACGTACAAAGTAATGATGAGGCGATACGTACCCTTCAAATCCTTGTAGATCGCGTAAAGAAAACAGGCGGTTTGTATATTAGTCTATGGCATAACGATAGCCTTGGTGAGCAAGATAGATGGCGCGGATGGCGCACTGTATACGAAGCTATGATTAAATCCATAAAATCATAAAGTAAAGAAAATCAGCTAGACTGTTTATAAAAAAAATCTTAAAAAACAAAAAGCCCAGATGTTTTACATCTGGGCTTTTATTATGTGCAGCTAATTAGTGTTAGTGAGCTACAGTTATTTTCTTAGTAGATACTTCAGTACCATTAGAAATTTGAATCATGTATACGCCAGTAGCAATATCAGACGTATTGATAGTTGCTTTTCCGCTTAATACATTCTCAGTAAATAGTACGTTACCTTGAATATCCATTACAGTTGCAATTGCATTGTCACCATTCGCTAAAGAGATTGTAATTACATCGTTAGCAGGGTTAGGGTAAACATTTACACCAGCAAGTTCAGTTGTATAAACAGAAGCAATTTTCTGAGCACTTCCTACTTCTATCTCGTCAAGATACATTGCGTTTCCACTTGTACCTGGTACACCATTTATAGAAATAAGAACTTTTTTACCTGCAAATTGGCTTAAAGACAATACATTTTGTTTGTACTCTTGAGACTTAGGAGTGTATAAGTATTGTGGATCTGCTGGCTCACCAGTAGATGAAAGAACAGTTGTATTAATAGCAGACCAGCTAGCACCACAATCAGGAGAGGCATAGACTTCAACGCTTGGAGCTGTTCCACCTAAACCGCCATCGCTATATGCGTACCAGTATGAAACTTGAGGATCTGTAATATTGGTGAAATCAGCTTCACCTATCATGATAGAGCCTGGTTTGTTGTATATGTTCCAAGAAGAGTGTAAATAGTATCTTACCGCACCAGTAGAAGTTTGACCTAATGGAGCAGTGCTTGAGAAAACAGGGAGGTATTTAATATTTTGATCAAAAGCTCTACCTGTGTTAGCATCCATAATACCGTTAAATCCAAATTTACCGTAAGTAAATGCGCTGTTTTGGAAACCAAGACCAGTGATATTGATATTATCATTACTCAAGTCTGTATCAAAAAAGGCTCCACCATTAATTTTATTAAAACCGGTGATTGAAGCAGCGTACTCACCTCTAGGAACAATAGACTGATCAAAAGTTACGGTAGCTTTACCGTTAGGTGCTAAAGAACCACTGAAAGATTTGGTGAATGATTGATTTCCAACGTTCAAAGTAACGTCAAAAGAAGTAACTGTTGACGTAGATTTATTGGTAACCTCAACACTTGGAGCAATAGTACCCACACAGAAACCTGAACCTGCATTAGTTTTGTTTGCAATACTCAAATCAACAGCACCAGTTGGATCGAACTCAACTTTTGCTTCTGCACCACTCATGATGTTGTTATTTGTACCTTCAGAAACGAAAGCTACTACATCAAGGTTATAAAATGTAAGTGGAACACCATTAATTGCCGCTGGAAGCGTTGTAACGTATTGCTTGGTTACAAGAGTACCAGAAGTCGTAGTAGAAATAGTTTCACCCCAAGCACCGTCTGGACTTAACACCATTCTAAGTACGTGGTTGTGTTTGTATAAATCTCCTACATAATTTTCAGGATAATAAGTTGTACCACCTGTTTGTGGGCCCAAAATATTATCTTGAGTAAGCATAACAGTAAGTTTATCTGTAGAAGTTGCACTGTTCCCAGTGTAATATACTTCAACATCAGTAGTTAATACACGTGTAGCTCTGTCAAAATAAGATTTAACACCAACATTCACTGGTGAAGATTGAGCTAAGACAGTAGCTGCAGTTGCAGCCCAAGTACCTCTACCTTCTGCTCTTGGAGACTTAACTCTACTTATAGAACCAGCTGGATAGCCTGTTAATCCTGATGCACCATCAATAGTAGTACCTTCTGTTGTTCTTAAATCTGGCTCGCCAGCAGCTGGGGTAGCATACCCACCAGCGTGAATATTTACTAAAAATACGTTACCTGCATTTGCCGCCTTAAGCTCATTAGCTCTTTTATGACCATCTGGGCAATACGTACAATGTATACCAGTAAACTCTTCTAGCACAACCTTCTTATTTTGGGCAGTCGTACTCACTATTGTTTGAGCACTAGCAAATGATGCTAATCCTAAAACAACTAATAATGTAAATGTTTTTTTCATGTTAAATAATTTTCGTTACGATGTTATGCAACAAATATATAAATTAAATTTATTTCTGACGGTGTTAAAAAAGAATGTTAAAAATATGACCATAAAACAATATTACATTAAAATAGTACAATCCTACCCATTTCTATTAAGGCATGACCTTAAACTATTTTATAGTTTTTGTATTCACCTATTCTCCAACCTGTAAGCTTTTCAACTAGATAGATGAATTTCAACTTCAGACTAAATGACTTTATACTAGGATCTCTGTCAAAATGCCAATTAACACTCGCTATCCGTTCTGTCATAACCGAAGGATGACTTCCCTCAAATCGTGCAATAGAATCTACTTGGCTGTAGTCAAAATCTGCATCAGCGTCAAATTTTTGCTCAATATAATCATCACTGTGCCAGAGCTTATTCGCTTCCACAACCTTAGCCATTTGATATTTTGGGTGCCTAACCCAACCATAATGAAATACCGTTGCATCCAGGGATTTAACGTTAAGTTTTTTTTGTGCTTTTCTAAATCCTTGAGCATCTCGGTAACTTTTGATCTGTGGATCGTTTTTAATAATTCGTATTTCGTTTCTATACCACTTTTTAGAATCTCCTAAAAAATCATAGCTTCCATAAAAGTGTGCATATTTAAATAATAAGCCGTCTACCTTGTCATTATCCTTAAAGAAAGCCATTTTGGTCCTGAGCTCTTCATAGTACTTTTCATGAATACACTCGTCACCTTGTATGTAAAAACACCAATCTGCTTTGGGATTTACTGCACGTAATGCCTTGTCTGTTTCCACAGCAAGTACCTTACCCCCTTCTCTTAAGCCGTCATCCCAAATAGTATCTATTATTCTTATTTTCGAACCTAAACTTTCTATTAATAATCGCGTATCGTCATCACTTTCACCAACAGCAACAACCATTTCATCCACTACAGGTAAAATTGATAAGATAGCCTCCTTAACAGGATAGTCTAATTTTATAGCATTTCGAATAAACGTAAATCCACTTACAAACACGAAGCAAAAGTAAACCTATACATTTGTGATACCATATGTGCTACGACATAAAAACTTCCCTTGAAAAGCAATTACAACGAGCGTTGACGGACGGCCATAAAGATTTGGTCTCCAAAATCAATAAGAAACTTAGTATTTTTAGCGATTCAGAAATAAACCTTTATCCTACTTCAGGTTTTGATCATCCTAAAATATCATTTACATGAGCGACTCACCTACGGAGCCGATTATAGCAACTTGGGGTCTTGTTCCCACTTGGAGTAATGATAAACAAGCTATTTGGGATAAAACACTAAATGCTCGGGGTGAAACTATTTTAGAGAAGCCAGCGTTCAAAGAATCTGCAGCAACCAAACGATGTATCGTTTTTATAGAAGGCTTTTATGAGCATCGTCATAAGTCCGGGAGCTCATTTCCTTATTTTATTCAACTAAAGAGAAAGACATTTTTGCAGTTGCGGGTTTATGGTCAGAATGGCAGGATAATGAAGGAGAAATTCTCAAAACTTTTAGTGGTGTAACCACTACTGGCAACACACTTATGGCTAAAAGCCATAACAACGCTAAACTCAACGAACCTAGAATGCCTCTTATCCAAAATGAAGAAATGCAAGAAGAATGGTTAAACAATGAGCTAAACATGGTGAACGTGATAGCGCTTATCCAACCTTTATCGTCTAAAAAACTCATTGCTCATCCAGTAGGACCTTTAAAAGGCAAAAATGCAATCGGAAACAAACCTAACGCTACACATGAGGTAAAGTATGCGGTACTAGAAAGCGGCGAGCAACTTAATTTAGTATAACTCTGGCGCTTTACTGTAAGGCATCCATCTTAATAACTAACTTACTATCAAGCACATCAACATATATAATCTATTTTGAAAATACTATATTTTATTGTTTTACCAAATTTTGAATTTAAAAAAACAAAAAATGTTTTGGTATTTTGTTTTTTTTACTTAAAATTGACATAATAAGTTGGAGTCGTTTCCAGGTAAAAAACGAGGAAAGCCCCGAAAATCCTTAAGAGTAGGGAAAAATAAAACTAATTAAAACTTAAACTAAAAACTGTATGAACAAAATTTTAAACCAAGTACTCGACTTTCCGAGCATGATTAATTCAAAACTCCCAATGAATAATTTTAATTCAATGGTTGATGATTCAGAAAACAATGTTGCAAAATGGACAGGTATGGCTTACAACGTATCTGCACTTCTTGTGCTATTAACCTCTCTATTAGCAATTCTCTCTCCCATTTGGAGTGGAGGAATGGGCGAAGGGCTTGGCGTTATTGGAAATGTTCTTGCCATGCTTATTTGGGCTTATGCTGCATTTCCTATCGCTCAGATGGTTAGAGCTACAGGCGATGGTTTAGCTGATTCTAAAAGCGGTATTGTTAGCTTTATTTTTAGAGATCTTGCTTTAGCAAACATTAAGCTAGTAGGAAAAATCGCTGCATTATCTGCATTTTTCGGAGCTCTTTGCATGACTTTATCATGGGCCACCTCTATTAATGTTTCTGGTGGTTTTATGATGGATTGGATTGATAATATTGCATACTTTACTAGCCTGCCTATGGCTGCTGTTGCGGTTTTAGCTAATACTATGGGGCTTGGCTTTGTAAGTAATATCTTAGCTAACGATTGGGCAAATTGGGATCCGACTATGGCTGCAGGAGCAGCATGGTCTCCAAATGGCTTCGTGGCTTTATTGTGGGAGTATGTAGGTGTTCTTGTAATCCTAGCTAAAATGTTCGTTAATCTAGCTATATATAGCTTCTTTTATGGAATTATCAGTAGCCTAGTGAAATGGATTCAAAGCCCTTATCTACCGATTAAAACAAGTTAATTCTTTATCGTTTACTAGCGGTACACGAAAAAAAAGTACAAGCCTTAGGTTTGTACTTTTTTTTTGCTCTTGTTATAAATAATGTTTACCGAATTTAAAGAGCCTTAGTTTCTAGTTACCTTCCGCTACATATCACGCTGAGTGTATATATATAGAATACAAATTTGTAAAAAAAAATCAAATGTTTCCTTGCCCACCCTTTGGATATCTTAAATTCGCGGCACAATGAATGTAAGAGACCTTGAACCAAAATCTGTTTGGAATAATTTCGCAGACCTAAACGAAGTACCTAGACCAAGTAAGAAAGAAGAACGCATTATAAAATTTATGCAAGAATTCGGTGCTTTACTGGGTTTAGAAACCTACACCGATGCATGTGGTAATGTGATTATCAAAAAGCCTGCTACTGCAGGAATGGAAGGTAAGCAGACCGTTATTCTTCAAAGTCACTTAGACATGGTTCATCAAAAAAATGCAGACACTGATTTTGACTTTGATACACAAGGTATTGAAATGTATGTGGACGGCGATTGGGTGCGGGCTAAAGGCACAACTCTTGGATCTGACAATGGAATGGGCGTTGCAGCGATAATGGCTGTATTACAATCCACCGATATACCCCACCCATCCATAGAAGCCCTTTTTACTATTGATGAAGAAACGGGAATGACTGGCGCAATGCAGCTGGAAATGGGTATCTTAAAAGGTACCATATTATTAAATTTGGATACCGAGGATGATGATGAATTTAGTATCGGCTGTGCAGGAGGGATAGACACCAATACACGTTATGATTATACCGAAACAGAAATAGTAAACGATTCTCAAACCTATAACATTATTGTGAATGGTTTAAATGGCGGTCACTCAGGTGTTCAGATAAACGAAGAATTGGGTAACGCCAACAAAATAATGAATCGTCTTATGTATGACTGTGAAGTATTTAATCTGCAGATAGTGAGCGTAAATGGCGGAAGTCTTAGAAATGCAATACCGCGTGAAAGTTTTGCGACTATCGCTGTAAATCCTGCCTATTTGGATGAATTTAACACACGAGCAAACGATATAAAGGCAGAATTTACCATTCAAGATTCAAATCTTAATATACAAATAGAAGCGACGACTCAAGCCAATAAAGCCATGAGTCTAGAAGATACGAAAAAGGTAACTACTACTATATATGGAGTTCATAACGGTGTATTTAGGTACAGTAGAGCTATTCCTGGACTAGTAGAAACATCTTCTTCCTTCGCCCGAGTAATCATTAAAGACGGAAGCTTCATTACGCAAAGTTTACAACGAAGTTCACTAGAGAGTGGAAAATACGATGTTGCTTATACCGTTGCTGCACCATTTCGATTAATGGGCTGTACTATTGATCAAGGTGGTTCTTACCCTGGATGGGCGCCAAATCCTACATCAGCTATACTAGATATTCTAGTAGCCAAATACAAAGAGTTATTTAATAATGAAGAACCTAAAGTAATGGCTATACACGCTGGTTTAGAATGCGGCCTCTTAGGTGAGCGCGTGCCAGGACTTGACATGATAAGTTTTGGTCCAACCATAAAAGGAGCGCATAGTCCTGATGAGCGATGTGGAATAAAGTCTACTGCTAAATTCTGGAAGTTCTTAACGGTTATTTTAGCCAATATTCCATCCAAAGTGTAATTTTTAAAAGTGCGATTTAAGTATTATTTAAACGCTTAAATGCTGCTTTTACACTTGTAAAATAGATTTAGTTTAGTTACAACCCAATACTACAAAGTACCTGCTTATTAATTTATATCCTAAAAAATGGCCTCCTCTTTTTTCGCTTTATTAGATGATATCTCTGTCCTTATGGATGATGTAGCCACCATGAGTAAGGTAGCCACTCAAAAAACAGCGTGTATACTGGGTGACGATCTGGCTGTGAATGCAGAAAAGGCTTCTGGTTTTTTAACGAACAGAGAATTGCCTGTTCTTTGGAAAATAGGGAAAGGTTCATTGATAAATAAGATAATCATATTACCATTTGCTTTCTTGCTTAGTGCATTTGCACCCTTAGCAATTTCGCTTATCTTAATTTTGGGCGGCATCTACCTAGCCTATGAAGGAGTAGAAAAAATAATTGAATTACTGTTTCATCCACGGACGACTAACGTATCCGAAAAGCGAGCAGAAATGACGCAAGAGGAAGTGATTGATGAAGAAAACAGTAAAGTAAAGTCTGCCATTTTAGTAGATTTTATACTATCCATTGAAATTATTATTATAGCACTGAGCACGGTAACTCAAAGCGATTTAATGATACGCATAGCTGTAGTAACTCTAATCGCTCTTTTGGCTACCGTAGGTGTATATGGCATAGTGGCAGTGATTATTCGCATGGATGACATTGGCTTCAAATTACTTAAATCAAATAGAAACAAGTTTACCAATGCAATTGGAATTGCACTAGTAAATGCCTTACCCGTCATTATTAAAACATTAAACGTTATAGGCACCCTAGCCTTAATTCTCGTTTCAGGTGGTATTTTTACGCATAACATTGAAATTATCCATCAACTAGTAGCTCCTCTCCCACAGTTGATGGCTGATGCTATCATTGGATTAATAACCGGTATCATTGCATTTACCATTATTTCACTTTTAAATAAATGGAAAACTAGTAACAATAAATTACTGCCGTAGACTGTAACTAAAAAAATATAGATTTCATTATGAATAAACCCACCAACATAATCTTTTTATTAGTGCTATTTATATTCGCATCATGCAAAACTTTAACTACAAGTAACGGTGAAAAAATAAAACCATTTAAGGGTACCATTATTTATGATGTTCAAGTTGTTCAATTAGTAGACACTACCTACGTAAGAGATAAAACAGATTTTTTTGGAGATCAAATGCATCTTACTGTTTTTAGAAACGGAGATATTCAACGAAAATTTTTCAATGCTTCAAGATTAGGTTATGATTTAACTTATCTAGATATTAAAAACAAGGTAGATGCCACAAAATACAACCATTCTGACACTTTATATGAGAAAAGTTCTAACTCGTCAAATATGACCAAAGTTAAGGGTATTCCTTTATCAATGGCAACCGAAAAGGTTCTTTCATATGACCTAACAGAAATAGCCATTGGAGCTAAGGAAATAGCAACGCCCTCAGTAAAGGGAGATTTTTTAAGTATCCGATACTGGCATACGGACGAGTATAAGGTAGATAAATTAGTTTATTCGAAAGTAAATCGTGATTTATGGTCTTATTTTATGACTAATAGCGATGGTTCACTCTGTTTAAAATATGAAATTGATTATTTTACTTACAAGGTGACATACACTGCCATTGAAATATTACCAGGTAAGTATGAAAAATACAAAGAAAAAATGAGCGCTGACTCACCCCGAGTGATTAAGTGACTAGCTTAATTCTTTAAATTCTAATCCTTCGCTGATCATACAGCCATTCTGGATCATTTCAAATAGTTCTAATTCTCGTTGTTTGGAGTAAGACTTGGTCGCAGTGTGATACTCATTGATTTTTTCGGCACTAATAACTCGCACAAGATGTATCTCTGTGGCGTCACACTTAAAATAGTAGGCAAAATCTTTTTCTACTTTGTTCAAGTATTTTATTTTTCGTAAAATACCCTCCCATACTACATCACTAAATTGATTAATTATTTGATCTGCATTAACAGGCTCATTTTCTTTTATCGCAAGCCAATCATCCGCCGTAATACCATTTACCACTAGAAATTTAATAAAATCATCTTCTAATTTTTCCAGTTCATTTTTCGGAATTCTATGGTATTTCATTAGAACAAATTTAGCGTAATTAAAAAGGAATTAGAGTTCAAGCTGGTATTACTTAAAATATTTATAAGGAAATAATCGTCCTTAAATACACGTATTCTTTAGGACAATATTAGATTTGCCGCAAATGTTAATAGGAAAAGATACCGTAGTAGGTGTTAACTACGCTTTAGACGTAGACGGGATGCAACTTGACGCATCAGGAGATACTCCTCTTACTTACCTTCACGGCCATGGTATGATGATACCTGGTTTTGAAAAACAACTTGAAGGACTAGCAGAAGGAGATACGTATGATTTTATGGTAACAGCAGCGGAGGGATATGGAGAATTAAACCCAGATGCTATCACAGATTTAGATAAACAAATCTTCTTAATTGATGGAAATTTAAGTGCCGAAGTTTTTGAAGGTGCGCAACTACAACTAACCAACCAAGATGGGCAACCTATGTTAGGTGTAGTAGCTTCGATAGGTGACGATACCATTACCATGGATTTTAATCACCAACTTGCTGGCAAATACTTGCACTTTACTGGCAGTGTTGCCTCGCTTCGCTTAGCTACAGAAGAAGAAATAACCCACGGTCATGTGCACGGACCTGGTGGGCACCACCACTAATAAATAGTAAATGTAATTTAAGAGCCGCTTGGAATCAATCAAGTCGGCTCTTTTTTTGTGCTTCGCGGTATATGACCAGTTATTTTAATCCTTGATAAAGTCTATTGACTGCATAAGTTTCATGTAACCCGCACGCTTTACTGCTGATTTTTTAAATACCTCTTTGAATACTTCTTCGGTAATCTCAGTCCAATCTCCTTTATGTAATTCTTCTAGCTTCTTATTAGCAGAAAATTCAGATGTCTGATGAGAATGAGCAAATTTATTCCATGGACATACGTCTTGACAAATATCACAACCAAAAGCCCAGCCCTCCATCTGATTTTTAAAGTCCGTTGGAATCTGTTCCCTTAACTCTATGGTTAAGTATGATATGCATTTGGTGCTGTCTATTACCTTGTTGGAAACAATCGCAGCTGTCGGGCACGCATCAATGCATGCCGTACAAGTTCCGCAATGATCTGTGGTAACATTATCAGATACAAGATCTAAGTCTAAAATCAGTTCAGATATAAAATAAAAACTGCCCTTTTGTTTTGTAATGAGCATGCTGTTTTTACCAATCCAACCCAATCCACTTTTTGCTGCCCAAGCTCTGTCTAATACAGGGGCACTATCTACAAAAACTCTACCTCCCACATCACCTATTCGCTCATTAATTAATGCTAAAAATATTTTTAGCTTATCTTTTATTACAAAATGATAGTCCATTCCATAGGCATACTTAGCAATTTTAATATTCTCCTGATCAAAATTTTCAGCTGGAGAGTAATTAAGAAGTAATGAGATAACCGATTTCGAATCCTCTACCAGTTTGGTAGGATCTACCCGTTTTTCAAAATGGTTTTCCATCCATTTCATTTTACCATGATAGCCTTTATTTAGCCATTTTTCGAGATTAATGGCATCTTCATCAAGCTGCTCTGCTTTGCTAATTCCACAAAAATCAAAACCAAGTTCGTTGGCTATTTCTTTGATAATAGTTGAATTACGAGCGGCAGAGTTATACATCACTACATTTAAAATAGACTTGGCGCCTGTCCTTTTTTAAAGTCTCGGCCCAAATGGGTATATGCGAGTTCTGTCACCTCCCTACCCCTAGCTGTTCGCTGCATGAAGCCTTCTTTAATTAAGAATGGTTCGTACACTTCTTCAATAGTCCCTGCGTCTTCGCTCACTGCCGTTGCAATAGTATTAAGCCCTACAGGGCCACCTTTAAATTTGTCAATAATAGCTGCCAAAATTCTATTGTCCATCTCATCTAAACCTCTCGAATCTACATTTAATGCATCTAAGGCCAACTTAGCGATATCTATCCCAATACTGCCATCTCCTTTTATCTGTGCAAAATCTCGTGTTCTTCTAAGCAATGCATTTGCTATACGGGGTGTACCCCTACTTCTTCCGGCTATTTCCAATGCTGCTTTATGATCGATAGGTACATTCAGAATTTCTGCCGACCTGCCGACTATTTCTGTAAGCAATGAAGTATCATAATATTCTAGCCTGCACGTGATCCCAAATCTAGCACGTAACGGAGCCGTTAGTAATCCACTGCGGGTTGTTGCCCCTATTAAGGTAAATGGACTAATGCCGATCTGAATACTACGCGCATTAGGACCTGTATCGAGTAAGATGTCTATTTTATAATCTTCCATCGCAGAATACAAATATTCTTCGATCACGGGGCTAAGACGATGGATCTCATCTATAAATAAGACATCTCCTTCAGATAGGTTGGTTAATAATCCTGCTAAATCTCCTGGCTTTTCTAAAACAGGTCCACTAGTAATTTTGATACCGCTATTTAGCTCATTAGCAATAATATTTGCTAAGGTGGTCTTCCCTAATCCTGGAGGCCCATGTAATAATACGTGATCTAAGGCCTCACCCCGTTGATTAGCGGCTTGCACAAAAATCTTAAGATTATCTAAAATTTTTTCTTGACCGGTAAAATCATCAAAGGAAATAGGTCTTAAAACCCTTTCAATGTCCCTCTCTTGATCGGAGAAACCCTCACTGGTGCCATCCAAAATATCTTTGCTCACCAAGCGAAAGTAAATATAGAAACCT
>ERZ888423.2720-NODE-2720-length-12711-cov-7.998815_pt1 | contig 12711 bp, 12 predicted proteins | sample MGYA00520523_ERZ888423 | MGnify/ENA primary metagenome ERZ888423 (study PRJEB32303, sample SAMEA104408611) | aquatic metagenome | biome: Brackish water; feature: Pelagic; material: water | place: Baltic Sea | collected 2014-06-08T10:24:00 | depth 30,27 m ...
CGGACACCCGGGCGTTGGAATCCCCCGGATTCATCCGTGGGGAGGACGTCAAGTTGAGGACTGGCGTAGGCGGTGACACCGACCCGTCGTTGTGCAGCGACACGCACGCCCCGGAGGCGACCGCATCGGCGAACGCTGCCCACCGTGCGCCGTGTTCGGGGGAGAACATCGAGCCGTCGAGCAGCTCTCCCCAGTAGTAGTACTGGAACGGCGCCAGCGACACGTGCACACCGAGCCGCGCGGCCCGGTCGAAGTGTTCACGTGTGCCGGCGCCGCAGTGCTCCAGGCGCCAGCGATGGTCGGTGCCGAGCAGGCCGTGCCTGCTGGGCGCGGGTGTAGTTCATCGACTGCGCGCCGCCGGCGGTGGCCGGGTCGATCCCGGCGGTGCGGGTGGCCTCGGTGTCGAGGTAGGGGAACGAGATCGCGATGTTGCCGACCCACGGTGAGCCGTCGGTCCACAGCTTGACGCCCGCTTTGGTGAGCCAGGCCTCCCCGGCAGCGAAAGTGGTTGGATCAGAATAGGTATCGGTGATCGACATCTCCCACATGCTCACCCGCAGCGGGCACGACGGCGCGGCCGCCAGCGCCTCGTAGCCGGCGGCGAACTTCGGGTCGTAGGTCATGTCCGACGTCGAGGTGTAACCGCCGCGCGACATCACCGCGAAGTAGTGCGCCGCCGACAGCAACGGGTCGCCCATCTGGGTCATCAGCGGCCCGACCACCGCGGTGACCACCGGCAACTCGAAGCCTTGGCCGTTCAACGATCCGTCGGCGTTGCGCCCGTAGTGGGAAGCGACCGGGTCGGCGGGCGGGTTGGTGTCCCAACCGTGGAGTTTGATTGTCGCGGAGTTGAAGTACACGCCGTGGCCGGAGTTGTCGCTTCCTGTACGTCGGCCCAGGTGGGCGCGTCCCAGGGCGCGATGGACCGGGCCGGCGCCTGGGTGGCGACCCCGCTGATCAGCGGGTGCCCTTGTGGCTCAACGAATCCCGGGGCGAGTGCAGCGGCTCCGGTGTCGACCACTTCGGCGCCGGGCAATGCCGCACGACAGTCGTCGAGACTCCCGACAGCCACGACCGTATCGCCGGAGACTGCCACGGCCTGCGCTCGCGGAGCGTCGTCGTCCATAGTGATGACGGTGGCCGCGGTCAAGATCAGATCTCCCATGGGTGACAGTTTGACACTGCCTCCGGAACCTCGGACTGGCCCATCTTTGATTCAACTCCTAGGGTCGAGTAGTGCTCGGCCACACCGATATCTTGCAGCCCCACCGGTCAGTTCCGGCGATCGTGGTGCGTGGAACCGATATCTCGGTCATCGAGGAAGCCGTCGAAGGTATGCCGCTGGAAGCCGCACGGCTCACCGGCAGCGGCGGCCGCGTCACCGTCGCAGGCTTGAGGCTCGGTGCTGTGTCGGCAAGTTTTGGTGCATTCGACTTTCCCGTGGCTACGTTCGGCGAGGCGAGTCCGGGTACCGAGGTCATCGCTGTCCCTCTTACGCAGTCCCAGGGTTCGTGGAACGGTGTCGAACTCAATCCGCGTTCCCTGTGGCGTTACCCACCCGGATCCGAACACGGGGGTGCGGCGCGGCGGCCGCCCAACTTTGCTGCCATCACCATCCCCCACGATCGGACGGGAGCCGACGGCCTCACCGTGCGAGAAGGTGATGAGGTCGCCCGGCTGGGGCGGCTGTTGAGGATGGTCTCTGAGAGACTTCTCAGCGGCAGCCTGACTCGCGAGCTGCTCCCGGCGCTGGAAGCCGATTTGCGAGCGACGTTGGACGACGCCCTCTCGGCAACGGTCACCGAAGAACCCCGATTGACGGCGTCGGCGCAGATCGTCCGTTCTTGCCTCGACGCCGCCGACCAGATCGGTCCGAGTCCGCCGGTGGCCGCCTTGGCTGTCGCCCTGGATGTGACCGACCGTTGGATTCGGGCCGCGTTCGGCAGGGAGTTCGGTGTGTCGCCGTCGGTATTCTTCCGGGCTCGCAACCTCCATCGCGCTCGCCGCGACCTGCGACTGGCACACCCCGCGGACACCACCGTCACTGACGTGGCGATGCGCCGCGGATTCTGGCACCTAGGCCGGTTTTCCGGGCTATACGACCGGGTCTTCGGGGAGCTGCCCAGCGAGACGCTGCAGCGCACCCCCTGAACGCCTCGTTCCGAATCTGGATAGTCCCCACAGGGCCGGTCGGCCATGCTGGACGACGCTCGCCTGCCGGCCGTGTGGGAACACCCATCCGCACGGAGGCTGGTCCCGTGTGCCCGCGCTTTTCGGCCCTAGTGGTCTGTCGGTGAATTAGTATGGTAGTCTGTAATATGTCGACTATGGTTGCTGCCGCGTTGCCGGCCAGTGATGCCCAGCGTGCGGAATTGGAGCGGATGGCGTCCTCGACGTCGTTGCCACACCGCCAGGTAGTACAGGCCCAGGGCTTGTTGTTGGCATGTGCGGGGGTGGCCAACGAGGAGATCGCGCGTCGGTGCGGAGTGGACTCGGACACGGTGCGACGCTGGCGTTCTCGATTCATCGAGAAGGGCATCGACGGGGTCGGGCGCATCGCGAAGGGGCGTGGTCGCAAACCTTGGCTGCCGCCGGGCACAGTCGCCGAAGTGCTGCGACTCACCCACAAGGAACGCCCCGCCGACGGGACAACGCAGTGGAGCACCCGCAGCCTGGCCGCCCGGGTCGGAATCGGCAAGGACTCCGTCGCCAAGATCTGGGCTGATCACAACCTCAAGCCCTGGCGCGTCGAGACATTCAAGGTGAGCAACGACCCACAGTTCGAGGAAAAACTGGTCGATGTCGTTGGGCTGTACCTGAATCCACCAGCGCGGGCAGTGGTGTTCTCCTTCGACGAGAAGACCCAGTGCCAGGCATTGGACCGCACTCAGCCCTCGCTGCCGATGAAGGCCGGCCGCGCCGGAACCATGACCCACGACTACAAACGCAACGGCACGATCGACCTGTTCGCGGCGATGAACCTCGCCACCGGCGAGGTCCTGACAGATCTGCGCAAGGGCCATACCGGGGCCGACGTGCTGCGGTTCTTCAAGCAGATCGACGCCAGCGTTCCACGCGGACTGGGCGTGCACGTCGTGCTGGACAACCTGTCCGCGCACTCCACCCCCGACATCGCGAAATGGCTCGCGCACAAAGACCGTCGCCGCTGGCACCTGCACTACACCCCGACCTCCAGCTCCTGGCTGAACCTCATCGAACGCTGGTTCAAAGAACTCACCGACAAACGCCTACGCCGAGGGATCTTCACCAGCGTCCCCGACCTCACCGAGGCCATCACCACCTGGGCCACCCACTGGAACACCGACCCCAAACCCTTCATCTGGAAAGCCACCGCCGAAGACATCATCACCAAAGTTCAACGCGGACGCGACACCCTCCACCGCATCAATTCACAGACGGACCACTAGAGGAGTACCAATGACCCAACCCAGCAATCCCTACGGTCGCCGGCCCGGTGGTGGCATCAGCTTGCCCGACTACTACCGGCCGATGACGTCGATCAACAACCGCAACTTCTATTCGCCGGGGACCGAGATACTGCCCGAGGGCGAGATGCGTATCAGCATCCTGGGCAGCACACCGTGGCCACCTACCCGCTCCCAGGCGGGCACCTGCATCCTCGTCGAGTGCGGCAACGGCAAACCCCAACCGCGAAGGTTCTTCTTCGACATGGGCAACGGCAGTGTGAAGAACGCGCTGGCCATGCAGGTGCCACCGATGTTCATCAACGACATCTTCATCAGTCACCTGCACGGTGATCACTTCGCCGATCTGCCCTACATGTATCCGTTCACCGCCTGGGCAGGCCGTTGGCAGCCGCTGCGCCTTTACGGACCGTCCGGGGCGACACCGGAACTGGGCATCAAACACATGGCCAAGCACATGCGCGAGATGCTGCGCTGGCACGAGGAGAACTTCCTGCATGCCACAATCTCGGCCGGCTACGAGATGGACGTCACCGAATTCGACTGGAAGGAAGAAAACGGTGTCTGCTACGACCAGGACGGCATCGTGGTTCGGCACTGGCCCCGGTCACACGTAAAAGACGGGGCATCGGCCTACCGGCTCGACTGGGAGGACGCCGGGCTGTCGGTGGTGTGGACCGGCGATGGGCGTCCCGATGAGAAGACCGAGAAGTACTCGGCGGGCTGCGACGTGTTCATCACCGAGGGGCAGCTAGACACTCCAGGCCTGTCGTCGCTGAAGTTCGGTGTCCCAGAGGAACTGATGAAGTACACGATCGATTCGTGGCACACGATGTATTACGCCGCGGGATATCTGATGGAGAAGGTGCAGCCGCGGATGGGAATGATCGTCCACTATGAGGCGGGCGGGGCGGCGCTGGATGCGGAGTCGGTCGCCGAGGTGCGGGCGAACTACAAGGGGCTGTTTCAGTTCGGCGGCCCCGACGTTCAGGTGGTCAACGTGACCAAGGACCGCATCTGGTCCCGAGAGGCTGCACTCCCGGAAGGCGCAGCGATCCCACCGCTCGACCCGCGGTGGCTGCTGCCATCGCCATTGCCGTCGGAGCTGGAACTGCCACGTCCCGAACTGCCCCGCGAACAGCAGCAGGAGCAGTTCTTGCGGGACATGGAGATTGATCCGCACAAGTACTACCCGCCCGACGTCGACCGTGAACCCGTCCAAACCTGGCCGGACGAGGGTTTCAAGATCGACCCACACGAAATGCTGCGTAGCCGGGGAATCGACCCCGATGCGCCATGATGCGGCACCGGGACTGGAATCGGACGGATCAGTGCGCGTCGGTTCCGGCCCCATCCCGCTGACGATTCTGACGGGGTTTCTCGGAGCCGGTAAGACTACGCTGTTGAACCGGCTGCTCAACGGCGAGCAACCCTTGCGGGCGGCCGTCCTGGTCAACGACTTTGGTTCGGTCAACATCGATTCCGAGCTCGTGATCGGCGTCGAAGACGACATGATGAGCTTGGCCAATGGTTGCGTCTGTTGTGAGATTCGCGACGATCTTCTTGGCGCGGTCGAGCGGCTCGTCACCTTGCCTGACCCCCCGGATCACATCGTCCTGGAAGCAAGTGGCGTCGCTGACCCAGCCAGCATCTGGGCTACCTTCGCGACCTCTCAGACGCCCGACTGGGTGCGGCTGGACAGCGTCATCTGTGTGGTGGACACCGAGCAGATCTTCACCCACCTCGACGATGCCCCCGCACTGTTGATGCTCAAGGCTCGCCAGATAGGTTTCGCCGACCTCGCGATACTCAACAAGGTCGATCTCGTCTCACCCGAGCACCTGGCGTGGGTGCGGAGCTGGATAGAACAGACAATGGATCGGGTTCGTCTGGTGGAGGCCGTCGACGCCCAGGTGCCTATGGAGATCCTCCTCGGCGCAACTCGATCAGGACCTGAGATCGACTGGGAGAGTTATGGGACCCACGTCCATGGTGAGCAATTCCGGACGTGGACGTTTCGAACAGCTGGGGTGTTCGACCCGGACGCGTTGCCGGAGATGCTCCGACGGGAACTCCCCGGCGACGTCTACCGCTGCAAGGGGTTCGTTGAGCTGACCGGCAGCCCGCCCCGGCGGATGTTGCTACAGGCCGTCGGGCGGCGATCTGAACTGACGCCCGCAGGCCCGGGTCGCACGATGATGACCGGCAGTCAGATCGTGGTAATAGGTGCGGACACAATGGATCCGCACCAGCTGCGGTGGCTCTTTGAGATGTGCCTGGCAACTTCTCCCACGTGATGTCATTTCCGATTCTGCCCCGGGGGTGACAATTTGACACTCGAACCTCGTGGTAACGGGCGGTTCACCCTGTGAGACGCTGCGTGGATGTTCGCAGCAGCGGGTCGGGCTCGTGCGGCAGGTATCGCGGCGGGTGTGCTGGCCGACGCAGTGTTCGGTGACCCCCGGCGCGCTCATCCGGTTGCCTTATTCGGTAGCGGTGCAACAGCTTTGGAGCAGCGCAGCTATTCCGATGCCCGGTTCGCGGGCGTACTGCATACCGCCGTCCTGCTCGCCGCGGTCGCCGTCGGCGGGGCCGCCGCCGAGAGAGTGGGTGGGCGGCGCGGGGGGCTGCGCGAGGGGGTGAGCGTCGCGGCGACGACGTTCATCGCACTGGGCGGGACGTCGCTGTGCCGCACCGGCGAGCACATGGTGAGCCTGTTGGAGGCCGGGGATGTGGCCGGCGCGCGCCGACTGCTGCCGTCGCTGTGCGGACGTGACCCCGCCGTTCTCGAGGCCGCGGGCCTGACCCGCGCGGCGCTGGAGTCGATCGCCGAGAACACCTCCGATGCCCAGGTCAGCCCACTGGTGTGGGCTGCGGCCGGTGGTAGCCCCGCGGTACTCGTGTATCGCGCCGCCAACACCCTGGACGCGATGATCGGCAACCGGTCGCCGCGATACGCCCGGTTCGGCTGGGCGGCAGCCCGTTTCGATGATCTTGCGAACCTCGCCGGAGCGCGGCTGACAGGCCTGTTGGTCGCGGTGTGTGCCCCCGTCGTCGGCGGGTCAACGGTGGCGGCGATGCGGGCTTGGCGGCTCGATGCCCGCAAGCACCCAAGCCCCAACGCCGGAGTGGTGGAGGCGTCTTTCGCCGGCGCCCTCGGTGTTCGGCTAGGTGGGCCGACCCGGTATGCCCACGAGCTGCAGATCCGTCCTTCACTCGGCGAGGGCCGAGCCCCCGAGGTCAGTGACCTGGCGCGTGCGGTGCGGCTGTCGCGTGCTGTTCAGATGACCGCCGTGCTTGTCTCAGTGTTGCTGGCGGCCGTCAGCGGCGCCTGCCGTAGCGGTCGGCGAGTTTCTCCTCGGCAGTGACCGGTGCGCCGGCGTCGTCGCGGGCCGAGGCGGCGTCGGCAGCTGCCTTCTCGCGTCGGCGCACCCGTAGTTCGGAGTACACGAAGTAGCCGACGCCGATCGGGCCGAAGATGCCGAACGCTATCCACTGAATGCCATAGGACAGGAACGGTCCGGCGTCGAGGTGAGGCAGTGGGATGACGCCGAGACCGCCGGGCTGATCGTCCACGAGTTGCAGGTAGGAGCCTGCCAGCGGCACGCCGGCCAGGTTCGCGATCTGGTCGGTGTTGATCGAGTAGACCTGCTGGACACCGTCTGCCTCGAACGGGGCCTTGTCTGGGGCCACCGCTTCGGGATCACGCAGCCGGGCGATGACGGTGACCATGTCGGCCGGCGGCGCCTCGATGGGCGGCACCTGCGAACCCACCATGGGGCGCACATAGCCGCGGTCGACGAGCACGGTGGGGCCGTCTTTCACCGCGAACGGAACCAGCACCTCGAAGGCCGGTTGGCCGTCGATGAGCCGCAACCTTGCCAGGACCTGACCGTCGGGCAGGTAGCGGCCGGTCGCCGTCACCGGCTGCCACTGCTCTTCGGGTGCGGAGGAATCCTGCTGGGGCAGGATCGACGTCACCGGGATCGGATCGGCGTCCAGCGAACGGGCGATTTGCGCGTTCTCCCGCGACGTCGTGGTGTTCTTGCCCAGTTGCCACGGTGCCAGCACGGTGAAACACAGGTAGGCGAAACCGAGAACCACCACATACAGCGCCAGCCATTGCGGCCGCAGTAGAAAGGACCAGCGGCGCATGGTCAGCTGACCCGTTCCGACTCGGCCAGCCGCTCGTCCACCCAACCGTGCAAGCCGGGCAGCGAAGCGTCTATCACCACGAACACGTCCTCGAAGTCGTCGTGGTTTCCATAGTAGGGATCCTCGACATCGAGGGCGTGTGCGGCCGATCTCGGGTCGAACGACCGCAGCATGCGCAAGCGCTCGGTGGGCACGCCCATGTCCGCCAGCATGCGGAAGTGGTTGCGGCCCAGCGCCACCACCAGGTCAGCAGACAGGTGGTCGGTGTCGACCTGAGCAGCGCGGTGGGCCGCCGGATACCCGTGCGCCAGCAGCACCTGCCCGGCTCGGCGGTCGGCTGGTTCGCCGTGGTGCCATCCGCCGGTGCCGGCGCTGGTGACGCGCACGGCGGTGACCAGCCCACGCTCGCTGATCTGATGGGCGAACATCTTCTCCGCCATCGGACTCCGGCAGATGTTTCCCGAGCAGATGAAGGTGATGTGCAGCGTCGGATCAGCCGTCGGAGCACCGCTGTCAGGCACCGAGCACCTCGCGAAGGTCGTCGATGCTGGCGACGTGGACCAGAGAACCGCCGAAGCCTTCGGTGTCGGTGTCGGTGTCGGTGAAATCGTCGCGCCCGTACCCCCAGCCGACGACGATGGTGCCGATACCGTGGGCCGCGGCGCCCTCGACGTCGTGTGAACGGTCACCGACCATCACGACACGCTCGGGCAGCGGCGCGAGTTGACCGAGCGCGTAAGCCACCACGTCGGCCTTGGATGAGCGGGTGCCGTCGACGCTGGCCCCGGCGATCACCTCGAAACGATTTTCAAGTCCGAAGTGGGCGAGGATTCTCCGCGCGATCGGCTCGGCCTTGGAGGTGGCTACCGCCAGGCGCACGCCGGCGGTCTGCAGGTCGGCCAGCAGTGCGGGGATCCCGGCAAAGGGGCGGTTCATCGACCACCCGCGGCTGGTGTAGTCGGCTCGGTAGGCCGCGATTGCGGCGTCGGCATGGTCACCGAGACCCATTTCTTGCAGGGTGAGGTGCATCGGCGGACCGACGATCCGGCCGGCTAGGTCGCCGTCCGGGACCGTGGCGCCGATGGTCCGCAGCGCGTGGCAGAAGCTGGCGACGACGCCCTCCGCCGAATCGGTCAACGTGCCGTCCAGGTCGAAAATCACCAGATCGCCGCGGCCCGCCCGCGCAAAGTCATGGCGGCCCGCCCGCGCGAAGTTTCTGGCGCCGCCCAGCGTGTCCGTCACCGCATCATCATCCCTGATGCCGGTGACGCACCGACCCGCGCACTAGTGTCGTGATGTGGCAAGTCTGGGAGTGTGGCGATGACGGTCAAGCTCGCCGAGATCATCGATGTACTTGACGCGGCCTACCCCCCTCGTCTCGCCCAGAGTTGGGACTCGGTCGGACTGGTGTGCGGAGATCCCTCGGAGGTTGTCGACTCCGTGACGATCGCGGTGGACGCGACACCCTCGGTGTTGGCTCAGGTCCCTGACCGCGGACTGCTGCTGGCCCATCATCCACTGCTACTCCGCGGTGTGGACTCGGTGTCCGCCGATACGGCAAAGGGCGCCCTGGTCCACTCGATGATCCGCACCGGTCGCGCGCTGTTCACCGCGCACACCAACGCCGACAGCGCATCGCCTGGAGTATCGGATGCACTTGCCGACGCGCTGGGCTTGGAGGTGTCCGACGTGCTGTCGCCGGTGCCGGCGGGTCCGGAACTGGACAAGTGGGTGGTGTACGTACCCAGCAACACTCCAGAGAACCCCGAGACCGCCGCGGCGATACGCGCCGCGATGTTCTCGGCGGGCGCCGGTCAGATCGGCGACTACTCGCAGTGCAGTTGGAGCGTTGCGGGCACCGGACAGTTCCTGCCGCACGATGGCGCGACGCCGGCGATCGGCACGGTGGGTACCGTCGAGCACGTGGCCGAGGAGCGGGTAGAGATGGTGGCCCCGGCGTCGCGGCGCGCCGCCGTGCTCGCGGGCCTGCGGAGTGCGCATCCCTATGAGGAGCCCGCGTTCGACATCGTCGCGCTGCAAGCGACCCCTGCAGACGTGGGCGTAGGACGTATTGGGACGCTACCGAGTCCAGAGTCCCTGTCGGCGTTCGTATCCCGAGTTCACGATGCGCTGCCGCCCACCTCATGGGGGGTGCGCGCCAGCGGTGATGCGGCGGCGTCGGTGTCGCGGGTCGCAGTGTGCGGCGGCGCGGGTGACTCGCTGCTCGCCGAGGTCGCCGCTTGCGGGGTAGACGCCTATGTCACCGCCGATTTGCGTCATCATCCCGCTGATGAACACCGCCGGGTCTCGGAGGTCGCACTCGTCGACGTCGCGCACTGGGCCAGTGAATACCCGTGGTGCGGGCAGGCGGCGCAACTTCTGCTTGATCACTTCGGTGCTTCGCTACCGGTCCTAGTGTCGGCCGTGCGCACTGACCCATGGAATGTGGAGGGCGGCAGGACATGAAAGCTGAAGTAACGCAGCAGCGGTTGTTGCTCGAGTTGGCGGAACTCGACGCTGATGTCAGCCGGATGCAGCATCGGACGAAGACCCTCGCCGAGCAGCGGACGCTGGAAGACGCGCAGGCCGGCCACCGGGAGGCAAACGACCGGTTGGCTGCGCTGCAGATCACGCTCGGCGATATCGATGCCCAAGTCGCGAAGTTCGAGAGCGAGATCGACGGCGTGCGTCAGCGGGCGGATCGCGACCGTGCCCTGCTGGACGGTGGAACGGTCGACGCCAAGCAGCTTACCGAGCTTCAGCATGAGCTCGACACCCTGCAGCGGCGCCAGTCCAGGCTGGAGGACTCGTTGTTGGAGGTGATGGAACAGCGTGAAGAGCTTGCGGCCGATCAGGACCGCGGACTCGCTGACATCGACGAACTTGAGAGCTCGCTCTGCGATGCCCAACGCGCGTGCGATGAGGCCCGCACCCACCTGGCCCAGCTGCAGCACCAATCCCTCTCGCATCGCGAGGATCTCGTCGCCCGTATCGACGAGGGGCTGGTCACGCTCTATGAGCGTCAACGGACGCGCTGTGGCGTAGGCGCAGGGCTACTTCAGGGACGGCGATGCGGTGCGTGCCGGATCGAGATAGACAAGGGGGAGTTGGCGCGGATCGCCGCCGCGGCCGAGGACGAAGTGCTGCGTTGCCCGGAATGTTCCGCAATTCTTCTGCGGGTCAAGGCATCCCAAGAGTGAAGGTTCGGATCGAGGCCGACGGAGGGTCCCGCGGGAACCCGGGCCCCGCAGGGTATGGCGCGGTGGTGTGGTCCGCAGACCGGGGAACAGTCCTTGCGGAGGCGAAGTCGTCGATCGGCCGGGCCACAAACAACGTCGCCGAGTATCGCGGACTGATCGCCGGACTTCAGGAGGCGGCCGGCGTGGGCGCAGCCGAGGTCGAGGCCCACCTGGACTCCAAGCTGGTGGTGGAGCAGATGGCGGGCCGCTGGCGGGTCAAGCACCCCGACCTCGCGCCGTTGCATCAAGAAGCCAGAGCCCTTGCGCGCAAGTTCGATCGCGTCAGCTACGCGTGGATCCCGCGCGCCAAAAATAGTCACGCTGACCGGCTTGCCAACGAAGCCATGGATGCCGCCGCGGCGATCGCCGAATCCGGCGAGGCGTCGGCGCCGGTCGCGTTCAACGCAGCCCCCGCGACAGAACTTCGCGCCACACGGGAAGTCGTGACCAGTCCCGCCGGCTGGACGGGGGCCAAGGGAGCGCCGACCCGGCTGCTGCTGCTCCGTCACGGACAGACGGAACTGTCGGTGCAGCGCCGCTACTCCGGACGGGGAAACCCGGCCCTGACCGACCTCGGCATCAGGCAGGCGGGCGCGGCTGCCCAATACCTCAGGGGCAAGGGCGGTATCGCCGCAGTCGTCTCGTCGCCGTTGAAGCGGGCCTATGACACCGCCTCGGCCGCTGCGGGCGCGCTTGGCCTGGACGTTCTCGTTGATGACGGCCTGATCGAGACGGATTTCGGTGAGTGGGAAGGACTTACGTTCAGCGAGGCGGCTGAACGCGATACCGAGCTGCACCTGAGCTGGCTGGGGGACACCTCGGTGCCGCCACCGGACGGCGAAAGCTTCGATGCGGTCGCTGCGCGGGTGCTCGGCGCTCATCAGCGGATTATCGCCGAGTATGCAGGCCAGACGGTGCTGGTGGTGTCGCACGTTACCCCGATCAAGACGCTTCTGCGGCACGCGCTGGACGCCGGTCCGGCCATCCTGTACCGGCTGCACCTCGACCTGGCTTCGCTGTCGATCGCCGAGTTCTATCCCGACGGTGCGGCGTCGGTGCGTCTGGTGAACCAGACCGCCTATCTGTAATCACCTGCGTGCAGGGCAAGGCAGCTTGGCATCGCCGCCACCTGCAGGCAGGCACGACGGTCGTCCGCCCGCAGAGCTCTATGAGCTGAGCAGGAAAGAGCTGGAACGGTATCCGAGCGTCGAAATTCGCGGCGGCGAGGTGCTGACCGCCGAGCGTCGGCACGGAGGATTCGAAGTCCAACTTGCTGACGGTACCCGCGAGCGGGCGAAACGAATGTTGCTGGCCATGGGCATGGAGTATCGGCTGCCGCCGGTGCCCGGACTGGCTGAGCTGTGGGGAAGTTCGGTGTTCCACTGTCCGTTCTGCCGTGGCTGGGAGGTCCGCGATCAGCCGTTGGCAGTGCTGGCCAACGATGAGCGAGCGGTGCACATGGCGATTCTGATGCGTGGGTGGAGCGACGATGTGGTGCTGTTGACCGGAGGTAGCGGTTGTCTGGCAGCCGGCCAGTTGGCGCAGCTGAGTGCCGCGGGGATCGCGGTCGATGGCCGCCAAGTGGTGGCCTTGTCCGCCGCGCACGGTGAATCCTCCGCGCAGGGCGGGTCCTCCGCGCAGGGCGGGTCCTCCGCGCAGGGCGGGTCCTCCGCGCAGGGCGGGTCCTCCGGACAGGGTCAATTGAGTGCCGTTGTGTTCGCCGACGGATCCCGACTGTCGCGGCAAGGGCTCCTGGTTGCCGTAACGCTGCGCCAGCGCTGCGGCCTATTAACACCTATTCGCCTTGATCAACCTAAGATTTGTCGGGGGCGTGGGGTAGCGTCGGGTTTATGTTCGAATGTGTGTTCGAT
>ERZ888423.2723-NODE-2723-length-12705-cov-5.459526_pt1 | contig 12705 bp, 10 predicted proteins | sample MGYA00520523_ERZ888423 | MGnify/ENA primary metagenome ERZ888423 (study PRJEB32303, sample SAMEA104408611) | aquatic metagenome | biome: Brackish water; feature: Pelagic; material: water | place: Baltic Sea | collected 2014-06-08T10:24:00 | depth 30,27 m ...
CCGCCAACACGGCCGTCAACCGCGTCGTGGTGGCCACGGCCATATCCAGCACGGGCCCAACACCAACGGCAGCCAGTTCTTCGTGATCTCGGGCCCCAGCGGTGTCGGACTCCCGCCGTCCTACTCGTTGTTCGGCAAGGTCGTGAAGGGGCTCGAGCACGTGGCCGAGATGGAGAAGGTCGCAACCGGACCCGGCGATCGGCCGGTCAAGGACATGGTCATCGAATCGGTGACGATCACCGAACACGACGACTGAGCAACGACCTCTCATGACGACGCCGGCTACGAATGCGATCCTCGATGTCGATCTGCTCGCCTTCGAAAGGGGTGATGCCGTCCAGCGTCGGGCGGTGGTGGACGGAGTGATGCGGTCACTTCGAAATGGGTTCGTCTATACCAGCAGCGACCTGAGTGAGGATCTGCTCGACAGTGCGTACGGCCTGCTCGAGCAGTTCTTCACGCTGCCGGTCGAGGAGAAGCAGAAATCGGTGGCCGCCGGTACCCACGGACAGACCGGATACACGGGATTGCTGGTCGAGACCGCAGCGATCAGTGACGTGCCGGACTGGAAGGAGATGCTCAACTGGGGCGACGAGATCCCCGAAGGGCATCCCCTGCAGCGCAAGTATCCCCACCGGTATCCCCGACGGGTGCTCCCCGAGGCGCAAGTCCCGGGCATCTCGGCCGTCCTGGCCGAGTTCCACACCCGGGTTCTGGATCTGCAGCGGCGCTTTCTGCGGGTGATCGCTGTCGGCATCGGCTGTCACGAGACGTTCTTCGATGCCATGTTGGTCAACGGGACCACCTTGACCCGGGCCATTCACTATCCGGCGATGGAGCAAGCTCCGGGTGCCGAACACGTGTGGGCGGCCGAACACGCCGACATCAATCTGATCACGGCGCTACCACGAGCATCGGCCCGAGGTCTCCAGGTCAAGATGGGAGATGCCGGCCAGGAATACTGGGTCGACGCCATTCCTCCGGACCGGAGCGTCATCATCAACACCGGCATCCTGCTCGAACATGTCACCAACGGTTTGATCCCGAGCGGGATTCACCAGGTCGTTGCCGATCCCGAACAACCCGGCGAGCGGTATTCGGTGGTTCAGTTCGCCCACCCGACGCCGTGGACCATCATGGCCCCCGTTCCCACGTGCATCACTCCGGAGCATCCCCAACGATTTGCACCGATCGAAGCCGGCGACCGACTGGACGAGGTGATCTACGAGATCAACCTGGTCGAGGACGCTCGCCGGATCGCCGATTGATCTCTCGGTCGCAATCGACCCGAAAACTGCGATGATGGGAACGTCTCGACCATTCGAAAGGTTTGCACCACCATGACCGAGAAGACGTTCGACAAAGAAGAGCTCAAGACCCGACTGACGCCCGAGCAGTTCGAGGTGACCCAACACGCCGGCACCGAGCGGCCATTCACGGGGACGTATTGGAACGTCTTCGATGATGGAACCTACGCCTGCATCGTCTGTGACACCCCGTTGTTCGAATCCGAGACCAAGTTCGATGCCGGCTGCGGCTGGCCCAGCTTCTACCAGGCGCTGGACGAGGACGTGGTCGAGGAGCGGCGGGACATGAGCCACGGAATGCTCCGGACCGAGGTCGTGTGCAAGGGCTGCGGTGCTCACCTGGGCCATGTCTTTCCCGACGGTCCGAACCCGACAGGTTTGCGTTACTGCATGAACTCGGCCAGCCTCAACTTCGACCCCGCCGCCGACACACCCGCCGATCAGGACGCCGAGGCCGACGCCTGAACCGTGTCGGTGGCGCCGGTTCGCTCCGGCGTGCTCGCGGAGTGGGGTCGGGTCAGAGCAGTGGGGTCAGAGCAGTTCGGGGGTCAGAGCAGTTCGGGGGTCAGAGCTGTTCGACGACGTAGTCGATGCAGGCAGTGAGTGCTTCGACATCGGAGGGCTCGATCGCAGGGAACATCGCAATCCGGAGCTGATTGCGGCCCAGTTTGCGGTAGGAGTCCGTATCGACGATGCCGTTGGCCCGCAGCACGGCTGAGACGGTGGTTGCCGTGATGCTGTCGTCGAGATCGATGGTGCCGACCACATTGCTCCGTTGAATCGGGTCGGAGACGAACGGGGCGGCATAGGAGGACGCTTCGGCCCAACCATAGAGGTGGGATGCCGATGCTTCGGAACGACCGGCAGCGAAGTCCATGCCGCCATTGTCGTTGACCCACTCGATCTGATGGACAGCGAGATAGATCGTGGTGAGGGCCGGGGTGTTGTAGGTCTGGTTCTGGACCGAGTTTTCGAGCGCCGTCTTCAGATCGAGCCCGGTGGGTATCCAGCGCGGTCCCGAAGCGATCCGATCGATGCGTTCGAGAGCCCGGGGGCTGCAACAGGCCAGCCACAATCCGCCGTCGGAGGCCAACGCCTTCTGTGGCGCAAAGTAGTAGCAATCGACGTCATCGGGATTCCACCGAAGGGCACCGGCGGCCGAGGTGGCGTCAACGGCGACGATGGCATCGTCGGCGATGCCGGTCGGTCGTGACAGTTCCATCGACACACCGGTGGAGGTCTCGTTGTGCGTGAGCGCGTAGAAGTCGACGGCATCGTTGGCGACCGCGACCGGATGCGTTCCGGTTGCGGATTCGATGACGTCGGGATCACCGAGGAAGGGTGCGGCGTCGGTGGCAGCGGCAAATTTGGAGGAGAACTCTCCGAAGACCAGGTGCTGGCTACGAGCATCGATCAGACCAAAGGTCGCCACGTCCCAGAACAGGGTGGATCCGCCGTTGCCCAGCACGACCTCCCACCCATCGGGAAGTGCGAAGAGATCGCTGAGGCCGGACCGAAGTCGGCCGACGACGTCCTTCACCGTGGCCTGCCGATGCGACGTCCCCAGGTACCCGGACGCCATCTCGGCCAGCGAGGTCACGGCTTCGGATCGAACTTTCGACGGACCGGAACCGAAGCGCCCGTCCGATGGGAGAAGCCGGGACGGAATCGTGATTTCGGGTGGTGTTGGGCTCACAGGATGACAGGATGACAGCTCGCAACATCCTTCCCACTGAATTCTGCAGATTTGGAGTGAATACTCATGGGTTCCGGTCGTATCTCTGCCCGCGTCGCCGCTATCACGCCCTCCGCCACGATGGCGGTCGACGGCAAGGCGAAGGCATTGAAGGCAGCGGGCGAACCCGTCATCGGGTTCGGTGCCGGCGAACCCGACTTCCCGACGCCCGACTACATCGTCGAGGCCGCCGTCGAGGCGTGCCGCGATCCGAAGAACCATCGGTACACGCCGGCCGGAGGCCTCCCCGAACTGCAACAAGCCATCGCAGCCAAGACCCTCCGGGACTCCGGTCATTCGGTGGAACCGTCACAGGTGATCGTCACCAACGGCGGCAAGCATGCGGTCTACAACGCTCTGGCCAGCATCGTCGACCCTGGCGATGAAGTGCTCCTCCCTGCCCCGTACTGGACCACCTATCCCGAGCCCGTGCGCCTGGCCGGAGGCGTTCCCGTTGTGGTCGAGACCGACATCCACAGTGGCTTCAAGGCCACCATCGAACAACTCGAGGCGGCCCGGACCGACAAGACGAAGGCACTCATCTTCGTCAGCCCGTCCAATCCTTCGGGTGCGGTGTACAACCGGGCAGAGATCGAGGCCATCGGTCGTTGGGCGGTCGAGCACGACGTCTGGATCCTCACCGACGAGATCTACGAGCACCTGGTGTATGACGACAACGAGTTCTTCTCGATCGCCACGGTGGCGCCCGAGGTCGCCGACCGATGTCTCATCGTGAACGGGGTGGCCAAGACCTATGCCATGACCGGTTGGCGAGTGGGCTGGATCATCGCTCCACCCGATGTGGCCAAGGCCCTCGGTAGCCTCCAGTCCCACCAGACATCCAACGTCGCCAACATCGCTCAGCGGGCGGCGCTGGCAGCGGTGGCCGGAGATCTGTCGGCCGTGGAGATGATGCGGACGGCCTTCGATCGGCGTCGCAAGAACATGTTCGAACTCCTGGGAGCGATGGACGGCGTCGAAGTTCTCCGGCCCGAGGGAGCGTTCTACGCCTTCCCGTCCTTCGAGGGAGTCCTCGGCCGGACCATCCGGGGTACCAAGATCGAGTCGACCGTGCAGTTGGCCGATGTCGTGCTGGACGAGGTGAAGGTGGCGTTCGTCCCCGGAGAGGCGTTCGGTAGTCCGGGCTATGCCCGGTTCTCGTTCGCACTCGGCGACGACGACCTGGGCGAAGGCCTCGGACGGATCGCTGATCTGCTCGCCGAGGGCTGAAGTGACGAACCAACCCTTCGGTTCCTGGCCCTCGCCCATCAGTGCCCGTCTGGTTGGAGCCGGGGGTGTCGGGCTCTCGGGTCCGGCCGTCCGTCGAGCACCCGACGACGGCGAGCAAACCGAGATCTGGTGGGCCGAGCTTCGACCAGAAGAGTCCGGCCGCAGCGTTCTCGTACGGGCGGTGTCCGGACCCGAGGCCACCGGCATCGGTCAGGACATGTTGGTCGCGCCGTTCTCGGCCCGAACCAGGGTCCACGAATACGGGGGTGGAGCGTGGTTCCTGGGGCAGGCCGATGTCTACTTCAGCAACTGGGACGACCAGCGTCTCTACCGTCTGACTTCGGGCGGACTGCCCGAAGCCATCACTCCGGTTCCGTCGGAGCGGCACGGATTGCGCTTCGCCGATGGCGTCGAGGGGCCGGATGGAAGTTGGCTGGTCGCGGTGATGGAGTCCCACGACGGGTCCGAAGTCCTGAACCAGGTCGTGGTCATTCCCACCAACGGTGACGGCGAGCCCGTCGTCGTCGTTTCCGGATCGGATTTCGTCAGTACCCCGCGAGTCTCTCCTGATGGTCGGTGGCTCAGCTGGATTCGCTGGGACCATCCCAACATGCCCTGGGACGGCACCGAGTTGTGCGCTGCCCCGCTGTTCGATGGACCTCGGTTGGGCAACGTACAGGTCGTGGCCGGCGGCCCTCACGAGTCGGTGCACGCTGCCAACTGGACCGCAGATGGTCGGCTGCTCTTCTCGACCGATCGGTCGGGATTCTGGAACCTGCATCAGTGGACCCCGGGTGACAGCAACGACCGGGCCATCACCGAGTTGGTCGGTTCCGAGATCGGCTCGCCTCCTTGGGTCTTCGGGGTGCAGCCGTGGACAGAACTGTCCGATGGATCCTTGGTTGCCGTCCAGACGACGGCCGGGAACGATCGCTTGCTCACGATCCGGGTCGACGGAACGATCGAAACCCTGCCGAGCCCCTTCGTCGCCGTCAGCGGGCTGGCGGCCACGTCGAAGGGCGACCTGGTCTGTGTCGCCCAGACCGCGGTCGATCTGCCGGCGGTGGCCGTGTTGTCGTCGGCTGGGCGGCTGGCCACCTTCCGGGCTCCGACCTCACTGGGCATCGACGGCGGGTGGTTCAGTCGGGCCGAGGCCATCGAATTCCCTTCGGCCGGTGGGCGAAGGAGTCACGCCTTCTTCTATCGCCCGACGGGTCTCGACGTCTCGGGCTCCGCCGATGAGCTGCCGCCCCTGATCGTAATGGGTCATGGGGGCCCGACGGCGCACACGTCGCCCGCGTTCAACCTCAAGGTGCAGTTCTGGACCAGTCGAGGCTTCGCAGTGGTCGATGTGAATTACGGCGGATCGACCGGTTTCGGTCGTCACTACCGACGCCTGCTCGAGCGGGCCTGGGGCATCGTCGACGTGGAGGACTGTGTGGCCGCCGCCGAGTTCCTGGCCGCTTCGGGCCGAGTCGATCGGGAACGAATGGCCATTCGCGGTGGTTCGGCCGGCGGGTTCACGGTCTTGGCTGCGCTCACGGGCTCGCGGGTGTTCTCGGCCGGCACCAGTCTGTACGGGGTCGCCGACCTCGAGGCGTTGGCCACTGACACCCACAAGTTCGAGAGTCGCTATCTGGACAGCCTCATCGGCCCCTATCCCGATGCCAAGCCCATCTACGAGGAACGTTCACCGATCCACCACGTCGACAAGCTCTCTTGTCCGCTGCTGGTGCTGCAGGGCATGGAGGACGAGATCGTGCCTCCCAACCAGGCTGAAGCCATCGTTGCCGCGCTGGCGGCAAACGGGATTCCTCATGCCGCCATCTACTTCGAGGGTGAACAGCACGGGTTTCGGCGTGCCGAGAACATCGTGCGCTCTCTCGAGGCCGAGCTCTGGTTCTATGGTCGGGTGTTCGGCTTCGATCCGGCCGATCGAATCGAGCCGATCGCGGGAGCGGTCGGGCTCAATCAGTGACCGGTTGCGAAGCGTGTCGTGACCGTCTGCCGAGCCACAGCGTCCCGATCAACACGGTGACGCAGGACAGCCCGACCCACCCGGCGAAGAAGAGGTTGGCACGGTCGTAGGCGGCCAGGACATCGGGTCGGTCGGCTGATCCCAGGATCGTGATGGCTCCCGCGGTGCCGACCGCCGCGCCCAGATTCCGCAGGGTGTTGAACGCAGCATTGACCTCGCCGAACACCTTGGCCCCGACGTGGGCCAGCGCCCAGGAATTCATCTGGGGATGCGAAAGACCCCAACCGAATCCGAAGCCGGCCACCGACGGCATGAACCCGACGACGTAGTTGGGCTCGGGTGAGAGCATGAAGACACCCCACAGGACCGCGCAGGTGGAGATGGCTGATCCGACGATGATCGGGAAGCGGTGGCCGAACTTCTCGGCGACTCGTCCTCCCAGGATGGTGGAGGGGCCGGCGAACAATGGCCCGATCGTGATCGCCAGTCCGACGTGAAAGGGGGAGTACCCCCAGATCCGGCTCAGCCACAGCGGCCAGATCAACCAGATCGACAACGAGGTGATCGAGATGAAGAGGTTGGCGAGGTTGGCGATCGCGACCTCGGGAACGGTGAACAATTCGAAGTTGATCAGAGGTGCTGGGTGGCGACGGGAGCGAAACACGAACAGGCCGGCGATGGCCATGGCCCCGAGAATGGACCCGAAGGTCGCCGGGGCTGTCCAACCCCAGCTCGCACCTTGGGTGATGCCGATGACCAGCATGGCGATGGCGGCGACCGCCATTGCGGTGCCGCCGATGTCGAGCCGGTTCTGGTTCTGGTCTCCCACCGACTCGTCGACGAAACGGTAGGAGCCGAGCAGAGCAAGCGCGGCGATGGGAGCACTGACGAAATAGACCCAGCGCCAGGTGGTGAAGTTCAGCAGCATGGCGGCGACGCTGGGGGCGATGGCGGCTGACAAGGGGCCGGCCGAGGACCAGGCAGCCACGGCAGTCGAACGCCGTGTCACCGGGAAATTGGGAAGGGCCATCGACAACGAGGCAGGAATGAGGAGTGCGCCGGCCACGGCCTGCAGGGACCGGGCTGCGATCAGCACCCAGACGGTGGGAGAGACAGCCGACAGGATTGCGGTGACGATGAAACCCATCAGCCCGAGGTTGAAGATGCGTCGGCGACCCAGCCGATCGGCCAGTCGACCCCCCAGTGGTAGGAAGGCGGCCGACGCAATGAAGTAGCCGGATGCCACCCACGCCATCGTCGCTTCGGAAACGCCATCGAAGGTGTCGGCGATGTCCCCGAACGCCAGGTTGGTGGCCGTCGAATTGAATCCGAACAGAACGAATCCGAGCGCCCCGACTCCGAGGGCCTGCCAGGCCTTGGCCGAGATCCGATCGGATCCGTCCGGCCCGGTCGACGACGTGGTGGCCCGGTTGGGTAAGCCCGTGACACGTCTCATGGCTTCGACCCCACGCTGGTCGTGTCGGGAATGGGGGAGCGTTGAATGTGGGAGTGCTGGATCAGGAACGTGTCGGCAGTCTGGCGTCGCGTTCGCGCCCTTGCCACCATTCGCCGGCAGTTTCTGCCCACTCGGCTCGTCGGACGGCGAAGAGCCGGGCAGCCGAGTGTCCGGGCCAGTCCGGTCCCAGCAAGTGGGAAGGCAGTTCGGGGTCGGTGAACGGGAACCGTCGCCAGTGATGAACCAGGCGAATCAGGGCCGCCACGAAGTCGCCGTCGGTCCGGGGCTGGCACGTCTCGAACATCGTGACGAAGGCCCGATACCCGTCGGCCAGCGAGTCGAGATCCCACAGTTGGCCGATCCCGGTCTCGCCGAGGCCGAGACTTCCCGGGCGGCCCACGAACGTACAACCGTCCAGACCGAGTTGGCCCAGTTCGGCAACGACCGCCGCTTCCCTGCCGGCATCCGGGGTCACCCATACCCCCGGTGCCAGGCTGCCGAGCCCGTGCCATGCCAAGCGGGTGCGGAGCCGGTGACGTGTGCCGGGCAGCGAATCAGCCGAGATCACGACCAGCAGCCAGTCTCGTTCGGCCCCCGGTCGATCAGTGGGTCGACCAACCGGGCTCGGGTCGGTCAGGCCGAATCGGTAGATGCGATCGGCTCCCTCGGTGAGCAGCAAGGTGCACCGGTCGGTCAGTTGGCAGCGAGCTCGACGGCCCGAGCGGGTGGTCACGATCCACTTCGATCGGCTGGCGCGCAGGATCGCTTGGCGGCCCGCACGCTCGTTGACCTCCACCGTGGCCAGTGCCGCCAGGATGGTGGACGTCCAGGCCGAGCCACCGTAGGGAAGCACGAACTCGCCGAGCACGGTAAGCAGCACCGATCGGGCCGAGGTGTCGAGTGCCTCGGCGACGGGATCATCGGGCTGTCGGCTCATGGCGACGGAGGCATCATCGGGTCGACCCGGTGGCAGAACGCGCCGATGGCGGCCAGGACATCCTCGGTGGCTTCGCGGTGTGGCCAGTGGTCGCACTCCAACCACAACGTGTCGACCAGGCCGTTGACGGAGGCTTCGATACGTTCGAGCTGACCACCCGCACTGTAGGTGTCCTTGCTTCCCTGGATCAGCAGGATCGGGCAGACGACGGCGGCCAGATCGTCATCGATGGTCCAGTCCCGGAAGCGAGCCGAGGTCCAGACCTCCGACCAGCCCTCGAAGACGTCGTCCGGCCGGTCGTGGCGTCTGGCCAGGGCCTTGCGTAGCGCCATCGCGTCGTTTGCCCGTAGTCGGAGGATCTCTCGAACGCAGATGTCCTCGACGAAGGCGTGAGCCGACATCGAGACGATCCCGAGCGGGGCGGGCCCGGCGACACCGGCGACCGAGTTTCGCATCGCTGGGTAGAGCAACGCGACGGTCGCCCCGTCGCTGTGTCCGACCAGCAGCGGTCGCTCGATCTGTTCTGCGCGCAGGAGGAGGGACAGGGCCCCAGCCTCGTCGTGCATGAAGCGTGGTGACCACGGTGGTGGATGAGGCCCGGAACGGCCATAACCAGCTCGGTCGTGGGCGAGGACCCGCCGCCCGGTCTCGAACGCCAACCGATCAGGAAAGTCGGCCCAGGCCGAAACCGAGCCGAGGCCCTCGTGGAGGAGGACGATCGGAGCCCGGTCGTTCGGGGGCATCGACGGGGGCTCGAACCATCGTCGGAACGGCAGGTCGGCATCCATCGAGCGTCTAGAGCCGGACGTATTCGTAATCGGTGGGTTGCCCGGAGATGCCGGTGCTGGGCGGTGCGATCCACGACGCCATGCGACCTTTGTCGAAACAGGGGGTCATCAACGATGCGACGAATGCCTTGTCCTCACCGGTGGGCAACCACTGCGCCGACAACGCGGTCCACTCGTCGGCCGAGAGCACCTCACCGTCGGGTGACACGTTGGCGTCGGCGAACACACCGACATGTCGGTTGAAGGCGAGGTGGGGGAGCGTCAGTCGATGGTCGATTCCGTGGTCGGTCAGCGTCCGATTCCAGCGGGCGAGACCTTTGGTGCAGTCGTCACGAAAGGCTTCCTGGAGCTGAAGGTTGACGGCATTGACCGAACGTGCCGAACCGGTCGTGATCTGGCCGTCCACGAACGCGGGAACGATGATGTCGCGCTCGACGAGCCGATGGTCGTCTTGGTAGCGGTCCTCGTTGAAGCGGCCCTTGACACTGCTGGTGTAGCTGGTTGCGCCGTTCGTGGAGACCTCGGCCCCGAAGAGGTCCAGGGACACCGACCAGTGGAAGTTGAGATACCGCTGCAGGGTGCCGAGATCGATGCCTCCGTGAGGTCGGACGTCATCGGTGTCGTGGGTGTTCATCAGTTCCGCCGTACGTTCGATGATCCGGCCGATTCCCTGGGTGCCGACGAAGAGGTGGTGTGCCTCTTCCTTGAGCATGAAGTCGCAGGTTCGGGCCAGTGGGTCGAAGGCCGACTCTCGCAACGCCCCGAGCTGGAACTTGCCGTCGCGATCGGTGAAGAAGGCGAAACAGAAGAAGCTGAGCCAGTCGGGAGTCTGCTCGTTGAAGGCACCCAGTATGCGGGGGTTGTCCTGGTCGCCGGAATGGCGTTCGAGCATGCTGTCGGCTTCGTCTCGACCGTCTCGGCCGAAGTAGCGCTGGAGCAGATAGACCATGGCCCACAGGTGGCGGCCTTCCTCGACGTTGACCTGGAAGAGGTTGCGGAGGTCGTAGAGACTGGGTGCGGTGGCGCCCAGGTGCCGTTGCTGCTCCACCGAAGCGGGTTCGGTATCGCCTTGGACCACGATGAGCCGTCGGAGCATGTTGCGGTACTCTCCCGGCACTTCCTGCCACACCGGTTGGCCTTTGTGGTCACCGAACCCGATGGTTCGATCCTTCTGCGGTTCCGACAGGAAGATCCCCCACCGGTACTCGGGAAGCCGGACGTAGCCGTAGTCGGCCCAGCCGTCGCGATCGACGCCGATGGCGGTACGCAGGAACACGTCTCGATCCTGGAACTGGGCCGGCCCGAGTTCCCCCCACCAGTCGAGAAAGTGAGGTTGCCAGGACTCCAGTGCCCGTTGCAGGCGCCGATCGGCGGCGAGATCGACGTTGTTGGGAATGCGCTCGGTGTAATCGAAGGTGGCAGTCATCGTGGCTCTCCAGGTCTCAGGTTCGGTTCGGGTCGTAGCGGGGTCGGCGGCCGGTGCCGAAGGACCGCAGGCCTCCGCTCGGTCCCGAGGCGTTCTCGCGGTGGAAGATCCAGTTCTGCCAGGCCGTGAGTCGGCCCAGTGTCTTGGTGTCGCAGTTCTCGTTGCCGACGAACCGAAGGGTCGCTTCCATCCCGGTCAGTGCGTCCGGGTTGAAGCTGGCCCGTTCCTCGAGCGATACCCGGATCTCGTCGTCCCAGTCGAGGTCGTCGGGCGTGCTGGTGATCAGTCCCAGAGCTGCGGCGGACTGGGCGTCGAGATCCTGGCCGAGCGCAGAGATCACCGCGTCGATCGCCTCGTCGTCACCGCTGAAATGGCTGAACAAGCGATGTTGGCCGCTCAACATGGGTAGGAGCGGGGGTGAGGCCGATGACGCGGTCGTGGACGCGAAGGTCGCATTGGACGCCGTGAGTCGAACGGTTGCCGCGTTCGGAGGATCGTCGAGGTCTTCGAAGGTGCCATCGAGCATCCAGCTTCGGTCGGCGGCCAGGACCAGTTCGAACAGCAGGCCGACGAAGCACGAGCCCGGCTCGATGACGGCCAGCAGACTACGGGCCGACTGCTCCAGCCGTTGCAGGGTCCGTTTCCACAGCAGGCGAAGCTCGACGGTTGCCCAGTCCTCACCGGTGAGGCGCTCGTCCCAAGCCGCCACCAGGTCGGCGTCTCCGACCGTCTTCAGGAGGAACTGGCCGATCTCGGGTTCGTTGAACCGGAGATGGAGGATGGCCCGGTCGAGTTGCCGAGCCGCGCCGAGCAGCCATCCTCCATTGCCTGCGAGCAGGTCACCGGGAGGCTCTGTGTCGGGTGCGACGATGGTGATCGTGGCATTGGCAGCGGCCCGGTCGAGGTCGATGCGCACCCATCCGAGATCGACGTGGTCGTCGTTCGTGACCGGCACGATGTCATCCAGGACGAAGCCTCGTTGCGTGTCGTCGGAGGACGCCGAGGGCCGACTCGAGCCAGCGGCCAGCGTTCGGGCCCGGTCGGTCACGACGTCGTCGAAGGTGCTTCGCGGCACCAGCTCATCGACGAGTTTCCAGTCCAGGGCGGTTTGTCCCATGACACCCTCGGCCATCGTCGAGAGCTGGTCGGCTCGATCGCGTCGTACCTTCCTCTTGTCCACGACGCGGGTCAGTCCACCGGTGCCGGGCAGGACGCCGAGCAGCGGGATCTCCGGCAAGGACACCGCCGACGACCGATCATCGACCAACATCAGGTAGTCGCAGGCCAGCGCCAGTTCGTACCCGCCGCCGGCGGTGGTTCCGGCCATGGCAGCAAGATACGTCTGGCCCGAGTTGGCCGAAGCGTCCTCGATGGCGAATCGGGTCTCGTTGGTGAATCGACAGAAGTTGATCTTGTCGGCATGGGTCGAGGTCGCCAGCATGGGAATGTTGGCGCCCGAGCAGAAGACCCGGTCCAGCGCCGACCCGATCACGACTGTCCGCACCGACGGATGTTCCAGGCGTAGACGTTCGACGGCGTCGTGCAGTTCGATGTCGACACCGAGGTCGTAGCTGTTGAGCTTGAGCTGATAGTCGTTCGGCCGCACGCCCCCGTCGGGGTCGACGGCGAGACGCAGCCAGGCGATCTCCCCATCGATCTCGAGCTGCCAGTGTCGCCAGGCGGTCGGTTTGGTGGCGAACTCGATCGTCATCATCATGTTCTACGCAAAAGTTCGAAGTATGTCAAGGTCCGTAGGATGTTGTCGAGGATGGAGAGATGAGGCTGGAGAAGATCTAGGAGACTGCTGAGCAATTCTGGGTGAATGGCTCGCGTTTTCGGTCTGGATCG
>ERZ888423.2725-NODE-2725-length-12697-cov-5.020013_pt1 | contig 12697 bp, 9 predicted proteins | sample MGYA00520523_ERZ888423 | MGnify/ENA primary metagenome ERZ888423 (study PRJEB32303, sample SAMEA104408611) | aquatic metagenome | biome: Brackish water; feature: Pelagic; material: water | place: Baltic Sea | collected 2014-06-08T10:24:00 | depth 30,27 m ...
GCTGCTGTTGCCGGTGTTCATAGCAATCTTGGTGCTGTCCTTATGGCTCGCTCGGCAACAGACCGGACTTTGGGAGTGGTCGTGGCTGTGGTTGGTCTTAGCGGCGGTGCTGGTTGCGGCTGGTTGGATTTTTGTGATGCCTCGCCACCCCGACGCGTCAGCAGGGGGCGTGCAGCTCAACTGGCCCTTAGAGCCGTGATCCTACGCCGTGATCCAAGGTGGAAAAAGGCCATTCAACCACCATGCTTCGGTGACCGCACAGCGCTATGCGCTCGACATTACCAAGATCACAGGGCTCTTGGGACGCCGCGCCAATGGCCTCATGCCGACCGACTTCGCCGCCTATCACATCTACGGTGCTGCGGTTTTGGCACCCTGCGACGGCACGGTCCTGCGCACGCACGATGGGCACGACGAGACGCCGATCGGGGAAGGTGTGACCGAAGACGTGGCCGGCAACATGGTGGCGCTGCAATGCGACACCGCTACCGTCGTGCTCGCGCATCTGCAGGCCCGGGTGCAAGTAACCAAAGGGCAGGCTGTGACGCGCGGAACCATACTGGGGCGCGTTGGCAGCACTGGCAACTCGACGGAGCCACACCTGCATATTCATGCGGTGGACAGGCAGGCGGAAGACGTAAACTGCCTGCTCTTCACCTGCGAGAGTCTTCCGATATCCTTTACAAGACGGACCTTCGCGCGCAACGACATGTTCGATGTGATCAACGAATAACATATCCATTCCTCTCCACCACAGTTAGCTGGTCTGGTCACGGTTTGGTGCCAGTCAACCCAGCGCTTTGCCAGTGCAGATGCTTTCGTGGCCGTAGAACCAAGGGGCAGATCGTAGTTGCGAGAACCTTGGACAGCGGTCAGCTGAATGGCTACGTGATTGGGCGAACTTGGGCCCAAGCAGGTATCTGTAGCAGCCCGTATGCCCTGATTATCATAACCCCAAAGCGGCAACATTTTGTGCAGCCTTTTGGCCCACCTTTACTCTACTGTTGACAGCAGCTGAGAGAAAACGGGGGCCGGTTGCATCAGAATAGTGATCCGATCGGCACCTGAGAGACCACGCATAGCGTCTCCTTTGACATTCACGTCCTACCTACCGGGCTATCGGGTACCCTTGGAGCAAGCCATTTGGCCGTTTCTTTAGGGCAGCCAGTATCAAAATTGCGCCCAGTCAGGGACGCAAACTTGCTTGCCATATCGTTTGACGTGAATGGCCTTTCAGGGGTCCCTAGAAAACTGTTCTTACTGGCGTCAAATACTCTGCCCGAGACAAGCCGGACGGCAAGGGTGGCCCCCCATTTGTCTTGATCAGCGGCGGCTGAATGCAGTGTGATGCGCGCAGCCAGCTCGGCTGCGGCGGGTTGATCGAGCGCGTTGATAAACGTTTTAGGGTCGTCGGGATTGTTCAGCGCTGCGACTGCCAGAACGTAGGGCACGCTATATTGCGCGCCGGCCAAATCAGTAGGGGCAGGATTTGAGTGATGCGATAAAACCTTATCGCTAACCGCCAGATCGATCGTGCTGATATCTTCTGCGGAAAAATCATGGGCCGACATCATTTCACGCAGACATTCCACTGGGGCTTGGGCTGTTACATGGCAGGCATACCGTTTCAGGCACAGTTGGCGTGTTTGCCAATCCGTCCCCAGCCCCGCAGTCAAACGCGCTGGTTCAGAGTTTTGGCAATAGGCCTCAAGCAGTCCAAACTTTCCTTCTAAAACGGTGTTCGGCCCTTCATAGCCGCGCGCAGCCAAGTTTGCGGCAAAGACGCCCCCTTGGGCCGCTCGCCCCATATGAAGGCGTTTAACCATGCCGCCTCCGGCGTGGGAAAATGCCAAAAGTCCACCGCTCATGGACCCTGCAATCCCAAATGCGTCAACCATCTGTTGTAACGACAATCCACGCAACAAACCGGTGGCCACTGCCGCTCCGAATGGGCCTGTAATGCCCGGTGCGTGAAAACCGCGCTGTTCGGCAGAATGTAACGTGGCGTTGCCAATACGAAACATCACCTCAGTGCCTGCAACGATTGCACAGAGCAGATCTTCTAGCCCGGCACCGATGTCTTGTGCCACCATCAGGGCAGGCAGAGCGACCGTGGCGCCCGGATGTACGCCGGCACCAGGCTTGCGCAGGCTGTCCAATTCAAACGCATGGGCGCAGGCACCGGCGATAAGGGCGGCCTGTTCAACGGGCAGACCGGGCAAAGAAAGGGTGGGCAAATGGCAGGAGCCGGGTGCGGCACCCGCCGCCGCCTGTTCAATGATCATCCGCGACCATGAAAATTGCGCTCCAAACGCAGCACATCCAACGGCATCGGTCAGACAACTCCAAGCCAATGCACGGACATCTGTAGGAATGGCTTTGGGACGCAGGGCATGGGCAAATTCTGCCAATTGCTGGGCGGCGGTTGATTTAAGCATGACATCCAATCCTTATTTGGGGGGGAGTCAGTTACGGATATCTTGGGTAAAATCTTCCAAGGCCATCTGCCGGCCCATGCCGGCTGCGCACGCTTGTTCATAGATATATCCAGCGGCAGCGGCAAATTGCAGGCCGTGGATATTACCACGATCTGAAAAGGTAATGTCGTTTGGCGATTGACGCCCTAATGTCGGATTACGCATGAGATCTGCCAGCAGAATACGCCGATCGATTGGTATGCTCGCAAAGTGACGCGCGCCACCCGAGCTGGCTTTGGTGCCTTGGGCGCTAAATGTAAGACATTCATCCTCAATCGGGTGGCCACCCCATTCGGGGGCGGGGGTCGCTAAGCCAAGCCGTAACCAACGATCGACCTTGGCAGACGCGGCAGTATCGAGGCTTCCACCAATGGCCATGATATGTGTACCAGGGCGCAGATCGGCACCATATACCACGGGTGTGATCGCATTTGTGCAGGCGCATAAAATGTCTGCCCGGGCTGCCACCTCCGCGGCATCGGATGCAAGTTCAGCCCCGTAGCCCAGATCGCGCGCATGTTTTACAAAACGTGCAGCATTGGCCCTTGTGGGGCTATAAATTACCACTTGTGCAATATCAGATGTCGCGCAAATTGTAAGCAGATGCGATAGTGCCATCCCGCCAGATCCCAATATGCCAAGGACCTGCGATCCTGGCCGTGCCATCAAGCGCGCCCCAATTGCTGAATCCGCGCCAACCCGCATTTGTTGCAAAATACCATCATGTATCAACGCCAGAGGCGCCCCCGTTTCCACGGATAATAACAGCAGTAACCCACAGTATGTCCCCGGAGAAACGGCATATTTTTCTTTGCGTGCAACGCCAGCCACATCGCGCAGATAGGTTACATCAGATTTGACCCGCAGGCAGGCATAGCGCCCAGCAATACCGGCAACCATCCCCAGCTGATACGTTTCGTGTCCACGTGGGGTGGCTTGCAGATCAAGACGTGGGGCGCAAACACCTTGTCCAAGGGCAAATGCCTCATAAGCCTGTGCAACTGTGTTTACAAAATCCGCAGGTGACAGCAACACGGACACTGCAGCATTGTCGATGAGGACTGGCATAGTTTACCCTCCTGTCAGTGGACGGCTCAAAGCCATAATCCACCCGACAGGGTAGCGCAGCGATAATAATTCACCCAGTAGCCAAAGCCCGGCAATAACGCCGATCGCACCCAAGACGCAGACTAGCCAGCTTTTTTTGGCTAGAACGCGCAGAAATGTTGCAACGTACAGCGGTGCGGCTGCGAAAAAGCCAACCAGTAACGAAAGTAACGGTAGCAGAATGAACCACCCAAAGTAATAGGTCAGTGAGGCCTGCGTGCCACCTGCAGCCCGGTATTCCGCTTCTGTGTCCGATAGCGCTGACGGAACTCCACGCGCGATCTGCAAAAGAGAAATTAAAATCAATGCGGCTGTTATCAGTGCAACCGAAATTGGAAAGACATAGGCCAGAAATCGTAAATTCATCGTGTCAAGAATAGCAAAAATGGCAAACGCTAGCAACGCGAGGGAAAATATCACTTGGCCGCGCTTTTGTGTGGCCGAGGCAGATCCTGTTTCATGCTCACCCAGTGAAATGCCCGAGCGAGAGCGCCAAGCGATGAAAACTGACACAACGGTCAAAACAAGAATGATCATTGCTGTGGGTCGTAAAAATACATGCAATCCGTAAATTTGCACTGTGCGCGATACGGAATCTTCCAGTGCGGGTGCAAGAACGAACCCGATCAAAAGAGCCGCGCGCGACCAACCAAAACGTTTCATAAACCCCCCCAGCAGGCCCAACAACACCAGTGCTATGATGTCGCCCCAGTTTTGTGAGGTTTGGAAACCAGCAAAGAATATCATTGTAATCATGAATGGGGCGATCAGCGCAAACGGGGCTGCGGTTAGCGATGCAATCGGGCGTGCAAGCCCAACACAGATTAGTGCACCCAAAACGTTGGCAATTGCGATTGACCAGATGATCACATAGACCAGATCAACATGGTTGGTCACCAATGTGCGTCCGGGCGTGACCCCAATCAATACTAATCCACCCAGCAACAGTGCCATGGTGCCTGATCCGGGAATGCCCAAAAACAGTGTTGGTATCAAAGCACCACCTTCTTTGGCGTTATTCGCTGACTCTGGCGCGATGACGCCGCGAATGTCTCCTTTGCCAAATTGTGATTTGTCTTTACTGGTCTGAATAACATGGCCATATGCGATCCAGTCGATCACAGTGCCCCCCAAGCCGGGCAGCGCACCAATCAGCGCACCAATGGTTGAGCAGCGCAGCACCAGCCACATGTTGCCAAACACGTCACGCACGCCCTGCATCCAGCCCTTTCCGATACTTCCATGCTCAGAAATTGCAACCTTGTGGCGCAATACGTCCAGAATTTCGGGCACCGCAAACAGTCCCAGACCGATCACCAAAAGTGGCAGGCCATCCAAGAGATAAAGTGACCCTTGGGTCATCCGGAATTCACCTGTTGATACCGCTGGACCTATCGTGCCAACTAAAAGACCAATACCGCAAGCAGCCAACCCCTTGATCATGCTGCGCCCAGTCAAAAGCCCCACCAGGCTCAGCGCTAAAATGACCAACATCATCTGTTCGGCAAATCCGATCGCTAAAAGCAGTGGTCGGGCAAACACAAATGCAAAGCTTAGCAAAATTGCACCAAAAACCCCACCGATCAATGAGGCGGTGAATGCCGCTGAAAGCGCCCGCGCGCCTTCTCCCCTTTGCGCCAAGGGAAAGCCGTCAACCACAGTCGCCTGTGACCCCGAGCTGCCCGGAACGCCCATAAGAACTGATGGAAAAGTGTCAGATGTTGTGGTCACTGATGTCAGCCCGATCATCATCGCCAAGGCGGCAGACTGATCCATTCCGTAGACAAATGGCAAAACCAGCGACATTCCAGAAATGCCACCCAAGCCGGGCAAAATGCCAACCGCAAGCCCGATCACTACCCCAAGCACCAGATAGATCAGATGAGGGCCCATGATTTGCCCAAACGCCTGAAGTGCAAAATCGACAAGAGTAGGATCCATCTTGGGCCTCTGACTGCGCAAAAATGTTCATTGGCGCATATGCGCACTTGAAATGTGACGGCTGGCGGGGTGCCGCCAGCCGTCTGCACGGATCAGTTTACGCCATGCGTGTCGCTCAGCCATTTCTTCAGCCAAGTCCGTTCAGCGTCGCTCATGACAGATGCACCTTTCAAAGTACGTTCGGCCTGAGCACCAACAGTTTGTGGATATGGCCCGAGCACCGCCTTGGCTTCATCACCGGAAAGCCGTTCACTGCTAAGTGCCTTGCGCATCGCATCTGCATAGACGTTGTAGATGTCATCGGGTGTGCCAGCGGGCAGCGCAAACATTTTGGAGCCCATCACGCGGATGTTGAATAGTGTCTTCCAGACAGCATAGGCTTCACCCGTTAGCTTTGCGCCGTGGATGGCCTCATATACCTCAAGAAAGGTGGGCAGTTCTGGAACCATTGGGTCGCGGACAATTTCACCCGCTTCATTTTCAAAGCCGAATGTAAATAGTGGAACGGCGACCCCTTCATCTACCATCGGTTTGACCGAATTGGTCCAAGATGCCATGTTATCATAGTTCAATTGCAGTTCGCCACGGTCAAACCCCGACTGAGCTTCGGCGTTGCTCAGACCAAAAAGATAGCGCGCTTTGATCCCCAGCAGGTCAATTGCCAACAGCGCTGGAAGGTCTGATGAGGTCGCATTAGCCCCACCATAAACGGGCTGCATGGTGACCAGTTTTTTGACATCGGCCACGGGGTCCCCACTCAGCCCCAAATCCTTGCGGGCGTATACGACCAGACCAAAAGGCGATGTCAGGAATGGACGAAGCTCTGGCAGTGGGTACTCAACGGCTTTGTCCTGAAGCAGGTACTGAAAGAACGTCCCCGTTCCAAGTGATGCAATGGTCATACCGTCTGGTTTGGCCTCGCGGTGAAACTCGTTGATGCCAACTACTGAACCCGCACCAGGAACGTTGCGGATCAAGATGGAAGGCTGGCCAGGCAATGCTTGTTCCAATGCGGGCGCAAGCAAACGGGCGTGGATTGTTGATCCACCGCCGGCACCATAGGGCACGATCAATTCCACATTCTTGAATGTGATATCTGCGGCATAAGCTGGTGCCACTGCTGAGACTGCGGTGACAGCCAGTGCTGAGAGCCAGCACCTTAGAGCTTGAATTTTCATTCTTTCCTCCTCCTATTTACCTATGATCGCAGCGATCATAGGCCCCCTTTGATGGCTGCGCAGATCCCCCACAGCCTCAGGCGCGCGCCTCCTGCGCAGCACCATATCCAGCAAGCCGCCCAAAGGTTGCCCCAGACATTAGCCCGGTGCCACTTGCGTAATTGTTGAAAAACAGGCCCCCCACCATTTCACCAGCGGCATAAAGACCTGGCATTGGTTGGCCGTATTGGTTTTCGACCTGCCCCGCATTGCTGACCTTCAACCCGCCAAAGGTAAAAGTGATACCTGTCGTGACGTGGTAGGCATGATAGGGCGGCGTATCCAGCGGGTTAGCCCAATTTGTCTTATCGATTGCCAGCCCGTCCGTATGGCGCCCGTCGCGAACGTTAGGATCAAAAGGAATATCTGTGCGGCACGCAGCGTTGAAGGCCCGCACCGTTTCCAAAAATGACTTTGGATCAACACCATCTAGCTGTTCGGCAAGCCCCTCTAAAGTATCGGACTGTGCTTTGGTGACGCGCGGGATGCGATATTCACTGCGCAGCAGGTGGCTGACTTTGGAATCAAATATCTGCCACGCAAACATGCCGGGCTGCTTTAGAATTTCGCCGCCATAGCGTGCGTAAGTGTGGCTGTGGAAGTTTCGCCCCTCATCGATATACCGATCTCCACGAGCGTTTACCAAAATACCATAGGGGTAATTGTGCTTTTGAAATTGATCCCCGACGCTCAGGTCGCCAAAGGGGGGCGCGTTTACATCCCATGCCACGGCATGACAGCCCGACCAGTTGCCATGTGGCTGGGCGCCCGCCTCGAGCGCCATGCGCAAGCCAGCCCCCATATTGAACCTGGTTCCTCGCACTTTGGCCATATCCCAGCCAACACCCAGATAGCGTGCGCGCATTTCAGGGTTAGACTCGAACCCCCCACAGGCCAAAACCACCGCACCGGCAGGGATTTCAATCCGTTGCCCATGATGGGCGGCTACGATGCCGCACACGCGGCCGTCTTTACGAATAAGGCTTTCGGCGGGTGTGCTGTAGGCAATTGCGATCCCAGCCCGGTCAGCTGCAGCGTAAAGTGCTTTTAGCAGTTCTTCGCCACCACCCCAAATATGTAAAGCAAGCCCACCCCAAAACTTGAACTTTCCATCGACTTGATACGCTTGACGCCCAAGGCCAGGTTGCAGTTTGACACCATGCCCTGCCACCCATTTTGCAGTTTCCAAACTGTTGCGCACCAGAATCTCACAAAGCTCTGGATCGGTGCGATACTCAGTAAGTTCAAACATATCGTCAAAAAACTGTGCTTCAGTATAGGTGCCGAAATCAACATTCGACAGGTCATCGTCACGCATGGACGGGCAAACCTGCATCAGGTCATCAACCCCATTAAAAGCAAATCGGAATGCACCACCGGTAAAACGAGAATTCCCACCCCGTTCTTCAAAGGATGCCGCTTCTAGCATAAGCACCCTTGCGCCTTCAGCGCGGGCTGAAAGAGCAGCACAAAGCGCTGCATTGCCCGCACCCACCACAATAACATCAGGGGAATATTCAGATATTTCAGTAGCATTCATAACAGGCTAACCTTCCGTCATGTTGTTGAGCTTGTAAGACCATCAGGGGATAGAAGCGGTGCAAGCGCTGCAATGGTGTCGATATTCTCCAGATTAATTAGTTGATCGCGCAGCTTCACCGCAGATTTCGACCCCACGACAGGGGTCGCACAATCGATAAATTTTGCCTCAAGCGCGCCATCTGGCAGTGGGTGGTTGCGGTCACGGCCCAGTGGCCTTTCAACACGCGCATGCAGTTGCTGGCCTGTTGTCGTTGTTACCGTGACTTCTGCAAAAAAATGCTCAAAGCTGTTCATATCTGCTTTGGGATGTGGCTCTGCCGTGATCTGCTGCATGATCGCGTGCACCCGCGGTTCGGTGACGGCATCATCTGTAAAATCACTCAGCGTCAAGCGACCCTGAAGAAGGGCGCGCGCCAAGACATATTGCACCGAAAATTTCGCGTCTAATCCAGACTTGGGGTTGGGTCGGTTTGTGTGGCGCAGCCGCCGGGGATGTGTCCAAGACCGGATGGCCTGAACATTTTCAGCAGTTAATCCGTGTTGATCTCGCAGGATCAGCAGCGCATCAATTGCAGGATGGGTGCTGGCGCAGCAAGGGTGACGCTTGAATGCAATACCAGGCTCGATAAGATCCAGTGGGGCAGCCCAATCCTCGAGGCATGCTTTGGCATTTACATGACCTTCGTCATAGACATTAAAAAACCCCTGAGGATGCTCTAGCGCACCCGGATTTGCGGTCACCCCAGCTGCGGCAAGCATGGCCGCCGACAGGCCGTTTCTCGCGCAAAAGCCAACATGGAACGGCTTTGACATTGTTCCAAAATTTGCTTTGAGCCCCGCTGCCATTGATGCCGCCAAGCCAAGGGCCATGGTAGTTTTTTCTGGCGTTAAGCGCATAAGGTGCGCCGATGCTGCGGCAGCGCCAAAAACCCCTAATGTCGCCGTTGGGTGCCAGCCCTTTTCATAGTGGTGAAAATTTACAGCGCGCCCAAGTCGCGTTTCCACCTCGACCCCTGCAATGTAAGCCGACAGAAGTGCCCTTCCGCTAAGGTTATGCCGCTCTGCAAGCGCCCAAAGCGCAGGCACGATTGGGGCGCTTGGGTGCCCACCCATCGTGTTTGAGCAGTCATCAAAGTCATGCGCGTGGGCTGCAGTCCCATTAAACAGTGTCGCACTGAGGGCGTCGACCCGCATAGTACTGCCAAAGACACTCGCCTTGCCTGCGGCAATCGACTCGGCAAAGCCAGTACGCACCAACACGGCAACTGCGCTGTTTGCGCCCGCCAGCGTCACGCCGACAGTATCCATGATTGCCTGGCGTGCAGTTGTCATGGCTTCTGATGGAACATTGTCACACGTGACCGTCAGCAACTTACTGGAAATCTCTTGCAGCAGCATGGCCACCCCCCGTCCATATACAAACTGTAGACAGCAAGCCAATCACTGTCTACAGTTTTTTATATAAATCAATAAATAGCGCTCAAATGCGCTTTTTATTGGACTAATTCTGATTTAATCTTATTAACTGTCAACAGTAAGAACGGAATGTAAAAAATGACTGACACTATTGCTGACAGAGTACCCGTTTTGGTCGAACGTGGATTATTGGCTGATAAAGCGACTGAACATATTCGTGGATTGATCACTGCAGGCCGCCTTTGCCCGGGTGATCGGCTGAATGAGGTTGAGATAGCCGCCGAACTTTCAATCAGTCGCGGGCCGGTCCGCGAAGCGGTGCGTCGGTTCGCGTCAGCAGGTCTTGTGGTGTCTGAGCCCAATTTGGGGTCGCGAGTCATCGACATTGATGCGGCTGCCGTTCGCGGGCTTTACGAAGTGCGAGAAGCGCTTGAATCTATGGCGGCCCGCTTGGCAGCGGAACGAATGCAGTCAAGAGATAAAAAGGCCTTGCTTGAGATGCTAGACCAACACGCCCTAGCCATGTGCGGTAGTGCGGCCACCGATACCTACCCTGCAGGAAGCTCAGATTGGGATTTTCATTTAGCCGTTTTGAAGGGGTCAGATAATGCCGTAGCATGGCGCATTTGTGGAAATGAGTTGCGCGACATGTTCAGCTTGTTGCGTGCCCGTCATGGGCGGGTGCCCGGTCGTGGTAAAGTCGCGCTGCAGGAGCATCGTCAGGTGGCTGAAGCGATATTGGATCAGGATGGAGATCTGGCCGCTGTCCTTATGTCGCGCCATATCCGCAATTCTTATCGTAACCAGATCACCCTGATGTCAGCGGGCGTTCCCGAAGATCGACGCAAGGAGAAGATATGACGGTCAGTTGGCTTAAGTCCCCAGATCCTCGCGCAGTGCCACGAAGCGCACGCTTGCGTGCCTTGTTGGCTTTGGGGCAAACCACCGCTATGGCGGGTGCTTATGATGGCATGTCTGCGCTTTTGGCCCGCCAGGCTGGGTTTCAGGCACTTTATCTTTCTGGTGCAGCACTTTCCGCCAGCAAGGCACTGCCTGATTTGGGGCTACTGACGGCCGAAGACGTCACGCGTGCGGCGCGGGACCTTGTGCGCGCATCCGATCTGCCTGTACTTGTGGATTGTGACACGGGCTTTGGCGAAGCGATGAATGTTATGCGTGCTGTGCGTGAACTTGAAGAGGTGGGTGTCGCTGGAATTCAGATCGAAGACCAGCAGTTCCCCAAGAAATGTGGTCATTTGAACGATAAGCGATTGGTACCAGCCGAAGATATGTGCCGAAAGATTTCAGCGGCGCGTCACGCGTCTTCTCAGATGGTGATCTGCGCTCGTACCGATGCGGCCTCAACAGCGCTTGATGACGCCATAGATCGTGCCAACCGATATGCCCGCGCTGGGGCGGACGTTATTTTTGTTGAGGCGTTGGTGAGTGATGCTGACATTAGGGCTGTGCGTGAACGGGTGTCAGCACCGCTGTTGGCCAATATGACCGAATTTGGCCGCACCCCACAAATTGCTCTGAATGCGTGGCAAGGCTATGGATATGAACTGGTAATCTATCCTGTATCGGCCTTTCGGATTGCGGCTCGCGCTCTGGAGCAATTCTATAGTGGTCTGCAAACCGCAGGGACTGCAGAATCTTTCTTGCCTGCGATGATGACGCGCAGCAAGCTTTATGAAACGATCGAATATTATGATTATGAGGCGCTTGACGCCCAAATTGTCCGGACAGTTCTTCCGACTGAAACGTCCACCAACAAGGCAGATTGAACATGAGCGCGCACCAGATTTCTGAAAATATCCACACGAGAGCTATTGCCGAGTTTGTCGCAGGCTTGCGCTATGATGACATCCCGCAAGAAGTGCGCACTCGGTGCAAACTGTTAATCCTTGATAGTTTGGGATGTGCACTTTACGGAGCCGATTTGCCTTGGACACGTATTTTGCAATCAACACTTGGTGCAATTGATTCCAATGATGGTGCAGCAGTTTGGGGTACAAATATTCGGCTCAGCCCACCGCATGCGGTCCTGATCAATGGCACGCAGGTACAAGGGTTTGAATTGGATGATGTGCACCGCCATGGCGTACTGCATGTGGGTGCTGTTACACTTCCGCCACTACTTGCCGTTGCAGAGATGACGCCTATGACGGGCCGTGAATTTTTAACGGCTGCTGTGGCCGGCTATGAAATTGGGCCGCGTGTAGGTATCTGCATGGGGCAGGAACACATAGGCCAGGGTTGGCATTCTGGGGCAACCGTTGGTGTGTTTTCGGCAGCCGCAGGTGCGGCGCGGGGTTTTGGGTTGGATCCTGAGCGCACGATCCACGCGCTTGGCATAGCCGGAACACAGGCCGCAGGCCTTATGGCTGCTCAGTTTGGCGCAATGGTCAAACGGATGCATGCTGGGCGCTCAGCGCAAAGTGGATTTTACGGCGCTTTGTTGGCGCGTGATGGTTTTACTGGAATCATCGATGTGTTTGAGGCCCAGTATGGTGGATTTTGCACAACATTTTCCCGCTCGGGTGACCGGTTTGATATGGGCGCGCTGAGTGCGGGGTTGGGCCAGACTTTTGAAACGATGCGTATCGCGCTTAAATTCTACTCCTGCGTTGGCAGCAATCATACGACCTTGGATGCTATTCGTGATTTACGCACGGAAACCCCATTCGCTCTTGAGGATATGGAGAAGATTGTCGTGCATGGCTCACAGGTGACCGTTGATCATGTCGGCTGGTCATACCGCCCCGAAGGATTGACATCTGCTCAGTTGAATTTGCCGTTCTGTGTGGCGACCCTCTTGTTAGAAGGTGATGTGTTTGTCGACCAGTTTACACCTGATTGTGTTGATAATGCAGAACGGATTGCGTTGTCGCGAAAGGTTGAGGTCGTACATGATCCAGAGATCACGGCCCTCGGTTCAAAATTTCGCCACAAGGTGCGGGTTGATATTCACCTACGCGATGGCCGAATTTTGCA
>ERZ888423.2727-NODE-2727-length-12685-cov-54.755107_pt1 | contig 12685 bp, 10 predicted proteins | sample MGYA00520523_ERZ888423 | MGnify/ENA primary metagenome ERZ888423 (study PRJEB32303, sample SAMEA104408611) | aquatic metagenome | biome: Brackish water; feature: Pelagic; material: water | place: Baltic Sea | collected 2014-06-08T10:24:00 | depth 30,27 m ...
GACCGCGGCGATCACCTGGGCCGGTGTCAGCGTCCCGCCCAGCAGCGTCTCGATCACCAGGGTTTCTTGCCGCCATGTCACGATGGCGCCATTGGCGGTCGGCTGGATGCTCAGATGCGAGGCGTCATAAAGAAAGGGCCAGCCCGACAGGTCCAACCGATCGCGGCCGGGTTCGAAATCGGTGATCTGATCGATCATCCCATCGGCCCGCAGCACAAAGACGTCACGACCCGACCCCCCGGTCAGGGTGTCGATGCCGGAGCCATCCTCGAGAGTGTCGTCGCCCTGATTGCCGATCAGATGGTCATTGCCAGCCCCACCGATCAAGATGTCGTTCAAGGCGCCCCCCGAAAGATCGCCGCCTGCGGCCATGGCGGACAGCATGGCGCCATTGGCCGATGTATCAAGATCAAGCGTGGTGATGCCGGCGCTGACCTCGGACGACACGAAAACCTGCATCCGGTCGCCCGCCGAAACCGCCGCAATGGCCGAGATATTCTCCAGCCCGCTGGAAGAGCTGTCGGCAAGCACATCGACAAGCTGCAACCGGCCGTTGGGCAGCAACAAGAACACGGTGATGCCATCGTCACCGCCCGCGGCCAACACATAGGTGAAGCCGTTCGCCTCGACCACCTGAAGGCTTTGCAACATGCCAAAGCGCGTGTCTTGCGTGTCGATCACATGATCGGTCGCGACCAACCGGCCGTCGCTGGTCAATTGCATCACCGTGATTGCGCCGGATTGACCGGCACCGCTTTCGGGGGCCGATCCCACCAGAACGAAACTGCGCCCGGCCAGCGTCGTGGTGACAAGGGCATTGGGCGTCATGATCCCCACGCCTTCGTTGATGCCGAGATTTCCCGTCGGCAAAAGCCCGTCGTCTGTGATCCGATAGGCGGTGATGCCCTGTTCCGTCAGGCTGGCACCCAAAAGGTAGCTTTTGCCCCCGACCGAGAGCGTATCCAGCGCAATGACCGAGTCGGCATAAAGCCCGGGGGTATCGAGGACCGTATACTGACGGGACAGGGAACCCGAAGCCATCATGGCATAGGCCTCGATCGAACCATTGCCGGAATTGGCCAGAAAAAGCGTTTCATGGCCCAACTGATCGACGTCGAACACATTCCCGGTCACATTCGAAAGACCGCTGATCTGGTTCTGGGTGCCGATCATGCCGTTTGCGCCCAGCGTCAGTGCCGTCAGGCCCCCGTCTGCCGCGCCCGCGACGACAAGGCGTGGGCCATTGGCTGTGTCGATCAACGCCAGACGGTCCATCACGCCCTCTGACATGCTGGCGGTGAAATATGTGAAATCGATCACCGACAAACCGCCCGCCGGATTGATCGCATAGGCCACGACCCCTCCGTTCGGGCCGGATGTGGAATACAGATACGTTCCGGTCTGCGTGGCATGCACGATCAGATCGGTGATCCCGAAATCCAGACTATTCTGGGTGGTCAGAACCTGACCTGTCACGGTCAGCTGCGGCATTGCGCATTCCCCCCAAGACATCAATGCCGATCAGGCTGACGGTCTTTCAGGGCAGCTTCGGGCAGGAAATGTGGTCAGACCGCGAAAATCCGCGCGGATTGTCGGGGCTTTGTGAACCCTTTGTTTGCCTTGCTGCGGCAGGCCTCAGGAAAGGCTTTTCTTGTGGCGATCAATCGCTTCGTCAAGGTCTTCGAAATACTGGAGTTTCCCGTTTTCCAAGATCAGGGCCGCGTCGCAGAATTCCTTGAGCTCACCGAGATTGTGGTTCACCATGATCGCATCCGAGGTTTTCATCCGTTCGTGAAACAACGCCGCGCTGCGGGCACGAAAGGCGGCGTCGCCCGCAGCGGTGACTTCGTCGATCAGATAGGTGTCGAACTTGATCCCCAGCGACAGGCCAAAGGTCAGCCTGCTGCGCATGCCTGAGGAATAGGTGCGCACCGGCATGTGGAAATGGGCCCCGATCTGGGCAAAATCCTGAACGAAATCGGTCAATTCCTCGGTTTCGATGCCGTAGACGCGGGCGATGAAGCGCACATTTTGCGCGCCGGTCATCAGCGGGTGGATCGAACCCGCCTGTCCGATGGGCCATGACATCGTGCCATCCGTAAGGACCCGGCCACGATCGGGGCGCATGTTGCCTGCGATGATCGACATCAGGGTCGATTTCCCCGCCCCGTTGCGGCCCAGAAGGGCAAGGGATTTTCCGGTTTCGACCGTGAGCGACAGGTTGTCGATCACCAGTTTGCGGCGCCCGTTCACATCGAAGGATTTCGTCAGACTGTCGAAGCGGATCATCGCGCCCTGCCCCTATTGGCGGTCACGAATGCTGTAATAGACCAAGGCCGCGATGGCCCATGCGAGCGTCAGGAACATCAACGCCAGCCCCGCGATCACGTCGCGCCGGGGGAACTGGGCGCTTTCGGGCAGGGTGGGGCGGATGTAGACGGCCAGATACCGACTTTGGCGCGCGGAATTCGTGCGCGCGACATCCAGCGCGGTCAGCGCGGCGCGATAGCTTTCTTCCGCGAATTGACGATCGACCAGAAGCCCTTCGAACCGCGCCATCAGGGTCGGATAATCCAGACCTTCGGTGCCGATATCGCTGGTCGCGAAATCCAGTCGTTCTTGCTGGATGCGCGCGCGGATCACCTCGATCCGGCGCTGGGCCTGAACAACGCGGGGATCATTGGGGTTGGCCGTGTTTTCCGACAAAAGATCATATTCGATCAAAGCCGCGGCCAGTTGCTGTTGCAGCGTGTTCAGAACGCCTGTCCGCCCCTGAAGATCGCTTTCGGGATCGACGATGCGGGTTTGGGTGCGAAATTGCGTCAAGGCTTCGCGCGCGGCGCGCAAACGGATCAGGGCTGCATCCAGATCGCTCTGGGCAAAGCGCATGGCATCGGCGCGGGCTTGTGCGTTCAATTCGTTGATCAGCGACTGGCTTTCCGCCATGATCGCGGTGGCCAGCGCATGGGCTGTTTCGGGATCGAAGGCCAGCACCTCAAGGGCGATCAGGCCGTTTCCCTGAGCATAAGAGACCCGCACCACGCGCTGCCAATGCGAAACCAGATCCTCGAATGACGCATCGGGCGACAGGGCAAAGATCGGGTCCGTGGCGTAGGGTGCCGCGTAATGCGTGATCAGATCCATTCGCTGCGTCAGCCGTCCGACAAGCTCGGCGCTGGTGATGAATTCGAAAAGAATATCCCCATCGGTGCCGGCGCCGGCACCTGTGAATTGCGCAAGGCCACCCATGATATCGGTGGCCGAACTGCCTTCGTCGCTGCGGACCGTGAAGCCGACATCGGAGGCATATTGATCCTGCGCAAAGCCATAAAGGTAATAGACGGTGGCAAGCAACGGCGCGACCACCATCACCACGAACGACACCAACAGGCCATAATGCCGTCGCTGCAGACGCGCGGGGCGGGCGATTGGTCGAAAGGTCTGTTCAGCCGCTTGGGGTGGCACAGGTTTTTGTGCCGACGCGGCGGGATTGGCCGCCGGGCGTGGCGCAGCGGCGACCGGTTGCATGGCCGCGATCGTGCCCTGTGCGGCGGCTGCCTGCGTTATCTTTGGTGCATTTGCATCGGCCAAGATTGCATGCCTTAGATCAATGGTTTGAAATCCCCCCTTTGGTCATACATAGTCCCGCCCGACATGGCCAGCGCGTTGGAGCTATCGTTGAGCACGACCGATCCATACAGTGGGCTGCCGCCGCCAAGCCGGACGGTGACGGCGCGACGGTCCTTTGCCGGGCTGCGGTCGATCACGGCGCTTGTGCTGCGCGAGATGTCGACGCGCTATGGTCGCACGCCCGGCGGTTACATCTGGGCGGTGCTGGAACCGATGGGTGCGCTGATCGTGATGGCGGTGGTCTTTTCCATCCTGCTGCGCGCGCCGTCGCTGGGGAATTCCTTCATCCTGTTCTATGCGTCGGGCTATCTGCCGTTCACGATCTACGCCAGCGTGGCGGGCAGTGTGCAAACCGCCCTGATGTTTTCCAAACCCTTGCTGATGTATCCGGCGGTGTCGTGGATCGACGCGATCCTTGCCCGGTTCATCTTGAACTTTCTGACCGGGGTTGTGGTCTTGATCATCGTGCTGATCGGCATTTTGCACTTCACCGCTGCCACGGCGACGCTGAGCATCGGGCCGATCATCTTGTCGGTGATCCTGGCGGCGCTGCTGGGGTTGGGGATCGGAACGCTGAATTGTCTGTTGGCGGGTCTGTTTTCCGCGTGGGGTGCCCTGTGGGGGATCGCCACACGCCCCCTGTTTCTGGTGGCCGGGGTGATTTTCCTTTATGAGGACATGCCTGCATCGATCCAGGGTCTTTTGTGGTATACGCCGTGGATCCATTTCACCGGCCTGGCGCGCACCGGGATCTATCCAACCTATGCGCCCGATTACATCTCGGTCCCGCTGGTTCTGGTGTGGGCCATGGTGCCGCTGGCCTTGGGGCTGGTGCTGTTGCGGCGCCATCATCAGGATATCTTGAACCGCTGAGGCGGCTCAGATCCGGTGATAGGGGCTACCCGACAGGATCGAGGCCGCGCGGTAGAGCTGTTCGGCCAGCATCACGCGCGCCAGCATATGCGGCCAGACCATGCGCCCAAAGGAAATGGCCAGCGTCGCCTCGGCGCGCAGATCGGGGGCCAGCCCGTCGGCCCCGCCGATGCAGATCGCCAGATCACCCTGCCCCCCATCGCGCAGCGCGGCAATCTGGCCTGCGAAATCGGGCGATGTCATCTGCACCCCGCGTTCATCCAGCACCCACAGCCGTGCGGCGCGTGGCAGCGCGCGGCGCAGCAGATCGGCCTCGGCCGCCATGCCGCCGCCCCGGCGATCCTCGACCTCGGTGATGCCGCCCCAACTCAGACCAAGTGTCCGCCCCGTCTTGTCGAAGCGTGTCAGGTAATCGTCGATCAGCGCCTGTTCGGGTCCGGCCCTCAGCCGCCCGACCGCGCAAAGATGCACCCGCATCGCCGGCCGCTACTGCGCCGCGCCAGCCGTGGGCATCCACATTTTCTCGAGCTGGTAGAACTCGCGCACTTCGGGGCGGAACAGATGCACGATGACATCGCCCGCATCGATCAAGACCCAGTCGCCCGTGCCTTTGCCCTCGGTCTTGCAGCTCATCTTGTGGCTGTCCTTGAGGCGTTCCACGAGCTTTTCGGCGATGGATGCCACCTGTCGCGATGACCGGCCCGAGGCGATCACCATGTAATCGGCAATCGAGGATTTGCCGCGCAAATCGATCTGCACGACGTCTTCGGCCTTGTCATCATCGAGAGAGGCAAGAACGCTGTCGAGCAACTCCTGGCTGGTCGGTGCGTCCATCTGGACCGCAGCGGCGGTCCGGCGGGGGGTGGTCTTAGCCACCGCGGTGGTGTGTCCGGTCAGGACCCGATCCTCCTGTTTGCGCGCCTGCTGCCCCCGGCGCCGGGTGATCGGATGGTAGCATTGGATGGGCGCAATCTCAATGACCTGTCAGGGGCCACTGTGCCGGCACGGCCAGAACCCACATCTGGGTTGCCCCAAGAAATCGGCCATATCCCTTGTGCGAATTCAGATAGATTGGGGATAACCGCCCAAGGGTAGCTATATCGGGTAGCCAAAGCTTGACTCACTGGCGTGCGGGCCGGACAGTCAGGCCTTAGAATCGTGTGCATCCCGGAGGGGCCGCGCCATGCGCTTTACCCGGCTTCGCCTGAATGGCTTCAAAAGCTTTGTCGATCCTACCGACCTGATCATTCAGGACGGGCTGACCGGGGTTGTGGGCCCCAATGGCTGCGGCAAATCCAATCTGCTTGAGGCGCTGCGCTGGGTGATGGGCGAAAATCGACCCACGGCCATGCGCGGCGACGGGATGGAGGATGTGATCTTTGCCGGTGCCGCCACGCGCGGCGCGCGCAATTTCGCAGAGGTCGTGCTGCAACTCGACAATTCCGAACGACTGGCCCCCGCGGGCTTCAACGACGAAGACACGCTCGACATCACCCGGCGCATCACCCGCGATGCGGGATCGGCCTATAAGCTGAACGGCAAGGATGTGCGCGCGCGCGATGTGCAGATGCTGTTTGCCGATGCCTCGACCGGGGCGCATTCCCCCGCGCTGGTGCGGCAGGGGCAGATTTCCGAATTGATCAATGCCCGCCCCAAGGCGCGCCGCCGTGTGCTGGAGGAAGCTGCCGGTATCTCGGGGCTCTATCAGCGGCGCCATGAGGCGGAATTGAAGCTCAATGGCGCCGAGGCCAATCTGGCGCGCGTCGATGACGTGCTCGAACAGCTTGCCGCCCAGATTGGGACCCTCGCCCGTCAGGCCCGTCAGGCCCAGCGCTATCGCGAAATCGGCGCCGATCTGCGTCAGGCCGAAGGGTTGTTGTTGTGGCTGCGCTGGGGCGATGCACAGCAAGCTGTCGACCGCGCCGAGGCCGTGCTGCGCGATGTGCTGACTGCCGCTGCCCGCGCCGAAGCCGCCGCCCTGCACGCCGCCAGAGCCCGCGAAAGCGCCGAGGCCGCCCTGCCGCCGCTGCGCGAGGAAGAAGCCATCGCCGGGGCGATCGTGCAGCGTCTGACGCTGGAACGCGATGGGCTGGATGGCGAGATTGCGCGCGCCGTGGAAGCGGTCGCCACGCTGGAAGGGCGGCTGGACCAACTGACCCGTGACATCGAACGCGAAGACGCGCTGAATGCCGATGCGGGCGACAGCATCGCGCGGCTTGACGATGAGCGCGCCAAACTTGTGCGTGATAGCCAAGGCCATGCCGAACATGTCGCCGAAGCCCTTGCCGCCGCCCAGCAGGCCGCCGCCTTGCTGCGCACCCGCGAACAGGATCTGGCCGACGCCACCGAAGCGGCCGCCCGCCTGTCGGCCCGTCACCAATCCGCCGAGCGCCGTGTCAGCGATGCGCAAAAAGCCCGCGCCCGCCATGCCGCCGAAGCCGAGACCGCCGCGCGTCAGGCCGCCGAGGCCGCCGATCGTCTGGCCATGATCGCGCGTGATGTGGCCAGCGCCGAGGATGCGCTGGCCTTTGCCCGCGATCTGGCCCTGGGCACCGAGCACGCCTTGACCGAGGCCGAGATCGCCCGCGCCGAAGCCCAAAGCGCCGAATCCGATGCGCGCGCCGCCCGCGCCGATGCCGAAGGCCGCGCCGGAACGCTGGAGGCCGAGGTGGCCGCACTCAACCGTCTGCTGGACCGCGAACGCGGGCAGGGCGATCAGATCCTTGACCGGATCACGGTCGCCAAGGGCTTTGAGGCGGCGCTGGGCGCAGCCCTGTCGGATGATCTGAAAGCGGCCGAGACCAAGGTTGCGGGCGGTTCGGGTTGGAGCATGCTGGCCGCCTATGGCAGCCCTGCCGCGCTTCCGTCTGGTGCGCGGCCCATCGCCGAGGTGGTGCAGGGCCCCGCATTGCTGGCGCGGCGTTTGTCGCAGATCGGGATCATCGAGCGCGCCGACGGCCCAAGGTTGCAACCGCTGTTGCACCCCGGGCAGCGTCTGGTCAGCCGCGAGGGTGACCTGTGGCGCTGGGATGGGTTTGCGGTCGCGGCCGCCGATGCCGTGTCGTCGGCCGCGCGTCGGTTGGAACAGGTGAACCGCCTGACCGAATTGCGCGCCGAGGCCGCCCGCGCCGCCGCCCGTGCCGCCGGAACCCGCACCGCCCACGAGCTGCTGGCGCGCCATCTGGCCGATCTGACCGAGGCCGACCGCGCCGCGCGCATGGCGCGCCGTGATGCCGACACAAGGCTGGCCGATGCGTCGCGCATCCTGACCAAGGCCGAGGCCGAGCGCGGCGTGTTGCAAGGCAAGCTGGAAACGCTGCAATCGGCCGCCGCCCGCCATGCCGATGAGGCGCAGGCCGCCGCGACCGAGCTTTTGCGCGCCGAGGCCGCCCGCGCCGAGTTGGAAGATCTGCACGCCGCAAAGGCCCGGCTCGAGGATATTCGCACGACGCTCGAGGCGTCTCGCTTGACGATGCTGGCGCGCCGCACCGCCCATGATGAGATCAGGCGCGATGGCGAAAGGCGCAGCGCCCGCATCGCCAGGATCGGCGAAGAGAGCGCGGGGTGGCGCAAGCGGCTTGACAGTGCGGCGGGGCGTCTTTCCGAACTCAAGGCCCGCCAGACCGACACCGACACCGCATTGGTGGCAGCCCGGCACAAGCCCGGCGCCCTGACCGACATGCGCGCAGGGCTGGCCGACAAGATCACCACCGCCGAACGGCGCAAGGCCGCGGCCAGTGAGGCCCTGTCGGTTGGCGAAGCCGGATTGCGTGCCGCGATTGGCGCTGAACGCGACGCCGAGCGTGCGGCATCCGAGGCGCGGGAAGCGCGTGCCGCTGCCCAAGCCCGCCGCGATGGCGCGTGCGAAGCGGCCGATGCCGCCGCCCAGCGCATCGCCGACGAGATGGAAACCACCCCCAGCGCGTTGCGCGACAGCCTTGGCGATCTGCCCGATCCGCTGCCCCCCTCCGATCATGTCGAGGCCGAGGTGCAGCGCCTGCGCCGTCAGCGCGACGCGCTGGGTGCGGTCAACCTGCGCGCCGAGGAAGACGCCCGTGAGGTGCAACACGAACATGACACGCTGGCCGCTGAAAAGACCGATCTGGAACAGGCCATCGCCAAGCTGCGCACCGGCATTTCCGGCCTGAACCGCGAAGGCCGCGCGCGGCTGCTTGCCGCGTTCGATGAGGTGAACGTGAACTTTGCCAAGCTGTTCACGCATCTGTTCGGCGGTGGTGAAGCGCGTCTGGTGCTGGTGGAAAGCGACGATCCGCTGGAGGCCGGGTTGGAGATTTTGTGCCAGCCGCCGGGCAAGAAGCTGTCCACCCTGTCGCTTTTGTCGGGCGGCGAACAGACGCTGACCGCGCTGGCGCTGATCTTTGCGGTGTTTCTGGCCAATCCGGCGCCGATCTGTGTGCTCGACGAGGTCGACGCGCCGCTCGATGACGCGAATGTCACGCGCTTTTGCGATCTGCTTGATGAGATGACGCGCCGGACCGCCACGCGGTTTTTGGTCATCACCCACCACGCGGTGACGATGGCGCGCATGGATCGGCTGTTTGGCGTGACCATGGTGGAACAGGGCGTGTCGCAACTGGTTTCGGTCGATCTGCGCAAAGCCGAACAGCTTGTCGCCTGAGCGGCCGGGGCCGCGCGCCGTAGGGGCCCTATGGTGCGCGGCTCAGCCGGTCGTTGCCTTTTTGCGCAAGCGAAAGGCGGCCGCCTTGGCCCGGTTGCCGCAGCGCGACATCGAACACCACCGCCGCCCCGCGCCGCGGCCATGATCCAAGAACAGATGCGAACAGCGCGCGCATTCGCACAACCGCCCCAGATCATCGCGCCGCATCAGGTCAAACAACAACAAGACCAATTGATCATGGATGCCACCCAGCGGCCCCGGCACAAGCGCAAGCCCGCCCGCATGAAAGCCCAAGCTGGCATCCTGTAGCGCGCTCTTGATGGCGGTTTCCAGCATCAGCGCTTCTTCACGATCGGGTCTGCGCCCAGCCGCTACGGCCGACAAGACGGCATAGGCCGCTTCGCGCAAGGCGATCAGCGCGGCCATCTGACCCGATCCTGGCACGGCCGTTTCACGCGGGGCCAGCCCCGCTGCCACCAAGGTATCGCGCAAGCCTTCGGGCCCGACAAAGCTGTTGGTCAGCCGTTGCTTGCCGTCATCACTGACCGAGTTGAGAAAGTGCAGGATCGGATGACCCGGATGGGGTTCTGCCATCTTCAAGCCTCATGCCGGCCGGTGCATCGGCCCGGCCCTTGGGGGCCAACATGGGGCTTTGCGTGGCCGTCGTCCAGTGCGCGCGCTGTGGCGGAATCGTGACGTTTGCAGGTGCAGCATATTCAAATCATTGACCAAATCCACAATCGCCCCAATTTGTCCACAGACCCTCCAGAAAAGGAATCGGAGATGTCGAGCTTTCTGCCCCAGTCGGTCCGCGAGGAACTGGCCGCCGTACAGAAATTTGCCCGCCGCCGTCGCGCGACGCGTGTGGTCCATGTCGGCGACGAGGCCTTTCCCATTCTCGAAATGACCCAAAGCGGTTTTGCGGTCGAAGCGGCCGATGCGCCGCGCCTGCGGGGGTTCATCGACATCTATGAAGGCGCGCGGCACCTGTATCAGGCGTTGATCGTCGCCTCCGAACAGCACGGCGATCTGATGCGCTATGAATTCAAGCGCAACACCGCCGCCGCAACCACCGCCCCCGTCGATTTCGAGACATCGTCCGACCGGCCCGTGGCCTTGCTGCCGCGCCTCTGAAACACGGCTTTCGTTTGGCGCGGGCTTTGGGCAGGTTAGGGGTGTCTGTGCCTGCGTTGGAGCCGCGATGATCACCGTCACGTCTGACAGCTTCCGTCTGGCCGAGGCCTTTGTCATCTCACGCGGGGCCCGGACCGAGGCGCGCGTGCTGACGGTGCGCATCACGCGCGGCGGGTGGACCGGCTGGGGGGAATGCGTGCCCTATGCGCGCTACGGCGAAACGCTGGCATCGGTGACCGATCAGATCGCGGCGCTGTCGCCGGATGTGACGCGCGCCGAATTGGCCCGGGCCCTTGCCCCCGGCGCGGCGCGCAATGCGGTCGATTGCGCGCTGTGGGATCTTGCGGCCAAAAGCGCCGGGCGGCCTGTCTGGGAACTGGCCGGGCTTTGCGCCCCCTTGCCCGTGATCACCGCCTTTACCCTGTCGCTCGATGCGCCCGAGGCGATGCGCGCCGCCGCCGCCCGCCACGCGCATCGCCCGCTTCTCAAGATCAAGCTTGGAACGCCCGAGGATATGCCAAGGCTCGAGGCTGTGCGCCGGGGCGCGCCAAAGGCCCGGATCATCGTCGATGCCAACGAAGGCTGGTCGCCCGGGATCTATGCCGATCTGGCGCCCCATCTTGTGCGGCTGGGGGTGGAACTGGTGGAACAACCCTTGCTTGCCGGCGCCGACGAGATGCTGGCCGAAATCGCCCGGCCCTTGCCGGTCTGTGCCGATGAAAGCTGCCATGACCGGTCGAGCCTTCCGGGTCTCAGGGGCAAATATGATATGGTCAACATCAAGCTCGACAAGACCGGCGGCCTGACCGAGGCGCTGGCCTTGAAAGCCGAGGCCGAGGCGCAGGGCCTTGGCGTGATGGTGGGCTGCATGGTCGGCAGCTCGCTGGCGATGGCGCCCGCGGTGCTTTTGGCGCAAGGCGCATCCATCGTGGACCTTGACGGGCCGCTCTTGCTGGCCGAAGACCGCGCAACGCCTTTGGATTACGACGCCGCCGGGGTGCACCCACCGCGGCCAGAGCTTTGGGGATGAGACCGCAATGACCCGCACCGTCTATGTGAACGGCGACTACCTGCCTGAGGATCAGGCCAAGGTGTCGATTTTCGACCGTGGCTTTCTGTTCGCCGATGGCGTCTATGAGGTTACAAGCGTTCTGGGCGGCAAGCTGATCGATTTCGCGGGACATGTCAGGCGCTTGCACCGCTCGCTCGACGAGTTGCAGATGGCCAGTCCGGTGACCGAGGATGAATTGCTCGCCATCCACCGCGAACTGGTGCGGCTCAACGACATCGACGAGGGGCTGATCTACCTTCAGATCACGCGCGGGGCGGCGGATCGCGATTTCGTCTATCCCAAGGATGCGACGCCAACCATCGTGCTGTTCACCCAATCCAAGCCCGGTCTGGCCGATGCGCCGATGGCCAAGGTCGGGCTCAAGGTGTTGAGCATCGAAGACCAGCGTTGGGGCCGGCGTGACATCAAGACGGTGCAATTGCTTTACCCCTCGATGGGCAAGATGATGGCCAAGGCGGCGGGCTGTGACGATGCGTGGATGGTCGAGGATGGCCATGTCACCGAAGGCACGTCGAACAACGCCTATATCGTCAAGGGCAACACCATCGTCACCCGGCATCTGGGCCACGAGATCTTGAGCGGGATCACGCGGACAGCGGTGCTGCGCTTTGCGCGTGAGGCGCAGATGGTCGTCGAAGAACGGCCCTTTTCCATCGACGAAGCGAAAGCGGCGGATGAGGCGTTTATCACGTCGGCCTCGGCCTTTGTCATGCCGGTGGTGGAGCTGGACGGTCAGGCCATCGGAACGGGCAAGCCGGGCAGCATGACCGCCCGGCTGCGCGAAATCTACCTGGACGAGATGCGCAAGGCGGCGGTGTAACCCGCCGCCCGCGCGAAAATGAACCAGACCGCAGCGCGGCCTCATTACGATGGCGCCTTAGCTGGGGATGATTGTGATGCTTGCGGTCAGCGCGGGGGACAGGCTGTTTGCCTGCAAGACCACGAACACCGTGCCGTCCACAAGCACCTCGACATCGGTTCCATTTGCCGCCGCTTGTAGGGTCAGCGTGGGTGTCGTCGGCGGTTGCGCCAAGGTTGTCGTATCAATCGTCAGCCTGTCGAATGCCGGGTCAAAATCGGTGATCACGGCGGGCGATTCTGCCGAGCCAAAGGCGCTGTCGATGGTGATGCTGTCGGCCCCGTCGCCACCGGTGATGGTGGCGTTCAGATCGCCGATGATCGTGTCATCGCCAAGGCCGCCATCGAGACTTGAGCCCAGATTAGCGCCGGGCGTGCCGCGCGCGATGATCAGATCATCGCCTGCATCGCCAAACAGGGTATCGCCGATTCCGTCGGTTTCAAGCGTGTCATTGCCCGCCCCGCCGATCAGGCGATCA
>ERZ888423.2728-NODE-2728-length-12685-cov-9.872367_pt1 | contig 12685 bp, 9 predicted proteins | sample MGYA00520523_ERZ888423 | MGnify/ENA primary metagenome ERZ888423 (study PRJEB32303, sample SAMEA104408611) | aquatic metagenome | biome: Brackish water; feature: Pelagic; material: water | place: Baltic Sea | collected 2014-06-08T10:24:00 | depth 30,27 m ...
GTCGAAGGGCTGCAGTGGGTGGTGCACGGTGATCCGGTCGCGCACCGGGCCGCCCTCGGCGATGGCGGTGGCATCGAGGGCGTCGAGCAGCTCTGCCAGCGGAACCGCTGGCGGGCGCTGCTGACCCGAATGCTCGTTGGCGCCGGTGTAGGTGATCACCAGGGTCTCGGTGGCCGCGCAGACGGCGTCCAGCAGCAGTTGGCGGTCCTCGGAGCGGATGTCGCGCTCGCCGGTCATCGGCTCCCGAGCCAGCGCGTCATCGCCGTCCGCTCCTCCGGTGCGCGGGAAGACGGTGTCGTCGAGGCCGACCAGGCAGACCACCCGATGCGGTACCGACCGCATCGGCACCATGGTGCACACGGTCAGCGTCCCGGTGCGGAAGTTGGCCCGGGTGGGACGGCCGGCGAGGTGCCGGCTCAGCAACTGGGCCACGTCCGGCAGCCGCAGCAGGGTCTGATCCCGTGGCCCGGCGGTGGCCACCACATCGTTGAATTCCCGCTCCAGTTGGCTGAGCTGCCAGGTGTCGGCATCCTCGAGGCGGGTGATCAGCCGGATACCGTCGGCCAGTGCGGTGAGCCACTCGCGCAGCGGCCGGGTGCCGCTGAGCGAGTCCACGACGGCCTGCAGACGTGCGCAGAACTCCGCCAGCCGACCGGCCAGTTCGACGCTGTTGCTGCCGACGTCGTCGAGCGGCAGGGTGGTCTGGATCCAGGCCTGCGAGTCATCCGACAGTGCCACCCCGGTCAGGATCCGGTCCAGCCCGAACCGCCAGGTGTTGTGGACGAAGTCGACGCCGTAGGGACTGCGGTGCCCGGGGTCGAAACCCCATCGGATATTGGCCTCCCGCACCCAGTCGGTGATATCGACCAGGTCGTCGTCGGTGAATCCGAAGCGAGCCCGGACCGGGGCGGCGTTGGCGATGTCGAGGACCTCGGTGGCGGTCACCCGGCTTCCGGTCAGGGTGAGCAGTTGGGAGGCCACCGCCAGCAGCGGATTGGTCTGCACCAGTGACCGGTCGGCCAGTTTGACCCGCAGTTGGTGCGCCGGGTGCCCGTCGCGGACCACCTCACCGAGGCCGAAGTCGGCGACGATCAGCGGCGCATAGGTCTCGATATCGGGGCACATGACGAGGATGTCGCGCGGTTCCAGGGTCTCGTCGTCGGCGAGCAGGGCCAGCAGGACCTCGCGCAGGACATCGACCTGCCGGGCCGGGCCGTGACAGCTGTGGATCTGCACCGAGCGGTCGGCGGCCGGCAGGCTGCGGCCCTGCGGGCGGACGGTATTGGCGGCGATATCGGACTGCAGCCAGCCGAGCAGGGTGTCGGGATGGTCGGTACCCGGCAGGAAATCGTCGGTGGCCACCGTCTCGGGCAGGCTGCGCTGCAACTCACGCAGATCGCGGCCCAGGGTGGCCAGCAGCGGATGGCCGACCCGCCGGTGGCTGTCATCATCGCGGCGCGGGACCGGGCCGTGCAGTCCGGCCAGCGCGCTCCACAGACCATCGCTGGGATGCGGCAGCCACAAGTGCAGGGCGTGGTGGTCGGCCAGGGCGTCGAGCAGTTCGATATCGGTCGCCGCCAGCCGGGTGTAGCCGAACAGCGACAGCCGCTCGGGTACCTCATCGCACCCCGACTCCCGAAGCCGGGCAACGGTTTTGGCGTGCCGGATATGTGGCGGGTCAATGGCCATCACGTCGACCAGGTGCCGCCACAGCTGCGGCTGCCAGGCCAGGTCGGGGGCCAGACCCGCGCTGTCACCGTCCAGCCAACCGGCCGGCAATGACGGGCGCTGCCGGGCGTAGGAGGCGAACAGCCCGGCCAGCCGACGGGCCACCGCGTAGCGCCGGCCCTGCCGCAGTTCCTTCTCCTCCCCGGCCGCGAAGTGGCCGAGATGGGCGGCCAGCGGGTGACACCACGGCTCGTCGAGGTGTGAGTCGATGACATCCAGCAGCGGCCAGGTCATGGCGTCCGGGGACCAGGGATCCTCGTCTCGGGTGCCGGCGATCTCGGCGATCAGGGAGACCGGCGATCGGAAGGACACCCCCGCACACACCCCGTCGGCGCCGCGTCCTCGGCCCAGCACATGGGACAGCCGCTGGGACAGCCAGCGCTCCACCCCGCGCGCGGGCACCACGACGAGTTCCTCGGCGAACGGGTCGGACAACGGCGTGGCCAGCAGCGTCCCCAACCCGTCCGCGAGGATGTCGGTGCGTTCCGCGCGGTGTATGTGCAGGGCCATCGCGACCACCGTAGACGGCCCCACCGACAGACTCCGGTCGATACACTTTCGCCCTGACCAACCCGGGAGGCGCCGATGCGGGCAGAGCGGTTCGATTTCCCCAATGCGCAGGGCCATCAGTTGACCGGCCTGCTGGAATCCCCGGCCGGCGAACCGTCGGCCTACGCCCTTTTCGCGCACTGCTTCACCTGCAGCAAGGACAGCCGTGCGGCCAAACGGATCGCCGAGGCTCTCGCCGCCCGGGGAATCGCGGTCCTGCGTTTCGACTTCACCGGGCTGGGCTCCAGCGAGGGCGATTTCGCCAACACCGATTTCTCCTCCAACGTCGCCGATCTCGTCGCCGCGGCCGATCATCTGCGCCGGGTGCGACGGGCACCGTCCCTGCTGATCGGCCACAGCCTCGGCGGTGCCGCGGTGCTCGCCGCGGCCGGCCGGGTCCCGGAGGTCGACGCGGTTGCGACGATCGCCGCCCCATCCGACCCGGGCCACGTCGCGAGCCTGTTCGGTGACCGGCTGGCCGAGATCCGCGAACACGGGGAAGGCGAGGTCGTTCTGGCCGGCCGGTCATTCTGTATCCGCCGCGAGTTCCTGGACGACATCTCCGAGCAGAACCTGCTGGCCGACGTCACCCGGTTGCGCACGGCGCTGCTGGTCATGCACGCCCCCGGCGATCAGGTGGTGTCGGTCGACAGTGCGAGCCGGATCTTCCTGGCGGCCCGGCATCCGAAGAGTTTCGTCTCGCTCGACGATGCCGATCACCTGCTGTCCCGCCGCCGGGATGCCGTCTACGCCGCCGACGTGATCACCGCCTGGGCCGAGCGCTATATCGCCACCACCGACACCGGCACCGGCACCGGCTCCGGCACCGCTACCGGCGCCGCGGCGGCACCGGGAGACGACGGGCCGCGCTCGGTCGAGGTCACCGAAACCGGCGTGGGCACCTTCCAGCAGGCGGTGACGGCGGGCCCGCACCACCTGATTGCCGACGAACCGGTCGACGTCGGCGGCCTGGACACCGGGCCGTCGCCGTATGACCTGCTGCTGGCAGCGCTGGGTGCCTGCACGACCATGACGCTGCGGATGTACGCCGACCGTAAGGGGCTGGCCCTGCGCGGAGTGTCGGTGCGGTTGCAGCACAGCAAGATCCACGCCTCGGACTGCGCATCCTGCGAGACCTCCGAGGGTCGGATCGACCGGATCGACAAGGTGATCACCCTGGAGGGCGACCTCGACGACGCCCAACGCGCCCGGCTCCTGGAGATCGCCGACAAGTGCCCGGTGCATCGCACCCTGCACTCCGAGGTGCAGATCCGGACCGAACTGTCCTGAGCGACTCCCGTCAGGCCAGCAGTCCGGCGATCGACCGCAGCGGGATGTGCAACCAGCCCGGCCGGTGCCGGGCCTCATACGCCGCCTCGTAGACCGCCTTGTCCAATTCGTAGGCGGCCAGCACCTCGGCATGCTGTCGCGGGTCCGATCCCGAACCGGCCGCGTACCCCTCGCAGAACGCCGCGCTGTTGCGCTGCACCCACTCCCGGGCCCGGGCCGCCAACTGCCGGTCGGTCTGCTCATCAGCCGAGCCGTCCAGCGTTCGGTATGCGGCGTAGGAGAAGGAGCGCAACATCCCGGCGACGTCACGCAACGGTGAATCAGGTTGGCGCCGTTGCTCGAGCGGCTGCCCGGGCTCGCCCTCGAAGTCGATCAGCAACCAGGTCTCCGGGGTGCGCAACACCTGGCCGAGGTGCAGGTCACCGTGCACCCGCTGCACGCTGATGCGCTGGTCGGCCAGCGCCGCGTACCGTGCCTCGATCGCGTCCCGGTACCCGTCCAGTTCGGGAATGTCCGCGGTCGCGGCAAGGCGCTCACCCATCAGATCGACCGGCAGCCTCGCGGTGGAAACTCCCAGTGCCCGAGCCAGATCGGCGTGCACCGCCGCCACCGCCTCCCCGAGTCGGTAGGACTCGCCGGCGAAATCGCCGCCCACCTCGAACGCGTACAGATCACCCTCCGCGTACAGGTCGCGGGTGCTGGCAGTGGCCATATCCCAGCCATCCGCCGAATTCGCGGCATAGGCGGCGACCATCCCCAGCGGGCAGGTCTGTCCCTGATCGGTCATCTCGAAAGACCCCAGCAACCGGGCCACATGCGGGTTGTCCGCCAGTGCCAGCACCCGGTTGAGTTCGATATCGGGGTTGATCCCGAGGCGGACCCGGCGGAACAGCTTGAGGATCGCGCGCTCGTCGAACACCACGCTGGTGTTGCTCTGCTCGACCTCGGCCACCCGGGCCGCGGCGTCGACCGGCAGCGCCGGCCCGGGTTCCCGGCCGAAGCGGATATCGCCGATCACCGCCGAGGAATCCACCAGGGACAGCAGGAAACGTGCCGACTCAGGGTTGTAGAGGGCGTCGTATCCGGTGTTGTCCCCGACGCTTCCGATGGTCGCGATCGCCCCATACTCCGACGGAAGTTCCGAATCCCACTGCACCACAACCTGATATCGGTCAGCGGAGCCGTCGGTGTAGTCCACTTCGACAAGGGTGAGATCCAGCCCGTCCCGCAGGCGGACCACAGCATGTGTTCGCACCGAGGCCGTCGTCCGACTGCGACCGGCATACCACCGTTGCCGGGGCAGCCACTCGGCCCAGGGCAGTGCGGTGACGTCGGGGCTCATGAGTTCTCCTCGAATTCCATCGAGAACCAATAGAACCCATGTCCCGGCAGGGTCAGCAGGTAGGGCAGCTGACCTATCCGTGGGAATCGGACCTGCCCGGTGAGCTCCACCGGTGTCGCCGAACTCCAGTTCTGCAGGTTCAGTTCGATCGGCTGTGGAAAGCGGGACAGGTTGTTCACGCACAACACCACTTCGTCGCCGGCTTCGCGGACATAGGCCAGCACCGACGGGTTGGAGCCGCCGAGTTCGCGGAACGCACCCACCGCGAAGGCCTCATGATGCCGCCGAACCGCCAGCATGGTGCGAGTCCAGTTCAACAGCGATGCCGAACTATCCCGCTGCGCTTCGACATTGACCGCGGTGTAGCCGTAAACCGGATCCTGGTTCGGCGGCAGGTACAACCGGCCCGGGTTGGCCGTGGAGAACCCGGCATTGCGATCCGGTGTCCACTGCATCGGGGTGCGCACCCCGTCGCGGTCCCCGAGCCAGATGATGTCACCCATCCCGATCTCGTCGCCGTAGTAGATCACCGGCGATCCCGGCAGCGACAGCAGCAGCGCGGTGAACAGCTCGATCTGGTTCCGGTCGTTCTCCAGCAGCGGGGCCAACCGGCGGCGGATGCCGACATTGGCCTTCATCCGCGGGTCCTTGGCGTATTCGGCGTACATGTAGTCACGCTCGTCGTCGGTGACCATCTCCAACGTCAGCTCATCATGGTTGCGCAGGAAGATGCCCCACTGCGCGGTGTCCGGAATCTGCGGGGTGTGCGCCAGGATCTCCGAGATCGGGAACCGAGACTCCCGGCGTACCGCCATGAAGATCCTCGGCATCAGCGGGAAGTGGAACGCCATGTGGCACTCGTCGCCGCCGGCCGCCGGGTCGCCGAAATACTCGACCACATCCGCCGGCCACTGGTTGGCCTCAGCCAGCAGCACCCGGCCCGGATACTCGTCGTCGATCACCGCGCGGCACTTCTTCAGGAAGGCGTGCGTTTCGGGAAGGTTCTCGCAATTGGTGCCCTCCCGCTCGAACAGGTACGGCACCGCGTCGAGGCGGAAGCCGTCGATACCGAGGTCCAGCCAGAACCGCAGAGCATCGATCATCGCCTCCTGCACCCGCGGGTTGTCGTAGTTCAGGTCGGGCTGATGGGAGAAGAACCGGTGCCAGTAGAACTGCTTGCGCACCGGGTCGAAGGTCCAGTTCGACTCCTCGGTGTCGATGAAGATGACCCGGGCATCACGGTATCTGTCGCTGGTATCGCTCCAGACGTAAAAGTCGCCGTACGGCCCGTCGGGGTCACGGCGGGACTCCTGAAACCACGGGTGGGTGTCGGAGGTGTGGTTCATCACCAGGTCGGTGATGATGCGAATGCCGCGGCGGTGCGCGGCGTCGAGCAGGGCGACGAAGTCGTCGACGGTGCCGAACTCCGGCAACACCTTGTAGAAGTCGCGGATGTCATAGCCGCCGTCGCGCAACGGGGAGTCGTAGAACGGCGGCAACCACAGGCAGTCAACACCCAGCCACTGCAGATAGTCCAGCTGTTCGATCAGCCCGCGCAGGTCGCCGAGGCCGTCGGCATTGGAGTCGTAGAAGGCCCGGACCAGAACCTCGTAGAACACCGCACGCTTGAACCAGGTGCGGTCGGCGGGCAGGGTGCGGGCGTGGACGAAATCCCCGGCCATCGGGTGCTCCACCACGCCGTCCTCGATATGGCTGCCCTGGGCCGGGACACTCGTCGACTCCACCACGGTTCACTACCCTTCCCCTGTCGAGCCGAACCATCAACCGGTCCGGAATCCAGGGTCAGCGGACCCGGACCACCACCTTGCCGCGGGCGGTCCGGTTCTCCAGCGATGCCACCGCCTCGCCGGCCTGCGAAAGCGGGTACACCTGCGGCTGAGGCGCCGCCAGCGTCCCGGACTCCAGCAGCGAGGCCAGACCCTGCCACTGCTCGGCGAGCGCCCCCGGGTGCCGAAGCACCCAGGCCCCCCACCCGACGCCGACGACGTCGACGTTGTTCAGCAGCAGCCGGTTGACTTTGACCGTCGGGATCTCCCCACCGGTGAAACCGACCACCAGCAGCCGGCCGCCGGGGGCCAGTGAGCGCAGCGAGTCGGTGAACCGGTCCCCGCCGACCGGGTCCATCACGATGTCCACCCCGGCACCACCGGTCAGTTCGGCGACGGCATCCTTGAACCCGTCGGCCAGCACGACATCGGTCGCGCCGGCCGCCCGCGCCACTTCCGCCTTGTCCTGGGAGCTGACCACCGCGATCACCCGGCGTGCCCCCAGCGCCGGAGCCAGTCTCAGGGTGGAGGTGCCGATACCGCCGGCCGCGCCGTGCACCAGTACCGTCTCCCCGGCCGCGAGCCGACCCCGCACCGTCAGCGCGAAATACACCGTCAGGTCGTTGAACAGCAGCCCGGCGCCGGCCTCGAAGCTGACGTTATCCGGCAGCGGGAACACCCGGTCCGCCCCGAGCACCGCGGTCTCGGCCATCGCCCCGCCGATCATGGTCAGACCGACCACCCGGTCACCGGGCTTCACCCCGGCACCCTCGGGAGCCGAGCGCACCACACCGGCCAACTCGGCACCCAGGGTGAACGGCAGTTCCGGGCGGTACTGATAGAGCCCCCGGGTCAGCAGCGCATCGGGAAAGGCCACCCCGGCGGCGTGAACGTCGACGACGACGCCGTCATCGGACGGTTCGTCGATCTCCACCACCTCGATGGACTCCGGGCCGCCCAGTTCGGTGACCCTGACCGCCCGCATCAGGGTTGCTCGATGGCCAGCAGTTCGACCTGCAACTCCCCCCGGGGAGTGCGGTAGGTGATGGTCTCGCCGGCCTTGCGCCCGAACAGCGCCAGGCCCAGCGGGCTGTCGGCGGTCAGGGTGGTGTCCTCGGCGCCGGCCGGGGTCTCCTCGATGAAGTTGACCACCCGCATGTCGACCTCTTCACCGTCCGGCCAGCGCAGCTTGACCGCGGTGCCGTTGGGCAGCTGACCGGGCACCGTCGCGTTGCCGCCGGCGAGCAGCCAGCTCAACCGGTTGATCTGCTCATCGAGCCCGCCGAGGTCCTCGGCCCGCTGCAGGGCATCGGCGGCGTCGCCGCGGTCCCCGACCGCCTCGGCATCGGCCTGCAGTTCGGCGTGCAGCTGTTCGCGGCGCCGGCGCAGATCCGCCAGCTCAGCCTCCAGGCGGGCGCGTTCCTGCTCAGCGAAGTTCGTGTCCTGACTCATGCACGACAAGGTACCGCCACCGTCAAGCCGCCCGGCGCGGCCGCCCTGCCGAACGGGTTCGGCCGTCGGCGGTCGGCGGTATCGTCGCAGGGGTGGCATCCCGCGATCATGGCGACCCCGGCGACGCCCCGACCATGCCGCCGCCGCTGGCGGAGGTCACCGATCCGGCCCGGCCGTCGGCGGCCGAAGAGGCCCGGACCATCGCCGCCGCCACCAATGCCGGCACGCTGGCCAGTCTGACCGCCGCCGGTGACCCGTGGGCATCGTTCGTCACCTACGGGTTACTCGACGGCGCCCCGGTGCTGTGTGTGTCGCTGCTGGCCGAGCACGGCCGGAACCTGGCCGCCGACCCCCGGGCCAGCATCGCGGTGGTGGCTCCCGGCGCCGAGTCCGATCCGCTGGCCAGCCCGCGCATCACCCTGGCCGGGGTGATGCAGCACCCGGTCGGCGACGAACTCGCCGCCGCCCGAGCCGCCCATATGGCCGCGGTCCCGGCGGCGAAGTACTACATCGACTACAGCGATTTCGCGCTCTGGGTGCTGCGAGTGCACCGGGTGCGCTGGGTGGGCGGGTACGGCCGGATGGATTCAGCGAGTGCCGCCGATTACGCCGCCGCCGAGCCCGATCCGGTCACCCCGCATGCGGCGGGCGCCATCGAGCACCTCAACGCCGACCACGCCGGCGGCCTGGCGGAGATGGCCCGGGCGCTGGGCGGGTACCCCGACACCGAGTCGGCGGTGTGCACCGGCATCGACCGCTACGGCCTGGATCTCAAGGTGCGCACACCCCGCGGGGAGGCCTACACCCGAGTGGGCTTCGGCGGGCCGCTGTCATCGGCGGACGAGTTACGTTCGGCGACAGCCGGTCTGGTCAGGCGAGCACGCGCCTGAGGAAGTCCACCTGGTCGATCTTGACCTGGGGATCGGTGTAGATCGCGAAGTGGCCGTACGGATAGTGCCGCAGTTCCGCGCGCGGCGCCCGCCGGCCGACGGTGATCGTCGAGGACGGCGGTGTCGTGGTGTCGGCGTCGCAGACGCACAGCAGCACCGGCATCGTCAGCCTCGCCGCCAACCGGACCGGCCGAAAGAACGGCAGCGTCAACATCAACCGGGCCGCCACCTCATTACGCCACAGCGACTCCGGGCCGATGATGGCCTGGAATCCGGTCAGCGCATCCGGTTCGGTCAGGGCGGCGAAACTGCCGGGCGGACCGGCCGCCGGCATCAGAACCGGCTCGCGGCCCAGTACCGCGCCGGCGGAGTCGCGCAACGCCGCCACGGCCGCGGGCACCAGATTGCGCACCGACATCCGCCGGAGGATCGGGAGGCTATCGGTGTAGGGGGCCTGGGCGATGACGGCGGCGATCCGCGGGTCGGCGGCGGCCACGGTCAGCACATGCCCGCCACTGAACGACGATCCCCACAGCGCGATCCGGTCCGGGTCGATGCCCTCGGCATGGCGGGCCCACTGCACCGCGGCCCGGTAGTCGTCCTGCTGGCGGCCGATGTCGAGCAATTGCCGGGGCAGTCCGGTGGAGGCCCCGAAGTGCCGGTAGTCGAACAGCAGCACGGCGAACCCGGCATCGGCGAACGCCTCGGCGTAGTCGGGCAGGCCGTCGTCCCGGGTGGCCGAGAAACCATGCGCCATCACCACACACGGAACCGGGTCGTCGCCGTCGGACGGGCGGTACAGATAGGCGGCAAGTTCCTCGCCGTGCGAGGGAATGCGGACATCGACACGCTCTCGGCCCATACCTCTGAACCTAGTACCCTCAGGCCATGACCACTGCGACCGAGGTTCGACAGACCGTGGCCGGCCTGGCCGACGAGCAGGACTGGCAGCGGCGGATCAGCGATGACGGCAGGGTCGACGTGTTCAACCGCGGCACGGTGCGGATCCGGGCGATCTGGCAGGGCGAGCACACGCTCAGCGGGGCATCGCTGTTCCACGACGAGATGTACGAGTCCTACACCCGCGACGTCAACACCCTGCGCGCCTGGTTCAAGCGCTGAGCGTCACCCGCTGACGATCACGCGCCGGGAGCCAACTCCAGCACGGCGGCCAGTTCCCGCAATGCCGGACGCGGATCCCAGGCCGGGTTGCCGTCACCGAGGACCTGCACCAGCACATGGTCGGCACCGGCGTCGAGGTGCGCGGTAACGCTGGCAGCGGCATTCTCGACCGAACCCATACCGACGATGCCGCGGGCCAGCCGCTCGGAGCCACCCGGGACGAAGTCACTCTCGTCGAAGCCCTGGCGCAGCCAGGAGTTGCGGTAATTCGGCAGTCCCGAATAGATCTGCAGGTGCAGGTGCGCCCGCCGCAACTGCTCCTCGTCGTCCCCGCCGACGACGACCGCCTGCTCGGAGACCACCCACTTGTCCGGCCCGAGGATCTCCCGGGTGACCGCCGTCTGGCCGGGATTGACCAGATATGGATGGGCGCCGTCGGCGTGGCTGCCGGAGAGCTCAATCATCTTGGGGCCCAACGCCGCCAGCAGTCGGGTCGGCCGACCTGACCCCGGCTCGATCATCTCCGGCAGCGCGGCCATCCGGTCCAGGTAAGCCCGCATCGTGCTCAGCGGCTTGGCATAGGTGCCACCCAGCATGTTCTGCACCAGCGGCCCGTGGCTGACGCCCAGGCCGAGCACGAACCGGCCCGGGTAGAGCGCGTTCAGGGTGCGGGCGCCGCCCTCCATCGTCCCGGCGACCCGGGCGTGGATGTTGGCGATACCGGTGCCGACCACGAGCAGGTCGGTGGCCTGCAGGAAGGCGGCCGATTCCACCATGCAGTCCTTGAGACCCACCTCCGGCAGGAACAGCGACCCGTAGCCGAGCGCCTCGATCTCACTGGCCACCTCCTGGGCGGCCTGCATGGGCCAGGTGTCGCTGGCCCACCAGACACCGATACGGGACGGGAAGTCGATGCGAGCGCGTTCTGCCACGGCTGACGACTTTATCCGGCTTCATCGCGCCGATGCCCGGCGGCCGCACGCATCCCGCCGACCCCGGCGGACACGCCACATAGAGTGGGCTGGTGAGCTTCGATCTGTCCACCGTGTTCCGTACCGTCGCCGAGGCATTGCCGGATCAGCAGATCCTGATCTGGCGGGACCAGCGCCTGACTTACGCCCAGATGGACGCCCGCATCGACGGGGTCGCCCACTACCTGGTCGCCCAGGGCCTGGGCTGTCACACCGAACGCGACCAACTGGAGAACCACCAGTCCGGCCAGGACCACGTCGGGCTGTATCTACGCAACGGCAACGCCTACCTCGAGGCGATGGTGGCCGGCTACCGCGCCCGGGTGGCGCCCTTCAACGTCAACTACCGCTATGTCGAGGAGGAGTTGCTGTACCTGCTGGCCGATTCCAAGGCCCGCGCCCTGGTGTACGCCGCCGAGTTCGCCCCGCATGTGCAGTCCGTCCGCGGCCGGCTTCCCGAACTGCGGGTGCTCATCCAGGTCGCCGATGACTCCGGCAACGAGCTGCTGCCCGACGCCGTCGACTACGAATCCATCATCGGCACACCGGCACCCGCGGCCGGTATGCCGACGCCCACCGGGGACGACCTCTACATCCTCTACACCGGCGGCACCACCGGGATGCCCAAGGGTGTGCTGTGGCGCCAGCACGACATCTTCATGTCGGCCATGGGCGGGCGGCCGTTCATGGCCGGCGGCGAGCAGTTGAACACCTATGACGACCTCACCGCCCAGGTCCGGGCCAATGCCGGTGTGCGCTCGCTGATCTTGCTTCCGCCGCTGATGCACGGCGCCGCGCAGTGGGGTGTCTTCAACACCATCAGCAGCGGCGGTTGGATCGCCATCCCCGACGACGTCAAACGGTTCGACGCCGACGCCGTGCTGCGGCTGGCCGAGCGTGAGCGGGTGCTCGGCATCCCCGTCGTGGGCGATGCGATGGCCCGGCCGCTGCTCGACCAGATCGAGAAGGGCGACTACGACCTGTCCGGTCTGATGGCGATGACCAACGGCGGCGCCACGCTGTCGCCGACGGTCCGCGACCGGCTGCTGACGGCGCTGCCGAACCTGATGATCCTCGACGCGGTCGGCGCCTCCGAGTCTGGTGCGCAGATGACCACCCTCGCCACCAAGGGCGCGGAGATGAAGGCCGCGACGTTCACCCCGCTGGCCGACACCACCGTCGTCGCCGTCGACTTCAGCCGGGTGCTGCAACCCGGCGACGGTGAGGGCTGGCTGGCCCGTCGGGAGTTCGTTCCGCTCGGGTATCTGGGCGACGCCGAGAAGACCGCCCGCACCTTCCCCACCATCGACGGGGTGCGCTGGTCGATTCCCGGTGACAAGGCCCGCTATCTGGCCGACGGCCAGATCGAGTTGCTCGGCCGCGACTCGGTGACCATCAACTCCGGTGGCGAGAAGATCTTCGCCGAGGAGGTTGAACGCGCCGTCGCCAGCCATCCCGCCGTGTACGACGTAGTGGTCACCGGCCGGCCGTCGGAGCGCTGGGGCAACGAGGTGGTCGCGATCGTGCAGTTCGCGGAGGGCAAGACCGCCACCG
>ERZ888423.2729-NODE-2729-length-12685-cov-8.470942_pt1 | contig 12685 bp, 9 predicted proteins | sample MGYA00520523_ERZ888423 | MGnify/ENA primary metagenome ERZ888423 (study PRJEB32303, sample SAMEA104408611) | aquatic metagenome | biome: Brackish water; feature: Pelagic; material: water | place: Baltic Sea | collected 2014-06-08T10:24:00 | depth 30,27 m ...
GCTGGCTTCTCGTAGACATCCTGTGGGGCGCCCACCTGTTGGATTCTTCCGTCACTAATGACAGCAATTCGATCGGCCATGGTCATGGCTTCGACTTGGTCGTGGGTGACGTAGACGAAGGTGGTTCCCAAGCGACGGTGCAGGTCCACGAGCTCGAGGCGAGTCTGGGTTCGCAGCTTGGCGTCGAGGTTGGAGAGCGGTTCATCCATCAAGAACACCTCGGGGCGTCGCACAATGGCTCGGGCCAAGGCCACCCGCTGCCGTTGACCACCCGAGAGTTCTCCAGGCTTGCGGGCGAGGTACTCGGTTAGGCCAAGAGTTTCGGCTGCCTCGTGGACTCGCCGGGTGCGCTCGGTTGCATCTACCTTGGCTCGCTTATTTGCAACGAGGGGCGATTCAATATTCTTCTCGACTGACATATGGGGATAGAGCGCGTAGCTCTGAAAGACCATCGCTATGTCTCGCTCGCGGGGCGGAATGTGGTTCACGACTCGCTCGCCAATGGTGAGGATTCCACTCGAAATTTCTTCGAGTCCTGCGATCATGCGAAGTGCCGTTGACTTGCCGCAACCAGACGGTCCGAGCAACACCATGAATTCGCCGTCGGCAATCTGCAACGAGAACTCGTCAACTGCAACGGTGTCTCCAAATTTTTTGGTGACTTGGTCAAAGGCGACAGCGCTCATGAGTCTCAGCCTTGCATGTTGTTGCGGAAACGTGACGGGGTGCGGACGAGTCGTACAGGAGCAGTACTCCTGAACAGCCCTAGGCCTACCCCAAACTAGATCCAAGCCGAGCGGGAGTTGGCCACCTTAGGAATTGTTCACTCAATAATTACTCTGCCCTGTCGAATGGAGTGCAGAACTTGAGTGATATTTTCCGAGATCTGATCGGCACCAAGGCGCCGAAGCGTCCGAAGTACTGCATCGGGGTCTGGAATCGCACTCGTCACCCAACGACCAAACATGGTTGCGTCCATCCACTCTGCTTCCTCTGGTGCAAGCGCCGTCGCTTGAAATTCGCCAATGGCGGCGCGCTGTCGCATGCGCTCCCAATTGAGTTGGCCCGCAGCGCGAAACGTGGCCTCGGTAATGGTCTCGATTGAGGGTGCAACGGGGCCGAGTCCTGGCTCTCCTGGTTCGCCAGGGTGCAGAGCAACGGCTGAGTCCCAGTCGAGATCGTCAAGGCTCATGGCCCTGTGCAGAAGATCATTCAGCCACAGTCCGACTACGAGTTCCCCTAAGCAGGGAGCAACCCCGAGCGAGGGAAGGCCGAGCATGCGATGAAGGCAGTCAGTTAGAAGCCCCTGAGCGGGATGTATGGGATCTTCAGTCGATTCGGGGAGTGGCTGCTCTGAGAGCGTGTTGCCCAGTGGCTCCGTCAACATGTTTCCGTCGATGAAGAGTTGGGTACAGGTTTCGCCTGAGCGGGTCACTACAACGCGGACTCGCGCATCGATGCTGAGCACCTCCTGCGTTTCTGGGTGAGTCGCCCTGCCGCTGAGCAAGATGCCGACTGCCTGCCAAGAATCAGGCAAATACATGCCGAAGAGTCCGGCGCCGGGAGTGCGGGAATCTTCTGGGAAGGGCGCAACGTGCACACTCAGGAACTCGGGGTTGGGCTCAAATCCATAGAGCATGAATTCTTCTTCAAGCGAGATCAACTCGATGTAATCGCGTGCGCTTGCCATATTGCCAAGCTGGTGAATGCTGGATCGGTGCATGGGTCCCCTAGAGATGCCGCTGTTCGAGGCCCATGGGGTGGGTCTAACCCTGCCGAGTCAGCCTGACAGAAATTGCTGCCGAGCTGAAGTGCTGGACGAGGGGAGGAGTCCCCGCACATCTGCCGCTAGAGCCTGTGAGCAGCGATCGAGCTTGTGAGCAGTCAGCGCGCAGGCACAAAATGATCGCAAGATTCGTACGCGAGCGGCATGCGTCGCGCCACGAGTTCTCTGGCGAGGCGCGCATCGCTAGCTACGTATTCCTGCATTTCATCATCGCTGAGTAGGTGGATCTGAGTGCGATCAACCTCGACTGGCTCTAATCCGAGCATGCGGGACAGGGACTTCAGACCGCAGGAGATCTTGAATTGTCGGCCCAGATCTGAGCGGTAGAGCTGATAGCCATCCAGATGGCGATGCTCGCCCCAGCTGCAGGTGTAGGGCCGATGGTGGCGGCCCCTTGACCAACCTGTGGGCTCAAGCGGCCCAAACCGCAGCCCCAGCGGCACTCCTGCTCGGGCGGCGCGCTCTGCGATGAATGGCATGTCGAAGGAGTTGCCATTCCAAGTGATGAGCACCCCTGGACTGAGAGAGGAAATGAGTTCCTCGAGGTCTTTCAGAATGTTCAGTTCCTCACCGAGCAGCACGAAGTCTTCTTCGGCAGTTGACACAGCTACTGCGACGATTGCGGCCACTCTGGCATCGAGACCGTTGATAGTTGTGTCGGTCTCTATATCCAGGCCGTACCACTGCGAGGGTGGGGGAGCGCTCATGAGGACCATGGTAGAGGTGCACTGAGACACGGAACTCTTCCTCCTCTCTCAGGGTATTGCCCTAGGCAGCAAGAGTCGGCCCAGTACGATCTGAGCTGCAAACCACTCTGGAGCTTCTGTGCCACGTCATCTGATAACTAGTGCCCTGCCATATATCAACGGCGTGAAGCACCTTGGAAACTTGGTGGGGTCGATGCTGCCCGCTGACGTGTATGCGCGTTACCTGCGGCAATCGGGTGAAGAAGTGCTCTTTGTTTGCGCGACGGACGAGCACGGCACGCCAGCTGAACTGGCAGCTGCCGCCGCAGGCCAAGCAGTAGATGAGTATTGCGCCGAACAGCACGAGGTGCAGCGAGAACTCTGCGAACAGTTCGGGCTTTCTTGGGACTGGTTTGGCCGCACCTCTCGGCCGCAGAACTATGAACTAACCAATCACTTCGCCCGCAGGCTGCGCTCAGAGGGGTTCTGCGAAATCCGATCTACTGAACAGGTCTATTCGCTTACAGACCAAAGATTCTTGCCCGATCGATATGTGGTGGGAACCTGCCCAAATTGCGGTTACGAACGGGCAAGGGGTGATCAGTGCGAGAGCTGTGGCAAGCCTCTCGAACCAGTTGATCTGATCGACCCTAGGTCTGCCATCTCTGGATCAGTAGATCTTGAAGTCCGCAGTAGTAACCATGTTTTCCTGCGGCAAGAAGCTCTAGCTGATCGCATTCGCGAGTGGATTGATACCAAAGACTCTTGGCCGTCTCAGACTCGCTCCATTGCATACAAATGGCTCGATGAGGGTTTGCGTGACCGTGGGATTACCAGAGATTTGGCCTGGGGTATCCCCGTTGATCCGGATGACTTCCCAGAGGTTGCTGGCAAGGTTTGGTACGTCTGGTTTGATGCCCCGATTGGCTACTTAGCTGCTGTTCGCGAATGGGCCGATGCAGGGTGCGGTGGTGACGACCCACAAGCCGAGTTTGACTCCTGGTGGCGCCTCGATTCTGGCGCCGACCAGGTGGAGTACACCCAGTTCATGGGCAAGGACAACGTTCCGTTCCACACCCTGAGTTTTCCCGCCACGCTTTTGGGGTCGGGCGAGCCCTGGAAGTTGGTCGATAGGCTGAAGTCCTTTAATTGGCTGACCTACTACGGCGGCAAGTTCTCAACCTCGGACCACCGGGGAGTCTTTATGTCGGATGCGCTTGAGTTGCTTCCCGCTGATTACTGGCGCTGGTACCTGATGTCCAACGCTCCAGAGTCGGACGACTCAAGCTTTACCTGGGAGTTGTTTGGATCGGCAGTAAATAAAGAACTCGTCGGCACTTTTGGAAACCTAGTGAACCGAACTGTCACCCAAGTCGAGCGACACTTCGAGAGTTGCGTGCCGGATGGCGGAGAACCAGAAACGGAAGAGGCCGAGCTTTCAGCGGCAGTCCAGCAACGACTCGAGGAGTACTTGGCGTTCCTTGATGCGCTTGAGTTCAGAAAAGCTGCTGCTTCGCTCCGAGCATTGTGGTCACTCGGAAACGTCTACCTAGAGACTCGTGAGCCTTGGAAGACCATCAAGGTTGACCCGGCTCGAACTGCTTGCACCCTTCGGACGGCACTTGAGTTACTAGTCGTCTGCGCTGTGGCCTCTGAACCATTTGTTCCTGCTGCCGCTGCCAAATTGCAGGGGGCATTCCCCACTGTGAACTGGGAGGACCTTCGGCTCAAAGCCGACCTAGCAAGTCGGAACCATCTGCAGCCCGGCGATACCCTCAAGTCGCCGGGGTTGCTCTTTGCTAAATTGCCTGCCGAGCAGTTGGAGGAGTGGGAACAGCGCTTTGGGGGAAACTCGAGCGACGGGACAACCGCTGAATCAGACAAGGTAGAGCCGTGAACTTTGCAGCAGCATCCAAGCATCTCGGTAAGCAGGGCGGAAGATTCTTGCTGCTTGCGCTGGTCATCGTTGCAACGGGAATCGGACTCGGCCTTGCCGCCGGATACCCCGTGAGTCGCATTCAGTTCCAGGATTCCGAGGCGGTTCGCCTTGATCAGGCAAGATTGGCCGGCAAAGTGGACCCTGAGCTTGCGCTCACTTCCCAAAGTGATGTTGCAGTGGGCTGGGAAGCAGGGGACCCGGCGCTGAGCTCATTCGGCCTGCTTGGATCTGATTTTTGTGGAGAGACCGTCGAGCTTCCCACCGAGGTTTCGCCCAAGGCCACAGCCGTGTTTGCAAAGCCTGCGGACTCCTCAGCTCTGATCTCTGAAGCTGTGAGAGTCGAGGACTGGCAGTCGGCCACTGAATACATAGATTCGGTCAGCAAGGCACTCAGTAACTGCGATCAGTTCTATCGAACAGACTTGGCAGGAAATCGACTTCAGGTAGAGATCAAGCCGGGTCCTGGCGATGACCTGATCACGGATCAGGTCTCACGCAAATTTGTTGCAAGCGATGGTTCCAATGTGCAGGTCTGGTCGATGATGGCAATAGGCGACGTCATCGTGGCAACCGATTATCTGGGACCAGCTGCTCCACAAAAGTCGCTGCTGCGCGATCTCGAGAAAAAGATCCTTCTGCGAGTTGCTCCCGAGAACTTTGCCTTTGGTGGGGCTAGTGCGACAAGCACTCCTTCTACGGTTTCACCCGAAGGGTCACCCACCACGGTCTTAGAAGGTGGTGCGGCTGATGAATCCTCCGGTGATCAGCCAGCAAGCAGCGAAAGTTCAACAACCCTTCCGGGCTAGCAGAACGCACTGACTGCAACGACTCGAACAAGTGCACCGCAGGACATGAGTGCGCCTGCAGCGCTAGAGCTGCTCGGTGAGCAAGTGAAACTGCTGAGCAAGGGGCACAGAGGCCCACTGACCTAAGCGCTCATGTCGTTCGAACTGTTCTATCCGGAACTGCTGAAGTGGGTCAGCAGCAGCGGACTTGTACAGATGAGTGGTCTCGATCTGGCTCTCATGGGCTAGTAGAGCGTCAATTTGAAGCTGTAGATCTTGCTCAGAAACCGTCTCAGCATGGTTGGGCTGATCGGGTTCGAACAGGAGTAACGCCTCCGGGCGATGAGGCGTGATTCCGTCCACGAGTTGCTCAGGATGAAAGAAGGGATCGCGGGCCGCCACGATTCCTTCAATGCAGAGCCGGCCGGCGGCAGCGTGATCTGGGTGAAGTCGGTAACGCTTCCACGGGTCATGACCCAAGATGACTTCGGGCTTGAGCCGGCGAATAATTGCAGACACCTGCGCCCGGGTCTCTCGGTCGGAATTGAGTTCGCCATCAATCTTCCCCAGGAACACCACTCCTGTTCCACCCAAAATGGTTGCCGCTGTGCGCTGTTCCGCCTTGCGTACTTCAACAAGTACAGACTGATCCATGCCTCGGTCCCAAGTTCCCTTTGACCCGTCAGTTAGCACTAAGTGATGCACGGTGCAGCCTGCACGCGCCCACTTTGCAAGTGTGGCTCCGCAATGAAACTCTGCATCGTCGGGGTGCGCGACGATCACTAAAGCCGACTCTGGTGGAGGCAAGTCGATGGTGATCCGTTCGCCTGCCGGCCCAGTGAAAAGTTGCTGTGCATCCACGCTGTTGCTGTCGTTCATTCTGTTTGCTGCCTTTCAGTAAATGGTGGCGCCATCGAGAGGTTCGCTGCCGAGATCCTGCCCTGTGCAAGCAGAGGAGAACTCCCCTCGAAGCCGTCGGGTACCTGTAAGTCCTCGGGTTCGTCAACATCCCAACTGAGAGAGGCAGACTGCTCGACACGCAGGCTAAGCCCTTGCTCTGTGGCCTCCTTTTGGTGGCGAGCGAATGAACCAGCACCGTATGAAAAAGTAAATCCGCATCCGGTAGGGACCGAGATCACATTGGTGCCTTGAGAACGTCGATCTGCCACCAGAATTACTTCGGTCGGGTCGGCAAGTGCCAGAGCAGCAAGGTTTCGGGCAAATGGCAGATCCGCATGGCACACAACAACTCGCTGCATACCTTGTGCCTGAAGACGATCAACTGCTTCTTGAACTGCGCCATTGAGGTCTCGCCCAGGAGTCCACTGCACCTTCGCCCCGACTGACTCTGCCCAACCCGCTACTTCCTCATCCTCGCAGACAACAAAGGTTGGAAGCGGCGCCGAGGAACTCACCACAATGCCTGCCATGGCCCGAGCAAGTTCAGCACGTTCAAGATTGCTGAGCACAGAAGCTAGGCGCAGCTTGGCCTGTGAAAACGCTTTGACTGGAATGAGCACACAGGAGGAGGTCGCTGACGGCACTCGCTCAGTGTAGGGACTCGATGAGGGGCCTGAACTGCAGCGGAGTCACACGCTTGGCCAGAGCACAGCAGTAAAGGCTCAACTTGGAGCAGTTTGACTCTTCATCCGAAGAACCGTTCGACCTAGAGTCTGGCGGTGGATATTTCTGTAGCAGTCATCGGCGGCGGATCCTGGGGCACCACAGTGGCCCACCTTGCAGCCCACCAAGTTCCGACCGTGTTATGGGCGCGCAGGAGTGAACTCGCAGCCGAGATCAACGAGCAGCATTCCAACGAGCGCTATCTGCCCGGTTACAAACTGCATCCGGCGCTGCGTTCCACCACTGACTTGGCCGAAGCTGTGGAGCAAGCCGATGTGATTGTGATGGGGGTTCCCTCACAAGGGTTTCGCTCTGCTCTAGAACTCGTAGCCCCGCATGTTCGTGCTTGGGTTCCAGTCGTCTCGCTGACCAAGGGCCTAGAGCAGGGCACCCGGCTGCGCATGACTCAACTTATTAACGAAGTGCTGCCCGGACATCCAGCTGCAGTTCTGACAGGTCCGAATCTTGCCAAGGAAATTCTGGCTGGCCATGCCGCTGCTGCAGTAATTGCTACCCCTGACCCTGTCGTAGCTGATTGTCTGCAACGCATCTTTCATATGAATCTGTTCCGGATTTATACGAATCCAGATGTGATCGGATGCGAGGTAGCCGGAGCGCTCAAGAATGTGATTGCCATAGCAGCAGGAATGGCTGATGGTCTTGGGGCTGGAGACAACACGAAGTCAGCGGTGATCACTCGCGGGCTAGCCGAATTGTCGCGACTCGGAGAAGCGATGGGCGGTCAGTTCGCGACCTTTGCAGGGTTAGCTGGAATGGGTGACCTTCTTGCTACCTGTATGTCCCAGCAGAGCCGGAATCGCTTTGTGGGCGAGCAACTAGGTCAGGGGCGCAGTATCGACGAGATCATCGCCGATATGAACATGGTGGCCGAGGGAGTCAAGACCAGCCGGGTGGTAATGGAACTCGCTGAGGAATATGGAGTGGAGATGGCGATTGCCTCCGAGGTTTTTGCTGTCTGCCACGAAGGGGCGAGCGCTCAGGATGCTTATCGCGGTTTGATCCGACGCGAATCCAGCGGCCCTGAATACCCGTCACTCAGTTACTAGGGAGCTAATAAGCAGTCGAATTTCACGGGTCGAGTTGCAGGACCGGGACTACCTGCTTCTACCCTCTCTTGCGTGGCCAACAATCCTGACCCTTCTGCTTCTTCCTCTGGAGCATCTCCTGAGCAAAATCCGCTAGATGAATCTCAGGGTGAGGGCGCAGGGTTGCCAGCGAAAAGTAGTGTCGAAACTCCTTCAAGGATTGAGCCTTATGCGCTAGCAAGGGCGGCTGCGAATGACTCCAGAATTGTCCACAACTGGGCGCCCCTAGGAACCGTTGATGCAGGGGCGATTGCTGACTGTGACCCAGCCGGCTTGGTGCAGATGCGCGGCGAGACCTGGTGTCTGGACTGGTGGATCGGCGCAGAGGACCGTTGGCACTATCCCAGCATTGATGCTGCGGTTCGACAGCGTCGAATCGGCGATTCACCGGTTCTTGAGACAGCTATGCGCGTTCCGGGCGGCGACATTATCCAGCGCATCTTTGGAGTCCGAGCCACCTCCGCTGTCTCGGATGAAAGCCTGTGGGAGGACTCCGCCGTTATCGTCGAGATTGAGAACCTGACGGCCGTTCCTGTTGCGCTGGCACTCACGATCCGGCCGTATCTGTTGGATGGAACTGGGTCAATTGCATCACTGAGCTCCGAAGGTTCTGTGATCTCGGTAGATGGAGTAGTGGCCGCAGTGCTCTCCAAAGCCGTCGCACGAAGAGTTGTGGGTGAACTTGGCACCGTTGCGGCTCGTCTAGCTAACGCCGATGATGAACAACCAGACGGCAGTACTACCTCGGCGGGAAGTTGTCTCGAAGGCGCCTTTGTAGTGGCGCTGCCTCACACAGCCGTGGTGAGAATCCTGCTTCCGCGGTCCACTCGTGCGAAGGCTTCTTCGCGAAGCAAAAAAAGTTCCGAGCCGAGGTCCGCTCCGTCTGCACAGTGGGAAGCACCTGATGCAGAAGCCATCGAGGCTGGATGGGCTGCGCACACCAAGCAGGCGGCCCGAGTCGAACTCCCGGATTCAACATTGGATCGGGTAGTCGCTCGCTCTGAGAGCTTGTTGTTGCTAGCGGCCACCGACGAGTTCTTTGCAGCTACGGGAACATCGACTTCGGCTCTGCGCGCAGCGGAACTTTGCGACACCCTGGTACGGGTGGGGCTTACTGAGCCCCTTGGACCCATAGCTCGCGCCCTACTCGGCCAGCAGCGCTTGCGGGGATCGATTCGCATGCCGGACCGAAGTGACGCAACAGTTGCACTCCTGCACGTTTCGGCCCCGTTGCTAGCTGGCAAGCAGCAGGAACTGTGGGCCGAGGACCTCGTTGGACCAGTAGCGCAGGCAATCCACCGGCTCTCGAAAGGCCGCGGTGTTGCTAGGCCTTCGCTGCTGCGTTCAGCAGTCATAGCGCTTGGCCGGGTTGCCCCCTCATTACGTGCAGTGGGTCAACCCGAGGTTGCCGATGCCGCAGAAGAGCTTGCGAGCACCCTCTGGGAATCTGTTGGGCCAAGTGCTGCAGCGAGGCCAAGCGAGGGATCGGATTCCGTCAAGCGTTGGCTGTTTGCAGAAGGACTCTCAGCGCGCTCCGCTCTGGCAGCCTCGGACAGCAGTGCGATCACCAGCATTGTTGAACTTTGCCGCATTGGTGATCAGGCAGTGCTCCCTGATTGCACTGATGCACAAGGCCTTGCATGTGGAGCCATGGCGCTCGATCCTGCGGCTGTTGCAGTCCGTGTAGGTGCCATCTTGGACCTTGCCCTGGTCGAGGAACCCACGGGGCTCGTCATCTTGCCGGTCTGGTCAGACTCTTGGTTCGGGTCACCTGTCGAAGCTCACGGGTTGCGCACACGCTGGGGAGTGGCCTCGTTTGCTCTCCGTTGGCACGGGGAACGCCCAGCTCTGCTGTGGGAGGTGATCCCCGGTTCAGGAGTTGATCCGACTGGGTCAGGACCGCAGTTCACAGCTCCTGGGCTAGATCCAAGCTGGTCGGCAACTGGATGGACTGGCGAAGCGCTCTTGGCCCCAATGGGTCCGGTTGTGGTTGCGGGTCAGCCGGAGGCTGCTAGCAGCACCGATGATCTGCCTAGTCCTGTTGAGAGCGGGCCTGTTCAGAGCGCTCCTGTTCAGAGCGCTGCTGAGACTGCTGCGAAGCCTCAGGTGGAAGCCCCTCGCGAGGGTGATTCCTTCACCTGAATCGGCAGCGATTCAAGCCCGCGAAGCGTAAAGCTCGGTCGGAAAGTTGGCACACCTGCGGGCAGTGTCGCCGGATCGAGTGTCATCTCCGAGAATCGCTCGAACAGGGAGCGAAAAACAATCTCTCCTTCTGCGCGGGCCAGGTGTGCGCCGAGGCAGTGATGGCCTCCCCATCCGAAGCTGAGCGGCTGAGGGGCATCGGGGCTAACGAAGCGCGCGATGTCAAACTTTTCGCCTTGGGGGTAGACGGCAGAGTCGCGGTTTCCGCAGCTTTGCAACACGATGAAGGATCCACCCCGGGGGTGCACTTCTCCAAAGAGTTCAACAGGCTCAAGGGCCACTCGGACATTCATCTGCACTGGTGAGTCAGCGCGAAGCATTTCCAAAATGGCCGGAGCTAACAGGGCGGGTTCGCTGCGCAGGCGTTCCACCTGCTCCGGGTTATTCAGCAACAGCAGCAGCCCGTTTCCAATCAGGTTAGAAGTGGTTTCAAACCCGGCGGCGTACAACAGGACAGTATTGGTGATGAGTTCTTCGATAGAGAGTTTGTCGCCGGCCTCCTCAACCTGAATCAGTGCGCTCAGCAACAGATCGTCAGGGTTGGCCCGCTTCTCTTCAACCAGTTCAAGAAAATACAGAGCGATCTCGATACCCGCTGCCTCACCCTGCGCTGTTAATTCAGGGGTCGAGGCAGGGTCGATGAGCGCCGTAAGGGAGCGAACTAGCGGGAGGATATGTTCGTTTCCTTCCTTCGGTACCCCAAGTAGTTCGCTAATCACGGCTACCGGGTACGGGACAGCAAGATCGGCCATCACGTCCCCTCCGCCCTGATCCACAAAGCGGTCGAGCACCGGCAGCAGCAAGTTCTCGATGGTTGGGCGGAGTTCTTCGACTCTGCGGGGGGTAAACGCCCGGCTCACCAGAGAACGAATGCGGGTATGGTCGGGTGGGTTGAGCAACAACATGGTCGAGGTTTCTTCAGAAACCCGTCGCTCGTTTCCAGCAATCGAAAGCGGCAAGTCCATATCTGCCTCAGCCCGACCAAGCTTGGGGTGGCGAAGCACCTCTAGACAATCCTTATAGCTCGTGAGAACGATTGCACCAGCTTCGCTGCGCCACCGTCCCGGAGACTCACGCAGTTGGCTGTAAACGGGGTACGGGTCTTGCCGTCCCTCATTCGTCTGAATCGTGTAATTCAGAAGCTCATCGGCTTGTGCAGGTGTCATGAAAGAACTCTCGGGCATGACCACAGGATGTCACGAGCGGGTGGTTCATCGCACGACAGCAATTCCGAGGAGTCGCACAAGGAGTGTGAGGGGAAGTCCTTTTTGCAAGCCTGCTGCTAGATCGGATCCAGAGACAGGGTCAGTATTTGGTGTGCTCGAACCTCAAGTTCCTCAGCGAACGGACCCAAGTTGTTGCCAAGCAAGTCAACAATCTGTCCGCTGCGTCCAAGTACTCGCATTCTGGCGGCCTGCCCCCAGGGTTCATGGCAACGAACCACAAGTCTGCCGGTGCTATCGGTAAGGACTGCATCAACTTCCATTCCGCTGATATCTAGCTTGGAGCCTTCATTCGCCAAGCTGCCCTCACCGGCAGATGTACCAATCTGAAGTGGCGACCAGACCCGATCTGCAAGCTCGTAGGGGTCGGGGTGATTGAGCGCAATTGCGTAATTCAGGGTGAGCGGCTTTTGCATCTGTGCTCCGAGTAGCTGATTCTCTGGCCCAGCTGGAAGCGGACGAGAAGCCATTGGCCCTCTCGACAACCAGCCTGTGCAGCGCAGCAGCGTCAGGGCAAGGGCTCCTGCAGTTGTGAGTGGGTCCTGCGGATCGCCATCTAGATCTACTAGTTCGTACTCGCACAGACCCTCGTGAGTGACAGTCAGATCCCCCGCATGAACAAACCTTCTTGAGGGGAACGTTGGTACTCCCCATTCGTTTGGACCACCCTCGGCGGCAAGTGGCCGTTGTACTAGTCCGAACGCACACTCTGCCCGAGAGTTGCTGGCCCGCTCCTGCAATGGGAAATGGACGCGCATCCGGTGATCTCGTACCTGATTGTTCAAGCTCGTGCTGACTCGCAGGATGCCCTCATCGGCACGCAACTCAATCACCGTCGTGACTGCCTGCAGCAGGCTCTCCTGCTCGGGGTCAGCCTCGGTAGGGGCACAAGTAGGGAGCAGGTACTCGGAGTCAATTCGCAGCCGGCCTCGAAGAGGCCCCTGCTCAATGACCTGCGCCCGTGTTGCCATCGGTTTACCTACTGCCAACTCAGGCTCAGTCGGACACCAGTTGTAGGTATCTCCCACGTCTACGTCGTCAATGATGTGACCGTAACCAGCATGACCATTGACCGAGAAGGTTCCGTCCTCGGTGTTGACCTCAACAGAGATCAACCCGTTTGTCAGGCCGTAGGGGCCAGAGCTCTGCACTAGGGAACTAGGTGGATGAGGCTCCCAGATTCTCCAGCCAAAACCGGGAACTCGACCGGAGATCGCCAGTGCCCGGGTTGAAGCCTCTGCGTGATGCAAGACGGTACGAATGAGCAAACTCGGGTCCTGTTCGCAGCGCTGCCCAAGTTGGCTGAGTGCTTCAAGTGGGCTGAGTGCTTCAAGG
>ERZ888423.2731-NODE-2731-length-12683-cov-6.388343_pt1 | contig 12683 bp, 12 predicted proteins | sample MGYA00520523_ERZ888423 | MGnify/ENA primary metagenome ERZ888423 (study PRJEB32303, sample SAMEA104408611) | aquatic metagenome | biome: Brackish water; feature: Pelagic; material: water | place: Baltic Sea | collected 2014-06-08T10:24:00 | depth 30,27 m ...
CAGCGCGTCGGTGAGGACATCTCGATCGGCGATCTCGGTGCTCTGATCGGATGCCCAGGCTCCAAGTTGTGAAGCCCGGGGACGAACCGCGAAATACTCATCCGACTCCAGCGCCGTGAGCTGGGCGGCCACCCCGACGACATTGACCTGACGGTGCAGTCCGAGCCAGGCGAACGTCAGGGCCACCGCTGGCTCATGGTCCATCTGGCGGGCCTTGTGGCTCGTGTAGTTGGTGTAGAACTCGAAGCCGCCTCGGCTCAGTCCCTTCAACAGGACATGACGTGACCAGGGTCGACCATCGTCGTCCACCGTGGACAACACCATCGCGTTCGGCTCGGGCAGCGCGGCTGTCACAGCGTCGTCGAGCCATCGCTGGAACATCACGAGCGGATCCTCATCCAGGTCCGCCCGGTCGAGGCCATGGGACTCGTACTCGTGACGCATCCGGGCGAGATCCATCGAGGAACGCTATCTACCGGTCTCGCTGGGGGCCGGCGACTGCTCGAACACATCGGCCACCGCTTCGAAGGTCAGATCCGATGCCGAGGCATCGAGATCCAAGATCTGTTGATGGTGCCGGGCTTGGCGCTCGGCCCGATCGGCACCCGTTTCGGCGACGGCCCATTTGGTGAAGATGGTGAGGATGATGACCCACAGCACGAAGCCTCCCACCAACTTCATGATCGCACCGGCCGCTTGCTGGTCTGTCAGGACGTCGATACCCCACAGGCGATCGACAGTGTCGTAGTGGCGATAGACGACGTCCTCGGCAAAGACCAGCCAACCCCCGGGGACCGTGGGAAGGATCGACATCATGAAGAGGTAGATGCATTGACCGAGCGGAGACAGACGCCACTCCGTGACCGGCCCGATCACCGGCATCCACATCAACAAACCGGCGGTGAACACCGCTAGATGTAGGCCGAAGTGCACCGGGCCGCTGTCGGCCGACAACTGCACCACCTTGGACCAATGGAGGAACGCGGTCAGTGCGTTGAAGATGAGTCCGGCCACCAGGGGCTTCGACCCGGCCCGGAACAAGCGCCGGGTTCGCGAACCCTCGGGAATCAAGAGCTCGAACAACCACCGCGGAGTCGCGAGAACGAATGCCGCAGGTATCAACATCGACAGGAGAAGATGCTGCAGCATGTGCACGGAGTAGAGATAGTCCTCGGCGATGTCGTGGACTGGCCAGTCCGAAGCAGCCCAGATACCGACGAAGCCCAGCGCGAACCACACTCGCTGCCCCTTCGTGATGGGCGGATAGCCCGCGGCTACCGCCTTCGGTTGCACGACGCGGGCTGCGTATCCCGCCAGTAGCACGAGGCCAACCAGCATCGTCCAGACTTCCGGGTGTGCCGTCCATGGAACCCAGTTCATGGGGACCTGGCTTTCTATGATCGAGGGTGGCCCGAGAGTTGCTCAGCCGAAGTAGGCGAAGCGAAAGTGGAAGGTGGCAAAAACCACGAGGTACACAATGACGGCCAATACCACGGCCCCGGCGAACGCCCAGGTGAAGTACTTGCCATTGAGCATCTTGAGATCGAAATAGAGGTGCATGAACACCCCTGCGACCAAGAAGAACTTGGCCAGCATCATGACGATCAACGGCAGTACCAGCGCCGGACCGGTCAGCCCGAGGTAGGACCAGGCAACTTCGACAGCTGTCAGGACGGCCAGAATCGCGAAGATGACCCAATACTGCTTCTCTTGCGGGTGATCGTGCGCATCATGATCATGAGCAGTGTCATGAGCATTCTCGGAGATCGCGGTGTCGGACATCAAGGTCTCCTCAGGGGATCAGGTACACGATGGTGAAGATGAGCACCCACACCACGTCGACGAAGTGCCAGTACAGACCGACGAGCTCGACGGTTTCGGCTCGACTGCTGTTGAGCTTCCCCTGGAAGGAGAGGAACAGCAGCGACAGCAACATGATGATGCCACCCGTGACGTGGATTCCGTGGAAACCAGTGAGCGTGAAGAACGCCGATCCGAACAGGTTGTTGGTGAAGGTCAACCCTTCTCGGTAGAACGCCGTGAACTCGTAGATCTGCCCACCGATGAAGATCGAGCCGAGCATGGCGGTCGTCCCCAGCCAGAGGCGAGTGTTCCTCTGATCGCCCTTGACGATGGCGGAGTGGGCCAGGACCATCGACAGCGAGCTCATGAGGAGCACGAACGAACTGAGCGAAGTGAAGGGAATGTCGAACATGGGTTCGACCGACCCCTTCTCCTGGAACTCCTGGATCAATTCGGCCGGCATCGTGCTGACGACGTTCGGGTTACCGGCGATGATCTCGGTGATGAAGCGGGTCTTGCTCAGCAGGTAGGACGAGATCAGGGCGCCGAACAACAGACATTCGGAGCCGAGGAAGAGCCAGAAGGCCAACTTCATGTTCGACAATCCGAGGCTGGAGGCATGTCCGCCCCCGTGGTCGTCGTGGTGATCCACGACCTGGTCGACGGTCACATCAGTCATGGCTGGCACCTACTCCGGCAAGATCGGCGTGATCGTCGTGGTCGTGAGGGAGATCGAGATCGTCAGCCGGCTCCAGTGACCAGCCGTACAGGCCCAGCACCAGCAGCAAACCACCCGGGATGGTGAGCCAGAGGGTGAACATGATGCCGTAACCAATGATGGGGAACGACGCAGCCAGAACGATGGGCCAGTACGACGATGCCGGCAGGTGGACGCCTTCACCGTTGCCGGGCTGTGCCAGTTGAGCGCCGGTTGCGACCCGACGAATCTTGCCGCTCTCGTCCTCGGCGTACTTGCGATGCCAGAAGTCGTCGAGCGACGTCACGACGGGGTCGACGTCGAAGTTGTGGTTGGGAGCCGGGGACTGGATCGACCATTCGATGGTGCGTCCATCCCACGGGTCGGGACCGACGTCGGGCCGTCCGGCTGCTTTCCACTTGCGGCTCGAAAGGTAGGCATTGACCAACACCAGCAGGGTGGCCACTCCGAGGATGAACGAGCCGACGCTGGCAACGAAGTTCCACAGGTTGAGGCCCATGGCATCGTCGTAGGTTTGCATCCGGCGCGGCATGCCCTGAAGCCCCAGGATGTGCATAGGTCCGAAGGTGAGATTGAATCCGATGACCATGCCCCAGAAGTTCCACTTGCCGAGTTTCTCACCGAGCTTGTAGCCGAAGGCCTTGGGCCACCAGAAGTACATGCCCGCCACGAATCCGAACAGGGCGCCACCGAACAACACATAGTGGAAGTGGGCGACGATGTAGTACGTGTCGGTCTGCTGGGTGTCGGACGGAGCAATGGCGTGCGAGACACCCGACAGCCCGCCGATGGTGAACTGGGTCACCAGACCGATCGAGAACAACATCGCTGTGTTCAGCGTCAACTTGCCGCCCCACATCGTGGCCAGCCAGTTGAGGATCTTCACGCCGGTCGGCACGGCGATGAACATGGTGGCAACCGAGAAGGCGGAAACCGACAAGGGGCCGAGACCGGAGACGAACATGTGGTGGGCCCAGACGCCCCATCCCATGAAACCGATTGCCACTCCCGAGAACACCATGAACGGATAGCCGAAGATGGGTTTGCGGGAGAAGGTCGGGATGATCTCCGACACGATGCCGAAGGCGGGCAGGATCATCAGGTACACCTCGGGATGACCGAAGATCCAGAACAGGTGCTGCCAGAGCAGCGGGTCCGCGCCCTGCTCCACGTTGAAGAAGTTGGAATCGAACTGGCGATCGAGCATCAACAGGACCTGGGCCACGGTGAGGACCGGGATGGCGAACAGCAGGAGGAACTGCGTCACCAGGGTCATCCACACGAAGACCGGCATCTTCATGAAGCTCATGCCGGGAGCCCGCATGTTCAGCACCGTGGTGATGAGGTTGATGGCACCGGTCAGCGAGCCGATGCCAGCGATCAGCAGACCGATGTTCCAGAAATCGATGCCGGACGAGGGCGAGTAGGCGATCCCGTTGTTGGGTGCATAGTTGAACCAGCCACCATCGGCTCCGCCGCCCAGGAACCAACTCGTGTTGAGCATGAGGCCGCCGAACAGGAACACCCAGAAGCTGAAGGCATTGATCCGAGGGAAGGCGACATCTCGGGCTCCCACCTGGAGCGGCATCAGGAAGTTGGCGAAGGCGGCTCCGATGGGCATCACGACCAGGAAGACCATGATGGTTCCGTGCATGGTGAAGACCTGGTTGTAGGCATCCGCCGAGAGGAACGTGTTGTTGGGAGTGGCCAACTGGATCCGGATGAGCAGTGCCGAAACCCCACCGAGGATCAGGAAGAACATGGCGGCGGCGCCATACATGATCCCGATCTTCTTGTGGTCGACCGTCGTCAACCAGTCCTTGAATCCGGTTGCGTTGTGGGGCCGGGCGAAGACCCCGAGCGGGTTTGGCCTGTCGTCTGGTGTTCCTGAGGGAAGGGCGAGTGGTTCGCCTTCGATGATCGCCATGTGTCGATCGGCTCCTGGTCAGTCCAACGTCGCCAGATAGGCGACGAGATTAGTGAGGTCTTCGTCGGTCAGTTGAGGGAACGCCGGCATGCCACGCTGATCCTCGGCTGCCATTGCCTTCTGGCTGGGCGCATCGCTGATCCAGCGCCGGAGCTGAGCGTCGTTGAAGCGGCCTTCGTCGGCAAGACCGAGGTAGTTGGACACATCGAAGGAGTCGTCATCGGCATCGATCAATCTGCCTGTCGGATCCTCGCTGTACTGGCTGAAGATGGCTCCTGCCATGACCGAACGAGTGGCGAAGTGCGTCAGGTTGGGCGCGGCCTTGGCCGTCAACGGGGCGACGAAATTCTCGGCGTACTCGAACCCCGGCGTGTCCACGACGTGGCAGCTGGCACAGACCTGTTCGAAGGTCTGGCGGCCGGCCCATTCGGGGCTGGCCACTTCGCCCTCGGCCGGGGCCTCGGGGAGCTCGGCCTGAAGCATCTGATTGGCGTACCACGTCTCGAAGTCGGCTGGGCTCAGTGCGATGGTCGACATCCTCATACGTGCATGCGACAGTCCGCAGTACTCGGTGCACCACCCGTTGTACTTACCGGGCTCGTCGGCCTCGAGGCTCCAGGTGTGGATCCGACCGGGCACGGCATCGCGCTTGCCGTTGAGGCGAGGAATCCAGAACGAGTGGATGACGTCGCCCGAGGTGATGACCAGATCGATTTGCTCACCGGTGGGGATGACCAGTTCGTTGGCGATGCTCAAGTCGTCGTTGTCGAGTGCCAGTTCGAGCGGCCATTCGATGTCTTTGTCGTCGACAACACCATCGCCGTTGGCGTCCTGGAAGAAGCCATCTCCGTCGACGTCGTAGCGATACTCCCACCACCATTGGCGTCCGATCACCATGACGTCGAGTTCTTGGGGCTCGTTGCGCTCCTCGAGTTTCCAGATGGTGGCGACGGTGGGGATGCAGATGATGGCCAGCAACACCGCCGGCGCAATCGTCCAACCGATTTCGAGTTTGTCGTTTCCGTGCCGCTGGTAGGGGAGATCCTCGTAGTCGAAGTCCTCGGCCTTTACGCGACCCTTGATCGCCAGAGCGATACCGCCCCCGACCACGAGGACGAAGACGATCGCCATGATCACCCAGATGCGCGTCATGAGGTTGTCGATCATCTGGGCCTGCGGGCCACGCGGTTCGAAGGTGTTGAGGGGCTTGTCCTCCGCACACGCCGACAGGGTGAGGAGGGCAACAAGAGCGAAGGCGGCCGACGGCACGCCTCGGCGACCACGAGCGGCAGTGAGAGAAGCGTTCATGTCTTGCACCAGAGTTGCCGGACCGCGCCTGCGGCGCCAAACCGTGGGCCGTGCGAACTTCGTCACTCGCCTTCTCCTTCATCGATGCTGTGAGAATCGCCGTGCTCTTCGCCGTGGTGGAAATCCCGCTCCCCGGCGGCAGCGCCGACGATACCGGCGGCCAAGACGACCACACCCAGGAGCACCACGACGCTTCGCATGAGCGCAGGCTTCAGACTGATCCGGGAGGCCAGGACAGCCCCGCCGAAAATGATGACGGTGGCGATACCGCCTGCCACCGTCGCCCCCGTCTTGGAGGCAGCAAGGAAGACACGAGAGAAGGCAATGGCAACAACGGCGAATGCGAGCAAGGACAACAGCGGCACCTCGAACGGACCGGCCACTCGATCACGGACCACCCGGTTGACCTCCGGATCACCACTGGCTCGATCGCTCCAGGCGAGCAGCAGCCACATCAGCGCCGCCACCATCAGGACCGCCAGCCCCAGATAGAAGAAGAGCGAGGACAAGGCCAGACCGACCACGACCGCAGCGACACCGAACGCGGTGACGACGCCCCAGTAACTGGGATCGGCCGGAGCCTGAACCGGTGGTACGGCACCGGCGCCGACCCGCTGAGCCAGAACCTCGGCATCCCCGTCCCGAGTGGCGACCATGATCCAACACAGCACCTGCGCCGACACGAATGCTGCGATGAGCATCACATAGCCGAGATGGTCACCGACACCACCCTTGTAGCCGAGTGATACGACACCGATCGGGTCTCCGCCCGTCACCAGGCCATAGACAACAGCACCGATCAGCGCCGAGATGGACACTCCGAAGAGATATTTTGGACCCCAGGTAAACATTGGTGCAGAGACCTACTTGGTGATGTAGACGGCGAACCACACAACGAGGTAGAGGCCGACCGTGGTGTACCAGAACATTGTTGCCCCGTAGATCCCTTCGAGATCACGAGCGTTGTAGTTGCCGCCGAGAGCCCGAAGGGTCATCCCGGCCAGATAGGCCATCGCCGCAACGGTGATGGCCATGTGGGTACCGATGACCGCGAAGAAGAGGGGGGCCCGGTCGATGCTTCGGATGTCGAGTTCCATGATCGTGAGCAGATAGGCACTCTGGGAAACGAAGCCGAAGCCAAGCAGCAGCGTGACCGCGCTGGCGATGTAGAAATTGGCCCGATCGTCATTCCGCATCGCCTGAATGGCCCACGCCAGCGTTGCCGCCGAGAAGACCATCGTGAACATCATCATGTTGGGTTGGGTCAGGGGAATGGTGACTCCGCGTGGCAGCCACGTTTCCCCGGTTCGGATGACGTCGGCCCGGGTCGCGACGTAGAGACCGATGAGGCTGGCGAAACCCATCGTCGTCGCCAACGACACGAAGGCGGTGGCCAGGAGCAGCATCCGCGGCCGAGCGGCCTCGGGAGCAGCGATCTCGGCCGGGAGGAGTTGGTAGTTCGAAGTCATCAGGCGGAAACTCCTTCGGACGCCTCTTCATCAACAGACACGGTCGTCGCTACTTCGTTGCTCACCATGTCGAGGATCGGCGTGGCCGATGTCACCCGAGGAGCCGTGGCGAAGTTGCCGGCGATGGGTGGGCTTGCCGTCGCCCACTCGAGCGTCACGCCCTGCCACGGTTCGTTCGACGAGCCGCCACCGAAGGCAGTGCGAGCAATGTTCAACAGCAACAGAACGGCGGCGGCGGCGAGCAGTCCTGCACCCGCAGCCATCACACCGTTGAGCGCCTCGACACCATCCTGCACGTCATTGGAGATGATCGGCAGTGCGGGCTCTCCCAGGAATCCGTTGACCACCCCGCCGATGCCCCACACGATCGCTCCGCCAGCGGCAGTCAACGTGGTGAGAAGACCGAGCCGATCGTCCAGCGAACGACCCCAGATCTTGTGACCCCAGTGATGGACCCCGGCGATGACGCCCAGAACGCCGGCTCCCATGACGAGGGCACGAATGCCCTCGTGAAAGGCAGTGGCGGTCAGGTCGAACGAACTGTCGAGCGTGACATTGGTGTCGAACACGTCTTCGATGAAGGTCACGATCGGCCAGACCGTTCCCAGGATCGATGCCACCACCGCCAACAGCAAGACCAGCCCGCCGAGGAGGCCGGCCACCAGTGGGGTGCGAACCCGGAAGCTGCCCGTCTTGAGACTTTCACCGGCCAGGGCCAGAGCGGCCAGGACCGGCAGGGCAGCGACGATCAGCCCGACCACCAACACTCCGTTGTCGAACACCGGGGCAACCCCCCGGCTGGAGTAGGAGAGGAGGTCGACACCGAACGACAGGATCCCCAACCCGCCGAGTGCGACCATCACCGAGCGATGGAAGCGAACGGGCCTGCCCGTGTGTACGGCGATGGCCTCGATCGCGATGCCCAGGGTCGGGATCCCGACCCAATAGAGGGTCGGCGCCAGGGTCAACGAATCGCCGATGCCGAGGAGCGACAGACGCGAGGATCGATCGAAGAGGAAGCCGTACTTCACGTCCAGGTAGACGAGCACGAGCTGTCCGAGCACGACCGGCAGGATGAACAAGCCGAGCAAGCTGAACACGAAGAAGCTCCACGCCGAGACCGGTACCTGGTCGAGATCCATCCCGGGGGCGCGGGCGCCGACGATGGTGGTGGCGATGCAGACCATGGCCCAGAGAACCGACAACACCATGGCACCCAGGGCCAAGGTCCAGAGCACCACGTAGTCGGTTCGGCCACCTGCGGGGCCACCGTTGAGGATGTAGGAGATGATCAACAGGCTCGTGCTCACGAGCCAGCACCAGAACGCTGTGGCCGCACCCCGAGGGAAGGCCAACGAGGAAGCGCCGACCTGCAGCGGCACGACGAAGGTCGCGATGCCGATGAGGATCGGGACCAGCCCCCCCAGCAACAGCAGAATGCGGCCCATCGACCAGATCTGCACGAACTGGCCTTCCTGGTCGAACATCGACAGGCTGCCGAGGTCGACGTGTTCGATGGCGGCCACCAGCGACACCACGAGAGCGGCGGCCAACATCAGGGCCCCGGCTCCGATCCAGAGACGGCCAGTGGTCTTGTGGTCACCGGAGCCCAGCGCAGCGTCGAACGACGCAAGGGAGGGACGGGACTCGTGATGATCGTGCGCGACGTCATCGGGGCGTGTATCAGTCATTGCCATGAATGGATGGACCTCGGCGGCAGTGAGCGCAGCAGGAGACGGGACGGACAGAACAACAGCATTGATCGTAGACCAAGTTCAGACGGTCAAAAGAAAGTGCGGGGGTACTGTAACCGCGCTTGGATGGGGATACGAAAGTCATGTGCCCCAACCAACCAGCTGATCGACGGCAACGGCGACGAACAACATGGTCAGGTGCGTGATCGAGAAGGCAAAGTACCGGATGGCACGCTTCTCGAGCGTGACCGGATCTTGTTCGCGGACCAGCTGGAGTGCGCCACCGGAAAAGGCTGCGCCCAGCACGACGGCGACACCGATGTAGATCCAGCCGACGTCGGCAACCGGGATCAAGGCCAGACTGGTGGCCCACACGATCAGTGAGTAGATCAGGATCTGTCGAGCAGTCGAACGATGGCCGGCGACAACGGGCATCATCGGCACCGACGCTGCGGCGTAGTCGTCCTCGTAGCGAATGGCCAAGGCCCAGAAGTGCGGTGGGGTCCAAAAGAAGACCACGGCGAACAGCACCACGGCCGGCCAACCGACCTGATTGGTGACCGCCGACCAACCGATGAGCACGGGAGCGGCCCCGGCGGCTCCCCCGATCACGATGTTCTGGGTCGAGGTGCGCTTCAGCCAGAGCGTGTAGATGAAGACGTAGAACAGACAGGCAGCCACTGCCAACACGGCGGACAGCAGGTTGACGAAGGCCCACAGCCATGCGAAGGCGAAGGCTTCCAACGCGATCGCGAACACCAAGGCCTCGGGCGGTTCGATCTCGCCGGTCACCAGCGGGCGGGATTTCGTTCGATCCATGAGGGCGTCGATGTCACGGTCGACATACATGTTGATGGCGTTGGCTCCGCCGGCCGACAGCGTGCCCCCGATCACGGTGGCGACCATCAACCACAACGACGGCAGGCCTCCTTGGGCCAGGAACATGGTCGGCACCGTACTCACGAGCAGAAGCTCGATGATGCGGGGCTTCGTGAGCGAAATGAACGCACGAGCCCGAGAGCGAGTCCCAATCGTTGTCAACACCGCTGCAGAGGGTACCTTTCAAAGGGGTGCCGGGTCCCGTCTGCACGATCTTCTTTCGCGATCTTCCCAATCGGAGAGCGGCGCAATAGCGTGATGGCCGTGGCCGTCATCGAGAAACGACGTCGAACAACGGTGAGTCCGCAGCGGTACCGATCGATAGCGATCGCTGCCAGCCTCGTGCTGGCGCTGATCATCTTCACCGGGGCTGCCGTCCGTCTGACCCAGTCCGGACTGGGCTGTGAGGACTGGCCGACCTGCAACGACAACCAGTTGGTGCCCGCAGCTTCGTTCCACGGTTGGATCGAGTTCGGCAACCGCCTCCTGTCGGGGGCCGTGGCGGCCTCGGTTGCCGCCGCAGTGTTGACCGCATATCGCCGCTCGCCGCGGCGCGCCGACCTCGTTCGTTGGGCCTGGGGTCTGGTGGCCGGTGTCCTGGGTCAGATTTTCCTGGGCGGGGCAACGGTGCTGGTCGATCTGCATCCGGCGTTCGTGGCCGCCCATTATCTGCTGTCCGCGATCCTGATGTGGAACTCACTGGTGTTGATCTCGAAGGCCTCGGGCGGACCCGGTCCGGCCGTTCCCCTGGTGCCTTCCTCCATGATCCAGCACGGTCGGGCCCTGGTGATCCTGGCGGCGACAGTGCTGGTGACGGGCACCGTAGTGACCGGCAGCGGACCTCACTCCGGCGACGCCAGGGCCGCCCGCTTCGGATTCCATCTCGACGACGTGGTGCGAATCCACAGCGTGACGGCCTGGTTCTTCGTCGCCACGACGGTCACCCTGGTGATTCGACTGGCCCCGGTCACGGGAACCGCACCGGAATGGCGCACGATCCGCCGCAATGGACAGGTGCTCTTGGCTGCCACTGTCGCCCAGGGGACGATCGGTTACTGGCAGTTCTTCACCGGAGTCCCCGCCGGACTCGTCCAGCTGCATGTCATGGGATCAGTCGCGGTGTGGTGTGCCGCTCTCTGGCTCCATCTCAGCCTGTCTCGTCGACCGGAAGAGGTTCCGGTGTCCGACGAGATCCCTACCGAACGTCTGCTCGGGTCGGAGCTGGCCGCCCGCGGCACACTTGAGTCATGTCGACAGCACCACTCCGGATGAACCCGCGGTCGATGGCACAGACTGCACCGGCCGAGGTCATGAACCCCGATGTCGAGGTCGTGACGGAGGAGGATAGGCCCTGGGTCGTGATCGTATGGAACGACCCGATCAACTTGATGCCCTATGTGGCCTACGTCTTCCAGAAGCTCTTCGGGCATTCCAAGGAGAAGGCCAACAAACTGATGCTCGACGTCCACGAGAAAGGTCGGGCCGTCGTGGCCAGTGGAACCCGGTTCGAGGCCGAGCGCGACGTCCATCGGCTGCACGAGCACGGGTTGTGGGCCACCATGGAACACGATGAGTAGATGTCGGACTCTGGCTGGTGGGAATCAACGTGGCGGCGGCTGGTGAGACGCAACGCCATGGTTCGATCGAACGGGGACGGATCGTTCGCGTTCGAGTTTCCGACGCATGTCCCGGATCTCGTCGTCCACCTCGGGGACCAACTCGACACCATCCTCGACACCGACGTACCCGATCTCAATCGGTTGTTCCCGACTGCCTATCCTCACGACCCGGAGCGAGATGCCGGCTACCAGATCCTGGCTCGGGGCGAACTGATCGACCATCGTCGCAACTCGCTCGACGTCGTGCGCGACACGGCCACCGCCCGAGTGCTGACCGAGGACCAACTGACCGCGTGGATGCACGTCGTCAACGATTTGAGGCTGGTGTTGGGAACGAGGCTCGATGTCAGCGAGGACGACGTCGATCTGGATGACGACGATCCGCTTCTGCCAGCCCTCGAGGTGTACCGCCTGCTGGGCGCCGTGCTGAGCGAGATCATCGAGGCCCTGACCGACACGCTGCCGCCACCCGGGGACCCCGACCCTTTGGACTAGCCCGAGCCGTGCGAGACCGCTGCAAAAAAGTCGGTGGCGCGTCGCCTGGGCCCTGCTAGATTGAATCGGCCTTCACGGGCTAAGAGCCAAATGTCATCGGCCCCCATCGTTCAGCGGCCTAGGACACTGCCCTTTCACGGCAGGAACACGGGTTCGAATCCCGTTGGGGGTGCTATACCGTGTGCCACGCAGGCATGCGGAAATTCAAATCTGGTCCCGTAGTGCAGTCTGGAGTGCACGCCGCCCTGTCAAGGCGGAGGTCGCGAGTTCAAATCTCGTCGGGACCGCCACAAGTCTTTCACTCACAGCTCTTGCTTGCGGTGATCGATCGTGACTCGGCTCCATCTCCGTGGTCACAGCCCGGTCGGGTAGCTCAGTTGGCAGAGCGACCGCCTGAAAAGCGGTAGGTCACCGGATCGACGCCGGTCCCGACCACAAGCAATAACCGCAGGTCAGCGCCTTCTCGGCGCTGACCTGCTGCCGATTTTGGGGGCCGGTTTTCGGGTTTGTGCCCAATATGTGCCCACAAGGATCCAGCAACTTGTTGAGCAGCCGACCGAGATCTCACTCAGCGTGGTGGCTGATCTGACGATTGCCCTGGTGTCGAAGAACTACGACACGGTGCGCAACCCTGCTTCCGAACCCGACGGCAGCGCACACGTGAGCTAGTCCGGGCCGGGTGTCATCGAGCCTGGGGTTCCAGCGCAGCCGCCAATCGCAGTGGCTGAGAGCTGCGCGGCCCAGTGATTATCGAGCACGGAATAAGGGCCG
>ERZ888423.2732-NODE-2732-length-12678-cov-8.755526_pt1 | contig 12678 bp, 19 predicted proteins | sample MGYA00520523_ERZ888423 | MGnify/ENA primary metagenome ERZ888423 (study PRJEB32303, sample SAMEA104408611) | aquatic metagenome | biome: Brackish water; feature: Pelagic; material: water | place: Baltic Sea | collected 2014-06-08T10:24:00 | depth 30,27 m ...
GCCTCCCGGATCAGCTCGGCGACCCCAGGCCTGAGCCCCAGCTCGCCTGAGGCCAGAAGCGATGCATAGTGCTCCTGCTTGCTGGCCTGCAGATCTGCCACCAATGCGGCCTCGGGCGGGGCCCCCTGCAGCTCCGCCAGTGCCGCGGTGATGCGCTCGCGGCCGCCGCTGATTGCCAGCAGCTCGCCATAGCGAGCGCTATCCCAGTGCAGGGGCACGCCCAGCTCGGCAAAGGCCCGGTTGAAGGCAAGGCGATGGCCGTCGCGCTCGGTCTCGGCCAGGGTGCCGTCGACATCCCAGAGCAGGGCCCGCAAGGCCATCGGCGGGTGCAGCAGTGCCGCTGAGGTTAGGAGCCCCTGGCCACAACCCAGGTTGGGACCGGCGCTCCGCCTCGCGATGAGCTCATTGCCACCATGTGGGCACTGGTGCAGCTCGTTCAACACTCCAGGCGGATGGGCGAAGGCGCCAATGAATCCATCATTAAGATCGCCGAAAACCCCATCAACTTAAGCCGCAAGGCTGCCAAGGTCTTGAGGCAACGGGATGGGCACCGGCAAGAAGTATTTTCTGCATCTGGTCAGTGCCGGGGAGCTCAAGGCCAGGGGAATGTCGGACAAAACCGCCCGCAATGCTGCAGCAGGGGGCCCACGTGGATAAGCTCTTGCCCAACCCCAAGGTGGGCGAATACACCAGGCGCCAGGCGCGGCGGGTTAGCAACCGACGCTTGGATAGACGCCAGTTCCCTATTGCATAGGTGAATGCAAAAACCAATTGGCAGGGCCTGAAGCAACGGTTTGTTTGAAATGATGCGACTTGGGTAATGAAGATCTTGAAACAAGGCAATTAATCGAATGTTTCAGCAAGAGGCAGTCAGCGATCTTGAGGTCATCGACTTCCTCGAACTATTCAACAGCACTGTGGAGTCATCAAAACGCCTTGGTATTTCGCAGAGCAGCTGTTCGCGTCGATACCGCTCCTTCAGCGAACTATTCGGTATCGGTTTTGACCGGATTGCGGATCGGTATCGAGCCACCTCCAATCTCGATATACTCAGCAGCCTCCGTCAGGCTGCTCAGAAACTGCGCATCCGCCAATCTCGGCCCAGAATCACGATCGGTTGGCAACTGGGGGACATGATCCTGCCTGGTTTCGACAAATTGGGCCAACTGCTGCCGATCCAGCCGATGAACAGCTGGCTGGTGCTGTCGTTGCTGGAGCAACGGCTTGTGGACGTGTCAGTGATGGGCTTGCTGGAGTTCCAGAGCCTGTTGAAGCAACCCCTGACCCAAGTCCGGTCTCGGCTGCTCCCACTCAGCACAAACATGATGTGCGTGCCAATCTGCTCGTTCGACTTCAAATTGCTCGCCCACCGCGACCACCCACTTCAGGGGCACCACGATCTCGAACCGCACAAACTTCGCCAGTACCCCTCGCCTGCCCTGCCCCTGGGCATGGCACCAGCCCTGATGGAGGCCCTGCAGAATCACGGTTTGGCAAGCCAGCAGTGCGGCCTGCTCGACTACGACGAAGCCTCCTGGGAGGGATTCTCCTGCAATGGCCTGGGCCTCAGCTATGCGACGTCGTTTCAGGTGACACAGCTGGTGAACCGCTATCAACTCCATCCCCTCAACTACACCTTGGACATCCGCGACTGCATCGGGCTGGTTGGCCATCGCGATGTCTTAAAGGATCCCAGCTTTTCTGAGATGTACTTGCAGGCCGTGTCCTGCCTGCGGGCGGGCATCAGTGTCAGCAGCAGCCAAATCAAATGGCTCAGCTGAGCAAGGAGGCGCCATGAATCTGCATACCCCTATTCACGCCACGGCATGCAGGCGCCATCTCGATGCGCCAAGCCATAAGTTGGTTTTAAGGTCTGAATGCTCTGCTGTTGTGGTCCTTGGCCAATTTCGTCACGGGCAAGCCAGATTCGCCCAGCGCCTACCCCATCGGCTGGGTGCAGGGGTGCTACTTGGCCTGTTGAGCACCACTGCCGTGTTTGGGGGGCAGCAGGTTGGATTAGCCCAACAGGCTGCACTAGCGCAAACGGGGCAGCGGTCCACCGCACCAAGACCATCTCGATCACCGGCGGACCTGGGTGGCCAGGATGCCTACATCGTTGGCCCCGGTGATCAATTGCAGCTCACGCTGCTGGATCCCGGTGTTGAGGGCCTAGGCGGCAGCTTCGAGATCCTCAACGATGGCAGTGCCAGTCTGGCGCTGGTGGGTAATGTGGTGCTGGAAGGCCTTACGCTCAACCAGGCCACCAGTTGGCTGCAATCCCTTTACAGCCAGTATCTGCTCCGGCCGGAGCTGAATCTGCGTGTGGTGCGCCCGCGGCCCCTGCAGGTGTCGGTAATCGGGGAAGTGGAGAACCCTGGGCTGTATTCCCTCACCTCCACCGAGGTCTCTCAGACGGCGGGAGGGCCATCCACCAGCATCAGCGGCCTACCCACGGTGGTGGCGGCGCTGCAAAAAGCGGGTGGTCTCACCCTCAACGCCGACCTCTCCAATGTGCTCTTGCAGCGCCGCATGCCAGGCAACACTCAGCAGCTGCGTGAAACCAGGCTGGATCTGATCGCCTTGCTCAAACTGGGCGACAAGCAGCAAAATCCGTTTCTGTTTGATGGCGACACGCTCCTGATCGGCAAGGCGCTCAATCCCGATAGCGAGGTGATGGAGCTGGCCGCCACCAACCTCTCGCCCCAGACCATTCGGGTGAACGTTATCGGGGAGCTGGTGTCACCTGGCAGCCTCAGCCTGCCGGCCAACACGCCCCTGATCCAGGCAATCCTGGCGGCCGGTGGACCGAAAACCTGGCGTGCCAAACGCAGCAATGTAGAGCTGGTGAGGATCAACCGCAACGGCACCGCCACGCGCGAGCTTTTTTCGGTTGATTACTCCCAGGGGGTGAGTGGCATCCGCAATCCGCCCTTGCGCGATGGCGATACGGTGGTGGTGAACCGCAGCAACTACGCCATGTTCACCGATGCACTCGACGCCATCACCACCCCCCTCGCGGGGCTGGTGAACTCCTGGGGCCTAGTGCAGTTAATCCGCGACAACAACAACTGAACACAACCAGTCATGGGCCTGCGCAACAACCCGGTTACCTATCTGATCCTCACCAACGGCCTGCTCTGGGGGCTGCCCTTGTCCATCATCCAGATTCAATCCCTGCTGGCCGATCGGGATGGGGTGATGGTGGACATCGCGGCGGTGCAGCCCACACCGATGCGCGATCCATTGCTGCCTCTTGATCCAATCCTTCAGTCTGTGCAGCCAAGCCAGCTTGCGCCGCTGGTGAGCAGTGCTGACGCCGCCCCTGCCTCCCTGGGGGCCCCAGCAACCACCCAGCCATTGGCGATCACCCCTCGCCAAAATGTTGACGCCATGGACATCGGCGATGCCCCGCTGCCCGATCTGCTCGCCCAGCTGAAGGGAGCCGACGGCTTGGGTGGGCCAATCAACCTGGCCAGCGGCAAGTCTCCCCTAGTGCCCATAGCGGCGCGGGCTGAGCGGTTGCAATGGGAGCGCTCCAACGATGCGTTGGCGGCCCTGCCACTGCACTGGCGCCATTCCCTGAGGCAGGAATTGGGCACTGGGGTGCGGGTGAGCCAGGCGGCTACCGTGCGGTTGCCGGTGCGGGAGCTGGCCGAGCGCCAGGAGGTGCCGGTGATCATCAACGATCAGGGTGTGGCTGAAGGACTGGTGGAACCTCGCCATCAGCGCACCCGCGAGGCCGTGGAAACCTGGGCCGCACGCCAGCAGCCAGCTGAACCCGGCACGGTGCAGGTGATGGTGGTGGCCGCCGAACCGCTCACCGCTGCGGCCGAACCACTGCCCATAACAAAGGAGTAACCGCTGGGGTTGGATGGGGGTGCTTAACTCGCCAACAGGGATTCCAGGATCAGCAGATGGGGAATCAGCGGTTGGGCGCTTGGATGCTGGGATCGCACCTGGGCCAGCGCTTCAAACAGGTTGAGTGATTCGGCACGGCAGAGCAGGCCAATGGCCACCAGGGGTGAGCGCTCTTTCCCGGCCCAGCAGTGCAGATAGAGAGGTTCACCAGTGCTGTAGAGATCGAGCGCAGCGTTGATGGCGTGATCGAGCATGGCGCTGGTCATCGCGTTTGGTTGGCGGTGATCAGGCAGGGGAACACGCCGCTGCGGCCACTCCTGTGGGGGCTGCCATTGGCCCTCGTCCGCTTCACAACAACTGAAGATCGATTGCACCCCCTGTTGTCGCAACGCCAACCAGTGGGACGGGAGCTGCGGGATGGGGCCAATGGCAAGCCTGCGCGTGCGCAACCAGCTGGTGGAGAACCCTGGTGCGCTGCCAGACGCCTGTACCAGACGCATCAGATAGACCGCACCACAACTGCCCGTGCAACCTAAGCGATGCCAATGCTGATCAACCTTCAACAGGGAAGTCAGACAGCTGGAATAACAATATGCAATCCCCGGAAGCAGGCGATCCTGGCCTCCTGTCTGACTCAAAGTACCCTTTTGTTTATGGCTGCTTGAGCTCGTGCTCGTGCCTAGGTACCATTTCACAGGATTTTTATATCTTCTCAAACATTTTAACTCCCAAAGATATCCACTTTAAGCGCCGCGCCAGCAGCTTCAACATGGCAGAATCGATCCCTCTACCAAGATCCCCACGAGAGCACCAATCTGATCCGCATCATCCAGCAGGTGCAGCCCGATGAGATCTACAACCTCGGTGCCCAGAGCCATTTGCGGCTACGAGGCCCCGGAATACCCTGCCAACTCCGATGCCCTCGGCACCCTTACGGGTCCGCGCCCAAGTTGCCTCGGTCGTGTGTTGTGCTATCAGGGGCTTGGCAGGCACTGCACCTGAGCGAATCGTTCCACCTCATTCACTTGCCTTTTAGCCTTGTCACCCTCGAGCTCCACCGACATGCGCGATAAGCCGATTGCATCGCAACATCCTGAGGGGGTGATGATGATGCCGGATTCAGCAGACGAGTCGATCAACCTCAAGGAAATCTGGTTCGCCCTACAGCGCCGGCGGCGCTGGTTCGTGTTGGGCATTGGGGTCACACTGGCCGCCACCGGGTTGCTGACCATGGGCGAGCGTCTGTTTCGGCCCACCTACGAGGGAAGCTTTTCACTGCTGATGATTGATCCGCTCAGCGAGGATCGCCAATCCGGCGGCCAAGGCAATCAGCTCTCGGATCTGGCCTTGGGGAATACCGGTTCGGTGGATTTGCCCACCCTGATTGAGGTGCTCACCAGCCCGATGTTGCTGCAGCCGTTGGCTCGCGCTCAGGGCTTGGCTCCAGGTGCCCTAATGGGGCGCGTAAGAGCCTCAAGTCAGCAACGGAATTCCAATGGTGTGCTCAAGGTAAGCTTGCAGTGGGGCAACCCCGAGCAAGGTGAGCAATTGATTACGGCCCTTAGCCAATCTTATTTAGCCTATTCGCTGCGGCAACGCCAGGAGAAGCTGGCCCAGGGCCTGAAGTTCCTCGATGAGCAGGCACCAGGGCTGCAGCAGCGGGTGAGCAGCATCCAACAGGACTTGGCCAATTTCCGCCGCGCCAATGCCCTGCTGATTCCGGAAGACCGGGCCAGGCAGATCGAAGCGGAACGTGCCCAGCTTGAGGCGCGTGCGCGGGATCTCCAGCAGGGCCAGGCGCAACTGTTGGGCCTGCAGGCCTCTGTGCGCAGCGGCCAGTTGTTTTCCCCCCAATTCCAGCAGGCAGCCGGTAGCCTGAAGCCAGCTACTGGCGGTGATCTCTCTGGTGCCCTGGCCAGCGGTGCCTTCAGCCAGTTGCTGGCTAATCTCACCGATGTGGAAAAGCAGCTGGCAGAGGCCAGTGGCAGCTTCCGCAGCGGTTCGCCCCTGGTGCAAAGCCTCACAGCCCAGCGCAACAAGCTGCGCCCCCTGCTGATGCAGCGTCAGCTGGATGCGGTGGGGTCTGCCCTGCAGGAAAACGCCGCCCAGCAGGCGGAGGTGAAGCGCCAGCTGGCCCAGCTGGTGCTGGCCTTCCGTGTGGTGGGTCCTGAGCTGGTGAAGCAATACGACGCCCTGAATCAGCGGCTTGAGATTGCCCAGGAAAACCTCAGCAGCTACCTGAAAGCCCGCGAAAGCTTCCGCCTGGAGGTGGCCCAGAAAACCCTGCCCTGGCAAGTGATCAGTCCACCGGTGTTTGGCAACACACCGGTGAAGCCCGATCTCTCGCGAAGCTTGTTCCTTGGGATGTTGCTGGGTCTGGTGGCGGGCACGGCTGCAGCGCTTATTCGCGACCGGCTTGATCACGTGTTCCACAGCCCCCGCGATGTGGAACAGGGCATTGAGCAACCTTTGCTGGGGAGTGTTCCCTTTCTGCCGCTGGAGCGATCGCAGGCCGTTGCAGCACTGTGGGCCCAACTGGATGATCAACAACGCTTTGGCTTGCGGGAAGCCCTGCGCAACCTTTACCGCTCGCTGCAATTGTTGCGCGCTGGCCGCAGCCTGCGCATGTTGGCAGTCACGTCCACTGTCAGTGGCGAAGGCAAAACGACACTGGTGGCCTTGCTGGGCCAAACCCTTGCCGATCTCGGCCTGAAGGTGCTGCTTGTGGATGGTGATCTGCGCCAGATGCAGTTGCACCATCGTTTTGCTGCCGACAATGCCCGTGGCTGGAGTGAGCTGTTCACCGAACACCCGCCTGAGCTGCAGGAGCTCTTTCAATGGCCGGAACCAAATCTGGCCTTGTTGCCGGTGGGCAGGCGCCCCCCCGATGCGGCTAAGTTGCTCAGCTCACCCCGCTGTGGTGCTGTGATCCAGCAGCTTCGAGCGTTGCCGGAGTTTGATCTGGTCTTGTTTGATACGCCACCAGCGTTGGATCTGGTGGATCCGCTACTACTGGGGGATCACCTTGATGGGTTGTTGTTTGTGGTGAGCTTGGCGCGCATTGATCGCAGCTTGCCTGCACTGGCGCTCAAACGAATCCAAGCCTCGGATGCGGATCTGCTCGGGGTGATCACCAACCAAACCCAGCCCTCGGCAAAACTCTATGGCTATGGCTATGGCTATGGCTATGGCTATGGCTATGGCTATGGCTATGCGCCGCGTTCCTCTCCACCCAAGCGCTTGAAACAGCTCGAGCAGCACTTTCCAAAGCTGCAACAGCTTCGCAAGCGGGTGCAGGCCAGTCTGCGCTGGCTCGACAAACGCCAATGAATACGGATTGCGGTGCTGGGAACCCTGATCCAGAGAATCGGATGATGACAATTCTCGTTACCGGCGGCGCCGGCTACATTGGCAGCCATGCAGTGCGGGCGCTGCAACAAGCGGGCCATCGACCGGTGGTGCTCGACAACCTGGTGTACGGCCCCGGAACATTGCGGAGGAAGTGCTGCAAGTGCCCCTGGTGGTGCTCCACTTCGCCGCCTACGCCTACGTGGGCGATTCGCTCACGTAGGCGTAGGCCCTCAAGGCGGAAGGCGAGCGCAGCGGCGGGCCGCCTCTGCCACTGGTGTTTTCCAGTCTCTGTGCCAGCTACGGCATCCCCGACCCGGAGCAGATCCTGATCAGGGAGCTGTAGCGTGTGCTCGCCTATCCGAAATTCCGGCTCCAAAGCGTCGACCATGAGCGCTTGCTGGAGGATCTGCTGCCCTGGTGCGAGACCCCTACGACCAGTTGTTCCTGGATCTGGCCCTGAAGCAGGAGGTTGTTGCTCTGCAGATCATCAACCCCCAAGGGCCGCATGCCAAAGGAGGGCAACGACCAACTCATCTTCCGACTACCGATTCGCTGCTTGGAGGCAGGTTTACCGCTCGCTTGAGCATGGCATTGCTCGGAGTGCCTGTGAACGCTGTAAGCAGCTGGGTTTTTCTGAGCATTTGTGAGGTTGCAAATAGAACGGCATGAAGTCAACTATGACCCAGTTACGCGCTTTACGAAGCCAGAGGTAGACCTCCTGATTGCTCAGGCGGAGCGCGCGGATCCGCTCATTGAGCCAGGCCAGTAATCAGGACAAAACAGCTTTTGCAGCGTTGGTTTTGCTCAAGCAGTGCAAGGCATGATGGGGCTAATGCCGCCGTGCGGGTGGAGCAGGCCAGTTACCAAACCACCAGCGTCTATGGCTTTAGTCATTCGCCCTATTACGCCCCGGTGCCTACCGTTCAAGGCGGGATGGGCGCACGGTGCATCTACCGCTTGAGTACTGATCACGATCAGGCTGCAGCAACTCAGAAATATGACAAACCCAGGTCCAGCGTCTGAATCCCAATCCACCCGCACCCTGCTGCTGGGCTTGCTGCTGGTGGTGATGCTGGCCAGTGGTGGGGCGGAGCTGGTGTCCCTGGGGGCGGTGGGTTCCGACCTGAGCTGGTTGTGCTGATCACCAGGCTGATCGGACGAGGCTCCACTCCCGCCGAGCCCCGCACGAGCTGCAGCCCAGCAGCTCGAAAGGCGCGGTTCTGGCAATGCCGCTAAGTTGAAACTCTGCATTTGAGAGCGATGCCAATTTCCCGGCGTGCCTCCCTGCGTGGGGTGCTCACGGTTTCGAGCCGTGGCTAGATCACCTTGCCCGCCGAAATGCGCCGGCACCTGGTCATCGAACAGGGTGGAGCGGTGATCAAGCCTGCCTGGATCGTTTTGAGGCGTTGTTTGCACAGCCGGATCTGCTGGTTGTCGAGCTTAGTGCCTCTGTGATGGAGCGGGCTACGCAGTTGCGCGCCAACCATGGGCTACGCACACCCGATGCACTGCAGGCGGCTTGCTGCCTGCAACTGGGTCCTGATGCCGTGATGATCACGGGTGATGCCGGCTTTCAGCGCGTCCAAGCGTTGCAGGTGAGCCTGATTACTTGCACCTGATGGCCCCGGGGTTGAGACACTCACCCCGGCCGATCTGGCGTCCTGGCTGGCGGGAAACACTTGAGGCGGCCCCTCTGTTTTGCAACTGTGCAGGAGTCTGTACAGCTGTACAAACTCATGGAGGCGCCCAAATTGGCATGGCGGCTGGCTTCCCATTGAGCCGCCAACGAGGCTCCACAAGCAACAAGCCGGGCACGGGCTGCAGCCGGGCACGGGTATTCGAATTCTGGATCGTCCCTGGGTCGCAGTGCTCACTCCGGATGACGCCAGGGTGATTACGGTGTATCCAACCGACCAACGCACTCTTCACTGAGCCGTTGACGTCGCCCGATCTGGTGGTGGAGGGAGACGGCTACACGATGGAATTCATAGGCCCCACCTTGCTCTGCCTCGACATCATCGATCCGGGAGCCCTGGGCCGCCTGCTGGCAGAACCGATCAAGCAGCAGCTTCCTGTAGGCCTGGGAGACTGAAGGTCGTCGGCGAGACTTCCCCCTGAACCGCAAGGATCCCCAGCCCGATCGAGCTGTTCAGCCTCCTGCCGCCAGCGAGGCTCTATCTCCGCCAGGCCTCTCACTGGCTTCAGCCCAAATTCCAAGCCGACATCTTCGAAAAAATACCTATCCTTGCTTCATAGCCCAGATAACAGAAGGCGCCAGCAATACCTCGACAACCCTTTCAGGATCTGGAGTTTGAATGGGATGAACACAAAAGCGACCAAGTCAACGAAACGCAAGGCTTTGACTTCGGCTTCGCAGCCACGGCCTTCCTCGATCCGCAGGCCATCCATCAGCCAGACACGCGCAGCAGCTACGACGAGGACCGTTTTCGTCTCTACGGACACGCGCAGGGCCGGCTCCTCATCGTCGTCTACACCAAGCGAGAGGGACGCATCCGGATCATCACAGCCTGGAAGGCCAACAGTCGCGAGGTTCAAGATCACGCCCGATGGTGCCTTGCTCAAGGAACGCCCTAGAGGCGGCGGCTGGGTGTACACCGCCCCCCGTGTGGATTTTGAGCGACTTGATGCCACGACCGATGCCGACATCAGCCATCAACGTATCGTTGAGTTGGTTGACGAAGCCCTGCAAGCCAACATGAGCAGCGTTGCCCAGCTGGCCGAGGCCCTGCACCTCAGCGCCTCCACGATCCGTCGCTGGCGCCGCGGTGCTGTATCACCAACAGCCGCCAATCTGCAAAGGCTGCAGGAGCGGGTTTCGACCAGTTTCTGAGATCACCACAGAGGCCGATGGCCTTATTGAGATGGGCCCAGGGGCGGTTGTACTCCCTATCCGTAGGCGCAGCCTTCTCCGCAGGAGTGGCCCTGCTCGACTCCCAGCGCGCGGCCGACCAGAGCGTCCTGCAGATCCGTTCGTTTACTGCCACCAGTAGCAGCAGCTGCTGCTGGTGTGGATGGTGTACCGGCTAGCGATGCCGATCCTGATCGAGCGGATGAGTGCCTGAGGCACTCCAGGGTCCCCAACAGGACACCCCACATCTTGTGTCTCCAACCCAAAAATTCCCAAGCCCAGTCTCCCTGTTCACTAGCCAGCGCCAGCCCCACTCGCCTTAGCATGTGCTGATCATGCACATAACAGCGTGGCAGCCGGCAAGAGACCGCAGCACCCCTCAGAGCGAGCCACTGAGAGAGCCACTGAGAGAGCCACTGAGCGGGTAGCCGTGTTGATGACACCCACAGAAAAGGCTGCCTATGCAGATCGGGCCAACAGCCTGGGCCTTTCACTCGGTCAGTTTTTCCGTGAGGCGGGAGCGGCGTACGCCCACCGCAACGCTGAAGCCGAAACGCGCTCCCTCGCGGAGGCGGAAGCCCTGGAAGCGGCCCTCAGGCAGCTGGAACTCAGCACAAGCCGCACCGAACAAACCCTGGATGTGGCACTGGCCGAAGTGAGAGCTGCCTTGGGCGCTCAGCCATGAGCGTCACAGACCGGATTCTCTCGGCTCTCACCACCGTGATCCGTCTGGAAACGGTGCTCGAACTTGCTGTCCGCCGACCTCCATCCCCGATGGCGTTTTGTGGCCGCGCCAAAGCATCGGCTGCGCCGAGACCGGCAGCCCGGAGTTTCCGGTAGTGCTTTTGGAGGTGGTGGTGATCACGCCCTGCAGGAGGTGCACTGGATCAGCCTCGAGGATCTGAGCCAGCAGAGCAACCTCGACCCCCTGCTCAACCTGCTCACCCTGACAGTGCGGCCCGAGAGCGAGCTTGCGGCCAACAGTCAGCAGATCCTCGCCAGCCGCCCTGATCTAGAAAGGCGCAAATCATGGTGATCGCCAGCATTCCCCGCGAAGAAATCCGCCAAACGCGGGCTGTTCAGGACTGGCTTGCCGAAGGCCGACAGGAGGGAAAGCCAGTGAAGCCGCCAAGATGACCATCCGCCTCCTCAACCGGCGCTGCGGCACCTTGAGCGACGCCAACACCGTCCAGATCCAGGCTCTGCAGCTGGAGCAACTCGAAGCCCTGGGCGCCGGGCAACCCCGGGGAACTTCCCCCAGAGGCCCCCACAGATCCGGACGTGACACTGCACAGCCACCAGCAGCAGGAACCACTGTGGGTAACGGACGCCACGCCTAAAACATCCATTGGGATCGCCTTGAGGAAGCTGATCAACTGCACCGGGACAGTTTTGGGCCATGGGAAGCGGATAGACCCACCGACCAAACCCAATGCTGACAGGCTCAGCAAGAGTTACTAATACAGACTTTTAGGCGGCCCTGGCCGCCCCCCCCCCGTAACCCTTGGCTTCCTCGCAGCGGTTGTTGTGGACCTATCGCTTCGCGGGCCTGCGTCTACATCCTAAAGTACCACTGCTTACCATTGCAATTTTAGCGCATTTCCGGATCCCTCTCTTTTCTCTCGTTCTTGGTGGAGCAGGGTGCCGCGCTCAAGGTGGCATCGATGATCACCACGGATTCGAGACCTTGGGACCAAAGACATGACTCAAACTTTTCAAATAGCTCTTTAATTACTCCGGCTTTACGAAGCCTTTCTCTATAAAGATAAGAGTAGCATTCGGAATATTATTTATTATGCCTAAGCCAACAAACTCTTCAAAAGAACGGCGATCATTTACCTGGATTTCGGTTTCATCAACCGTAAGCGGAAGACCGCTCCTAATCTCAAATTGAAAAGCTGTTGGAGCACCAACTTTTGAAGAGAATCAGCGGATCAATTCTCCGCCGACCAGCACTGCTTTTACGCTTCTGCGCAAACTTTATCGAGCAGTGCGCGAAATGATTCCCAAGTATTGATTCGGAGAGTCGCTGAAGGATAGGATTCTTATTTTTAAGCTACACAGCCCTCTGTTGCTCGCCCCAGCAGCCTCTCTTGCCACTAGCAAGGTTGAAATTAACTTTCCAAATATAAGCTATTGTCGACTTAAGGCAAACTCTGATGGAATTATTCGAGGCGCAATTAAATCAAAACGTTATCCCAACTGGTACAGCAGTTTGAGTCATATTGATGCAAGCTGCTGTCGGTGCGAAGCGAGCAAAGCTAAAGCGACTGAACTGAAAATGTTTTCCTTAGGCCAAGTACGGGGATTTGCAATGGGCGGAAAAGGTCCTGCAGGGCTCTGGTGACAGCTAGATCACAGAAGCAGGGATTGCGAGTTAGCTAGGTCGAACGGCAGGCCTGGGAACTCTGGCGCGTGGCCTGGGCAGAAGGCGCGAAACCCCGGAGGCCTGACACCGAGCCGCAGGGACTAAGGGCAGACAATAGAAATAAAAAGGCCACTCCCAGGATGGAAGTGGCCAAATGATTTGGAACCCTATAGCAATCAAATCGGAGCGACAGGATTTGAACCTGCGACCCCCACTACCCCAAAGTGGTGCG
>ERZ888423.2733-NODE-2733-length-12677-cov-5.204405_pt1 | contig 12677 bp, 11 predicted proteins | sample MGYA00520523_ERZ888423 | MGnify/ENA primary metagenome ERZ888423 (study PRJEB32303, sample SAMEA104408611) | aquatic metagenome | biome: Brackish water; feature: Pelagic; material: water | place: Baltic Sea | collected 2014-06-08T10:24:00 | depth 30,27 m ...
ACGCAGCAGATCGTGGCGAAGGGCGCGCACGTAACCCGCAGCCCGAACCGACTTGTCCGTTGGATCGAGCCCCCGTGTGAGGCGCTTGTTCTGAGTGGCGACACCGGTCGGACAGTGATCGGTGTGGCACTTCTGGGCTTGGATGCACCCGACGGCCAACATGGCCTCGCGTCCCACATTGATGAGGTCACACCCCATCGCCATCGCCACCAACGACTGCGTCGGGAAGCCGAGTCGTCCCGAACCAATCCACGTGACCCGTTGCTGCAGATCACGTTGGCAGAACGTCCGGTACACCTCGGCGAAGCCTGCACGGAACGGCAGCGAGACATGATCGGCGAACGCCAGAGGCGCCGCTCCGGTGCCGCCTTCGGAACCATCGATGGTGACGAAGTCCGGACCGCGACCCGATGCGGCCATGTGGTCAGCGAGCTCGTTCCAGAAGGCCTGCTCCCCCACTGCGCTCTTGATCCCCACCGGAAGCCCACTGGCCTCGGCAATGCGCTCGATGAAGTCGACCATGGTGGACACCGAGTCGAACGAGCTGTGTCGGGCCGGGCTGTTGACCGTGATCCCTACGGGAACGCCGCGAGCCGCCGCGATCTCGCCGTTCACCTTGGCCGCGGGCAGCACACCCCCGAGTCCAGGTTTGGCTCCTTGGCTGAGCTTGATCTCGATCGCCTTGACCGGTGCGGACTCCACCGACTCGAGCAGCCGGTCCAGCGAGAAACTGCCGTCGGGGTTTCTCGCACCGAAGTAGCCGGTCCCGATCTGGAGGATCAGGTCACCACCGTTCCGGTGGTAGGTACTGATGCCGCCCTCACCGGTGTTGTGCATGCAACCGGCCTGCGCCGCCCCCTTGTTGAGCGCCTCGATGGCAGGGCCAGACAACGAACCGAACGACATGGCCGAGATGTTGATCACGGACTCCGGCCGGAAGGCGCCAGGCCGGTTCCGCCACTCGCCCAGTGTCTTGGCCGAGGGAAGCGCATCGAGATCGGTGCCCGACGCCGGCATGTGAGGAAAGGTTGCCTGGCGAATCAGCGGATATTGCGGCGAATCCATGTCGCTGTCGGTGCCGAAGGCGAAATATGGGTTCTGTCCCTTGGCCGAGGCATACACCCATCGTCGTTGATCTCGGCTGAAGGGCCGTTCCTCATCGTTGTCGGTGACGATGTACTGCCGCAGTTCGGGACCGACGAACTCGAGGATGTAGCGCAGATGCCCGATGATCGGAAAGTTTCGGAGCACGGCATGCTTCGTCTGTGTCAGATCGTAGATGGCGACGATCACGAAAAAGAGGACCACGACGCCGAGGACGATGAGCCAGATCACCCTGAAAGACTACGGCATCACCTGGGGCAACGAACGGAGTCAGCGCCGAAGGCGAGAAGGATCTGCTCGGCGTCGTGCCGCAGTCGATCGACGCATCCAGCGTCGAAGATGTCACCATCGTGGGCCCGCTCCTCGACCAGCGATGCACCGGGTGTTCGACGTCGGCTCGGCCCGACTCAGTCGTCCAGAATCGTTATGGCGAACTCGGGGCAATTGTCGGCGGCAAGGCGAGCCTTGTCTTCCATCCCTTCGGGGATCGTTCCGTCCCCGGCAGCCGTGGCATACCCGTAGTCGTCGACGTCGAACAACTCAGGGGCAATCGCATAGCAACGGTTGTGGCCTTCGCACTTCTCTGAATCGACAACGATACGCATGTCGAGGATCTTACCTCCCAGCTCTTGATCGATGCTCGGGCGCCACGATGGCCCCAACTCGGCGGCTACTCTCCCGCCGGTGCGTTCCTACGTCCGCGACGGCATCATCATCGGCTTGGCGACCGGCGTGTTCGGCATCGCGTTCGGGGTACTGGGTTCGACCAACGGGCTCTCCGTGGGCCAGTCCATGGCTCTGTCGCTCCTGGTGTTCACCGGCGCATCGCAGTTCGCCGCCGTCAGCGTGATCGGCGCCGGCGGAAGCCCCATCACCGCCGTCGGCACGGCGCTGCTGTTGGGCGCCCGTAACGCCTTCTACGGCATGACGATGGCTCCCCACGTGCCAGGTTCACGGCTGAAGCGTCTGGTGGCAGCGCAGCTGACGATCGACGAGTCGACCGCACTGGCCGTCGGGCAACCATCGGCCGATGATGTCGAAGGCGCCTTCTGGGCCGGCGGCCTCAGTGTCTTCCTGTTCTGGAATCTGGGCACGCTGGCCGGTGCTCTCGGTGGGCAGGCCATCGGGGACCCGAATGCACTGGGGCTCGACGCCGCCTTCCCGGCCGGGTTCATTGCGCTCATGATGCCGGCCCTCCGGAACCGATCGGGTCGCGTCGCGGCACTGGCCGGAAGCGTCATCGCCGTGATCAGCATCCCGCTGACACGACCCGGCGTACCCATCCTCCTTGCTGCGCTCGGAGCGCTGATTGCGTTGAAGGTTGCCGGACCCCCGCCCCCCGCAGCTCCGGGGCGAGCCGGCGGTGAGGACCGACCATGACCTGGGCGACGGTGTTCTTCCTCGCCGCCGGGGCCTTCGGCCTCAAGGCGGCTGGCTTCTTCGGCATGGGCCGCCTCGGTGCCCGCCCCACGATTCGGATGCTCGGCGCGTTGTTGCCGCCGGCGCTCCTGGCTGCACTCATCACGGTGCAGACCGTGAGCGTCGACAACGACCTCGTCATCGATGCTCGACTGGCCGGCGTCGTTGCCGGCGGAGTCGCCGCCTGGCGCAAGGCCCCCTTCTGGCTCGTCGTTGCCCTCGCCGCGGTCGTGACCGGCGGCATCCGGGCCCTCTGACCGGAGTCGATCAGGCGTCCAGATAGCGGGTCACGGCAACGCCGGAACCAACGAACCCGATCAAGGCTCCCGCCGCCAGCAGGGTCATGGCCACCGGAAAGAGTTCGGTGGAATCAAGCGCGAAGCTCTCGAACAGCCTGAAATCGGTGGTGTTCAACAGATTCCGGATCACTCGGTTCAGACCGAAGACCGCCAAGGTGCTCACTCCTGCACCCACGACGCCCTGGATCATGCCTTCGAGCATGAACGGAATGCGGATGAACCAATTGGTGGCTCCGACAAGACGCATGACCTCGATCTCACGGCGACGGGCGAAGAGTGCGGTTCGGATCGAGTTGTACATCAGCAGTGCCGACGCAGCCGCCGACGCAAGGGCAGCACCCAACATGATGTTGGACGCGACTCGGGTGAAATCGTTCAACCGCTTGATGTACTCGCCGGCGTAATCGACGGCCCGAACGCCGGGAAGTCCCTCGAACTCGGCCCCCAGCGCCTGAACCACCGCAAGATCGGGTATCACCGGCACCACACGGAACGAGGTCGGCAACTGATCCGGGGCCACGGCAGCCAGGACCTCGGGAGAATCCTTCCAGAAGTCCTGGAACTCGGTGAAGGTCTCCTCGGTGTTCACGAACCGATGGTCACGCACCTGGGGCGAATCCGCCAGGGCTCGGTCGACCGCCTCGATCTGCTCCGACGCGGCATCGGGTTTGATCCAGACGATGAACTCGACGTCGTCCTTGAAGCGGGTATTGAGTCCATCGACACCTCGTTGGATGACGAGAGCGGCCCCGAGCAGCGAAAGTGACACCGCCACCGTCAGCACGGTGGCGATGGTCAACGATGGGTTGCGGACCAGGTTGTTCCCGGTCTCCTTGAAGATGTAATCGACGCGGAGTGCCATCAGTGACTACTCGTACACACCCCGAGCCTGATCGCGAACGATCACGGCGTCGGAGAGTTCGATGACACGTCGACGCATGGTGTCGACGATGCCTCGGTCATGGGTTGCCATCACCACAGTGGTGCCTGTCTTGTTGATGCGATCCAGCAGCCGCATGATGCCGATGGCGGTCTGAGGGTCGAGGTTGCCGGTCGGTTCGTCAGCCAGCAGGATCAGCGGCCGATTGACGAAGGCTCGGGCGATCGAGACCCGCTGCTGTTCACCACCCGAGAGCTGCTCGGGGTACTTGTCGACTTTGTCGCCCAAGCCAACCAGATCACAGATCGCCGGCACCTGATTCTTGATGACGTGACGAGGGCGTCCGATCACTTCGAGTGCGAAGCTGATGTTCTCGGCCACGGTCCGGTTCGGCAGCAGCTTGAAATCCTGGAAGACACAGCCGATGTTTCGGCGAAGCATCGGAACCTTCCAACTCGACAGCTTCGAGATGTCCTTGCCCGCCACGAAGATTCGGCCTTCGTCGGGGTCCTCCTGCTTGTTGAGCAGACGCAGGAAGGTCGACTTGCCGGAACCGGACGGGCCGACGAGAAAGACGAACTCGCCCTTGTCGATGTCAGCCGAAGCGTTGCGCAGGGCCACGCTGCTTCCCGGGTACTCCTTGGTCACGTTCTCGAGCTTGATCATGCTTCGACCTCCGAAGTGGTCCTCATACGCTGATCGCAGTGGCACGACGCCAACGCAACCAGGCCTCCATGAAGTCGCCGACGTCGCCGCCCAACACACCCTCGGGATTGCCGGAGGTGAGACCCGACCGCTCGTCCTTGACCTGCTGATAGGGCTGCAACACGTAGCTGCGGATCTGGCTCCCCCACTCGGTCTTGAGTGACTCGCCGGCGGCGGCGGCCAGTTCCTCCTCTCGTTTCCGTCGTTCGAGTTCGACGAGACGGATCGAGAGCATCTGAAGGCAGCGATCCTTGTTCTGATGCTGGCTGCGTTCGTTCTGGCACGACACCACGATGCCCGTCGGCAAATGGGTGATGCGCACGGCGGAGTCCGTCGTGTTGACGTGCTGGCCACCGGCCCCCGACGAACGGAACACATCGACCCGAAGATCCTTGTCGTCGATCTCGACCTGTTTGGCGGCATCGGGGATATCGGGCCACAGGCTGAAACTGGCGAAGGCGGTGTGGCGACGGGCCTGGGAATCGAATGGTGAGATGCGTACCAGACGATGCACGCCTCGTTCGGCTTGCAGCATCCCGTAGGCATGGCGTCCCCGGATGGTGAAACCGACCGTGCTCACGCCGGCCTCTGCACCTTCTTGCCACTCGGTGACTTCGAGCGAGAATCCCCGCTTGTCCGACCACCGCTTGTACATCTCGAACAGCATCTGGGCCCAGTCCTGGGCATCGGTACCACCAGCCCCGGAATGGATCTCGCACACGGCGTCACCCTCGTCGTACTCGCCAGTGAACAACGCCCGAAGCTCGAGCGCTTCGAACTCGCCCCGAAGGGTCACGATCATCTGCTCGGCCTCGGAGAGAGAGTCGTCGTCCTTCTCCTCCCTGCCCAGCTCGAACAGGGTTTCGGCGTCATCGACCTCAGCGGACAAACGGTCGTAGAGCTCGAGATCCTCCCTGACGGCGGTGTGCTCGGTCTGCACCAGACGAGCCCGTTCCCCGTCGTCCCACAAGTCGGGACGCCCCATCTCCGTTTCGAGTTGGGGCAGCCGGGAGCGCAGCTCGTCGATGCGGAGATAGTCCTCCGCCTCGTGCAGCTCGGTTCGCAGTCCTGCGATGTCGTCAGAGAGATCAGCCATGATGAACGCCAGAGGGAGGGAACGGCATCAGCCGTGACACTGTTTGAACTTCTTGCCGCTGCCACAGGGGCATGGCGCATTGCGAGGAGTCTTGTCCCAGTCGTCCTTGACGACCGTCTGCTGCCGACTCGGTGCCTCTGATGGCCCCTCACCGGGAAGCGATCCGCTGCTCGGCCCACCCGACGTGAGCGTCCGGGCATCGGCCTTGGCAGCGGAGATGTCGGTCGTACGGGCGGCAGCCCCGATGATGGGCGCGGGGCGAGGCTTCTGGAGTCGAGGACCACCCGCGGGCCGTCCGGCGTCACCCGGTGCGGACGCGTCGACCTCGGCACCGGACTCCTCGACTTCGGCAACGGTCTCGGCCGGCGTGGGTGCCGTCTGCTGCACGACCTGGACGTGCATGACGTACTTCACGAAGTCGGCCGACAGTCCCAGCATCATCTCGCTGAAGAGGTCGTAGCCCTCACGTTGCCACTCGGTGAGAGGGTCACGCTGCCCCATGGCCCGAAGGTTGATTCCCTCGCGGAGCTGATCCATCTCGGCCAGATGATCGCGCCATCGTTGATCGACCAGCTGCAGCATGATCTGCCGTTCGATCTGACGCATGATGTCCGGGGTGATCTCGGCTTCTCGCCGCTCGTAGAGTTCGAGACCTCCGGTTCGGATGGTTTCGACGAGATCGGCGGTGTTTCGGGCATCTGCCAACGACTCGATCGTCAGCGACGTCGGCCAGAACGTGGCCAACTCTGCGACCAGGCTCTCCAGGTCCCACGAGTCGTCCAGCTCCTCTGGACAATGGAGACGCACCATGGACTCCGACACCGACGCAATCGAATCCGTCGAGTCCTCACGAAGGTCGGCCTCATCCAACACCTGGAGTCGACGAGCGTAAATGACCTTGCGTTGTTCGTTGAAGACCTCGTCGTACTTGAGGACGTTCTTGCGAGTCTCGGCATTGCGCTGCTCGACCGTGGTCTGGGCCCGCTCGACCGACTTCGTCACCATCTTGGACTCGATCGGAACATCCTCGGGCAGAGCTTTGTCCATCACCCAGTTCATGGCCCCGGTGGCGAAAATGCGCATGAGGTCGTCCTCGAGCGACAGATAGAACCGACTCTCACCCGGATCACCCTGGCGACCAGCGCGGCCTCGCAGCTGATCATCGATGCGTCGACTCTCGTGCCGCTCGGTGGCGCACACGTACAGACCGCCGGCTTCACGGACCCGATCGCCCTCCTGCTCACAGATCGGGGTCCAGTAGTCGAGACGGGTTCGATAATATTCCTGACCCTCCTCCGACTGCATCTCGAATCCGTTGGCCTTGGTGTCCCGCTCGGCCAGCTTCTCGGCGTTGCCACCCAGGATGATGTCGACGCCTCGACCGGCCATGTTCGTGGCGACCGTGACTGCGGAGGGCTGCCCGGCCTGGGCCACGATGTCGGCCTCCCGGAAGTGCTGCTTGGCATTCAGCAGCTCGTGAGCGATCCCTCGGTTCGTCATCAGATTCGACAGCACCTCGGACTTCTCCACCGACGCGGTACCGACGAGCACCGGCTGTCCGTTCGCGACACGGCGTTCGATGTCGTTGATGACGGCGTCGAACTTGGACGTCTCGGTCTTGAAGATGAGGTCCGCCTCGTCGTCACGAGCGATCGGCCGGTTCGTAGGCACCTGAACGACGGCCAGCCCGTAGATCGTCTCCAGTTCGGCAGCGTCGCCCAGGGCGGTGCCGGTCATGCCGGACAGCTTGTCGTACATGCGGAAGTAGTTCTGCAACGTGACCGTGGCCAACGTCTGCTGCTCTTCCTTGATGCGCACGCCCTCCTTGGCCTCGACCGCCTGATGCAGACCGTCGGACCAACGTCGACCATCGAGCATGCGTCCGGTGAACTCGTCGACGATCTTCACCTCGTCATCGGCGACGAGATAGTCCTTGTCCCGGTGGAAGAGTTCTTTGGCTCGAAGCGCCACGCCGAGTTGATGGACCAGATCCTGCTGGATGCCGTCGTACAGGTTCTCGATGTCGAGAATCTCTTCGACTCGGTTGATGCCCTCGTCGGTGATCGCGACCTGCCGCTTCTCCTCGTCCACGTCATAGTGCTCGTCGCGTACCAGTTGCTTCACCACGTCGGCGAAGCGGTAGTAGAGGTCGGCGGCACCTCGCACCTTGCCACTGATGATCAGCGGGGTGCGGGCTTCGTCGATCAGGATCGAGTCGATCTCGTCCACGATTGCGTAGCTGTGACCTCGCTGCACCATCTCGGCCCGGCTTCGGGCCATGTTGTCCCGGAGGTAGTCGAAGCCGAACTCGTTGTTGGTGCCGTAGGTGATGTCCGACCCGTACTGGGCCCGCTTGTGGGCCGAGTCGAAGTTGCCGGGGATAACCAAACCGACGCTCAGACCGAGCCAGTTGTGAACCTGCCCCATCCACTCGGCATCCCGCGACGCCAGATAGTCGTTCACGGTGATGACGTGAACTCCGTTGCCGACCAGTCCGTTGAGATACACCGGCAGGGTCGACACCAGGGTCTTGCCTTCACCGGTCTTCATTTCCGCCACCCAACCCCAGTGCAGGGCGGCACCGCCCATCAGCTGAACGTCGTAGTGGCGCTGGCCGATCACGCGCTTGGACGCTTCTCGAACGGTGGCGAAGGACTCCACCAGGAGATTGTCGGGATCTTCCCCCCGCTCGAGACGCTGGCGGAACTCGCCGGTCTTTGCCTTGAGCGCGTCATCGCTCAGTGCCTCGTACTCGGCACTGAGGGCGTTGATCGGATCGACCACGCTCTGGATGGCCTTCAGGCGTTTTCCGTCGCCGGCCTTGAGGATCTTGTCGAAGAGTTTCATCGGGTTGCCGAGTCTACTGCCGTGCTCGCCGTCGACTGGTGCAGGGTGTGCCCAATGGCTCGCGCAACGAGGATATCGGAGGTCTCATCCGTCACGAATCCGGACCAGGCGTCACGCACCGCACTCAGCAACTCGGAGAGCGTTCGATCGAGCTCTCCGGACGATCGACCGAAGAAGGGTTCGAGTTCGTCAGCAGTTCGCCCGACGGAAAGCTGGGTCAAGAGCTCGCGGTCTCGGGACGACAGCCCGAGGCGTCCCAGACGGTCGAGCGAGTCGGCCACCTCCAGAATGGCGGCTGCGCCCCTGGCGTCGAGATGGGTGCCGCCGCCTGCGATGCGGTAGACGGCGGCCAGGCCGTGATCCAACGCTGCGTTCTTCTCGATCGAACCGGCAGCACCAGCCAACAGGCCGGGTCCGGGATCGTCCTCCGGACCGATCAGGAGCAGCACGCGCGCCTTGGGCAAACGGACGGACAACGAGGTCATGGCGTCGACCGCGTCACCGCTGGGAACCGACAAGTCGAGACAGATGACATCGGGTGGGAAGTCGGACACTACCGGTCCGAATCTTCCCGCTACATCGGCCTCGGCCAGTACCACGACGGCGGGGTCGGCTTCGAGCGCAATCATGAGGGACCTGCGATAGACCTCATGGTCTTCGGCGATGGCGACGAGGAGTTGGGACTGTTCGAGTCGAGAACCGTGCACCGGTACCCATCGGCACCGGTGCAGCGGATTTCAGCGATTCGTGGGCCGTTCGGACCGGTCGCTCTCCGACGGTGTGGGCCACAAGGCCCAGCATGAGGGCAACCGCTCGTTGTCAGTCGACGTCGATGAGCCCGATATCGCCGTCGTCACGCCGGTAGACCACGGCGGCCCGTTGCGTTTGTTCGTTGGTGAAGAGGTAGAAGTCGTGGTTCAGGAGGTCCATCTGCAACGCTGCGGCATCGGGGGCCATGACCGAGACATCGAAACTCTTGCTCTTCACGATCCGGTACACGGGCTCCGGCTCTTCAGAAAGCAGCGACTCGGGAACGAGTTCGGGTTCGAGATCGGGCCGAACCCGGCCCTGCTTTCGGTTCATCACCTTCGTCTTCAGCTTCCGAAGCTGACGCTCGAGCTTGTCCTCGGCCAAATCGACAGCCGTGAACCCGTCTGGGGCCGACACCTTGGTGCGCACATGGTGGCCGTGGCCCAGCATCGTCACCTCGCAGACTTCGCGATTCTCGACCCGGGGATTCTTCTCTTCCCAGAAGTGGATCTCGGCCCGTTCCATCCCGCCGATGACCCGTTCACACTTCGAGATCTTGTCGATGGCGTAGTTCCGAAGTTTCTCCGAAACCGTCGTATGCCGACCGCTGACCGTTACCTCCACGAAAAGCTCCGTTCGTCTGGTGTTTGGTCTCCGTCAGCATAGATCGGATCGCGTCGCCGGTGCCGGAGGGCTCACCGATGCAACACTGGCCATTGTCACCGCAGCGGCGCCTGCGCTGAGCAGCACGCTCGCGGCCTCCTGAAGCGACGCGCCGGTGGTACGCACGTCATCGACGACCAGGATCCGGCCGACGCTGCGAGTTCGGGGACGAAGTCCCGGACCGTCCAGACGCTCGGACCGACCCTTGCCGGTCTGGGGTTCGTCACCGACTCGCCGCAGCAGTGAGCGAGAAGGCACACCAAGCGTTCGGCTCACCGATCTGGCCAAGAGGCGCCCCTGATCATAGCCTCGCCGTCGGCGATGGCTTCGACTGGCGGGCACCCAAGTGACCACGTCGACCGGTTCGGTCACCTCCTGGGCCAAGGCTCGTCCGAGCGGTCGCCACAGATCACGTCGGCCGCGGTTCTTCGCCGTCAGGACGATCGCTCGAGCTGTTTCGTCGTAGACGAACACCGACCGACCGACCGCAGGCTCCAACGCAGACCAACACCGCTCACAGACGAAACGAGCGGCACGACCGCACACGGGACAGTTCCGCTCGAACAGCATCCGCAGCAGTCAACGTCGCCACCACGGTGATCACACCCCACACCTCCTTCTGGCGGTCACGGCCACCGCTGGCGACCGCGTGCGACGCCAGACGCAACGGAGCGACGCCAGAAGCAACGGAGAGACGCCAGAAGCACGGAGAACAGCGCGAGACTCGCCGAACCGATGCACCCACCAGACCCACCAAACCGTTGCACCGAGCCCGAGAGCCCACACCGGTCAACTGTCAGACCGGTCAACTGTCAGACCGGTCAGCTCAGTTGGACCGGCACCTCGCGCGGCCCTCGGACCTGTGTTCCGCCCCAACGAACCACGGCGTCCGGATCCAGATGGAAGCCGGGGAAGCGGGCCAACCAGGTCTCGATGGCGACTCGCATCTCCATTCGGGCAACGTTGGAACCAATGCAGCGATGAATACCGATCCCGAAGGCGAAATGGCGGTTCTGTTCGCGGTCGATCAATACTTCGTCGGGACGTTCGAACTTCTCGGGGTCTCGATTGCCGGACGGAAAGTTGAGCAGCACCTTGTCACCAGCATGCACCGGACAGCCACCCACCTCGGTGTCGGCGACTGCGACTCGAGCCATGGTCACCGGGGAGTAGGCCCGTAGGAACTCCTCGACCGCAGTTGGAATCAATGCCGGCTCGGCCACCAGACGACGTCGGTCCTCGGTGTGCGTGGCCAGATGCCAGAGGCTCGAACCAATTCCTGACCACGTCGTGTCGATGCCCGCCATCAACAGCAAGAAGCACGTACCGAGGATGTGCTTCTCGGTCAGCGGTCCACCGTCGAAGGTGGCCTCGGCCAGGAAGCTGATCAGATCGTCCGACGGTTCGGCACGACGGGCGGCCACATGCTCACCGAAGTAGGCCAGGATGTCCCGGGTCGCCTGACGAGCCGTCTCTGGGTCCGTTGCCGTTCCTTGGAAGATCTTCACCGCCCAATCGGTGAAGAGTGCCTCCTCTTCCTCGGGAATCCCGAGCATGTGCGCGATGACCCGCACCGGTATGTGTTGGGCGTAATCGTGGGCAGCGTCAGCCGAGGCTCGTCCGTCGAGGGCGTCGCACAACTCCTCGCAGATGGCGCGCGTCTTGTGCTCGAGTTTCTCCACCGCGGCCGGGCTGAAGAACGGCAAGAGGATTCGCCGAGCCTCCGTGTGGAACGGCGGATCCGAGGTGATGGGCGGAGCGACCAGCAGCGCCGAACCCTCCATCGGCGGAATGACGCCCACGTCACGAGAGGAGAAGGCTTCGGTGTCGTAGGCGACGGCGGCCACGTCGTCATAACGCGTTGGCAAGAACGCGCCACCCCGCAGCTCGGTATGAGCTACGGGGCAGCGTTGACGAAGGTCGTCCCAGATCGGGTAGGGATCGGTCTCGTAGTCCGGGTCACCGATATCGAAGTCCGTGGCCCAATCTCGTGCTGGCTCGTGGGTCATGGGAGAACACTAGAACGAGTTCGATCAGTAGCGATAATGGTCGGGCTTGTAGGGCCCGTCGACCGGGACGCCGATGTAGTCGGCCTGTTCTTGTGACAACGTGGTCAGCTTGACACCCAAGGCGTCGAGATGCAGTCGGGCGACCTTCTCGTCGAGGAGCTTCGGCAACGTCGTAAGACTGATGCCATAGCTCTCGGCGTGCTTGTGCAGTTCGATCTGGGCCAACACCTGGTTGGTGAAGCTGGCCGACATGACGAAGCTCGGATGGCCGGTGGCGTTGCCGAGGTTCAGCAGACGACCCTCGCTGAGCACGATGATCGACTTGCCGTCGGGCCAGCGGAACTCGTCGACCTGAGGCTTGATGTTGATGCGCTGGATGTCGCTCTGGCGATAGAGACCGGCCATGTCGATCTCGTTGTCGAAGTGGCCGATGTTGCCGACGATCGCCCCCTGCTTCATGCGACCCATCATCTCGGCCGAGATGATGTCCTTGTTGCCGGTGGAGGTGATGAAGATGTCCGCGGTCTCGAGCACCCGGTCGACCGTGGTGACTTCGTAGCCGTCCATCGCTGCCTGCAGGGCGCAGATCGGATCGATCTCGGCGATCTGGACCCGAGCCCCCTGACCCCGGAGCGCCTCGGCGCAACCCTTGCCCACATCGCCGTAGCCCAGGACCATGGCCGTCTTGCCACCGATCATGACGTCGGTGCCGCGGTTGATGCCGTCGAGCAGGCTGTGGCGGGTGCCGTACTTGTTGTCGAACTTCGACTTGGTCACCGAATCGTTCACGTTGATGGCCGGGAACTTGAGGATGCCGGCATCCAACATCTCCTGGAGACGGTGCACCCCGGTCGTCGTCTCCTCCGAGACGCCCCGAACATTGGCCGCCATGCGGGTGAACATGG
>ERZ888423.2736-NODE-2736-length-12674-cov-43.350503_pt1 | contig 12674 bp, 9 predicted proteins | sample MGYA00520523_ERZ888423 | MGnify/ENA primary metagenome ERZ888423 (study PRJEB32303, sample SAMEA104408611) | aquatic metagenome | biome: Brackish water; feature: Pelagic; material: water | place: Baltic Sea | collected 2014-06-08T10:24:00 | depth 30,27 m ...
CCAGGAGAGCCGCCGGGTGACCTGGGAGCCTTAGGGTCTGGGCAACCAGCTAATGCTAATCGGGTGTGCTGTGGGCATTTTTGAGCGTTTTTTGAGTCTTTGGGTGGCCCTGGCCATTGTGGCTGGTGTCAGCCTTGGGGCCCTATTCCCCTCTATTGCCGAGGCACTTACAGCTCTTGAATTTGCCCGCATAAACCTTCCCATAGCCCTGCTGATCTGGGGCATGATCTACCCAATGATGCTGGCGGTAGACTTCACTTCACTGGGTGGATTGGGGCGGCAACCCAAGGGACTGGTCGTCACTGTGGTGGTGAACTGGCTGATCAAACCACTCACCATGACCGCTCTTGCCTGGCTGTTCATCCGGGTATTATTCGGTGCTTGGATTCCTGCTGCTATTGGTGATGAGTATATCGCTGGCATGATTCTGCTGGGAGTGGCACCGTGTACAGCCATGGTGTTTGTGTGGAGCCGGCTGTGTGATGGCGATGCCAACTACACCCTGGCCCAGGTGGCCATCAACGACTTGATCATGGTATTCGCCTTTGCTCCGCTAGCAGCCCTGCTGCTTGGCGTCAGCAAGGTGATCGTGCCCTGGGACACCTTGGTGACTGCGGTTGGTTTGTTTGTGATTGTGCCCCTGGCCGCGGGCTGGCTAACCAGATTGATATTGCGCACGCCTGGTCGTATCGTTCTGCTGGAACAGCGGCTTAAACCATGGGCGATCGTGAGCCTGCTCGCCACCGTTTTGGTGTTGTTCACGGTGCAGGCTAATGCGATCTTGGCCAACCCCTTGGCGATTGTTTTGATTGCTATCCCGCTGATTCTGCAGACCTACCTGATCTTCTGGCTCACGGCCCTGTGGATGAGGCTTTGGCGCCAGCCCCAGAAAATCGCCGCCCCCGGGGCGATGATCGGTGCCTCCAATTTCTTCGAGCTGGCGGTTGCCGTGGCCATCAGTTTATTTGGGCTCAACTCCGGTGCCGCCCTGGCAACCGTGGTGGGGGTACTGGTGGAGGTGCCAGTGATGCTTTCGCTGGTGGCGATCGCTCGCAGAAATAGGCGATTATTTCCCTGGTAAATTATCTTTAATATCCTTTGATGCCATCCACGGCCTGGACCGTGTCGTTGGTAATCCTACCGGGGGATCCACGCCTGCAACGATCGAAAAGGGGATTGCCTCTGGATGATGCCCAGGGCTACTACTAAGGTCAAATGAAGCCATGCGTCCCAGGTATGCCCATTGCTAGGGGGCGGATGGCGCGAACCTAGCAGCAGTCCCTATAGCCCTTCACCCCCAGGCAGTCCACCATCCTCAAGCCTGCGCCCCCGGTGCCCGTGCGTCTGGATAGGGTTAGGATGGGTTATTGAATTTATCAACCAAGCCCATGTCTGAAATTGAAGAGATTAATAAGCTTGTGACTTTTGGTCTCGTGGATGGAAAGTTGCGGATTTTGCAAGTCAACGCAAATGTATGGGGTGACGTCAAGGGGAATATCCAAGGCAGTGTTAAGGGTGATATCTACGGAGATGTGGAGGGCAGTGTGGAGGGATATGTGGGTCGCGACGTCGGCGCCAACGTAGGACGCCACGTTTTAGGGAATGTCAATGGCAATGTTGAGGGCAGTGTTTGGGGAGATGTAAAGGGCGACATATGGGGCCATGTCTTGGGCAAAGTGGAGGGCAATGCCCAGGGCAACGTCGATGAAAATGCCTGAGCTCCAGCCAATCCAGCCAATCCAGCTATTTCCTGTTTGCTGCTAATCCAGCGGCTCCTTCCTGCTGATGGCCAGACTCAGCGGCCCGGTGTTGCCACTGAGAAGTCTCTCCCCGCCGCGCAGGCCCTGGGCAATCTCCACCCGGCCGCCCGACTGCTTGCCGATCACCACTGGCATCGGCTCTGCGCCGCCTCGCTGGTAACGGAACACCACCGGGATTCCCTTGACCATCTGCACAGCCTCGGCCGGAACAGTGAAGCGCTGCTCTGCTGAAGCAACCAGCAAAAAGGCCGTCACCGATGTGCCTGCCGGTGGCATGGGGCCATCCACAGCCTGGGCGCGCACCACGGTGAATCTCCTGCCGCCACCGCCGTCGGCGGCCACTGCGACCACCCGGGCCCGCAGCTCCTGCGCACCTGCTTTCACCCGCAGCAACTGGCCGTTCTTGAGATTCGCGGCCAGCAGGGGAGACACCAGGAAACGCATTTCGCTGCCACGGGCATCGCTGATCTGGGCCACTTCCTCCCCCTCCCGCAGCACGGCGCCCGGGTAGGCCTTCACCGCAGTGACCTGCCCGCTGCTGGGGCTCCTGATCAGCAGCCCTCCCCTGGCATCCGGTTGACCGATCGCCGCTGCCTTGGCCGCCGTCGCCTGGGCACTGCTGGCAGCAGTCACACTGGCAATGCGCCGGCTCTCCAGTTCCTGCGCCGAGAGGGCCCCCTGGCGGGCCATTGGTATTGCCAGGCGGTATTGATAGGCCAGGGATTGGGCCGTTGCCTGAGCTGCCCCAGCCTCCGCCTGGACCACCGCAGCTTCCGGGCTTCGCACCTCAGCGATCACCTCACCGGCGCGAACGGCCATCCCGGGAGCCACCAGCAGCCGCACCAACCGTCCTGCCACGGGCATGGCAGCGCTTGAGCGGGCCCCAACGGCCGCTTCGACAAAGCCCGAAATCGGCCGTTCGGTTCCCGTGCTGAGTTCGGGGCGAATGATGCTTAGCCCGGAGCGCCGCAATTGCTCCTCACTGAGGGTGATCCTGTCTTTGGGTTCGATCTGCCCTGGGGGCACTTCTGGGGAAGCTGGCGAAAGCCGGCCGCTGAGGCGCCCCAGGCCAACTCCCAGCAGCAAAGATCCGGCAATTGCCACACCGACTAGCACTTTCATGGCTGGGACATGGCAGGCGAAGGGGAGAGGGCACTGGTAGGGGGCAACAGCCAGCGGCCAAAGCGGGCATAGAGCGCTGGGACCACCAGCAGGGTCAGGGCCGTAGAGGTGATCAGGCCGCCGAGCACCACGATCGCCAGGGGCTGGAGAATTTCATTGCCAGCCCCGAACGCCAGCGCCAGGGGCAGGGCGCCGAGGGCGGAGGAGAGGGCTGTCATCAAGATTGCGTTGAGGCGCTCGACACTGCCCTCACGGATCACTTCATCGCGTGGCTGGCCAGCGGCGTGGCGACGGTTGTAGTTGTCGACCAGCAGCAGCCCGTTGCGCACGGCGATGCCAAACAGGGTGATGAAGCCAATCAACGAGGCGATCGAGAGCACCCCTCCTGTGAGCAACACCGCCGCCACCCCGCCGATCAGGGCCAGCGGCAGGTTGAGCATGATCGCCACTGTGGCCGGCAGCGATTTGACGGAGGCCACCATCAGCAAGCTGATCACAACGGCCGCCACCAGGCTGTACAAAACCAAATTGGCGGTGGCCCGCTCCTCCGATTCGAATTGGCCGCCGTAGCGGATCCTGTAACCCTGGGGTAGGCGCACCTGGCGGGCGATGGCGCCCTGGATGTCCTTCACCACGCTGCCGAGGGCCCGGCCGCTGACGTTGCTCGACACCACGATCAGGCGGGATACGTCTTCCCGATTGACCACATTGGCGCCCAGCCCTTCCTCGATCCAGGCGACGCTGCCGAGCGGCACCGTCATGCCGTTGGCAAAGGCCACGGGCACCGAAGCGATGGCGTCGAGGTTTTGGCGGGTTTCTTCCTTGAGCTGCACCAGCACATCGCTGCGCACCCCGCCTTCCACCACGTGGCCCACCACCTTGCCGTTGAGGGCGATTTCCACCGCTTCAGAGAGTTCATCCACCGTCAGCCCCAAGGCGGCTATCAGGGGACGGTCGTAGTGGATCTGCACCTGGGGGATGGGCAGCTGGGGCTCCAGTTGCAGGTCCACCACTCCCTCGATCGGCTTGATCGCCTTCTCCACGGCCTCGCCGATGCGGCGCAGCTCGCCCAGGTCGGTGCCGTAGATCTTGATGGCAATGGCGCTGCGCACCCCGGAGAGCACCTCATCCATGCGGTGGGAGATGAAGCCGCCGATGTTGGGAGCCACCCCGGGCAGCTTGGCAAAGGCCTGGCGCAGTTCGGCAATGGCGGCGGGGCGATTGGCAAGGGCCAGTTCGCTCAGTTCCACATCCACGTGGGCCAGGTTCACGCCGGCCCCATCGGCGTCGCCGGGAGCCCGCCCGCTCCGCACCTGTACCCAGCTGAACAGGGGATTGTTCTGGAGCTCCCGGGTGAGCGCCAGGCCGGCCCGGTTGGTCATCTCCAGGGATACCCCCGGGTAGAGCACCATCGAATTCACCAGGGATTGTTCGCGAAATTCAGGCAGGAACACCCGACCCAAGGACGGCAGGATCAAACAGGTGGCCACCACCAGGGCAAGGGCGCTGGCCAGCACCCGTAGGGGCGTCTCCAGCACCAGGGCCAGGATCGGGCGATAGAGCCGCTCAGCTTGCAGGGCCAGCCAGGTGGTTTCCTGGGGCAATTGCACCGGCGCCAGCAGGATGGCGCAGAGCGCTGGCGAGAGGGTGACGGCCACCAGCGTGGAGGAGCCAATGCACAGCAGATAGGCCAGGCCCATCGGCGCGAAAATGTTCCCCTCCACGCCGGTGAGCGAGAAGATCGGCGCGAACACAACCGCAATGATCACGGTGGAGAACAGCACCGGTTGGCGCACTTGCACCGACGTGTCAAACACAACTTTGAGGGGTGATTTTGGGGTGCTGCTCGCCTGGTTGGACCTCAGGCCCCGGTAGCAGTTCTCCATATCGACGATCGAGTCGTCAACCACCGAGCCGATCGCCACCACCAGCCCCCCCAGGGTCATGGTGTTGATGCCCAAGCCCAGCGCCTTCATCAGCATCAGCCCGATCAGCAGCGAGAGCGGAATGGCGCTGAGGCTGATCACGGCGGCGCGCCAGTTCATCAGAAACAGCACGATCACCACCGACACGATCACCACCCCCTGCAGCAGCGACTCGCTCACATTGCGGATGGCGCTGTCGATGAAGTTGCTCTGGCGGAAGGTCTGCTGGACCTGCACATCCGCCGGCAGGGTGCGGTTGAGTTCAGCCAGGCGTCGCTCCACCGCCCGCGTCACAGTCGGAGTGTCCACATCGGGTTGTTTGGTCACCATCAGCACCACGGCGGGCTGGCCGTTGAAGCTGGCGTCCCCCCGCTTAAGGGCCGCCCCACGCTGCACTTTCGCCAGGGTGGAGAGGAGCACCGGCTGGCCCTGCTCGTTGCGCACCGCTGCATCGGCCAGGTCGCCCACCTCGGTGATCTGGGCCAGGGGGCGAATCAAGCGCTCCTGGCCACCACCGATCAGGAAGCCCCCCGCCCTGGTCGCCATCGCCGAGCCCACCCCCTCCATCACTGCCTGCAGCGAAACGTTCTGCACCTGCAGCTCCTGCGGATCGACCAGCACCTGAAACTGCTGCTCCTGGCCCCCGTAGATCGTCACCTGGGCAACCCCCGGCACCGCCAGGATTGACTGGCGGTAGGAGCGCAGCACCAGCTGCTGCAGATCCAGCAGCGAAGTGGCGCCATTGGCATTCAGGCTGAAGGCGACTTGCAGGATCGTGCCCAGCGGAGAGATCAGCGGTGAAAGTTCCGGGGCGCTGGCGTTGGTCGGTAGCTGGGAGCTCACCTGCTGCAGCCGCTCCGCCACCGACTGGCGGGCGCGGTAGATGTCGGCCTTCTGATCGAACACCACCTGCACCATCGATAGCCCTGCCTTGGAGGAGGAGCGCACGATCTCCACCCCGGCGATGCCGTTCACTGCCGATTCGATCGGCAAGCTGATGCGGCTTTCCACCTCCTCCGGCGAGAGGCCAGGGGCGCTGGTCTGCACATCCACCTGGGGCGGCGCAAAGGGCGGGAACACATCGAGGGGCATCTGGCCCACGGCCAGTACACCCCAGAAACTGATCCCAACCGCTGCGGCCACGATCAGCCAGCGGCGGGCGATCGAGAAACGCAGCGTCGCATTGAGCAGCCGCTCAAGCATCGCTTTTTTGGCGGCGAGCCAGCCAGATGGCCCCGCCGGCAAGCAGCACTACAGCTCCAGCCGCCAGGGCTGGCAGTGGCAGGTTGCCGGCTGCTTCCGGCTTAGTTACGGCAGCAGCAGCGGGGGTTTTGGTTTCAGCTGCCGGCTCGGTCGGCTGGCTTTTCAGCGATTCGGCGTAGAGCGAAAGGGCGCCGGAGATCACCACATCATCGGTGGGATCTATTCCCTCGCTCACCACAACCCGGTCGCCCTGGGTGGCGCCGGTCTGCACGTAGACAGGGTCGTAGGTTCTCTCCATCTGCACGAACAGCAGGGGCTTGCCGTTGGCATCCACCAGCGCCGTTGACGGCACCGTGAGGCCGTCGGAGCCCTGGGCGGGCCTGGCTGTCGCCACCCCCAGCAGTCCATCGCTCTCGGCTTGGCGCCGCACCTGGCGAGCATCCCCCTGGGGCTTGAACTCATCGCCGTGACCGGCGTGGGCCAGGGCCGCCGGCGCCGCCGTGGCGATGGCCAGCAGGGTTGCCGCCGAGAGGCTGGCACGGGCTGCAAGTCGCAGGATTCGCACGGGCAAGACCCACAGGAGCAACGGATGGCTGCAGGATGGCCCAACCGGGATGAAAACCAGGTGAAATCCCATGCCATTGCGGATCCTGCTGGTAGAAGACGAGGCACCCCTGGCCGCAGCCATCCAGGAGGTGCTGCAGCGCCAGGGCCATGTGATGGATCACTGCCCAGGGGGCCTGGAGGGCTGGACCCTGCTGAGCGGTGAGCTGGCCAACTACGACCTGGCGATCCTCGATTGGATGCTGCCGGATCTGAGCGGCATCGAAATCTGCCGGCGGGCCCGGGCCGCTGGGCTGGGCCTGCCCCTGCTGTTGCTCAGCGCCCGCTTTGCAACGACCGATCGGGTGGAGGGCTTAGATGCCGGTGCCGATGACTACCTCAGCAAACCCTTCGCCATGGAGGAGCTGCTGGCGCGGATCCGGGCCCTGCGGCGCCGTCCTCCGGGTTATCGCGAGCCCCAGCTGGAGGCCGGCTGCTACCGCCTCGACCCCGCCACTGGCAGCTTGCGGGTCCACACCGCAAGCGGTGACGTTTGGGTGGAGCTCTCGGCCAAGGAGCGCCAGTTGCTGGCCTATTTCCTTGAGCACCCCGGCCAGATAATTCCGGGTTCGCGGCTGCGTAACCAACTCTGGAACCTGCATCAGGATCCGGTGAGCAATGTGGTGGCGGCCCAGGTGCGGCTGCTGCGGCGCAAGTTGGCAGACCATGGCCTGCCCTCACCAATCGAAACCGTGCCATCCCGGGGCTATCGATTCGGGTCTCCTCCAGTGACTCAGCCAGCGAGCCAGCCAGCCCAGCAGCCAGCCCAGCAGCAGTGACGCCTAAACGTTCCCCAGTGCCCGGCTTGCTCTGGCGCGCGCGCCTGCGCTTGGCCGGCCTGTCACTGCTGGTGATGGGCAGCTTGCTCTATGGGGCCGGCTGGGCCATGGGGCGACTGCTGCTGCAAACCCAGCAGGGGGCAATCCAACGGGAGTTGGAGGCCATCGCCGGCACCCTGCATGACAGCCTCAGGCCCTCCCTGCCTGAATACGGACCAGCCTCCCTCAACATCGCTGCGGTGCTGCCCGGCCTCTGTCCGGTGCGGGAGCCCTGCCGTCCACCGGCGGATCTGATCCATCGCCATGGCATCAGCGCCTCCGATCCAGATCGATTCAAGTTGCGGGTGCTGGATCTCCAGGGCGGCGTGATTGCCCGCTCCCCCGGCACCCTGCCCCTGGAAACGGCACCGGGGCAGACGGGCTGGGTTCTGGCCGGAGACCGGGCCGCTGGGCGCTGGGGCACCTACACGATCCATCTTCACCACGCCCAAGCTCCGGGCGAAGCGATCTGGGGCTATCTGCAGGTCTCCCGCAGCCTGGCCGAGCTCGATGCCGAGGCGGATCGGTTGTGGTGGCTTGGCCACGCCGTTTTCTCCCTGGCGATGCTGGTGATGGCCCTGGCCAGCTGGTGGCTGGCGGGGTTGGCCATGGCTCCGCTGGTAGAGGCCTACCGGCGTCAGGAGCAATTCAGTGCCGATGTGGCCCATGAGTTGCGCACTCCCCTCGCCAACCTGCTGGCCCTGGTGGAGGCCGAACGCAGCACCATCGCCGAGCTACCCCCGAGCCGAACAGCGACGAGCCTGGACCGGGTCCTGGGTCAGGGCCGGCGCCTCCAACAGCTGATCGCTGACCTGCTCCTGCTGGCAAACCTGGAGCGACCCTTTTCCCAGAGCCAGAAGCAGGTGTGCAACCTGGCCGAAATCAGCGCCGACGTGCTGGAGGAGTGCGGCGAGGCGGCTGCCGCAGCCCAGGTAAGCCTGGAGCAGAACCGCTGGATGACCCCTGCCAGGGTGCTGGGCAACGAGGCGGAATTGGGCCGTTTGCTGATCAACCTGGTCAGCAACGCGATTCAACACAGTCCGGTAGGCGGCCGAATCGAAGTAAGCCTGGAGCAGCGGGGCCGGGAGATCAAGCTCTCCATCCATGACAGCGGCCCAGGTATTCCAGCGGCCCAGAGGGAACGCATTTTTGATCGTTTTACCCGCCTGGATCCAGCCCGCTCCCGCAGCCAAGGGGGGACGGGCCTGGGATTGGCGATCGCCTTGGCCATTGCTCGCCGCCACGGCGGTGGGATAAGTGTGCAATGCAATCCAGTGCAATCCAATCCAGTGCAATCCAACCCTGGGGCTGGGAGCTGCTTCTGTGTGACGCTGCCAAGGGCTGATTGAAGTTAAGCTGGCGGCAGGTTAATCCTTTCGATGAAATTAATGTTCGGTCAGCCAGTAGAATTGCCCTCCTTTCAAAGCAATGCAGCCGTCATGCTGGGAGGGCTTGGCGCCACTGTATAGATCGATATAATTGGCGCGTGGGTTGATTCCATAACGATTAAATTTTTCCAGTTCCAGTATTTGAGTCTGGTCATCAAAGTTGGCCACTACAAACACTTTTTCCGTGTTTCGGAGTGGATTTAAACGGAGAAAGCAGAGCAGGTGCTCGTTATCAGCGTGCAGCAGCTCTCGGTTATTGAAGTCAGCAAAGGCAGCGATCTCCTTGCGAATAGATATCATTCTCTTCATTGCGCTAAAAATTCGGCATTCCACCGAACCAGGCTGATGCCGCAGTTCTGCTTTCTGCCAGTCAATTTTAGCTCGATGCACCCAGCGGTTATCATTTACCTTGCTTGGATCACTAATATAGCTATAGTCGTTGAGAATACCAAGGGCATCGCCGTTGTAGAGGAGTGGAATCCCACCAAATGACATGATTACTGCATTTAGAAGCAGAATCTTCCCGATCGCCCTATTAATACTGCCCTGATCCCCTGCCTCCAATGCCGACTCAAGGCCTACCAGGGATGCCAGAGAACCGCATATTCGCGCATCACCAGTCTGATCATTGCGCATGAAAACTAGACCCCTTGGAGCATTATCATATTTGCCACTGAAATAGTCGACAAGGAACATTCGATGGGAATGGGGATCGTAACCAACGGCCCCAATGTCACGATCATCAAATCCAAAACCAATATCGTCGTGACATCGAACATAGGTGAGCCAGGTAGCGCGATCTAGCTTAGAGGGCAGACTCTTGATGCCTTCATTTAACAACTTAGTATTCTTTGTGGCGATCCCATCCCACAGCAGTGCCATCAACGTTGAGTTGTAAGCTATCTCACATTCTTTGGCTATAATTGCATCTTCGCCAAAATATTTTGTGATTTCACTTGGGGCCACAATCGCCTCAGCAATGAACAGAATACCGGGCGCCGTTACCTGGCAACAGTCTTTCAAGAGCTGTAGGATCAAGTGTGCTTTTCTCTCGTTCTGACAGGTTGACCCGATTTTTTTCCAGAGAAATGCAACGGCATCAAGCCGCATGACATCAACGCCTTGATTTGCCCAGAACAGCACGATGGCTAGCATCTCTATGAAGACCTCTGGGTTGGCGTAATTCAGATCCCATTGATAGTCGTGGAATACCGTCATGACCCAGCGTCCCATTTCCCCATTCCAGGTAAAATTTCCTGGATCAGTTTCTGGAAAAACCTCCGGCATACCCTGCTCGAAGGCATCGGGTACGGAACGATCTTCAAATGTTAGATAATAGTCCTGGAAATGGAGATCTCCCGCTTTAGCCTTAAGTGCCCATTCATGCTCATCTGATGTATGGTTGAGCACGATATCAAGCACCAGCAAGATGTCGTGCTTCCTGAATTGTTCAGAAATCTTTTGAAAATCATGTAGATTGCCAACCCTGCTATCTATTTCACGGAAATTACTAATTGCATAGCCGCCATCACTTTTGCCTACCGGACAGCTTAAAATCGGCATTATGTGAACTATATTTATACCCAGCTCTTGAAAGTAGCCAATCTTATTGGCCAGATCTGCCAGGTTGTCCGCGAATCCATTTGTATAGAGAGCCATGCCGACCCACTTTTGCGAAAGGAACCAGTTGTGGTCCTTCTCGCGATTCATATCAAGCCGTTCGGATTCTTCAGATCTAAAGATATATCCTTCGGCCATTCTTTCAACCAGCTGAACCATTTGGGCTCTAAAGTCTTGGCGCTCACCATATAGTGATCGAAAAAGTGAGTGAATTGCATAAAAGTTTGCCCCTAGTCTTGTATAGAAATGGCGCAGGTCTTGGCGTCTGATTTCCGGCCTGAGATCATCCAGGATTGAGTTCAGTAGTGAATGGGAAATCTGCTCGTACATCAGCAATTAAAAATTAATGAGTTTAGAAATTGTTGTGAATGCTGCAATCACTATTGATTTCTTCCTTTAGACCCAGCTGCCTTCTGGCAGAAGCATTCATGACCCAGATATGGGGCATGGTTTGATCCAGTCTTTGGTTTCAGGATGATAGTGAGCTAACCCTTCTAAAATCCCGGCACTATAGTTTCCGTTCATGCCGAGAAAATTACCCTTGGCTAAATATAAGAACTCTGACGTTCCTTGTTCAATGGAGCAAGATTGGGCTTTTTCAATTACCTCGGGATCGGCATTGGCAACCAATACCGAAGGAACTGAGCTTGCTAAAATTGGCATATCATTCCCACTATCACCCGCAAAAAACGTATTGGTAGCGGTGATCCCCAACTGCTTCATCAGGAACTCCACTGCATGCAGCTTAGTGGCCCGTTGGGGCAGCACATCGAGCAGGCCTTGCTGGGTCTGTTGATCCACGCTGTAGATCAAACATGAATGGACCCCTCTCTTCTCATGCTTTTCTGTGATTTTATTGCGAAGTTTTTCAAGTTCAAAGCCGATTGGTAGGTAGTAGCTGAGCTTGTAGCTGCCCTGGCGCTCTGGCTCTTGTAGCACAAGCTCACTGAAGTCTTTGATTGTTTGAGCGATTTGCTTTCTTGCGAACCCCGGCCAATCCAACGAGATTTCTTTCTGCCAAGCGCTAGAGAATAGCCAGCTAGGTGTGCTGGCTTTATCTGATTGGCCTCCAGCCCTATGGTTGGCTTGCAATTGATACAGGCTGCTGCCCACATCGCCGATCACCCATTCAGGCTCAGGTATGGCAAATTCAGCGATGGCCTGCTCTACTAGGTTTCGATCCCTGCCCGAAACGTAGACCAGGGTGATTTCCGGACGGCGCGCTACCTCAGCAAAGCGCCTGCGCGCATTTTCTGATTCTTGCCGATCACCATTGGGAATGAGAGTTCGATCTAGATCTGTACAGAGCAAGAGTTGGTTCATTAATGGGGTTGCTGAAATGATTGCAATAGGGCTGCCTGATATGGAGTTAGATTTACTGCAAAGTGTTTCTCAGAAAAAGCCATAATGACGAATTGCCTCAATAACTCCCCACGCATGGGCGCCTTTTGCAAAATATACTTGCTCATTCCCGGTTAGATCTAAGAGCTCTTCGCTATGGCGATTTGCTACCACAACGCCAAGGGTGTTGCCCCGCAGCATGTCAGCATCTCCGCCAGACCCCCCTGTTACAAGCGTGCGATTTAGGGGTATATTATATTTGCTAGCTACATACCGTAAAGCCTGTCCTTTTGATGCCCTAGCAGGCACGATGTCAAGGTACTGACCAAAGGACAGGGTCGCATTTACCGAAAGCTCCTGCTGCCTGAGCAGGCCTAGGAGTTCTTCAAGGCTTGGAGCAATTTGGGCATCATAAAAATAGGAGACCTTGAAGCGGCTTTGCTCAGCCTTTGGTTGAGGTGTGAGCCCCGGCATTGATTTAAGACAACGGCGCAGAACTTGCGGTGTCCAGGCATGGTCGATGTGATTGCTCCAAGCTATATCTGGAAACAACTTTGAAGAATAATAAATCTCCGTACCCAAGCTTGTTACCAGCACATCTGGCGCAGGGATACTGTTTCGCTTAAGGATTGTCAGCACGGCATCGAGGCGTCTGCCAGTGGCGATTCCGAAAAGAAATCTTCTGCGGTTAGCTCTCACTACCTCTATCAACTGCACTAGTGCTTCTTCGTCGCCTAAGAGAGTATTGTCAATTGCGGTAAAGAGAGCTTGATTCCGATAGCTGCTGAATTGGTGGCTGGATTGTACCTGGGCCAGTGGCTTTCGCTTAAGGGTTAGGTCTTGCAGCTTGTCTAAATAGGTCTTGGCATGGGCCTCCCAGGAGTAATACTTTTT
>ERZ888423.2737-NODE-2737-length-12668-cov-7.352652_pt1 | contig 12668 bp, 12 predicted proteins | sample MGYA00520523_ERZ888423 | MGnify/ENA primary metagenome ERZ888423 (study PRJEB32303, sample SAMEA104408611) | aquatic metagenome | biome: Brackish water; feature: Pelagic; material: water | place: Baltic Sea | collected 2014-06-08T10:24:00 | depth 30,27 m ...
GCAGCGCCGCGACCACGCATCATCCTGGCTCATTCGCTGGGATCTCTCGTAGCCTGGGATCTCATCGCAGACCCCGAGATCGATATCGACCTGCTCATCACCATGGGCAGCCCCCTGGCCCTTCCCCTGGGCGAGGGCTTCGACACCAGCGCGGGTGGTGCAGATTTCCCCTACGACCGGGTGGGCGCATGGCTCAATGTGGTCCATCTCCTCGATCCGGTGACGGCGGGGCGTGGGCTTGCGGATCGATATCCCCAAAGTTGCGATGTCTTCCTCACTCCTTCATCGGGGCTGGCGTCGACGGTGGGCGGCTGGGCACGGCTCGCGACGGTCGCGGTTCGTGCAGCCACCGCACATCTGGATTCCACGTACCTCGCGTCACACACCATCGCGGTAGCGTTGCGCGACGCGATGATGCTCGCGCCAGCCCGACGTGCGGAGGCACCATGAGCCCATGGAAGACCTACGCCGATCCACCGTGGGTGGACCCGGAGTTGACCCGGAGCCAACGCCGTGCTCAGGGTCGTGCGCGGCGAGATGATGTGGGCTTTGCCGATGCCCTCGCCTCGGGTGGCACCGGCTACGTCGTGTGGATGTGCGCGGACTCCCTCGATGCCGTCGATGACCACGGTCACGTCGCCCTCGACGCATGTGATGTTGATGATGCTCTCCCCGGGCCCTGGGAGTGGGATCTTCTCGACCTTGCTCGGCAGGTGTCGGGAGACGGCGGACGCGCTGTGCAGGCCCTCGTCGAGGGTTATCAGCAAGCCCTGGTCGACGTTGCCGATGAGCCGCTGCACTCGGTGCGTGCACAGTCACTACGTCGATCCCGACGGTTGGCGGAAGGGGTGTCGATCCGGGCGTCTCAATCGGCAGCCACGGCGGCGCGACGGCTCGTATCTGAGTCGGTACTCCTCCGTCACGACCGCGTGGCGCGGCGATGGGGCAGTCCCGTCATGCAGGCACCCGATATCGCGCAGGAGATGGCGCAGTACCGGGAGAGTCTGCCGGAGGCGACGGCCCTGCTGCTGACGCACTACAGGGTCTGCGATGCGCTGGCCTCGGATGATGGCCGGCTCCTGGTCCTGCTCGCTCGAGGAGCCGATGCCGAGGATGTCATTGTGCTCGAGGGCATTCCCGCTCGCCCGTCGTTACGCGAGGACGGTGTGGGTGCCTGGCGAGGCGGGTCCGATGTGCAGCGTGTACTCCTAGCACGAGAGACGGTGCCCCTGGTGCCGGTCGAACTCACGGGATGGTCGACGAGTGTCGACGGTGCCACGGCCCGCACCTGGTCACGTGCGCGTGCGGCCATGCAGGTCCCAGAGCTGGGTGGTGCGCGCGGGCGTGCGCGACGCCTCGGATCTGTCCTCGGTCTTCTCCACGCGGCAGGCTCGGATGCTGCCGGCATCCGCGGCTACGTTGGCCAGTCGCGGGCGTTGTCCCACGCTGTTGTATCGCACCTGCGCGCAACCGCTTAGGAGCGTGTGAGGACGGCGGCGTCCATGCCCCAGGCCATCGTGAGGTGAGCCACCACTCCCGCCAGGATGGATCTCAAACGCAGCGCCAGGTAGCCGAGGATGAGGCCGCCAACGAGGCTCGCGACGGTCTCGGGCAGCGGTTTGCCGAGGTGCAGGAGGCAGTAACTCATGGCCATGACCGGGATGGCGTACACGCCGAGCACGGGTTGGCCGGCAAAGACGAGGAATCCTCTGAAGAAGAACTCCAATGCGATGAAGGAGGCTCCGTAGGCAAGCTCGAATGCCAGCAGACCGGCGCCATCCCCGTCGTAAAACGGGTAGACCTCCTGAAAGCGGGCATCTGCCGAAACAAACCACGCGAGTGCGAGCGCGACGGGTGCGATGAGTGCGATAAGGATGCCCTCGCGTCGGACGAAGGCGACGGAGAGTCCGTAGCCCCGCACGGATTGCCCCGCCCAGCGCGCATAAGCCACGGGCACGAGAACGTAGATGGAGATCGTTGTGCCAGCCCACCACATGAGGTTGCTCAGTTCGCCGCCCCACGGGCGTCGCTGGCTGACATAGAGCAGCATCGCGGGCGTCACCCAGAGCAATGCGAGGTAGACAACAGACTGACGGTCGAGACGGCATCCCCTCCTGCGGGCTCGGACGAGGGCCAGCAGGCCCCCCGCGGCTGCAGGAATCGCGAAAATCACGAGCCCGACGAGGAGGTTGTCGCGGCGCCACGCCTCGACGGGGACGACCTCGTAGGCAATCCAGACACAGCCGAGGGTGATGGCCGAGAGAGCCAGCATGACGACGGCAGCCTGGCGCCCATAGGTACTGGACACCCACAGGGCAATGATGAGGATCGAAGCAGCGGCAAGCGTGATGACCTGCCATGCATCCAGCATGGCTTGATCCTAGGCGTCGGGCTTGCGGTGGGATCGGGTCCGGAAGTGCAGGGTCCGGCCGATCGAGAAGCCGCTGCGCTGGAGCAGGGCGACGGACACGATGACCACAATGATGGGAAGGGCGACACCGAGGAAGAACCAGGCGGTGAAGGAGACCGTTGCATCGGTGAGCAATTGGAAATTCTGGCCGAAGTAGCCCGTCATAAATGAGATGGGCAGGAAGATGATGCTGACCAGGGTGAGTTGATTGATGCGATTGCCCTGGACCGAGCTCACCTGTCCCTGATAGTCCTGAATGGCATTGCGTATGTCGCTCGCGGTGCTGGTGATGCGCTGGACGACGTCATTGACGCAGGCCGCATACGTCTGCAGGGCCTGAGCGCCCTGGGCGTCCATTCCGGGGAGAGACCCCGGATCGATGAGTGACTCGTTGAGGTTTTCCAGGTAGGCCGGGATGGTCGTACCCAGGTCAGACACGGGGATACGCACCTGCTGCAAGGCGGCCAATTGGGATGGATTCGCCGTGATGATGATCTGGCCATCGAGCATCGCAACCTGAGTCTGTAGGGCGGTCAACTGTCGATCGACGCTGTCCAGGATGAGCTGGAGGAGGATCCCCGGCACGGGTCCCGGCTGGGCAAACAGCGAGACGACTCGGGGCTTGAAATCCTCCAGGGCCTGCGCGATAGCCCGATTGGCGCCTTGGCGAATCGTGACAAAGCAGCCCGCATTCCAGACGCAGTGGATCAATGTGGGTGGTCCTGGCTCGTCGGGAGCGGCGTACGTGCTGGCGAGCATGTTGTCACCGCACAGGAGGAACATGCCGCTGGAGTAGGTGCGTGCGGTGTACGCCGCCACGACATCGGTGAAGCCCATCTGCGTCAAAAGTGCAAGGACCTCCGGGTCCTTGCTACCCGAGGGAATGATGTCGACCCAGACGTACGGTGTCGTTGTCGTGAGCGCCTGGCTTTCGCTGGGAGTGAAGGGCCGCTGAGTGTGGCCATCAAAAATGGTTGCCTCCATGTCAGCCGTGGAGGGCTCGCGTGAGTGCCTGAATGCGCGTCGACCAGATGCGCTGGCTCAACTCGGCCGCCGGGGCGAAGACCTCGGAGGCGTGGTACGCGCCGGGATACAGGTGGAATTCCGTCGGGATCCCTGCCTGGACGAGCCGGGATGCGAAGGCGATGTCCTCATCGCGGAAGAGGTCCATGTCTCCGACATCCATGAATGTGGGCGGGAGCCCGGTGAGGTCCGTCGCGCGCGCCGGGGCGGCGTACTGGTCGGCTTCGCCGTCGCCGAGGAACCACTGCCAGGCCTCGATGCTGCCCGAACGATCCCAGATGCCGACCTCGGTGACGGCGAGGCTCGACGCTGTGGCGTGGCGGTCGTCGATCATGGGATAGGGCGCCATCAGGAAGGCGATGGTCGGACCGCCCCGATCACGGGCCGTCATCGTCGTCGCGATCGCGAGGTTGCCTCCGGCACTACCGCCGTAGATCGCGATGCGCGCCGGGTCGATGTCGAGTTCGCCGACGTGGGTGGCCATCCAGGTGAGGGCGGCGTAACAGTCGTTGAGCTGCGCGGGGTAGGCGTGCTCGGGCGCCTTGCGGTAGTCGGTGGAGACGACGACGGTGTTGGTCAGCTCGCAGATCATCTCGGCGCGCAGGTGCTCGCCGTCCAGATCCCCGAGGATCATCCCGCCGCCGTGGATATAGAGAATGCCGGGCAGGATCACACCGGTCGCTTCGGCCGGCGTGTAGATGCGCACACGCACATCGGGGGCACCGTCGAGGCCGGGGATGGTGCGGTCCTCGGAGACAACCCGGTCATTGGGCGGCAGGTCGGCCGTCATCGTCTGGAGGAGCTGACGCACGAAGGCCCGGCGTTCGACGATGTCGGGGATCGCGTTGAAGCCCCCGGGTATGGCCTGGAGCAGCATCTCCAGCGGTTCACGGGAAGCGGGGTCGATGCGGTCGCGCTGTGCGGACATGGAGCGTTCCTTCCTTGTGGGTGTGGCGATGGGAACGTTATTGCGTCCCCCGGCCCCGTGTCCGGGCTTCACACCGGCGGGTGCTGTTCTTCCTGGGCATGTGGTGATCGGCGGGGGCTACTCACGGCGGGTGCTGGTCGTCCTCGGCCTGGGTGCCCACCGGCGGGGGCTGGTTGCCCACTGGTACGTAGTGACCGGCGGGGGCTGCGTCGTTCTTCGGGGAAATCAGCGAGGAAACCTCACCCATTTTCCCGAAGAACGCCCGGGTGGAGGGGAGGGGTGGGTACGTGCCCCCGGCAGGATTCGAACCTGCGCGCATGGCTCCGGAGGCCACTGCTCTATCCCCTGAGCTACGGGGGCCAGGGAGAGTTGAGGGTAACAGTGACGACTAGGAGGAGAACCAGCGTGGCGGTCCAGCGATGAGACCCGTCAGGAAGGATCCGAGCGCAGCGCCAAGCCCCATGGATGTGCCGGTCAGGACAAAGGGGGTGAAGAGCCACCCCACGACGAACGCGCTACCGCCAAAGATCGCAGCTGACACGAGGGCGAAGGCGAGGCGTCCACCTCGTGCGGAGGCACTCTTCTTCGCGGGCGAGGAACCCGTGGTGGGCGCGACAGAACCCGAGGTTGGCGCCGTCGGAGACGAGGTCTTGGAGACTTCGGCGAGCAGCTTCTCAATATCGTCACTCATAGGACCATCTTCGCCTGTGACCGGCGGTCGGCGCCAGTCCGACCTTGTCGACGGATGCCATCCGGGATGGGCACTGCCGTACGCCATCCGGGATCCACAAAAAAACTGTGGCCTGCCCATAGCGGGCAGGCCACAGTCAGTGGGTCGATACGTCAGATGATGCGGACGTTATCGGCCTGGGGTCCCTTGGGGCCCTGGACGATGTCGAACTCGACCGTCTGGTTCTCGTCGAGGCTGCGGTAGCCGTCAGCCTGGATGGCGGTGAAGTGTACGAATACGTCCGCACCCCCATCAGCCTGTGCAATGAAGCCGAAGCCCTTCTCGGCGTTGAACCACTTGACAGATCCTTGTGCCATGCGCTGTAACTCCTACTACTTGGATCCCAAATTCGGATACGTGGTCGCCGGGCACCTCGCCCGGCGGGCTGGTGGTGCGAGCCGACGTCCCGGCCTTGGGGAATCCCAGGGAGCCAGGGGGACCCGTGCCCGACACAATCGGACTCCGGCCACCCTCGAACGGTGGTTCTGGTGCAGCACAGCCAAAATCACCGTAGCACGGTCTGGAGGAGCAGCGGGCATCATCGATCAGTCAGATGGTCGGCACTACGCTCCCGGCATGACTCCTGAACACCTCGCTGACGTCATTCGCGGCGTCGTGGCGGGCCTCCAGGATGAGGGGACCCTCTCGGGTCACTCCGGCGTCGAGGTGGTCATCGAGCGCCCCAAGAGCCGGGATCACGGTGATTACGCCACCCCGATCGCTCTCACGCTGGCCGCATCGGCCGGTCGCCCCCCCCGGGACATCGCCGCGCTGATTGCGAGCAGGCTCGCCGAGATCGATGGGATCGCGGCGGCCGACGTGGCGGGCCCCGGCTTCGTCAATATCCGGCTCGCCGCCGACGCCCAGGGATCGATTGCCGGTGTCATCGTGGCGGCAGGCGCGGAGTACGGCCGAATGGAGCTGCTGAGTGGGCGGCGGATCAACGTGGAATTCATCTCGGCCAATCCGACCGGGCCGCTTCATCTCGGTCACACGCGCTGGGCCGCGGTCGGAGACGCACTGGCGCGTGTCCTCACGGCCGCAGGAGCCTCCGTGAACACCGAGTTCTACATCAACGACCGCGGCGTCCAGATGGATCGCTTCGCAGCATCGGTCATGGCGGTCGCGCGTGGTCAGAAAGTGCCCGAGGATGGCTACCACGGTGCCTACATCGTCGACCTCGCCGCGCGCATCGTGGCGGAACAGCCGGAGATCCTTGAGGTGCCGGAGGCGGAGCGGCTGGGCGCTTTCCGCGAGGCTGCATATGCCCTCCAACTTGCGCAGCAGCAGCAGGTACTCGAACTCTTCCAAACCCACTTCGACGTGTGGTATTCGGAGCGTTCACTTCACGAATCAGGCGCGGTCGAGAGAGGGATGACTCGGCTGCGGGAGCAGGGCCATGTTTTTGAACTCGATGGTGCCGTATGGCTGCGGACGAGTGACTTCGGGGACGACAAGGACCGCGTGCTCATCAAGGCCGACGGGGAGCTCACCTATTTCGCTTCCGATACGGCGTACTACGTCGATAAGCGAGACCGAGGGTTTGACACGGCGATCTATCTGCTCGGAGCCGACCACCACGGCTACGTGAACAGGCTCAGGGCAGTCGCCGCCTGTGCCGGTGACGATATGGACGTCAATGTTGAGGTGCTCATCGGTCAGATGGTCAAGATGCTCCGAGATGGCGAGGAGGTCAAGCTCTCCAAGCGCGCAGGCACGATCGTCACTCTCGAGGACCTCGTGGATGAGGTCGGTGTCGATGCGGCGCGCTACTCCTTGATCAGATACCCGGTCGAATCCCCACTCGTCCTTGATCTTGACCTCCTGGTGAAGCGCACCAATGACAACCCGGTGTTTTACGTCCAGTACGCCCATGCCCGGATCGCGTCGGTGCTGCGCAACGCGGATGCCCTCGGCATTGACTGGCTCGGCACGGAGTACGACCCCGGATTGCTCCAGCACGAGCGTGAGGGGGAGTTGCTGCGTGCCCTTGCCGCGTTCCCCGCCGTGGTCGCGGCTGCAGCGGAGCTACGAGAGCCCCATCGTGTGCCGCGCTATCTGGAGTCGCTTGCGACCGCCTATCACCGTTTCTACGACGCCTGTCGGGTGTTGCCGCGAGGTGATGAGGAAGTCACCTCCCAGCACATTGCCCGGCTCTGGCTGTGCGCCGCCTCACGTCAGGTCCTGGCCAATGGCCTGGCTCTCTGCGGTGTCACGGCACCGGAACGGATGTAACGCATCGGGCCGGTCCGTCCCTGAGCGACTAGCCTTGCCCCATGCGCGCGCACCCAGCAGGCCCGCGCCACGCAGATGTCGTGGCAACCCCGGCGCCACCGGCACCTCCTACCGCTGGGACAACGGCAGCCTTGGACCCCGCGATATGGCCATTGACGTCGAGTCGCGGCGCTGACGGCAGCCTGATGATTGGCGGATGGGATGTCCGGGATCTCGCGCGTGACTTCCAAACTCCACTCTTCGTCCTCGATGAGGACGACTTCCGACGCCGGGCACGGGATTTTCGAATCTCCTACACGGAGCGCTTGGTCCCCGCGACCGTGTACTACGCAGCGAAAGCCTTCCTGGCCACAACGGTGGCGCGTTGGGTGGAGGATGAGGGCCTTGGTTTGGATGTGTCCACGGGTGGCGAACTCACTGTCGCGCTTGCTGCGGGCTTCCCCGGCGAGCGCATCATCCTGCACGGCAACAACAAGTCGGTCGAGGAGATTGAGCAGGCGCTGGCGGCGGGTGTCGGCCTCATCGTCATAGATTCCTTGATCGAGATCGACCGCGTGGCGGACGCTGCCGAGCGCCACGGGGTGCAGGCTCGTGTTCTTGTGCGTGTCACTCTCGGGGTCGAGGCCCACACGCATGAATTCATTGCCACTGCTCATGAGGATCAGAAGTTTGGACTGCCGGTCAGTGATATCCCCGCGGCCGTGCAGCGCATCGTTGGCCGCTCATCCCTGCACTTTGCCGGACTGCACTCACACATCGGCTCACAGATCTTCGATGCGTCTGGTTTCGAGATTGCCGCCACGCGCATCGTTGACCTCGCCGCGACCCTCACGACGTCAGGTATCGCTGTTGAGTGCCTCAATCTCGGCGGAGGCATGGGCATTGCCTACGTGCCGACGGATGACCCCATTGACATTGAGGACATGGCCTCAGCCATCGAACGCATCGTGAGCAGATCCTGCGAGCAGGCGGGGATCCCGCTTCCCCATCTGGCGTTCGAGCCGGGGCGCGCCATCGTGGGCCCGGCAGGCATCACGCTCTATGAGGTGGGGACCATCAAGCCTGTGCTTCTCGACCACGGTCTTGTCCGCACCTTCGTATCGGTAGACGGGGGCATGAGTGACAACATTCGGTCGGCGCTGTACGACGCCGACTACACCGTCATTCTCGCCTCACGGGAGTCCACGGCCCCGCCGCAACTGTGCCGGGTGGTCGGCAAGCACTGCGAGAGCGGAGACATCGTCGTGCGAGATGCATGGTTGCCAGGCGATCTGGCCCCGGGGGACCTCCTTGCTCTCGCGGCTACAGGTGCCTACTGCCGCTCCATGGCGTCCCAGTACAACTATGTGCCCCGACCCGCCGTCGTCGCGGTGCGTGATGGCGCGGCTACCGTCGTTCTGCGACGCGAGAGCGAACGGGACCTCCTCGCCCTCGATCCGGGCGCGACAGTCTGAGAGGCTAGGCCCGCTGAGTCGCTTGCCGGCTGGATCGATCCCCGAGGAGTCCCGCATGACCGTGCCGATCACCGTCGCCCTGCTGGGTGGAGGCACTGTGGGATCCCAGGTGGCCCGACTGCTCCTGGAGCAGCAGGCCGACCTGGCGGCACGCGTAGGCGCCCCGCTGGAACTCGTGGGTGTTGCTGTTCGTGATGCTTCTCGGCCGCGGGAAGGCGTGCCCGCGACGTTGCTGACCGATGATCCCGGGGCCCTGGCCGCTCGTGGCAGCGACATCGTTGTGGAGTTGATGGGAGGGATCGAGCCGGCTCGTAGCCTCATCCTCCAAGCGATGGCAGCGGGATCGTCCATCGTGACGGCCAACAAGGCCCTCCTCGCGGTCGACGGTGCGACGCTGCATCAAGCGGCAGCCGAACACGGGGTGGATCTGTACTTCGAGGCATCCGTGGCGGGAGCGATTCCGTTGCTTCGACCGCTCCGGGAGTCCTTGGCCGGGGATCACGTGACGCGTGTACTCGGGATCGTGAATGGCACCACCAACTTCATCCTCAGCAAGATGGAGGAGGAAGGAGCCGACTATGCGGATGTCCTGGCACAGGCACAGGCGCTGGGCTACGCGGAGGCGGACCCCACCGCAGACGTCGCAGGACTGGATGCCGCAGCCAAGGCCGCCATCCTCGCCGAATTGGCCTTTCACACGCGAGTGACCTCCGAGGATGTCTTCTGTGAAGGCATCACTGAAGTGACATCGGAGGATATCCAGGCCGCGCGCGACATGGGCTTTGTGATCAAGTTGCTTGCTGTGGCCGAGCGCACGTCCGACGGGACCGGCGTCATCGTCCGTGTCCATCCGGCAATGGTCCCGCGTGAGCATCCACTCGCCAGCGTGCGCGATGCCTTCAATGCCGTTTTCATCGAGGCTCAGAGCGCGGGGGAAATGATGTTCTACGGGCGGGGGGCGGGGGGTGCGCCCACCGCAAGTGCTGTTTTGGGCGACGTTGTCGCTGTCGCCCGCAACCACCTGGCCGGTGGGCGTGGGCCCCGCGCGTCGACGTATGCCGATTTGACGGTGCGGGGGATCGAGGAGGCTCAGACGCGGTACTACGTCAATCTTGACGTTACCGACCGTCCCGGTGTCCTTGCGACCGTCGCGCAGGCCTTCTCCGACAACGGGGTGAGCATCCAGGTCGTGCGCCAAGATGGTCATGGTGATGATGCGGGTCTGGTCGTGCGCACGCATCTGGCTTCCGATGGAGCGTTGCGTCGCACCGTCGATGGCCTGCGCGGGCTGGATGTGGTGAAGCGTGTTGTGGGAGTGATGCGCGTTGAAGGCGAGGCGGGAGCATGACGGCGGACGTCCATCAGTGGCGCGGGCTCATCGAGGAGTACCGGTCCTGGCTGCCGGTGAGCGAGGCCACCCCTGTCGTCACGCTGCGCGAGGGGGGAACCCCCCTGGTGTATGCCTGCACCATCAGCGACATGACCGGATGCCAAGTGTGGTTGAAGTACGAAGGCGCCAATCCAACGGGATCTTTCAAGGATCGCGGTATGACCATGGCCATCAGCAAGGCGGCCGAGGCGGGTGCGCGCGCCGTCATCTGCGCATCGACGGGTAACACCTCGGCGAGTGCAGCGGCGTATGCCGTCAAGGCCGGTATGGTTTGCGCCGTTCTCGTGCCCGAGGGCAAAATCGCGATGGGCAAACTCGCCCAGGCGATCATCCATGGAGCGACCCTCCTGCAGGTGGAGGGCAACTTCGACGACTGTCTGACTCTCGCGCGCAGCCTGGCCGACGACTATCCGGTGTGCCTGGTCAATAGCGTCAATCCTGATCGCATCGAGGGGCAAAAGACTGCCAGTTTCGAGGTGATTGATTTCCTGGGGGATGCTCCCGATATTCACTGCCTTCCGGTGGGCAACGCGGGCAACATCACGGCCTATTGGCGGGGCTATCGCGAGTACGCCGATGCTGGTCACTCAACTCACCTTCCGCGCATGTGGGGCTTCCAAGCGGCCGGGGCGGCACCCCTGGTCACCGGCACTCCGGTGGCCAAGCCGGAGACGATCGCCACCGCGATTCGTATCGGCAATCCAGCGTCATGGGAGCAGGCGATCGCCGCCCGCGAGGAGTCCGGAGGCCTGATCGACTCCGTGACAGACGAGCAGATTCTGGCGGCGTATCGGTCGATCGCTGCCAAGGAGGGACTCTTCACCGAGCCGGCCAGCGCCGCCAGTGTCGCCGGGCTCCTCCAGGCGCATGCGCGCGGACACGTGGACCCGGGGCAGACGATCGTCTGCACGCTGACCGGCAATGGGCTCAAGGATCCGCAGTGGGCCCTGGCCGATGCAGCCGATCCGGTCATCGTGCCGGTCGACGCTTCCGTGGCCGCGGTTGCTCTCGGGCTTCGAGGCTAGAGCGATGGCGGTCTTCCGATCCGTCGGGGTTGAGGTCGTCGTCCCCGCCACCAGCGCCAACGTTGGACCCGGCTTTGATTCACTCGGGCTGGCGCTGGCTCTGCATGATCACCTGGTTGCCATGGTCACTGACGACCCTGGGGTCCTGGTCACTGTCGCGGGTGAAGGTGCTGATGCACTGCCCACCGATGAACGACATCTCGTGGCCCAGGCCATGGTGGCGACCTGGGCTGAGATGGGTGTAGAAGCTCCGGGTGTCGTCCTGAGGTGCACGAATGCGATCCCCCAGGGGCGTGGACTCGGTTCCTCTGCCGCGGCCATCGTTGCCGGAATCCTCCTCGCCCGCGGGCTCGCCGAGCAGGGTGAGGACTTGCTTCCCGAGGGGGAGATCTTGGGTCTGGCCACGCGCATGGAGGGTCACCCTGACAACGTCGCTGCAGCACTGCTGGGGGGATTTACCACCGCGTGGATTGACTCCGATGACGTCCACACCCACGCCAGTGCTGTGACACGCACCGTTCACTCATCCATCGCACCCGTCGTCTTCATCCCTCCCACGCCCGTCTCAACGAAGCAGGCGCGCGGACTGCTGGATGACTCGGTCCTACGCGCCGACGCGGTCTTCAATGTGGGGCGGACGGCCCTGCTGGCACATGCACTCGTGTCCGATCCAGCCATGCTTTTTCCCGCTACAGAGGATCGGCTTCACCAGGATGCACGTGCGCAGATCTATCCCACGGCACACGACCTCGTCCTGGGACTCAGGTCACGTGGGATCCCCGCGGTGGTCTCAGGTGCGGGTCCCACTGTGCTTGCATTGACGCGGGATGCGGGCGAGCGCGCTGCTGCGATCGCAGCAGCGCCGGGGGACTGGACAGCATTGGCCATCCCGGTCGACGGCGATGGAGCCCGGGTGCACATTCGGGGGTCCTGACGTCCCTCCCCGGCCGATGATGCTACTGTTGTTGAGTCCGTTGATCGTGGACATGCCTCCACCCCCACCCCCTCGTTATTCACGAGATCCCCGGGTCGGGAGGGCGGATAGTGCGCACACATGTTGTTTCGCGCACGCACAGACCCGGTTCCACCCTGGGATTGGGCAATGAAGAAGGAATCACCACGTGAGCGATACCGCTACACCCCCCGTCGGAAAATCATCATCCGGCCTCTCGGGAATGCTCCTCCCAGAGCTCAAGCAACTGGCGCAGTCCCTCGGCATCACCGGGTCGAGCGCCATGCGCAAGGGAGACCTGATCGAGGCTATTGGCACCAAGCAGTCATCATCTCGTACGGAGGGCAAGCCCCCCCGAAGCAAGAGCACGGCGTCCGCAGAGGGCGCTGAGGGGACCTCCCGCTCCGAGAGCAACGGCCGTCCCGCCCGGACAGGGGACAACCCCCGTAACGCAGGCGAATCCACGGAGCGTCCGCCCCGCACGGACAACCGCACGGACAACCGCACGGACAACCGCACGG
>ERZ888423.2738-NODE-2738-length-12664-cov-8.112618_pt1 | contig 12664 bp, 10 predicted proteins | sample MGYA00520523_ERZ888423 | MGnify/ENA primary metagenome ERZ888423 (study PRJEB32303, sample SAMEA104408611) | aquatic metagenome | biome: Brackish water; feature: Pelagic; material: water | place: Baltic Sea | collected 2014-06-08T10:24:00 | depth 30,27 m ...
GACAGTGTCGGTGAAACATCATTCAGCTGACCGGTCTGTCGAGCTCGCAGTTGCTGACCAGGGTTCGGGTATATCCACGGATATGTTGGAAGCCATCTTCGAAAGATTCACCCAAGCTGACTCGTCGGCGACCAGGGCGAAAGGTGGCACAGGCTTGGGATTGGCCATCGCCAACGACATCGTCAAATTGCATGGCGGCTCGATCACGGCGACGAGCGGCGATGGTCAGGGCGCAACGCTGCGCGTGATCCTGCCACTAAAATCCGTCCGAGAGCACTAGCTCTTGAGTGAGGAACCTTCGCGGGATCACTCACCTTTCGTAATCAGTCGATTGAGCATCGGAGCGAACCCACTGAGCGGCAACACCTCGCAAGCGGCGCTCAACTCGATCGCCGCGCGCGGCATGCCGAAAATCACTGAGTTTGCTTCATCCTGGGCATAGGTTTGAGCGCCGGCTGCACGCATCGCGAGCAACCCGCTCGCGCCGTCGGTCCCCATGCCGGTGAGCAAACACCCCATAGCAAGTGGCCCGAGCTCTTGCGCAACGGAATCGAAGAGCTCGTCCACAGAAGGAATACAGGAATGCCGCGGAGCACGGGCTGGCCAAGGTATTCAGCCTCTACCATCAGAGCGTGCCCGTCGAACGACTCTTGCCCAGGCTCTTTTACGGGCTGGTGGACCTGTTTCCCGAACCGAGCCTGCGCGTTCAGCGCATCGTCGCCGCCGCGGTGATCCTGACCCAGGGCGGCATCGCCGTCACCGGCGCGATCGTGCGGGTCACCGCATCCGGACTCGGCTGCCCTACCTGGCCGCAGTGCTTCCCCGGCAGCTTTACCCCGGTGCCACATCCCGAGGTCGCCGGCCTGCACCAAGCCGTCGAGTTCGGCAACCGTCTACTGACGTTCCTCGTGGTGCTCACCGCAGCGGCCGCGGTCATCGTGGTCACGCGCGCGCGGCGTCGGCGCGAGGTGCTGGTCTACGCGTGGCTGATGCCGGCCTCGACGGTGGTCCAGGCGGTCATCGGTGGCATCACCGTGTTGAGCGGGCTGCTGTGGTGGACGGTAGCCATTCATCTGCTGGCGTCGATGACGATGGTCTGGGTGGCCGTGCTGCTCTATGTCAAGATCGGCCAGCCCGATAGCGGCGTGCCGGTGGCTCGGGTACCGAAACCACTGCGCCAGTTGACCTTCCTGAGCGGCGTCGCACTGTCGGTGGTGCTCGTGACCGGCACGATGGTCACCGGAGCGGGCCCCCACGCCGGCGACAAGAGCGTCGATGATCCGGTGCCGCGACTGGGGTTGGACATCATCACGCTGGTGTACCGGCACTCGTCGCTGGTGACCGCATACCTTGCGCTGCTGGTCGGCTTGGGGTTCGGCCTGCTCGCGGTGCGCGCACCCCGCGCGGTGACTTTGCGGCTGGTCGCCCTGATGGTGTTGGTCTGCGTTCAGGGGATCGTCGGGGCCGTGCAGTATTTCGCCGGCGTGCCCGCAGTGCTGGTAGCGGTGCACGTCGCGGGCGCGGCTATCTGCACCGGGGCCACCGCGGCCCTATGGGCGTCGATGCGAGAGCGGGCCGAGCCCGAACGCGTCCAGCGATGACTCCACTCCGAGTGCGAACCTGCGCTGCTGGCGCACCCGTGTGGTGTCGTCGAGCTGCCGCCAGCCCAGACCCGGCTCGACGAGCTCCAGTTCCAAAAGACTGGGCGAGTCCGCTCCACCGAGCAGGTCGACGCGAGCGTAAAGCAAGTCGCTGATATTGATATCCAGACGGGCAACCGCGGCGGCAAGTGCCGCATGGCCGACGTCCCAGAGCTCGAACTCCGGTTCTGCGGGCTGGAGTCGCTCCTGGGCGTAGGTCCCCGACTCGTCGAACACCGGCGCCCCGCCCGGCGGCGGCAACAGCGGCCCCTTGGTGAACGCATGGGACTGCTCACCGCGAATGAACACCAACGCAGTCTCGCCCTCACCCACCCGCGGATCGTAGGGTTGCACGAGAACGGTCTGACCGCGCGCCTGCAGCGCCGCGGCGTGCGTAGCAGCCCTCGTCGCATCGGAAAACCGCAGTGCACCAACTGAACCTGCACCCACCGCCGGTTTGATGACGACTTCACCGGCCGGGATACGCACCCGCTCCCCCGGCGCGAAGAAGGCGCTCGGAACGATCGGCACCCCGGCCGCAGCAAGCTGACCCAGATATCGTTTGTCGGTGTTCCACGCGACAACCTGCGGTGGGTTCAGTAACCGCGGCACCCGCCTGGTCCAGGCGAGGAATTCGTCGAGTCGGTCGATGTAGTCCCACGTCGCACGCAGGATCACCAGGTCGGCTTTCATCACCGCCGGGTCATCCCAGGACAACCAGTGGGCGTGCAGGCCGCGCCCACGCAGTGCCTGCACCAGGCCGGCATCGTCACCATCGCCCTCAGGCAGCGCCGGGCAGCCGGCGAGCACGATCCGTGGATGAAAGAGGTCGGGGCGGGCAAGTTTCATGGTCGGCCTGACTTTACCGACAGAGGCGCGGTCTGGAGCGGGCATGATGGGCGCTATGTATGCCATCGAAGTCGCCGAGACGGGCGGGCCCGAAGTCCTGTCCTATGCCGAGAAGCCGCAACCCGCCCCGGGACCCGGTCAGGTGCTGATCAAGGCCGAAGCCGTCGGCGTGAACTTCATCGATACCTACTTCCGCTCAGGCCTCTATCCGCGGGACGTACCCTTCGTCGTCGGCAGCGAGGTGTGCGGAACCATCGAGGCCGTCGGTGACGATGTCGCGGCATTGACCGCGGGCGACCGGGTGGTCACCGCGCAGGCGCTCGGGGCATACGCCGACTACTGTCTGGCCCCAGCTGATTTCGTCGCTTACGTTCCCGACGGGGTGGCAGCCGACGTTGCCGCCTCAGCGCTGCTGAAGGGTATGACAGCGCACTACCTGGTCAAGTCGACGTATCCGGTGCAGCAGGGCGACACCGTGCTGATGCATGCCGGGGCCGGCGGTGTCGGCCTGATCCTCACGCAGTGGGCAACCAGCCTCGCGGCCTCGGTGATCACGACGGTATCGACCCCTGACAAAGCCGAACTGTCCCGGCAGGCCGGTGCGGTGGAGGTGCTCGACTATCCCAGCCACGACGAGGGGGGCGCCGCACAGTTCGGGGCCCGCGTCCGCGAGTTGACCGACGGCAATGGTGTCGCGGCCGTCTACGACGGCGTGGGCGCCTCGACGTTCGAGGCCAGCCTGGCCAGTCTTGCCGTACGCGGCACGGTCGCGCTGTTCGGCGCGGCCAGCGGCCCGGTCCCGCCACTGGACCCGCAACGGCTTAACGCAGCGGGGTCGGTGTTCCTGACCCGACCCAATCTCGCTCACTACACCCGCACAGCCGATGAATTCTCCTGGCGCGCAGGTGAGTTGCTCACCGCGATCGCCGACGGCACGCTGACCGTCACGGTGAGCAACCGCTACGCCCTGCGCGAGGCCGAGCAGGCGCACCGCGACCTGCAGGGCCGCAAGACCGTCGGCTCGGTGGTGCTGATTCCCTGACCGGGCTCAGACCGTGAGCAGAGTGGGCAGCGCCAGCGCCGAGTCGACCGCCAACGCGCAGAAGACGACGGCCAGGTAGTTGTTGGACTGCAGGAACAGCTTCAGCGGCTTGACCGGTTCACCGCGCCGCACGCCGGCGTTCAACTGATGCGCCATCACCAGGAACCAGGTGCCCGCCAGGATTGCCACGGCCGCGTACAGCCAGCCGGCAGCCAATGCGAGCGCCAGCGTCGCCGCGACGGTCAGCCAGGTGTAGATCAGAATCTGCTTGGTGACCTGCTGCTCGGTGGCCACCACGGGCAGCATCGGCACGCCCGCCGCTTTGTAGTCCTCTTTGTAGCGCATGGCCAGCGCCCAGGTGTGCGGCGGTGTCCAGAAGAAGATGATGAGGAACATGACCAGTGCGGGCCACTGGATCGTTCCGGTCACGGCAGACCAGCCGATCATCACCGGCATACAGCCGGCCGCCCCACCCCACACCACGTTCTGTGAGGTGCGGCGTTTGAGCAGCAGCGTATAGACCAGCACATAGAACGCAATGGTGGCGCCGGCGAGGTGCGCCGAGAGCAGGTTGGTCGTCCACCACAGCCAAAAGAACGAGCCGACCGACAACGCCAGGCCGAACACCAGCGCGTGGCTGCGGGGCACCGTCGCACGAGCCAGTGGTCTGCGCTCGGTGCGCTTCATGACCTTGTCGATGTCGGCATCAGCGACACAGTTCAGCGTGTTGGCGCCCGCGGCGGCCAGCATTCCACCGAACAGCGTGTTGAGGATCAGCAGCGGGTCGACGGTGCCGCGGTTGGCCAGCAGCATCGCCGGGATGGTGGTGACCAGCAGAAGCTCAACGACACGTGGCTTCGTCAGTGAGAGATAGCCCAGAAGCGAGGTACGGACCCGGTCAGACAGTCCCTCGGATTCACTGACCGACTCACCGACGAGGTGGTCATCGCGAATTCTCACGCACCAACTCCTCAGCGTCCGCGTGCAGCGATCGGGGCTTCTACTACAGAGGATGGTAGACCGCGGTGGTCGATACCTGTAATTGCAGGGTCGACTTGTTCGCCGGGACGGCAACCGCAGACCATCGCCCACTAAGGTGTTGGTCCCGCATTAGGGTATTGGTGCGGAATGCTGATGGATCGTTTGAAGCTGGCCTAGCCAAGGAGTGCGCCTGCGTGACCACCCTCGATGAGATCACTGCCCTGACCCGACCAAACCATCCCGACGACTGGACCGAGCTGGATTCGGTGGCCGTCGATACCGCGCGGGTGTTGGCCGCAGATGCCGTACAGAAGGTCGGCAACGGTCACCCGGGTACGGCCATGAGCCTGGCCCCCCTGGCGTACACGCTGTTTCAGCGGCAGATGCGTCACGACCCGTCCGACGTGCACTGGCTGGGCCGGGACCGTTTCGTGTTGTCGTGCGGGCATTCCAGCCTGACCCTCTACATTCAGCTCTACCTCGGTGGGTTCGGCCTTGAGTTGTCCGACATCGAGGCGTTGCGGACCTGGGGCTCCAAGACGCCCGGCCATCCCGAGTTCGGCCATACCGACGGCGTGGAGATCACCACCGGTCCGTTGGGCCAGGGCCTGGCCTCGGCGGTGGGTATGGCGATGGCGTCGCGCTACGAGCGGGGCTTGTTCGACCCGGACGCCGCCGCGGGCTCCAGCCCATTCGACCACTACATCTACGTGATCGCCTCGGACGGGGACATCGAGGAAGGCGTCACCAGCGAGGCATCCTCGCTGGCCGGCACCCAGCAGCTCGGCAACCTCATTGTGTTCTACGACAAGAATCAGATCTCCATCGAACACGACACCAACATCGCACTGTCCGAGGATGTCGCGGCGCGTTACCGGGCCTACGGGTGGCACGTCCAGGAGGTCGAGGGCGGTGAGAATGTCGTCGGTATAGAGGAGGCGATCGAGGCTGCTCGCGCCGTCACCGACAAGCCGTCGTTCATCTCGGTGCGCACCATCATCGGCTATCCCGCCCCGACGAAAATGAACACCGGCGGCGTGCACGGCTCCGCTCTGGGCGCCGATGAGGTGGCGGCCACCAAGAAGGTGCTCGGTTTTGACCCGGACAAGAACTTCGAGGTCCGCGACGAGGTCATCTCCCATACCCGCCAGCTGGTCACGCGGGGCAGAGAGGCTCACGAGGCCTGGCAGACCGGCTTCGACGCGTGGGCTGCTCGCGAACCTGCGCGCAAGAAACTGCTGGAACGACTGCTGGCCCACGAACTGCCCGATGGCTGGGACGCCGACCTGACGTACTGGGAGCCGGGATCCAAGCCGCTGGCCACCCGGGCGGCGTTCGGTCAGGTGCTCAACGACGTGGCACCGAAACTGCCCGAGTTGTGGGGCGGCTCGGCCGACCTCGCGGGCAGCAACAACACCACCATCAAGGGCGTGAAGTCGTTCGGGCCACCCTCGATTTCCACCGCGGACTTCACCGCGGACTGGTACGGCCGGGTGCTGCACTTCGGCATCCGCGAGCACGCCATGGGCTCGATCCTGTCGGGCATCGTGCTGCACGGGCCGACCCGAGCCTTCGGTGGCACCTTCATGCAGTTCTCCGACTACATGCGCCCCGCGGTGCGGTTGGCGTCACTGATGGACATCGACACCATCTACATCTGGACCCACGACTCGATCGGCCTGGGCGAGGACGGGCCGACCCATCAGCCCATCGAGCATCTCGCAGCATTGCGGGCGATCCCGAATCTGGCGGTGGTCCGGCCCGGCGATCCCAACGAGACCGCCTACGCGTGGCGCAGCATCCTGACCCGCGGCAGTAGCAGCGGGCCGGTCGGATTCATTTTGACCCGCCAAGGGGTACCCGTGCTCGAAGGCACCAGCGCCGAGGGCGTGGCCCGGGGCGGCTATGTTCTGGGTGGAAGCGCAGTGCTCGGTGGTGGCGCACCCGCCGGGGATGCCGACGTCATCCTGATCGGGACCGGTTCTGAGCTTCAGCTGGCAGTGCAGGCCAAGAAACTGTTGGCCGACAAGGACATCAAGGCCCACGTGGTGTCGATGCCCTGCCTGGAGTGGTTCGAATCCCAGCCCAAGGAGTACCGCGACAGCGTGCTGCCCCCGAGCATCTCGGCCCGCGTCGCCGTCGAGGCGGGTATCGCGCAGTGCTGGTACAAGGTCGTCGGCGGTGCCGGCGAGATCGTCTCGATCGAGCACTACGGCGCCTCCGCCGACGACAAGACGTTGTTCCGCGAATTCGGTTTCACCCCAGAGGCAGTGGCGGCCGCGGCGCAACGCTCGATAGCGAATTAGAGCTCAAGAAAAACTAGGGAAATTTAAGGAAGCAGACATGACCCAGAACGCGAACCTGGCCGCACTGTCCTCCGCGGGTGTATCGGTGTGGCTGGACGATCTGTCCCGGGAGCGGCTGCAGACCGGAAACCTGCAGCAGCTCATCGACACCAAATCCGTCGTGGGGGTGACCACCAACCCGTCGATCTTCCAGGCCGCCCTGTCCAAGGGACACGCTTACGACGAGCAGGTCACCGAGCTCGCCGACCGGGGCGCTGACGTCGACGCAACGATCCGCACGGTGACTACCGACGACGTCCGAAACGCCTGCGATGTGCTGGCCAAGCAGTACGAGCTGTCCGACGGCATTGATGGACGGGTGTCCATCGAGGTAGACCCGCGCCTGGCCCACGACACCGACAAGACCATCCTGCAGGCCATCGAGCTGTGGAAGATCGTCGATCGGCCCAACCTGCTGATCAAGATCCCCGCCACTCTGGCAGGTCTACCGGCGATCACAGCAGTGATCGCCGAGGGCATCTCGGTCAACGTGACGCTGATCTTCTCCGTGGAGCGGCATCGATCGGTGATGGCTGCCTACCTCGCCGGGCTGGAAGCCGCTGCGGCGGCCGGTCACGACCTGTCCCGAATCCATTCCGTGGCATCGTTCTTCGTGTCCCGGGTGGACACCGAGATCGACGCCCGGCTGGAGAAGATCGCCAGCCAGGAAGCGTTGTCGTTGCGGGGCAAGGCGGGTGTGGCCAACGCGCGACTCGCCTACGCGGCCTACGAGGAGGTGTTCAACGGCGGTGACCGTTTCGGGGCGCTGAAAGCTGCCGGCGCCCGGGTACAGCGACCGCTGTGGGCGTCCACCGGGGTGAAGAACCCGGCCTACTCCGACACGCTCTACGTCACCGAACTGGTCGCCCCCCACACCGTCAACACCATGCCGGAGAAGACGATGGACGCGGTCGCCGATCACGGGGTCGTCACCGGGGACACCGTCACCGGCCGCGGCGCGCAGTCCCAGGAAATCTTCGATCAGCTCTCCGCAATCGGCATCGACTTGACCGACGTGTTCAAGGTGCTCGAGGACGAAGGCGTCGAAAAGTTCGAGAAGTCCTGGCAGGAGCTGTTGGACGCCACGCAGGGCCAGCTCGACAGCGCCAAGGGATGATCGGGCAACTATGACCGAATCGTGGCGTAACCCGCTGCGGGACAAGCGCGACAAGCGCATGCCCCGCATCGCCGGGCCGTGCGGCGTCGTGATCTTCGGCGTGACGGGTGACCTCGCCCGCAAGAAGCTGATGCCGGCGATCTACGACCTGGCCAACCGGGGACTACTACCCCCGACCTTCGCGCTGGTGGGTTTCGCGCGACGGGACTGGGCGCACGAGGACTTCGGCCAGGTCGTCTACGACGCGGTGAAGCAACACGCACGCACCCCGTTCCGCCAGGAGGTCTGGGACAGGCTGGCCGAAGGAATCCGGTTCGTCCAGGGGACATTTGACGACGACGAGGCATTCGCGCGGCTGTCGGAGACCCTGAACAAGCTGGACGCCGAACGCGGCACGGGCGGCAATCATGCGTTCTACCTGTCGATTCCGCCGAAGGCGTTCCCCGTGGTCTGCGAACAGCTGCAGACGTCGGGCCTGGCCCGCCAGCAGGAGGGCCGCTGGAGTCGGGTGGTCATCGAGAAGCCGTTCGGGCGCGACCTGGACAGCGCACGTGAGCTCAACAGCGTGGTCAACAGCGTGTTTCCCGAGGAGTCGGTGTTCCGCATCGATCACTACCTGGGCAAGGAGACCGTACAGAACATCCTGGCTCTGCGGTTCGCCAACGAACTCTACGAACCGATCTGGAACGCCCACTACGTAGACCACGTGCAGATCACTATGGCCGAGGACCTCGGATTGGGCGGCCGGGCCGGCTATTACGACGGAATCGGTGCCGCCCGCGATGTCATCCAGAACCACTTGATCCAACTGCTGGCTTTGACCGCGATGGAAGAGCCCGTCAGCTTCAACCCCCACGAATTGCAGGCCGAAAAGATCAAGGTGCTCTCGGCGACCCGCCCGATGCAGCCGTTGGACCTGACGACCGCACGCGGCCAGTACATAGCGGGTTGGCAGGGCAGCGAGAAGGTGCCTGGCTTGCTGGAGGAAGGTGGCTTCTCCTCGAACTCCGACACGGAGACGTTCGCAGCGATCACACTCGAAGTGGACACCCGCCGCTGGGCGGGAGTGCCGTTCTTCCTGCGCACCGGAAAACGGCTGGCCCGCCGGGTAACTGAGGTCGCACTGGTGTTCAAACGGGCGCCTCACCTGCCGTTCGACAGCACGATGACCGAGGAGCTCGGCAAGAACGCACTGGTGCTGCGGATTCAACCGGACGAGGGAATCACCACCAGGTTCGGTTCCAAGGTACCGGGCAGTGCAATGGAGGTCCGCGATGTCAATATGGACTTCTCCTACGGTTCGGCGTTCGCCGAGGACTCTCCGGAAGCCTATGAACGCTTGATCCTCGACGTATTGCTCGGCGAGCCCTCATTGTTCCCGGTCAACGCCGAGGTCGAATTATCCTGGGAGATACTGGACCCCATCTTGGAGAGCTGGGCACGAAACGATGGGGCATCGGCAGGCCCCGATCCCTACGAAGCCGGCACGTGGGGCCCGCCGGCGGCGCAGGCGATGGTGCACCGGTTGCAGCGGGAATGGAGGCGGCCGTAGTGATCGTCGAGCTTTCAGATACGAGCACCAACGAAATCAACAAGAAGATCATTGGCCTTCGCGAAGAGGGCGGAGCACTCGCGCTCGGTCGGGTACTGACGCTGGTTATCGCACCCGACAGCGAGGCGACACTCGAAGGTGCGATCGAGGCCGCGAACTTCGCCAGCCGTGAGCACCCATGTCGAGTGATCGTCACGCTGACCGGCGACCGTGGGAGACCGGACTCCCGCCTGGATGCCGAACTGCGGGTCGGTCGGGACGCAGGCGCGGGCGAGGTGGTGGTGCTGAGGTTGCACGGCGAACTCGCCGATCACGCCGACAGTGTGGTGTTGCCGTTCCTGCTGCCCGACACTCCGGTAGTGGCGTGGTGGCCGACCTCAGCCCCCGCGGTGCCCGCTCAGGATCCGTTGGGCAGGCTTGCGATTCGGCGGATCACGGACGCCACCAGAGCCCCAGACCCGCTGGCCGCGCTCAAGGACCGGCTGCCCGGCTACGCCGCCGGCGACACCGATGTGGCGTGGAGTCGCATCACCTACTGGCGGGCCCTGCTGGCCTCGGCGATCGACGAGCCACCCCACGAACCGATCGAATCCGCAGTGGTTTCCGGCCTGAAAGCCGAGCCTGCGCTCGACATCCTGGCCGGCTGGCTGGCGGCCAGGATCGACGGCACCGTCACCCGCACGGTGGGCACGCTGAAGGTCGAGTTGCATCGGGCCAGCGAGACCGTCACGCTGAGCCGCCCGCAGGAGGGGCTGACCGCGACGTTGAGTCGCACGTCGCGTCCAGTAGCACTGCTTCCGCTGGCGCGCCGGGATGTGCCGGAATGCCTTGCCGAGGAATTGCGTCGACTCGACCCCGACGAGATCTACCACGAGGCGTTGGAAGGAATCGACAAGGTGGTGTACCGATGACCCCCATCATCGAAACCTATTCTGACACAGAGGCGTTGGTCACTGCCGCGGGAGACCGCCTGGTAGGGGCCATCGCCGATGCCATCGCTGAGCGGGGCCAGGCTGCGGTCGTACTGACCGGCGGCGGCACAGGCATCGGACTACTCAAACGGGTCGGTGAGCGCAGCGACGAGGTCGATTGGGCGAAAGTCCACCTGTACTGGGGCGACGACCGGTTCGTGCCGGCCGACGATGGCGAGCGCAACGCCAAGCAAGCCCGCGAGGCATTGCTGGACCACGTCGACATCCCGGCCCTCAACGTGCACGCGATGCCCGCCAGCGACGGCGAGTTCGGCGACGACCTCGACGCAGCCGCGCGGGGGTACGCCCAGTTGCTGGCCGCCACCCTCGATGCACCGGAGCCGGAGTTCGACGTCCACCTGCTGGGTATGGGCGGCGAGGGCCACATCAACTCGTTGTTCCCCGGCACCGCTGCGGTGCGCGAGACCGAGCGGCTGGTGGTCGGCGTGACGAACTCCCCCAAACCACCTCCGCGTCGAATCACCTTGACGCTGAAAGCGGTTCAGCGATCCCGAGAGGTGTGGCTGGTAGTTTCCGGATCGGCCAAGGCCGAGGCGGTGGCCGCGGCAGTCAACGGCGCGGACTCGGTCGACATCCCCGCGGCCGGCGCGGTGGGACGGGAGGCCACCGTGTGGCTGCTCGACGAGGAAGCGGCGGCCAAGCTTGCGCGTTGAGAATCAATGTCGGTGGGTGCGCCTATAGTCGAATGTATGTTCGATGAATCGCTGGCGGAATCGTTGCCGGATGGGGAGGTGCGGTTGATCGTGGACCGCATCGGTGAGGCGCGGCGCTGTGAGAATCAGGCCGCGGCGCAGATCTTGATCGATGTGCACAGTGTGTTCCGGATCCGGCTGCGTGAGCACGGTGAATGCGCGCAATGGGCCGCTGACACCACCGACGCGGTCGCCGGGGAGATATCGGCGGCGTTGAACATCAGCGCTCGACTGGCCGCCGATTATGTGTTCCATGCCCGCTGCCTGCACGAAGACCTTCCGGCGGTGGGGGCGGTGTTCGCCGCCGGGGACATCGACTACGCGACGTTCAAGCTGGTGCGTTTCCGCACCTCGCTGATCACCGACGACGAGGTGCTGGCCGCCGTCGATGTCGCCGTGGCGGCCGGGTTGGGGCGCTGGCACCGGGTGTCACTGGGCCAGTTACGGTCCCGGGTGGATCGGATCGTGGCCCGCCACGACCGTGACGCGGTGCGCCGCCGTGACCGCAAGCGCCGCGACCGGGTCATCGAGATCTGGGACTCCGGTGACGGGCTGGCCGAGATTCGCGGGTTCCTGTGCAACATCGACGCCCACCTCCTCGAAGAACGCCTGGACGCGCTCGCGGCCACGGTGTGCAGCAACGATCTGCGCACCCCGGCGGCGCGGCGCGCTGATGCCATCGGTGCGCTGGCCGCCGGACTGGATCGGCTCGGGTGTTGCTGTGAGAACCCTGACTGTCCCGGCACTGATCAGCCCGCGCGGTCACCGGTGACCATCCATGTGGTGGCCGAATCGGCCACCGTCGAGGGCGCTGGCGCTGAGCCGGCGGTGGTCATCGGAACGGACTGGTTGATCCCCGCCGAGACCCTCGCCCAGTTGGCCCGCACCGCCACCCTGGCACCGATCAGGTTGCCCGCCGACACCGCACCCGAGTGCGGCTACACCCCGTCGCGGGCATTGGCCGATTTCGTGCGGTGCCGCGACATGTCCTGCCGATTCCCGGGCTGCGACCGGCCCGCCACCGGCTGCGACCTCGACCACACCATCCCCTACCAAGCCGGTGGCCCGACCCAGGCATCGAACCTGAAATCACTGTGCCGAAAACACCATTTATTGAAAACGTTTTGGGGTTGGCGCGATGAACAGTCAACCGATGGCACCGTCACCTGGACCGCACCCTCGGGTCAGACCTACCGCACCACACCGGGATCAGCGGAATCGTTCCCCGCCCTGTGCCAGCCAACCGGAGCACTATCCAGAGCCGATTCCCAAAGCCGAGCCCGTTCCTGCTCCAGCGACCGCACCACCGCGATGCCCCAACGCCGCACCACCCGCTCCCAGAACCGCGCCGCCACAATCGACGCCGAACGACGACTCAACCGCCACCACCGCGAAGCCGACCAACGCTGGCAACAACAAATCGACGCCATCACCGCCATCCACGACCCACCACC
>ERZ888423.2741-NODE-2741-length-12655-cov-22.984841_pt1 | contig 12655 bp, 14 predicted proteins | sample MGYA00520523_ERZ888423 | MGnify/ENA primary metagenome ERZ888423 (study PRJEB32303, sample SAMEA104408611) | aquatic metagenome | biome: Brackish water; feature: Pelagic; material: water | place: Baltic Sea | collected 2014-06-08T10:24:00 | depth 30,27 m ...
CACAGGCATTGTACTTTTGGGCAGTTTTTGAACTTATATTAGGCATCTGTGGGAAGCACAACGCGATATGTCTGTGTCGCTACCCAAGCAATAGCCGCGAAATTACCGTACTAAGCGCATTAAATCAATGGTTTAGTGGCAGGTTTTCCTGGTTTTTCTACCACAAATGTAAATCAATCAGGCATTAATTCTAGGCGTTTATCGAGATTGCAACGCGATCTATCCATGTCATCAGCCTAGAGGGGAGCTCAAATAGGTGGCGGCTAGCAGGTCGAAAGCTGAACCTAGGCTATCGCAACCAACGGGCCCTGGCCTGATGCAATCCGGAGTATTTTGGGTTATCAATAGCGCAGGCATGTAACGTACGCTGCCTGAGATACGAGAGAACTCGCTGGTCCTGCGTCATAGTGCCATCGCGAAGCGCAAGCGCAATTTGTCGCGTGACTGGGCCCGCTTGCTCATCAAGGTCAAGTGTGGAGGCTATCTGCTTGTCGAGCTCTGCTAAACCAGCGCCCATCTCCAGCTCCCTAGCCACTATACCCAATGCATTGGCTGCCACCCTGGTGGTGTACGCCTTAAAGCCATCCAACTCGGGCAATACCTCCTCACGCAAAAACTGGCGCACGGCCGTTAACAGCTCTACCGACTCAGTACCGCTCATGCAGACTCTCCTTCCATCAACAGCAATAGATCGATTTCAGCCTCCGATAGGCGCCGGCCTACCGCTGCCCTCTCCAGGCTGGAATCCTCACCACTTCGATACATCTCCAGCATGCGAAGACACACCATTCCCCACGATAGAGCAGCGTGCACCTGCCAATAATGAATATCCGCCATCACCGGCGCTATACCGGTGACAGACTCATAGCCCGCCAAAAGATCTGCATAGTCACCAAATCCGCCCACCGGCTTAGGCGAGCCAAAGCGCCAGACATTGGCACAGATATAACCTAGGTCCTGAACAGGATCACCCAGGTGCGCCAGCTCCCAATCCAACACGGCGACAAGTCCATCTTCATCTACCAGCAAATTACCATTGCGAAAGTCCCCATGCACCAGGGTGCGCAGAGGCTCTCGACGCGGCCTATCTCGCAGCCAATTGAGCCCCAATTGCAGCACAGGGGACAGGTTTCCATGGGTGTCGAGCAGCTCCTGGGCGCGTTGAAACAGAAGCACACCACTGTGATCGGACAAACCTTCCGGCAGTGATTCCAGCGGAATCTTATGGATGCGACCCAGAGTCTGGCCGCACTGGAACGCCAATCGCTCGCGCGCGTCTCGATAACAATCGTCCGCCAGCAGACGAAAAGGCAGGGCCTCGCCCCGCTCCCGACTCATAATATAGCCTTGCCCCAGCGCATGTTCAGGGCGTAGAACCAATCGCACAACAGGAACAGGGACCCCATATCGGCCAGCAATATCGATCAGTGCGGCCTCATCCTTCAGCGTGAGTTCGCCCACCGCATTCTCAACGTCGCGGGTCTGGCCGGGCAACCGTCGCAGAATCAAAGGCTCAGTCTCTGCAGACCGCACCCAATCAAAAGACCACGTCTCCATATTAGCACCGCCAGAAAGGCGTGCCAGACCCTCAATGCTTGCGCCATTAGCAAGCGCGGTTTGCTCGACGCCTAAAAGTGCTGCCTGCAGACAGTCAGCCATAGCCTTGACATCGGATGTGCCAGTGAGCGTTTCTTCCATCACCCTATCGCTCCCTGTGCCTTCAATGCCTCGATTTCTGTTGCCGTCAGCCCCAGTAGCTCAGACATCACACTGTCCGTATTCGCACCCAGCAAGGGCGCCGGACTAAAACTCTCCTCCTTGGTACGTGACAGTTTAATCGGGTTACCCGGCCCTCGAGTACTGCCCCCATCAGGGTGGCGAAGCTCCACCACCATATTGCGATGCAATACTTGAGGATCAGACAAGGCTTGGCTAATGCTATTGACAGCGGAGCAGGGAATACGGTGCTTCTCCAGTTTCTTCAACCAATAAGCGCAACTTTGCCGCTCTAGCGCCTCATTGAGCCAACGGTTGATGAGCGCTCTATCCTGCCAGCGTCCGGGCTGTGTGTCGTACAGCGGATTGTCAAACTCAGGGCAGTCCACCACAACCTTCAGGTGCTGCCAAAAGTTATCAGTAATCACCGCGATAACGATAACCCCGTCGGCACAGCGAAATGTGTCGTAGGGCACGTGAACGAAATGTGCATTTCCAATAGGGTATGGATCTTTCCCGGAGAGGCTGTGCATGGTCGCCATGTAATTGAGCATGGATATCTGGCAGTCGACCATAGCGATGTCCACATGTTGGCCAAGGCCACTGCGCTCCCTTTCATAAAGCGCCGCCAGAATACCCATGACACCGAACATACCACCACCAAGATCGCCAATGGGAATTCCCGCTCGCACCGGATGCTCCCAATCAGACCCCGTAATAGACATCCCGCCGCCGCTGGCCTGTGCGACCTGGTCAAAGGCGGGACGGTTCGCACCCGGACCCTCTGAACCATAGCCTGTAACAGTGCAGGTAATGATGCGTGGATTCACTTGGCTGAGCGTCTCGAAGTCCAGCCCCAGACGCCGAGGTACTTCCGCGGCGAAGTTGCTTAATACAATATCGGACGCTTCCACTAACCGACTGAACACAGCCATACCGCTTTCTGACTTCAGATCGATCGCGACGCTTTTCTTGTTGCGATTCAGGGTCAGGTAGTAGGCGCCCATTCCATTCAGTGAGTTTTCAGGGTCAGTTGCCAGTAGCTGGCGAGTTCTCTCGCCAGCAAGGGGTTCAACTTTAATGGTCTCCGCCCCCAGATCGGCCAAGATCATGCCTGCATAAGGTCCCGCCAACATGTGTGTCAGGTCCAATATACGCACGCCAACCAGCGGTTTATTCATTACGTCGTCCCGATAAGTCAAAGGGCTAGAGGTAGTAGTCCAATAGCGACAGCACCAGCATCAACCCAACTAATGGCGTCAACCATCGTTGCAGCCGCACCAAATGCTGTGGGTCTAGCGGTTTGGTAAATCGTTCACCCAGCACCACCATCAACGCGACTCCGCCAAAAATCAGTAACAGTATCAACAATAATGTATTCAGCGACTATTCCCTCCGCAACATCTTCGTCAGTAGACCTATGCCTATAGCGATCGCGCTACAGCATGTGCGCTGTGGATAGCGCCTTCAATGTAGCCTACCCCATCGCAGTCGCCGGCTACATGTGTTTCAAAACCAAGCCTCTGGCTCAATTCAGCCAACGACAAATCGCCAGTGGCGCCACTGGCCAAAATGACCGTGTCCGTCTCTATCTCCACTTCATCTCCGTCGCAGACTAGTGTCAAAGATCGCTCTTTGATGCACGACACATCAGTCCTGTTAATTAACACAGCGCCCAACTGCTGTAAGTCCTCAAGCACCCGCCAACGCCTTACGATGGCCAATTCCGTGCCGAATTTTTCTCCCGCTTCCACGACCGTCACATCGCGCCCACGCTCTGCCAAAAACTCCGCCAACTCCAGACCTACAAGTCCGCCGCCGACAATACTCACTCGTCTACCCACCGGCATCCACAGGTAACTGAGGCGGCGTAACCAATGCACATTTTTAGTGATTCCCAGTAAGCCCGCCACAGACAAAAGCGCACGCTGCCAACCGCAGAGTTTATCGTGTACTGCCGCGGGATCGCTACCCGTCATCAGTGCGCGCAATTGATCGCCGCTGAAGACATGAGCCTGCTCTGCTCCCGGGATGGGCAGTGCATCCCTGCGCGCGCCTGTAGCGACTACCACGACATCCGGCGCCAGCGCACGCAAGTACCCACCATCCACGGTTGTGCTTAAGCGGGTATCCACGCCTAATTGCCTGACCTGCCCGGCCAGATAGTCAATAAGCTTGCCATTCTCCGGATAGACGATAGAGGAGAAAAACACGGTGCCACCCAGATCTGCGCTCTGCTCAGCCAGCGTAACTCGATGCCCACGAAGGGCTGCCACGCGCGCAGTTTCCATGCCGGCCGGACCTCCTCCTACCACAAGCACATGCCGTGAATTTAGCGCAGGCAGAAGCACGATCTCGTGCTCGTAACCGGTGCGTGCATTCACCGCACAGTGCACATGATCGCTGACGAAGATCCGACTGACACAGGTATAACAATAAATACAGGGGCGTATGCTCGCCTGCTGCCCATGAATTAATTTATTGGGCAGCTGTGGATCGGCGAGCAACTTACGACCCATGGCGATAAAGTCAGCATCTCCGCGGGCCAATACCTGCTCAGCAACTTCGGGCTCTATACGCCCGACAGCGATCACAGGGATACGTAGCCTCGCTTTGATAGCCGCTGCAAACGGCAGATAGCCCCCACTATGGTGCACTAGTGGCGCCTCGGTGAAAGCGGCGCCGGAAGAGGGGTTCGCGTAGGCACTAACATGAATTGCATCGGCACCGGCAGCCTCAGCCAACACAGCCGTTTCAACTGCATCGGCAAGACATATCCCTCCGTCGACCCTATATTCCAGGGCATCTATACGGCACCATACCGGGAAATCACTGCCTGTCCTGATCTTTACCGCCTCGATGACATCCACAAGCAGACGCGCGCGATTCTCAAGACAACCTCCATATTCGTCGTCCCGACGGTTGATGCTGGGAGAAAGGAACTCGGACAAGATATAGCCGTGGCCGGCATGCAATTCAACACCGTCGAAGCCTGCACGCTGGGCCCGCTCGGCGGCTTCAGCAAAATGCTCTATCAGCTCGCGAATGTCATCATGATCTGCAACCTTGTACTCAACCCTCGCGCCCTTCTTACTGTAAGACTTAACGAAGGCTGACATTTCCACCGATGTCAAAGCGGCGCTCATTTCATCGCGCGATTTATCGGGAATAGAAGGCACGAGCATAGGGCGACCCGCGGCAATATCGCAGACCGCCACCTTGCCCGCATGTTGCAACTGTATTGCTGCTCGACAGCCATGCAGCTTGATACGTGAGGCCAACTCACGCAGACCGGGCAAAAACTCATCAGAGGAAATCGCCACCTGGTTGGGATTGCAAGCACCCGATGGCCAGGCAATTGAAGCCACCCCAACAATCAGCATACCCGCACCCCCTTGGGCACGGGCCTCATAATAAGCCTGAATACGCTCACCACAGTGACCGTTCGCTTCAGACAAATTGCTGCCCATGGGCGTCATGATAATACGATTGCGCAACTCCAGTTGCCCGATTTTTCCGCTGGACAACAAGTTCTTATACATCAAGGGATTTTACCTCTCTGCCACAAAGCGCGCATGCCGGGGCAATGAATTTAAATCGCATTTAAAAAGGGTAGTCGCCGGGGGATCAATCGAGCGGCTACTTGCCTGGATCGCCTAAAGTCTCAAGCGCTCACGCATCTATGCGGTACGCGTCCGCAATCTGTTCTACTCCATCGACAGTGCAGTCGAGATCTTTCAGCAGGCCATCCGCAAGACTGTAAACCCAACCGTGTATCGCTAGTGGTTGGCCTCGTCGCCACGCGTTTTGAACAATAGTCGTGTGACACACATTAGACACTTGGGAGACGACATTCAATTCGCACAGCAGCTCCAATCGCTGAGTCTTATCCTCTATCGCATCGAGCTGCAACTGGTGATGATGCTGTACATCCTTAATATTGCGCAGCCAGTTATCAATCAGTCCGTTGTCCGCATTTTCGTAAGCTGCGGCAACACCACCGCAGCCATAATGACCCACTACCATCACATGCTTGACTTTCAATACATCGACCGCGTACTGCAATACCGTGAGGCAATTCAAGTCCGTATGCACCACCATATTGGCAACATTACGATGCACAAAGACTTCACCAGGCATCAGTCCAACAATTTGGTTGGCCGGCACCCTGCTGTCGGAGCAGCCTATCCATAAATACTCAGGACTTTGTTGTGCGGATAACTTTTCAAAAAACAGCGGATCGCTAGCTTTGACGCTAAGGGCCCAATCCCGGTTTTTTTCAAATAAAACGTCAAGCTTACTCACGGCAGTCCCTCAAAAAACCATAGTACTGAGGCGAGATTGCCCCACACAATTACCACCCCGGGCCATCACATCGTCAAGGGCTTTGTTACCCACTACCTGCATCTGCCGTGCCAGTTGCTGCATATCCACCGCAGGAAACTGGCCGGGCTCCCAGGTTACCAAGCCAGCACTTATATAGACTTGCAACACCGCCCCGCGCCCGTCGTCAATGGTAAAACGCGCTATATCATTACGCATGCGTTCCGCTATATCTAGGCTAACCATTTCACCACTGACGGGAAGCAGGACAGCAAACCTTGACCGACCCAGCCGTGCAGTAATATCCGTCGCACGTAGGTTCGAGAACAATCTTTCTGCGACCTTTTTGATCACAAACTGGCCGCACCGCTCTCCGTAGTGTCCATAAAGATCGTTAACATCATCAACTTCAATGAGCAGCAACGTCAACGGCTTATGCGTTCGACTAGCGCGGGATATTTCTCGGCCAATGTCCTTATCAAACCCTAATTCATTACCGATAAGTGTCAGTGGATCCAGTAGCGTCAGCGCTGTGCTTTGCTCGCGACTGACGGCCGCCTTGAAGCAGGCGCAGATGATGGCGGCTAAATGCGCTACCAGGTGTTCCTCTGCATTGCCCAAGAACACTGAGTCAGGTGTCCCCAAATGCAAGCTGCCAATCAAGCGACCGGAATCCAGCAACGGGACCAGCACGGCATAATCGATACCGGAAGAAGATTTAAGTATTTCAAACATACGGGAATCAGTAGCATCGATAACCATCATATTGGGCTCTAGATCGTACAATTCCTGCATCTGAAAGATGTCACTGCATAATTGCAAGTTCTGACCATGCCGCGCAGAACCCGCCAGAAGGTTAGCCAGGGTGTCCTCGGGATCGAACAACCACAGCTCGCAAGCTCGAAAAGAGAAATGCCGAGGCATGGTGACCAACAATATCTCCAACAACGCAGGCAAATCCAAGGCGCCCAGCAGCATGAGTTCTATTTTCTGGGTTTGCTGGTACAAGTAACGGTTAATGGCGAGGGATTCCGTCCGTCTGCTGTCCCTCAGTTCTGCAAGAGATACCAGCGCGGGAGCGCCGTCTATGTCCTCTACGTGAGCCTCTTCCAAATAGTGATCATCTGCCATGTATTATGTCCATTTCTCCACCACGATACAGCACAGTCCAAGCTTTTGCGTATTGGATAAAGAGTGTAAGCGGCCTATACTTATCATGCAATCATGAGAGGCAATGCCAATGGTCCGCGCACTGCCGCGCAACATCCAGTTAAAGCTAGAGCAGACCCTCTCGCAGTGGCCGCACTGGCACTGTACTCCCAAGCTGACCCGCGCCCCGAACGTTGTGCGCATCCTGACTGCCGGCATCAGTAATTTTAGCGTGCTGGTTGAATCAGGGCAGCACTTCGTCGTGCGTATCGACGGGCTAGAACCAGCATCCAATGGGCTCAACCGGCAAACAGAATGGCGCACGCTGGAAGCGGCCCACAGTGCCGGACTAGCGCCCCATCCACGCTACTTCAATCCTGAACTGGGCAGTCTCGTTTGCGACTATCTGGCACCGGAAGCGGTATACAACCTTGATATCACTGACGTTGGCCAATTACTGCGTGCCATCCATCAACTGCCCACCCGGCATCATCGTCTAAATCTGGCGGAACGGATTCTGCAGTATGAAAAGCGGCTGCAACGCAAAGGTCAACAACTGAACGTTGGACTGCGAAAAAGCGCAAACAAAGTGTCAGAGATTTTATCGGAGATTAACTGCACGCCGCCTAGCACCGTACTGTGTCATAACGACTTGCTGCAGGCCAACCGTATTCATAGCGCTGGTAGGCTGTGGGCTATCGATTGGGAATACTGCGCCATGGGAAGCCCTTGGTATGACCTCGCGGTGGTTGCCAACGGCGATCTACTGTCTGAGGTAGAGACAGAAGCTCTGATGACGGCCTATTTAGGACGAACCGCCGATGCTCAGGAGCGGAACCTGCTGGACCAATACAGCTGCATCTATCGGTACTTGGAACTGCTCTGGTACCTGGCACTGGAAAAACCCGTTTTAAACGCGGCGGCTATCGAAGAAAAATCGGCGGCACTTATGAACCTTCTCTCACAACGTTCAACCTAGTCGCGGAAATTATTGAACTGCACAGGTGCGCCATTGTCTTTTTCGCGCAACAGCGCCATCACCTGCTGTAAATCGTCGCGCTTCTTCCCGGTAACCCGCACCTGATCACCCTGGATCTGAGCCTGAACTTTCAGCTTTGCATCCTTAATCCGCTTAACGATGGCCTTACACTGGCTGGCTTCTAATCCGTGACGCAGCACGACCGTTGCGCGCACGGTCTTTCCCGTCGTCAGCATGTCCGAGACATCCATAGCTGCAGGATCAATCTCGCATTTGATCAGCGCAGCGCGTAACATATCTTCCATCTGGCTCACCTGAAACTCCGCTTCGGCGGTTAGCACCACGCTGCGCTCTTCACGCTCAAAGGATGCCTCAATGCCCTTGAAGTCGAACCGATTACCCACGATCCTTGCTGCCTGATCGACAGCATTAGTCAACTGGTGTATATCCACTTCCGAAACCACATCAAACGATGGCATAGTGTCTCACTCCAAATTCGGCAGAATTTAAAATCACATAGTAATGCGCTGAGATCAGTTTTCATAGAAGACGTTGGCAACAAACACAGCGAATGACGGATAAAGGTTGTTGTACCTGAGGCCCGCGCGCTAGCCCCTCATGCATTGCGAATAACAAAAGGGCGCTATGTGCGCGAGGCCGCAACGATTAACCTTGAACTGGCGACTGCAGTTGGCTAACGTGTTCTACGCAAAGAATAACCAACGGTTTAGCGGGAAATGATATGGCCAAAGATTTCACAACGGGGAGTTTTATCGCGCGCTGGGGCTTCGCCGCAGTGCTGGTTTTAGGTGCCTACAACCCTAGTGGCTATTCTTATATTGGCTGGTTGATGACTGAGAATGTCACGTTTGGGCCTGTGCTGGCGATTGTCGGTCTGGTGTTATTAACAGCCTGGATTATCTATTTACGTACGACCTTTCTCTCTATGGGCTGGCTCGGGATCTCCCTCGGAGCGGCTTTGTTTTCTGCCATCATCTGGTTGCTCGTGGATATTGGTTGGCTAAATCTTGATTCAACCGGAATTATTGCATACTTAGCGCTACTGCTATTGTCAATCATATTGGCGACAGGAATGTCCTGGTCGCATATTCGCAGGCGCCTGACCGGTCAGGTCGACGTGGATGATGTCGAGAGTTGAATTGCACTAATCAATAATGGTAGTGAGTTCTTTTATTCCTTTCACTGCTGCCCTCAGTTTTACATTGCGAGTCGCGCTCAAGACAAACGGTGAGATGAGGCTCTCGCTTCCCATCATCCATAGTCCCGACGTTGCCGCGACAGCCATGCAAAATGGCGTCTCAGCAATGGGTCTGAGTCGATCGCTTCTGGTGAAGCGTAGGCTGTCGCCAACTGCTGCTCGTCATAGGCTCGATGGATCGCATCATGACAATCGCGGCACGTATAAATCCCATTACCTAGCGCCTCGCGGGTGTAAGTGCGCTGATAACGACGACGTCGATGCAGCTTCCGGGGAATGAGGTGATGAAATGTCAGCGGCTGTGGTCTCTGACAAAAAGGGCAAGGACCCGCCGCACTGCGCCGGGTCGCGAATGTTACGTGGTATTTAGACATGCTATTGCTTACGCTTAAAACGAGCGCCTGGATTGAATCCAAATACAGTCCATAAGCGTACATCTTTACTCCCGCTATAAAGGAATCTGTTGTCGCTTAAAACCGGTGTCAACGAGTAAAGACGGAGTAAAACCATGAGACTTACCATCATCCAGTTTGCCGCATTGACCGATGCCGCTGATGTCACTATCCACTCCCTCGAGCAGGCGCTTTATCAAGTCACGGTAGCTTTACCCAGCGGTCCTCATCTGCTGGTGGATAAAAAGGGCAAAGCTATTGGCAGCCGAAGCCTGCAGAAGATGAGGGAGATGCTTCAGGTTTTACCCGTTGGTACAATCACCCTGCGGCACGAGTCCGCCTATGATGAAATGATCGGGCAGCCACCGAAAGAGTCCAGTAACGCGCTGGAGGTCAACTTGTCACATGAAATGTACCCTGAACCTATTATTCATTAATCGGTCACGGCATCAGAAAATGGCTCACAAACTTCACTCAATGCAACTCACTCTCAAACTCGGCAGCCTCGCCGCAATCGTTGCCGGTCTGCTGTTTATGGCTCAGGCATCCGCAGAACCGGATACGGATGACAACTACTATCGCTATGATCAACCTAACCGCGATGGCATCGGCAAAGTCTATATGGGCAGGGAAATTGCCCATGTGATGGGCCATCGCGGCGCAACTTGGCTAGAAAGGCCTGAGCGAGAACAGAAGGAGCGGACGGATCTGCTGCTCAGCTTGCTGGCGCTGCGCCCGGGGGACACGGTGGCGGACATTGGCGCTGGCACCGGCTACTTCTCGCTACCCATAGCCAGATTGGTAGGCCCAACAGGCCGCGTATTGGCAGTGGATATTCAACCCGAGATGCTAACAATCATCGAAGAACGGGCCCGCGCGGGAAAAATTGCCAATATCGTTCCGATCCTGGCCACAGAAACCGACCCAATGCTACCCGATAATACGGTGGACCTAGTCCTGATGGTCGATGCTTATCATGAGTTTTCTTTCCCTCGCGAAGTCATGACGCGCGTCGTAGACGCACTGTCTGAAGACGGCAGAATCGTACTGGTAGAATACCGTGAAGAGGACCTCGCCGTGCCAATCAAGCGGCTGCACAAGATGAGTGTCGCTCAGGCCAAGCGCGAAATGGCCGCTGTCGGTTTAGCGCTGGACCAACTGCATAAGAGCCTTCCCTGGCAACATGTTATGGTTTTTCGTCGCCAAACGAAGACCCAGTGAAGCCAATATGACAGCGTCTCGGTGATAGGCCTAGGCGGTAACACATAACCCTAGGGCTCTACTCACACAACATATGGCGCCCTATGCGTATAGTCTCGAGCTGCCGGGCAACGCTGGGACTATGCACCCCATCGTGTCCGCTGGGTGTACAATGTTTCCCGCTCTCGGTCCTAAAAAAAGGAGTCACAAAGTCATGCGGCACAATCCGTTTTCAAACCCAATCCACGCATTTTGATGACACAACAGCCGCACTGGCATCTATTGGGCGCAGGGGCGATAGGTTGCCTATACGCGGGGCACCTTCGCAGTAGTGGATGCGATATTTCGCTGATCATGCGCAAAGGAACGCAGCCAGCGTCGCTGCCGATAATCACAGAACACGGGGGCATTCGCAGCGAACAACACGTACCCATTGTGACGCCTAATAGCGATGCGCCTATTTCCCATCTAGTGATCACAACAAAGGCATACGACGTAAGCGAGGCCGTGGCGAGCATTGCACACCTTTTAAGCGAGGACAGCGTAGTCGTGCTGCTGGTGAATGGCATGGGTCTCGCAGAGCAGTTGGCCGCAGATTGGCCACGCCTGAACATTTTTTGTGGCACCACGACCGAGGGCGCTTACAGTCTAGCGCCGCAGCACATTCAGCATACCGGTCGGGGGAAGACATGCATTGGCAAGCAGGGTGAAAAGAAACCCCCTCCATGGTTTGAACAGTGGTCTGATGCAATTGACACCTGCGTATGGGATAGCAATATTGAGGCAGCACTATGGTCAAAAATGGCTATCAATTGCATCATCAACCCTCTGACCGCCTTGCACAACTGTGCCAATGGCGAACTAAGCCAGCGCCCAGAGTTAATCACGCAAGTGACGACCTTGTGTGGTGAGGTTTCCAAGATTACTCGAGCGGCTGGCTTTGCAGCGATTGCCGCAGCATTGCCACAGTTGGTCGCGGGGGTCATTGCGGCCACTGCAAACAATCGTTCTTCGATGCTGCAGGATGTCGAGAAGGGTAGGCGCACCGAAATTGATTACATTACTGGCTTCCTGCTGCGAGTCGCAGACCAACATGGCATTGATGCCCCTCAAAATCGTGCATTATTGAAGAGCATAAAAAGCCATGAATGCTGACGCTCTGTCGTTGAAAAATTGACTACCCATAGTATTGTCTCGGCCATCACACATGTTCTTGGGCTGCAGCGTGGCCTTCGTATAGATCAGTGATAGAGCGCCAACGTCGTACTGCGCACTATATCCCGCCACTGCTGCATCGACATACCAGGGAACAAAATACCCTGCTGGTTAAAACGCAAACCCGATTGCTCACGATGAATCGCAAACACACACAGATTCGCCGCACAGTGCAGGCTAATTTGAATACCCAGCTCGGGCGCCTCGTTCCAATTCGTGGGTTCTCCGGCAGAATAGTAGGTGGTTCTGGGAACGGCCCCAACCGGACCGATGACCCGCAGCCTACCCAGCTGTTCCGCCAGCGCGTTCTTCACCTCCTGCAGCAGCCAAGCAGAGGAAATACCGGGTAGTAATTCCATTTCTGCACTCACAGAGGTTATCGGCAACGCGAACCCAATAGGAGTCACCCTGCTTTGCGATGTCAGCACTGACGCTAACGTGATCATAATCACAATGGCAAGT